>Ga0209081_1000959_pt1 | contig 17308 bp, 16 predicted proteins | sample GOMGulsemesocosm_4_FD_184636 | JGI IMG/M metagenome (GOLD analysis project Ga0209081, IMG submission 184636) | Methane-oxidizing microbial communities from mesocosms in the Gulf of Mexico - GOM15B Gulf of Mexico (SPAdes) (version 2) | ecosystem: Environmental > Aquatic > Marine > Cold seeps... | reverse complement strand
AAGTAATTGCATGACATCCACACACGATATTGACTCGCTCAAACACACCCATATATTCGACGAAGGCAATCCTCTGGCAGAGCGAAATACCCGCTGGGCGGTGTATTTAACGCTGGTAATGATGGTGGCGGAGATATCTGGGGGCTGGATCTATAACTCCATGGCTCTGCTCGCCGATGGTTGGCATATGAGCTCACATGCGTTGGCGCTCGGCCTTTCGGTCTTTGCCTATGCTGCTGCACGCCGTTTGGCTAATGATAAACGGTTTGCATTCGGCACATGGAAAATAGAGGTGTTAAGTGGCTTTGCTAGTGCCTTATTCTTAGTCGGTATTGCCGCTTTAATGCTATTTCAATCAGTGGAGCGTTTATTGTCGCCACAGCCCATTCATTATAACGAAGCTATTTCAATTGCTGCCTTGGGCTTGTTGGTAAACCTTATTTGCGCTTGGTTGCTCAAAGATGATCACCATCATCATGGGCATGATCACGGGCACGACCACTCGCACGACCATCATAAAGATCTTAATTTGCGTGCGGCTTATATTCATGTGCTTACCGACGCCGCGACATCTGTACTGGCGATTATCGCTTTGTTTGGCGGCAAGTTATGGGGCGCTGATTGGCTGGATCCCATTATGGGTATTGTCGGTGCTGGCTTGGTAGCTATCTGGGCCGTCGGTTTATTGAAAGAAACTGGACGTGTTTTGCTAGATGCTGAAATGGATGCTCCTGTGGTGGAAGAGATTAGAGAAGTCATTGAGGATATCGACTTCGATATCGAAATTACGGATTTGCACGTATGGCGAGTAGGTAAGGGGAAGTATTCTTGCATTTTGGCTGTTGCAACGAAGGCCGATACCAGTGCTGATTTTATTCGCGAGAAGCTGAGCATTCATGACGAATTAGTGCATGTTACTGTCGAGATTAACCGAATTTAGTTAATCAGGGAGGGTAAACCGCAAAATAAAAATGGCAGCTCTATGCTGCCATTTCAGACTGCTGATAAACCCCAGTTATTTAACTGGGGTTTATTGTTTCTGGGGCCTCTGTATCAATATTCCTCTGATATCCAAAAACAGCACAATGAAAAATAGTAGGTGTTCAGCAAGCTTAAAATGGGGAGAGATTGGGATGGAATTCGTAATATTTCGGCTATAAATCGATAAAATAGGCCTCAAGCGGCCATCAGTGCGATCTTTTTCATGTTTTGTGCAGTCGCTACCATAAGACACTGCATTTGAACCTTCGAGCGTCCTCTAAACTGTTTAATGCTTCCACTGGTTGGTCAGGCGTTTTCGCTGATAGACCTTTGGCCATCCAGCCTGCCGCTACCGTTACAACTGGTCGTGGCGATCTTGATTGCCGATATGGGTATTACCCTGGCTCATTTCGCCAGCCACCGCTTCCAAAGCCTGTGGAAACTGCATGCCGTCCATCACAGCTCACGGCGCTTATATGGTTTTAATGGATTGATGAAGCATCCACTGCACCAGTTAATCGAAACCGTAGCGGGAACCATGCCGCTGCTTTTGATGGGTGTGCCACACAACATCATGCTGTTACTGGTTGTGGCGGTAGTGCTCCAACTACTTTTGCAACACTCCAACGTGGCGTATTTTTCAGGGCCGCTAAAGTACATTCTGGCGATCAACAGTGTGCACCGATTTCATCATCTGAACACTGCCAAGGAAGGCGATGTGAACTTTGGGCTGTTTACCACTTTGACGGACAGGATTCTGGGGACGGCTTATTTTGACTCTTCCCGAAAAATTGCCATAAAAGATCTTGGTATTTCCTCGGAGCCCGATTACCCAACGCATTATATGGGTCAATTGCTTCAGCCTTTTAAGTGACAGAGCTAGCAATCATTCTGATGGAAAAAATGAGTTTGCTGCTGAACGCTGAATCCCTAAAAAAGGGAAAGTAAATCCGCAGGATCGACATCATTTTGGTGCAAACATTATAATGCCCATCCCTACCAGGGTGACGGTCACGCCAACAAAATCCCACAGATGCGGGCGAATCCCATCCACACTCCACAACCACAATATGGCCACCGAAACATAAACGCCGCCATAGGCCGCATAAACCCGACCTGCGGCGATCGGATGAAGAGACAGCAACCAGGCAAACAGCGCCAAGCTGAACGCTGACGGCAGCAGAACCCATGCGGATGCCGATTTCTTCAGCCAGAGGTATGGAAGATAACAGCCGACTATTTCCGCTATAGCGGTGATGATGAACAAACCGAGCGTGTAGAGGATGGACATACGAAGTTTTCTTGTTAATGCGGGTCCATTTGGCTGGACACGGGCTGATCCCGGCAAGCTTCTTCGGCCAGCTCGATCTCAATGGTGGTGTGAGCCAGATCGTAGGTTTCCAGGGCTGACTGGATGGTGGCCTTGAGCTGTGCGTATCTCGCCAGATCTTGCGTCTGCACGGCTTTGACATGAGCTGTCAGTACGTGGTGCTCTCCATCGAGGGACCAGAGGTGCAAATGGTGTACGTCGTCGATTTCCTTGAGTGACATCAGGGACGCACGAACGCTCTCCAGCAAATCTGGCTCCGGCACGGCCTGAAAAAACAACCGCCCTGTTGCCCAGAGATTACGCAGTACGTTGATCAGAATAAACAAGGTGAAGCCGATCGACAGCAGTGGGTCGAGAATGGGCCAGTCCACAAATTGCATGACCGTCGCCACAATCAGCACAGCCACCCAACCCAGCACGTCTTCCAGCAAATGCCAGTTGAGTACTTTTTCGTTCAAGGTTTTTCCCTGACTAAGGCGATAGGCGGCGTAGCCATTTACCGCCACGCCCAGCACGGCAAGGGCCAACATGCCTTCGGTATGTGGCATGACGGGGTCTGCCAAGCGGGGAATGGCCGTGACCAGTACCCAGACCGATCCCGCGATTAACACTAGACCATTAATCAGGGCACCGAACAGCGACAACCGCCGATAGCCGTAGGTGTATTCAGGATTGGCGGATTTCCTGCCCAGGCGGTTCAGCAGCCAGGCGCTGCCAATGGAGAGGCTGTCGCCCAGGTCATGGACCGCATCGGCCATGATGGCGGTGCTATTGGTCAACCAGCCACCAACGAATTCGATAACGGTAAAAATCAGGTTTAACCAAAAAGCCAAGCCCATTCGCTTGGAGCTATCATCGTGCGAATGTTGATGCATACGTTATTTCTCCAGTCGATGATTGGCTTGGCGTTGGGTAGCTAAACGATTAATGATCCTCGGTGCCGCCGATGGGCAGGGCTTGTTCGATTGGGCTGACATAGACCCAGCCGGATATGTCAGGTCCGATTTTCCCGGTTTTTCGAATGATCGAGGTCACCTCATCCACCTGATTGTCTTCACATACCAGAGACAATTGGACTTCTGAGATAACCACGCCAGCTTCGGCTGAATACGCCAGTTCCCGTTCCCCTAAAGGCTTCAAGGACCCTTTGATATCGAGTATTGATAGGTTTTTGTAGCCTGCGTCACGCAATGCATCGATGACATCGGCGGATCGAACGTGGTGGATAAAGGCGGTAATTTGTTTCATGTAAATACTCCAAAAAAATTCGCTATTACTGTTAGATGGATCGCGGAAAGAGGATACTTGCCGCGATCCTGAGGGTGTTACTGAGCGATCGGATCGCCATTGTTATCAATCGCTTTTGGCCTTCGCCAAGCCAATCGATACAGACCGGGGAGCACCAATAACGTAAGTAATGTGGAAGAGATAATGCCGCCGATAACCACCGTGGCCAGTGGCCGCTGGACTTCTGCCCCGGTGCTGGTATTGAGTGCCATCGGCAGGAAACCTAATGCGGCCACCAGAGCGACCATCAATATCGGCCGCAATCTCAACATGGCGCCGCCCAGAATCGCCTGCTCGACGGATTCACCGCGATTGAGCTCATCCCGAAAGGCCGACACCATCATGACCCCGGTCAGTACCGATACACCGCATAAAGTAATAAACCCAACACCGGCGGTAATCGAGAGGGGGATGTCCCGTAACCACAAGGCGATAATGCCACCGGTCAGCGCCAGCGGTACGCCACTAAAGACCAATGCCGCATCTTTTGCTGAGCCAAAGGTCATCATCAACAGTGCAAAAATCATCACCAAAGTGACGGGGACTAACAGGCTTAACCGCTGCGAGGCCGATTGCAGCTGCTCAAAGGTGCCGCCGTATTCCAACCAATAGCCCGGTGGTAGTTTTACGTTTTGCGCCATTTTGTCTTGAGCTTCGGCGACAAACCCACCTAAGTCGCGATCGCGAACGTTAGCGCTGACCACCAGTCGGCGTTTACCGTTCTCGCGCGAGATTTGATTAGGGCCGGGGGCTAAGGTGAGGCTAGCCACTTCTTGCAACGGCACATAACCACCATTGGGCAGTGGAATCGGTAAGCGCTCTAATGCGCTTAAGTCGCTTCTTACATGCTCGGCCAATCGCACCACGATAGAGAAGCGTTGATCACCCTCAAAGATAAGCCCAGCTTCTTCACCGCCAGTGGCGGCGGCGACCACGTCCTGTACATCGGCGACATTCAAACCATAACGATACAGGGCTGAACGGTCGGCATTGATGGATAGAATAGGTAACCCAGACACCTGCTCGACCTTAACCCCTTCGGCGCCCTCGATACCGTTCAATACCGCCGCGATTTCGCCGCCAGATTTCAGCAGTTGCGTCAAATCGTCGCCAAACACCTTGATCCCGAGATCGGATCGCACACCCGATATTAACTCGTTAAAACGCAGCTGGATCGGCTGACTGATCTCGAAGGCATTACCCGGCAATAATGATAACTTCTCACCGATTTCCTCCAGCAACTGCGCTTTGGTTTTGTCAGGGTCAGGCCATTCACTGTGATCCTTGAGCATGACATAACCATCGGAAATATTAGGCCCCATCGGATCGCTGGCGACCTCGGCCGTTCCTACCCGAGAAAAGTAGGTTTTGACTTCTGGTATTTCCAGCACAGCTTTTTCCAATTGAAATTGCATATCCAGCGATTGGGTCAGGCTAGTGCCGGGAATGCGTAACGCTTGAATGGCAATATCTCCCTCATCTAAGTTCGGAATAAACTCAGTCCCCATGCGTGTTGCCATAACGCTAACCAACACCACAAAGACGAGCGCTGCCGCTAACACCAGTAGGCGAAACTTGAGCACCCAGGCTAAGACGGGGGCATACAACCGCTTAGAATTGCGCACAATCAGGTTGTCTTTTTCTTCAATGTGGCCGCTCAGGCACAGCGCTACGGCGGCGGGTACAAAAGTGAGCGATAAGACTAGAGCGGATAGCAGGGCCATAATCACGGCCATAGCCATTGGCGTGAACATTTTTCCCTCCACGCCGGTCAGTGCCAAGATAGGTAGATTCACCAAAATAACCACCAACACACTGATCAAACTCGGGGTGAATACTTCGCGCGTGGCGCTAAACACGGTTTGAAAACGTTCCTCCAGTGCTAAGGTGCGGCCCAGTTGGTGTTGTCGTGCCGCCAGTCGTGCTATGCAGTTCTCAACGATAATCACCGCGCCATCAACAATTAAGCCGAAGTCGAGTGCGCCTAAACTCATTAAATTGGCACTGACCTTGGTTTGCACCATGCCGGTCATTAGCATCAACATGGACAGTGGAATCACCATAGCCGTCAGCAAGGCGGCGCGAACATTGCCCAGCATAACCAAAAGTACTACCACCACCAGTAACGCACCTTCGGCCAGATTGGCTTGCACCGTAGCGATCGTTTTATCAACCAATACGGTACGGTTGTATACCGGCTCGGCAATAACACCTTGTGGCAGTGTTTTATTTATTTCCACCAGCTTAGCGGACACCGCTTGCGATACCGTTCGGCTATTGCCTCCCAGCAGCATCACGGCGGTACCTAATACGGTTTCTTCGCCGTCGAGTGTTGCTGCCCCAGTACGCAGTTCTTTACCGAAACCAACGTCGGCCACATCAGCAACGGTAATCGGTACGCCAGCGCGGCGCGCAACGACAATTTTCTCGATAGCTGGAATGTCTGCCACTTGTCCGGGAGCCCGAATCAAATACTGCTCGCCGTTTTTCTCAATATAGCCCGCACCGACATTGGCATTATTGTTCTGCAGCGCTGCGACGATATCGTCAAAGCTGAGGTGATAGGCCAGCAGTTTGGCGGGGGCAGGAGTAATGTGGAACTGCTTTTCAAAACCGCCGATGGTGTTCACTTCGGTCACGCCAGGCACTAAACGCAATTGCGGACGAATCACCCAATCCTGCAAGGTTCGTAACGCAGTCGCGTCAAACGGCTCTCCGTTATCTTGTAAAGCACCTGGTTGCGCATGAACGGCATAATGAAAGATCTCCCCCAGCCCTGTGGCCACCGGGCCCATCACAGGTTCAATGCCAACCGGCATTTCACTCTTCGCACGTTGCAGCCGTTCGTTGATCAGGTTGCGAGCAAAATAAATGTCCGTACCTTTGTCAAATACCACCGTCACCTGAGATAAGGCGTAGCGCGACAGCGAGCGAGTGCTCTCAACATGAGGCAAGCCGGTAATCGCCAGTTCGACCAAGTAAGTCACGCGCTGCTCGACCTCTAACGGTGAATAGCCCGGCGCCTCGGTATTAATTTGCACTTGAACATTGGTGATGTCTGGCACGGCATCGATAGGGAGGTGCTGATAATTCCAGACACCTAATGCGGCAACGGCCGTTACTAAAAAGATCACCAGCCAGCGGCGGGCGATAGAAAATTGAATCAGTTTATCGATCATAATGAACGCCTATTTTAAGTTCAGATGACCGGTCGAAGGCGAGCAACAATGGATTAATGCGCATGTTCAGCGTCCTCCTTGCCCAGCTCCGATTTCAGAATAAAGCTGTTTTTGCTGACATAAACGTCACCATTCACCAGCCCTGCAAGCACTTCACTGTGCTCGCCATCGCTGCGGCCTAGTGTCACGGAGCGAGGCTCAAAACCTTCCTTTCCTTGAACAAAAACGACCGGCTTGTCTTCGACAATCTGCACCGCAGAGTTGGCCACGACTAGAGGTGCTTTGACTTCGGCAAGGGTGATATTGGCGTTGATAAAGAGTCCGGGTTTCCATGCGCCGTTAGGGTTGGCGATCAAGGCGCGTACGGTCATCGCTTGGTTTGCACCTTGGCCTAGCGGCGCTATATAAATGATGTCACCTGTGGCGCTTTGGCTGCCATCAAGATTGTTAATACGAACCCGCTGCCCCAAACCAACCTGAGCGGCATCTTTAGGGAAGATCGACAAGTCGACCCAAACCGTTGATAAGTCCTGCACTACCAGCAAAGGCGCTGCGGTTGTGTGCTCACCGGTATTGATATTGCGCTCGGTTACCACACCGTTGATGGCGGCATTAATCGCATAGGTTCTCAAGCTCTCATTGGCTTCTACGGTCAATAACGTATCGCCCTTGTGCACGGCATCGCCAATACGCTTATTCACGCTGCGAACAATCCCATCAAAGCGCGCTGTTACTGCCTGTACGCGCTCGGCATTGATGGCAATAACGCCATACACAGGCAATACATCGCGAATAGTCCCAGCAGTAACGGTTGCTAAGCTAATGCCTGAATGCTGAATTTGCTCTTGAGTGAGTTCAATATGGCCTTCGTCATGTTCTTCGTGATCAGGCTCCTCATATTCGTGATTTTCTTCGTCGTGGTTTTCTTGTGCATGGTCTTCTTGTACATCCTCTTGGTGTCCGAGATCTTCTTCTTGATGATCTGTCTCGGCCAAAATTTGGCCTGATACCAAGCTGAGGCAACAAGCCGCTAGACAGATAAGCTTTGTTGTCATTGAAGTATTGGAAATCATTGTGCTGTTCCTGAAAAGGTGGAGTCTTCGCCGTATTGAGTGCTTGCCAGGGGCTCAGCCGTAAGCTGCTCAATTTCCGCGCCGTAGGTTAATGCCGCCGCCGCTGCCTCAATTTGAGTGCGCTCTGCACTCAGCAACTCTTGGCGGGCACTGACATAATCGAGATAGCCGTAGCGACCTCGTTGGTAGGCCGCCTGGGTTTCGACCAAAGCTTCTTTAAGGGCCGGAATAATGGCAGTGCGTAAGGTGGTAACCGTTGTTATGGCTTGCTTGCGGTTGTGAAAGGCTCGAAATAGCTGGGTGTGTAAGTCGAGCAGGGTGACCTCACGTTGAACTGACACCTCATGTTGTTCCGCAAGTGCGGTCGATACGGCACCGGAATTTCGCTTACCGGCAGACAGCGGGACGCTAAAGCCTGCAACCAAAGCAGTGTCATCGCTTTCCTGCATGCGTCGCACACCCAATGACCATGTAATATCGGCTCGGGATTGGGTTCTAGCCAGTCGTACTTCAGCCTCTTTTAAACGCGCCTGTGTCGCGAATATATCTATCGCTGGATTCCGTTTCACTTTGGCGAGCAACACCTCAAATTCAACGTCGTTGCCAAACTGAAATAGATCCCCCTCAGCCACCTCAAAATCCGGGGTAGTCACTCCCCACAAAGCAGATAACGCCACTTTGAGGTACGACAGCCGCTGTTGCTCTGCCAGTAACGCAAGCTTCGCTTGCTCGGTTGCGGCTTGTGCTCGTTTAACTTCGGCCTCGGGGGTTGCGCCTGCCTTAGCGCGCTTTTCAACAATGCGTAAGCTGTCGTTGGCCAGTTGGGCTGCGTCTTTTGCCAGCTCGACCAATGCCTGAGCGGCCAGAACTTCAACGTAGCGGCGTGTGACTTCACCCAATAACGATAAAGATTCCACTTGTTGTTGGGCGTACAGAATGGAGCGATTGCCATATGCCACACCTTTGCGGGCTGAGCGTTTGTCGCCCATTTCGATCACTGAAGACAAAGCAATTGTTAGCTCGGCGGCGTTTAAACCCGAAAAATCACCGCTGCCGGCGATGTTTTCTGCATCAACACTCAACTCATAACCGGGCCGCAATTGCGCGGCTTTTGCTTGTGCCTCAAGTGCGGCGTAGCGGTAGGGGAATACGGCAAGGGATGGATTCTCAGACAATGTGCGCTGCACCGCTTGGGTGAGCGTAATGACTGAGTTTTCAGGCGCCGCATTAAGCCCTGAAGAAAACGTAAACAATAAAAAACTGAACAGAACGCAGCGCTTGCAGATATTGCGCAGAGCACGATTCCACGCCCTATAACTAGGCGCAGTATGTAGTGGTAACATGAAGTAGATCCTACTTATTTAAGATAATGCCAACCGCGCATCGCGATAAAAACGACAGCGCAGGAAAAAACTTAAGCAGTAAAATCAGACGATAGGAGGTCGGTACAACGACGAGGATGGTGCCACAGGAATAATGGCTTGGTAGGCGTTATGCCGCGGATGTTTATACAAATAATCCGTAGCGCTGAGACTGTCGGATAGATACACATGGCAATGACAGCCATGGTGGTGGCAGTGAAATATTTCGTCGATAGCAAGGTCTTGCTCGGAAGTATTGCTAACCGTCGAGTGTTCTGGTGTTAACTCGGCTGCATCATTTGCGTATTCCGAAGAATGGGGCACTAACTCTGAATCATCAAAAGGATGCACATCCGCGGCAGCGATCACAGATTGCAATGCAATCAAGATCAATAGCAGATAAGACAGTACTTTGCGATTCATAAACCGAAGTTAAAACCCGTGAAGTTAAGTAAGCCATGAACCTTAGCATCTTCAGCGCTAGATTCAATATGAACTAAACCGTTTTTCCCGCACCTTACTTAAATCCGGAAATAAACTCTTTACTATGGTATTCCTGTTGTAGGTAACACAATTCCGGTCGCATCAGGGTTCCGGCACGTTAGTTTTAACAAACAGGAGGTATCAGATGTCGATTTCAGAATTAGATAAAGAGCTTAATAAAGATAGTCTCAATACGCTATCCAGCTTCGAAGCTGGCGGTAAAACCTACCATTATTACAGTCTGCCCAAAGCCGCAGAAACCCTGGGCGATTTGAACGAACTACCTTTCTCGCTCAAAGTACTCACCGAAAATTTACTGCGCAATGAAGACGGTTCCACGGTAGAGCGCAAGCACATTGATGCCATGGCGCAATGGCTGAAAGACCGCAAATCAGACACCGAAATTCAATTCCGCCCCGCACGCGTTCTGATGCAAGACTTTACCGGTGTGCCCGGCGTAGTCGACCTTGCCGCCATGCGTGCTGCCGTGGAGGCGGCGGGCAAAGATCCAGCCATGATTAACCCACTCACTCCGGTAGATTTGGTGATCGACCACTCGGTCATGGTTGATCACTTCGGTGATGCCTCCGCCTTTAAAGATAACGTAGCTATCGAGATGAAACGTAACCAAGAGCGTTACGAGTTTTTACGTTGGGGCCAGCATGCGTTTAATAACTTCCGGGTCGTGCCACCGGGTACCGGTATCTGCCATCAAGTTAATCTCGAATATCTAGGCAAAACGGTCTGGCATAAAGCCATTGGCGACAAAACAGTGGCCTACCCAGATACATTAGTGGGTACGGATTCTCATACCACCATGATCAATGGACTGGGCATTCTTGGCTGGGGCGTGGGCGGTATTGAGGCTGAAGCTGCCATGCTAGGCCAGCCGGTATCCATGCTGATCCCTGAAGTAGTGGGCTTTAAGATCAGCGGTAAGCTCAAAGAAGGGATAACCGCTACTGACCTAGTGCTGACCATTGTCGAAATGCTGCGCAAAAAAGGCGTTGTTGGTAAATTCGTCGAATTTTATGGTGACGGTTTGCAAGACATGCCCGTGGCTGATCGAGCGACCATTGCCAACATGGCACCGGAATACGGCGCGACTTGTGGCTTCTTCCCGGTAGATGAGCAAACCATCAAATACATGCGCCTAACCGGTCGTGAAGAAAGCCAGCTGGAGTTGATCGAAGCGTACGCCAAAGCTCAAGGGTTATGGTGTGAGCCAGGGCATGAGCCTATCTATACCGACAAGCTTGAACTGGACATGGGCGAAGTGGAAGCAAGCCTTGCTGGCCCTAAGCGCCCACAAGATCGTGTCGCTTTAAAAAACATGAAAGCGTCGTTTGAGTTGTTGATGGCAACCGCCGAAGGCACAGAGCAAGCCCAAGAAACCAAACTCGATTCTGAAGGTGGCCAAACAGCGGTCGGCATTCATGCTAGCTACGAACATTCATCCAGTCAGTCGCTAGAAATGAAAGGCGTTAAATCACGGTTAAATCCCGGGGCCGTGGTCATCGCCGCAATTACTTCCTGCACCAATACCTCGAACCCGAGTGTAATGATGGCTGCCGGTTTGATTGCACAAAAAGCCGTCGCGAAAGGCCTTAAAACACAGCCTTGGGTTAAAACTTCGCTGGCGCCAGGTTCTAAGGTAGTCACCGACTATCTAAAAGTCGCGGGGCTAGATACTGACTTAGATAAACTTGGATTTAATCTAGTGGGTTACGGTTGCACCACCTGTATTGGTAATTCCGGCCCATTGCCCGATGAGGTTGAGAAAGCCATAACTGACGGCGATCTGACCGTGGCGTCAGTGCTCTCTGGTAATCGTAATTTCGAAGGGCGCGTGCATCCGCTGGTAAAAACCAACTGGCTGGCGTCACCACCATTGGTTGTTGCTTACGCCTTAGCCGGCAACGTACAGATAGACCTGACAAAAGAGCCGCTCGGTATTGATTCAGACGGCGAGCCTGTGTACCTGAAAGACTTATGGCCAAGCCAGCAGGAAGTGGCTGACGCGGTTGCTAAAGTAAACACCGAGATGTTCCACAAAGAATACGGCGCCGTGTTCGATGGTGATGCCATATGGCAGGGGATCGAATTCCCGAAAAGCAAAGTGTATGACTGGACTGACAACTCCACCTATATCCAGCACCCACCATTCTTTGAAGGGCTGCGAGAAGAGCCTGATGCGATTAGCGATATCAAAGATGCGAGCATCCTGGCCTTGCTGGGCGATTCGGTAACTACCGACCACATCTCACCAGCGGGTTCCTTTAAGCCGGATACCCCTGCTGGCAAATACCTTCAAGCTAATGGCGTCGACCCGAAAGACTTCAACTCTTACGGCTCGCGTCGTGGTAATCATCAAGTCATGATGCGCGGCACCTTCGCCAATGTGCGCATAAGAAACGAAATGCTAGACAATGTGGAGGGTGGCTACACCAAGTTCATACCCACCGGCGAGCAGATGGCCATTTACGATGCCGCTATGAAATACCAAGGGCAGAAAACGCCGTTGGTTATTATTGCCGGTAAAGAATACGGCACCGGCTCCAGCCGCGACTGGGCCGCTAAAGGCACTCGCTTGCTGGGCGTTAGCGCGGTAATTGCTGAGTCTTACGAACGGATTCACCGTTCTAACCTGATTGGTATGGGCGTCATGCCGCTGCAATTTCCTGAGGGCACCAATCGCAAAACCCTCAAGCTGACCGGTGAAGAAACCATCAGCATCGAAGGCTTATCGGGTGAAATCACCACAGGGCAAACCCTAAAAATGACCATCACCTACAAAGATGGCTCAACCACAACCTGCGACCTTAAATCGCGGATAGATACCGCCAACGAAGCCGTGTATTTCAAACACGGTGGTATTTTGCATTATGTGGTGAGGGAAATGCTTAAATCTGCCTAAATATCTGAATAAAAGATCGGGTAGGGGAAGGCGATTAAAGCCCAGTGAGATTTAGCTTGCTGGGCTTTTTAGCTCTAGTCGATTGGTTTGAGCAGGCTTCGACTTCTCAAATTTCTAATAAGCTGAGTAGCAAGACGGCACCTTACATAATCTCTTTACGAAAAAAATAACTCGATTCCTAGCCCGGCGTTTCGATCAGGCGTACCCAAGGTGACAGAATATTGAGTCTCGCGGCGGCAAGTTTCAGGCAGACCAATAAAGGCACGGCAATAAGTACTCCAACAGCACCCCAGAGCCAGCCCCATAATACCACCCATAGTATTAATATCAGCGGATTCAGGCGCATGTTACGTCCCAATAGGGAAATCCTAAACAAAACCCCGAATTCCTCCATAGCAAATAAGAATCATTCGCATATATGGCCGATTACCTTTTAGGGTGTTACAGCAGACTGACAAGTTTTGGCTTGGTGATATTTAGATGTTTATGCTGGTATCGAAGCGCGGGATAATTTCGGTTAGTACTAGAGTCCCATCAGGCCGACGGCGTAAGGCAGTTATTGAAAGATTGTGGCCAAATCTTTCCTTACTCCAACGACCGTTTCGAATAGCTGCAAACTTAGCTTTGCCGCTAGTGCGTTTTTTTTGAAACGTCGTTTGGTTGGGTTATTCTAAAGATTCTTTGATGTTCATCCGGCAACCGGCGAAAAGCTGACCATGCGTTTTTTGAATCGTCCAAATAGCCCAAGGGTAGTTTCGTAGGCTTCTGCCAAGCTGGTAAAGGGAAGAGGAGTATTGCCATCGTCTGGGTCACCTAGCGCTAAAGATGTTAGATCAGACAAGTTTTCTATATGTTCCGTGGTGTCTTGCGGGACTGCAGTAAAACCTTCTTCTGCAGTGGAGTCCGGCGCTATGCTCTCCTCCATCATCTTTATCGAGACCGCAGTGGACGATGGGATATCCTCGGCGATACGGTGCGCAAATTCCATTAATTTAGGTTCGGCGGGCATGAGGAGCAGTGCGTCTTCATGTGCATTATTTTGCACTCTCAAAATTCTCCCCAGAACTTGTCGAAAATACAATTCCGTCTTGACTCTAGTAAGGTGACAGCACACCTGTAAACGCGGAATATCAGTCCCTTCGCTAATCATTCCTACCGAAACAATCCATTTGGTGTTCGCATTACGAAATTGTTGAATTGCCTGCTGGGAGTCTTCATGCATGTAGGTAACTATGGCCGGAATCTCTCCACAGATGTTTTCTAAAATTGTAGCGATGAGCATGGCATGCTCTACTGAAGCCGCCACAATAAGTCCACCCGCGTTGGGATTGGACTTCCTAATTGAGCTTAGGCTTTTCTGACTAAGTTCTATTAAGTATTGAATGAGCGTTCTGTTTTCAAGAAGTTGCTGGTAGGTGCAATGCGAGCTCTTTAGGAGATCATTAATCGAACGATACACATCCTCCTTGCCTTCGCATTTCACGGAAATTTTTTCATTGTCAATGCCGGTAATTCTAGGAGTGCGGCACACGCCATCCTTGATTGCTTGCGCCAAGCCGTAGGTATAGTCGCAATGGACCGTTCCTTCATGACATTAGGACGTCAATGCAATAGGGATGCGATCCGAACGCCATGGAGTGCCCGTCAGCGCAAGACTATATGTCGCATTACCTTGAATATGCTGGATGATTTTTTGGCCCCAGGCATTGGCGTTACCGAGATGATCGCCTGCGCAGTGGTGTATTTCATCAAATATCACCAGCGTACGGTGCGACGTCAGTAGTGACCAGAACGTTTGGTCGAGGTTGAGCATGGATTGATAGGTCAGCACATGGCCTTTCGCTCCCAACAGTCCATCCAATCGATATCCGAGAACGCCCTCCAATGTGGCCTGAAAGGAGCTGGAAACATTGATGGAAGGGGAGAAGCAGAACACTAGATCAATCTCACCACTATTCAGTAGTTTTTTCGCAACGGTAGACGCCATGAAAGTTTTACCTGCACCAGGCGTGGCCAGACAGAGAAAGTGGGCTTGACCATTACGGTACCGAGATAAACAGCGTGACACAGCTTCACGCTGCCAACGTCTTAACTTCATAAGGGGTTACCGCAAATTGTTCGATGAGAGAAGACTTTCCAATGCCTTGATTTTTCCGAGGAGCAGGGCGCTACGTTCCCTTGCCTCAGCATAAAGAGACTGTGCTTCTTCGCTGAATTCAGGCAATTCTTTACAAAGAGATTCGTATTCCTCTGCCTCGCCCAATGCACACAACATGTCGGATCGGTGCTTGCTGAGTCTCTCACGTAATGCCGCGACAGGTTTTTTGGGCGGAATCTCTTTGGGTTTTGCTTTTGCTAGTGCTTTTACTGGCGGGGCAGCTTTGGGTGGCAAAGTAGAGAGTGCACTGGCCGGCTTCTTTATACTGGAATACTGAGATCTAAACTTTTGAGTAAGCTGGTATTTAGGCCAACCACCATCGTCTGGCAATTTCTCCATTAGTCCCGCTTTCATCAAACGCACCATATTTCGATAGACAAACTGTCTCGCCGGCTTCTTACTTTTGTGCGGACTTTCTGGGCGATCCAGATAGTATGTCGTCAACACCGCTACCGTGAAGGAGTCTCCTTGTAGCTCGGTGAGCGCATGAAGGAGTTCGGGTTTTATCTGAATCGTACTCATGAGGTATTTTGTCGCGTGTTTTGTCTCGAATTTCGCGACATTCTACATTGTCTCTATCATCGAGACAATGAAACCGTCCTCCTACTCACCTCATTACGATAAACTGCGCGCTTGGATGAAGCAAAAGCGTGAGGAGAGCGGTTTGTCCTTAAGAGCGGTCTCCGAGGAATTAGGCCGTCATCATTCTGTGATCGGGAAGATGGAGCAGGATCGCCGCAAGATCGAGCTTTTAGAATTTGTAGAGTACTGTCGTGTCATCGGTGCCGATCCCCATGAAGGACTTGACGTAATGCTCTCAAAAATCCGCTGAAAACGGAGCTTCACTTTCCATGCACAGTTACAGCGTGCTAGCCGCAGTTAGACCTAGCCAAATCAATAATGACTATGTGTATCTAATCCCCCTCATTCGTTCCCTTCCCGGACCTCAGAGCACAATCATACTGAATCGCCCGGTTTTGATTTGGGTCAAGCTCTTAAGTGTAGGTTTGAACCATTATGTAATTGGGTTATCCTATGTAGAGATTGATCTTAATTTGGGCTGATGTGTGACTTCAAAATATACCAACAAAAGGCGCCTTCTTTGGGTGTTCATCGCGCTACTGGCCTATTCGGTCCAGTCGTTAGCGTTTGTCGGTACCATGGATAATCCAGCATCTGCTCCTGCTGACCAAATGATGAGCGGGTGTCATGGTGACCACGATAAGTCGGTCAAACCCCACAGTGATAATACCCCTGCAGATTGTTGTGAGGATGGCTGTACTATGATGGGCTGTCACACCGCCAGCGCACTAGTCGGCAGCCTGAACACTCCTGTATTTAACGTGCGTCAAATGCAAAGTCAGAATGTTAACTTGGGTTTAGTCGCAAAACTATCCAGCTCCCTCTATCGTCCCCCAATTCTCCGCTAACACAGGATTAGTCCGTCTAAAGTCGGACCGTTAGCGGGGGCATTTGCCCTCAAAAATTTCATGCTCCGATTAATGGAGCCGAATATCGAGGGTATTCTCGTGAATCTTTTAACCAAAAGTCTAATTCTATTTGTTTTTGCCGTATTGGCTGCCTGTTCTGCGTCTGAGGCGCCAAAGGCGCAGGAAGGAATTGCGCTTGAAGTCTTCAAAAGTCCAACCTGTGGGTGTTGTGGTAAGTGGGTCACTCATCTTGAGGAATCGGGCTTTAACACCACCGTTCGAAATCAAAACTCGCTTGATAGCATTAAGAAAAAGCTGGGTGTTCCCGCCAATATGCAATCTTGCCATACCGGAGTGAGTGCGGATGGCTACTTTTTTGAAGGGCATATTCCTGCAAAGTTTGTTACGGCTTTTTTAGCTAACCCGCCGGAAAACGCCGCTGGATTGACCGTGCCAGGAATGCCAACCGGAAGTCCGGGAATGGAAATGGGCGATCGTTTTAAACCATACAGTGTGATTCTGGTGAAAAAGGACGGTACTACCGAGGTATATGCCGAAGTCGCGTCCCTTGAGGAGCAACATCAATGATCGGCAATTCACAATACAAAATACGCCCTTTGTGCGTGGCGCTCGCGCTAGTTTGGAGCGGCATTTCAGTCGATTTGCATGCTGAGCAATACAGTTTGCTGGAGGCCATCGAAAAAGCACAAACACAGGACCCATGGCTCGATGGGAGCCGGTTTCGTGAGGAAAGCTTAGAGTCTTTGAGTATTAGTGCGGGCACACTTCCCGATCCGACGGTCAGTCTCGGGATTGCTAATTTACCTATCGATAGCTTCGATTTTGCACAGGAAGGAATGACGCAGTTTAAGGTGGGTGTTAGCCAAATGTTTCCGCGGGGCAAGACACTGGCCCTGCGCCAGGAAAAGTTAGAAAAAATGAGCCAAATGCAGCCGCTTGTTCGGGAGGATAGAAGGGCACAAGTGTCGGTGACAGTGGCTCAGCTTTGGCTGGAGGTGTATCGCAGTCAAAAGACCATCGCATTAATAGAGCAAGATCGAAGCTTGTTCGAGCATCTTGTCGATGTGGCGCAGTCAAGTTACACCACG
>Ga0209081_1000956_pt1 | contig 17332 bp, 13 predicted proteins | sample GOMGulsemesocosm_4_FD_184636 | JGI IMG/M metagenome (GOLD analysis project Ga0209081, IMG submission 184636) | Methane-oxidizing microbial communities from mesocosms in the Gulf of Mexico - GOM15B Gulf of Mexico (SPAdes) (version 2) | ecosystem: Environmental > Aquatic > Marine > Cold seeps... | reverse complement strand
CAATGCAAGGGATTGGCATATTTGATGGTGATATATTAATAGTTGATAGATCTGCTACGGTAAACCAAAATGATATTATCGTGGCTAATTTCAATGGCTGCTTTTCTTGTAAGTTCCTAGATAAAAAGTTAGCACAATTAATTTCAGCATCACCGTTACACAAGCCTGTTCAAATAAGCCCTGAAGATGAATTTCAAATAGAAGGTGTGGTAACTCGATCTATTCGATTACATAGACCTGCGCCAGAGCTATTGTCATGTATGCTTTAGTTGATGCTGTTAGTTATTATGCATCTGCTGAGAAGGTATTTGATCCATCAATTAGAAATAAACCAGTTGTAGTGCTTACCAACAATGACGGTGTAATATGTGCTGTTGATCCAATAGCTAGAAAACTAGGCATTCCCAAATTTGTTCCTTACTTTAAAATTAAGCATTTTTTAGAAAAAAATAATGTCGTTATCAGATCTTCAAATTATGAGTTGTATGCTAATTTAAGTGAAAAGATGATGAATGTTATTAGCCGATTTTGTGATAACCAGTATGTTTATTCTATTGATGAATCATTTCTTTATTTTAAAAATTATAATAATTTAATAAAAGATTGGCATAAATATGGTCATGAGATTAGGAACACTGTTTGGAGAGAAACAAGGTTGCCTGTAGGAGTTGGTTTTGGCACAACTCCTACATTATCAAAAGCTGCTAATCATGCCGCTAAAAAGTTATCTGGCTATAACGGTGTCGCTGTTATTGATGATGATAAATCTAGAAAAGAAATACTTTCTAGAATGTCCGTGACTGATGTGTGGGGCATTGGATCAAAATTAGGCAAACGATTAAATATCCTAGGCATTAATAATGCTTGGCAGTTAGCAAGTCAAGATTCAAAATCTATGCGTAAACAATTTAGTGTAGTTGTAGAGCGCACCGTTAATGAACTGAATGGCATAACTTGTTTAAATTGGGATGATATTAGACAACCTAAAAAAGAGATATTTTCAACAAGATCATTTGGTCAACGAGTAACAGATTACAATGTATTAAAAGCTGCATTAATAAGCCATGGTTCTATTGTTGGACGTAAAGTTAGACATCAACAATCGTTGATTAAAAGATTACTCATCTTTGCTTCTAGTTCCCCCCATGATGAGAATTATTATAAAAAATCTTTAATATATGAATTTACTGTACCAACTGATAATACCTGCAAAATAGCTGCTGGTGTTTCTCATGTATTTAACAGTATTTATTTATCTGGAGTAAATTATTATCGTTGTGGTGTTGGTGCTATTGAACTAGTTGATAGCAAATTTCAGCAACACGATCTATTTATCAACGATGATAATAATCCAAATTTAATGAACTGCTATGATCGAATTAATAACCGATATGGTAATGGTTTAATCGAAGTAGCTGCGGCAGGACAATCTAAAAAATGGGAAATGAGACGTAATTTCCTATCACCTAGCTTTACCTCTAAATGGTCTGATTTACCTAAGATAATTTGTTAATAAGTGTATTTAAGCATGACTAAATATATTGATGGCAGATTCGAGTAAATAAATAGCTTAAATCTGCTATTTAAATCCATGATATATAGAAACAAACACAAATTCTCTTCTAAATTTACAGTTATATTATTATATATAAATAGTTAGTCAACGGTGTTTACTTACTGATTTATAACGGTTTTTCTTGTATTTTGTTATTGCTTTGTGTATATTGAACTCAGTTCGAAGAATAATACCTTTAGATGTTAACTATACGAACTAACACAGTGTAACTATTTCCTTTAATTTCGTTTGAATCGAAGATTGGAACCCAAAAAAATGAAAAATTTCTTAGTGAATTTAAAACTAAGCGAGAGGTGCCACAAAAAATAATTTTTGTGCTGTTTGTGTCTCTGCTTGCCTAAAAACTGGAGGCTCTAATGAGCATATCTATTACAAAAAAAACTACTGCCGCAATTACTTTACCTAATACTATTATTCGCACTACTAAAGAGTGGAAAAAAGATTGGGATAGCATTTCAGGTATGGCAACGGGTATTGCAAAGGACTATGCAATATACAACCGTAACTTCCTACAAGACATTTCAAAATCTAAAACTATAAATGCTTTACAGGTTCTTGATTTGTATGTTTTAGCTAAAAAAAATATCAAAGATGAACAAGACTGCAATAAAGAAGAGTTAGATAAATTGACTGCTTTTTTTCCTGAGCCATCTAAATTATCAATCAAAAAATCTGCTATCGAATTGGAAGCCTTAAAGGTTTTAAAATTCATCAATAAAAATTTCGAAATATCACATTAATTATAATTTTCAATGAAGTATAGCCAAAGTTGGTACTGATCTAACTTTGGTTATTAAACTAAATTTAATAATGATTAAGGTGGGTTATATGAAAGAAATAGATGAAATAAAAAAAATAATTTAGTAAAAAAACAAAGCATTCAGTTAGTCGATATTGAATTTGAAATAACACAAGTGTCTTTAATGATGCGTAAAGGTTGGCTATTAATTGGTGAAAAACTATTAACAATTGAAAGAAATGAACTATATAAACAGCACAATAGTAAAAATATGACTAAATGGTTAGAAGAATTTAGCATATCTCTCGATGTTGTACCTTCAACTCTCTGGAAATTTCTAAAAATAGTAAAAATGCTTAATGATATAAATTTTCCAATCTCAGAAGTGAATTTAAAAAATGTTACTGGATTAGAGCAAATTGCAAGAATTTATGAGTATACAAGTGATGGTGAAAAAACATTTGAATTAATAAAACAACTAGATGAAAAAGTTATCAATATTACTAAGATAAAAAAAATAGCCTCTGATTTAATGAATCCAAAACCAGCAGCTTCAGATAAAAATAACAATCCTGCACCGAAAGGCTTTTTAAAATACTTATGGCAAAAAATCACTAAAAGTTTTTTAGCATGTTTGCCGCCAAAACCAATATTAAGAGTATTGCCTGTACTGTTTGTTGTTTTTTACATTACAGATATGTCGTAAACAACAAAGTTAATAAAAAATACAATTTAATTACTTAAACAATAATAAAGGAAAATAAAATGATTAAAAAAACTGACTGCGTAGAAACAAATTACAATCGATACATAAGAAAAGCAAGACAAGCTGTTAAAGGCTTTGAAGGTTATGAAAGAGCGTTAAAAATATGTGATTATTTTGCGTCAGAAGGTCATCCTCACCCAAGTTATACATTCAACTATGTGCGTTTTAATAATAGCGAAGGGCAAACTGACAGACAATTTGCAATAAATTTAATGAAAGAAATGGCATACAACCTTTAATAAAAATAAATTTAAAACTACATATAATAATAAAAGGTGAAATCATGGGGCAATGGATAGGAAAAGGTAAATTTGTATTTAGTCATGAAGAAAAAACACGATATAAGCAATACAATAGTGATAAGTGGCACTCTAGATGGATCACGGTTTTTAGATTGAAAAAAGAAAGACTGTGGACAGATAAAATTATTAAAGATTTTTTAGGTAAGCCAATAACCCAAGGAAAGTATAAAGTTTTTAAAAAAGAAGATGTAAAACAAGCAGAAAAAAAGAAGAAGTTTAAAGACATTATGGTAAAACGAATTGAAAAAATCAAATTGAAAGATGAGTATTTCATTTCGCCAGAAAAGCTTTAGCTTAAAAGTTAGAATAAATTATGTAAGAGTTAATCATAGTAAATAATTTGCATCATTTACTGGTTTGTTGTTTTTTTAATCGCAATCACTCCGTTTAACGGAGTAAAATCACTCCGTTTTATTGACATAAACCCCATTAACATGACAAATATTATCAATTAATAATATTTAGTTCTTAACTTGATTTAACTTTTTCTAGTGATACGGTTTTATTATCGCAATTACGGAGAAAACATGAATCACAGTAAAATTAGCTTAAATAACTTAGTAGAAAATAGCACTTATGCATTTCACATACTAATTAACCATACCAATGGTAATTATGACAGTGGGGAAGAATAAGATGGGAAAAATAATATTAGATACAAAAACCAGTGGTTTAGGTGGAGATGATGAAATAATAGAAATATGTGTAATAAATTTAGCTGGAAATATTTTATTAAACACATTAATAAAACCGACAATACCAATACCAAAATCTGCGAGTAAAATTCATGGCATTTATGATAAAGACGTTGAAAATTCACCTCTTTGGAGTGAGGTTTATCATGATTTTTTAAATATTATAAAAAATGAACATATTTATATTTATAACTGTAACTTTGATATAAAAATAATAAATAAAACATCTGAAAAATATAAATTAAAGCCTATTACGGATGTTCTTAATATTTTCGATACTGAAGATAAGTGCGATAGTCAATTTGAATATTTAAATTTTTATTGTGTAATGCTTGAGTATGCTGATATTTGGGGTGATTATCACGGATATTATAAAAATAATCAGTGGCAATCATTATCAAATGCAGCAGAGCAACAAAACATTGATATTTCTGATTTAACCACACATAGAGCACTTGCAGATTGTGAAATAACAAGAAAATTATTATTAAAAATACTTAATGATGAATGTATTGAAGATCCCCAAAATGAAACCATAAGAAAAGAAAAAAGTGCAAAATATAGAGCTAAAGTTAACAAGTTAAAAAATAAATTGTTACCCCAAAAAAGTAATAACAGAAAATATAAAGATTATGGAATGTCAGAGCGTCCTGAGGGATTTAAAACATATTCACAATTAAATCTTAGTGATTTAAATTACTTCAAATACGCAGGAACGTGCTGTAATTCAAAAGGTGAATTGGGGCATATATTTAAACCTAAGTGAATAAATTAATAGTGTGTATTTCATACCTGAACTTTAGGTTAGGTATGAGCTTTAATTAATTTATAAAGATAATAAGCTAATCAATATTTTATTGACCTTAATTACTATATTAATCATGGCAATATGTTAGATTAATATAGTAATTTATTATTGTTCAAAAGGGACTTTGATGGCTCAGTTATTTAATCTTATTTTTAGTGATGAACCTCAAGATGAATTTATAAAATTCACTGAACAATTACTTAAAATTTTTCAATCTTGTAGGATCAATTTCCTGATTGGTGCAGGGGCTTCTCAACCAGCAATAAATGTTGCAGGTAATATTGAAAAAGAAGTTTCTGAATTATATAAAGATAATCAAGATGATGAAGCTACTAATAAACTATATAGATTTCTTCAAGAGATCTCAGTAGTAAATAGTAAATTAAGTGAAACAACTCTTAATGAGAATATTGCTATTACTCACGATGCTTACAAAGAGTTTATTAAACATATTGAAACCATTCTTACAGAAAGAAAAACTAAAATATTACCAAGGCAAGTAAATGTCATTTCAACAAATTATGATCTATTTGTTGAGCGAGTTGTTGGTGAGTCAGCCGTTTTAAATTTAAATGATGGTTTTAAGCGTACAGCAAATTATAGTGGTAAATTTAAATTTTCAGCGAGTACCTTTTTTACATCCCAATACAGTAATGGCAACTTGTATAACTATAAAGTTGAATTGCCATCAATAAACCTACTTAAATTACATGGCTCTTTGTCTTGGTCTATAGATGAAAGTATTAATGAGATGATTTATAAACAACCAACCTTTTCTATGCTTCCAGATATTGAAAATAAAGAAGTATTTCTTGATAACTTAGCACTTGTTTTACCTCGAAAACATAAATTTGAACAAACTGTTTTACAGCTTATTTATTATGATCTGTTAAGGCTTTTTGCTAATGAACTTGATCGTGAAAATGTATTACTTATGAGTTTTGGTTTTTCTTTTGCTGACGAACATATTTACGAAATAGTAAAAAGATCATTAAAAAATCCAACATTAAAGCTAATAATATTTGCTTATAACAATGCTGCAAAAGAAGAATATAGTAAATTATTTTCTGATTATAATAACGTAACAATTGTTTATTCAGGTGATGATGATAAAACACTAGATTTTAATGCACTTAATAAACTGCTTGCTTCTGTTTTACCAAGTTATAAGGAATTATAACAATGGATAATGTTGCATTAGCATCTGAAGCTATTTTACGCATTGGTGAAGTAATTGAAGTTCAAGGGCGAAAAGTTTTTATTCTTGTTGATAAAGAAAAAAACCTTTCAGAATTGTTATTTTATGGTGATGTATTAAAAAATATTTCGGTAGATAGTTATGTTGAGATTAGAAAAGGTTTTTTAAGTTTAATTGGTAAAGTTGAAGGTGAAAAAATTGTTGAAGATAAAGAAGAATTCAACAATGTAGGCTATGAAAAAAGAGATAAAAGTAAAAGAATCTTATCCGTATCATTGGCAGGATATTTAAATTTAAATGGTCGCTTTGTTGGTGGTGTGGTTGAAATGCCTCTTATTGGCAATGAAGCATATATTCTTACGAAATCAAAAATTCATGCCATTCATAGCTTAACTGATAAAAATCAAGGTTCAGTAACTTTTGCTAAAACAGATACCGATAGCTTTGATGTTTCATTCCCTATTAAAGGTTTATTTAATAGCCATATAGCGGTATTTGGCAACACAGGAAGTGGTAAATCTAACACTGTGGCTGCAATGTACCAACAACTAGTTAAATATCTAGAAACGCGAAATAAAATTGCATTTAAAAGTAATTCAAGGTTTGTGTTATTTGATTTTAACGGTGAGTATATTGCTGATAAGTGTATAACCAAGAATAAAACTGTTTTTAATTTATCAACACAAAAACAGCAAGGTGATGATAAAATTCCAATTTCAGAAAATACTTTAATGGACTTACCTTCATTGTGTGTTTTAGCTGATGCTACAGAAAAAACCCAAAAACCATTTATTAAAAGAACGTTGGATTTACGTAGTAAAGTAAAGGGTTCGCAGACTTCATTAAATTATTTTAAAAACTTATTAAAAAGAGCAATAACTGACACATTAAAAATGACGGATAAAACCAAAGTATTTTTAATTATTGATTACTTCAGACAAGTTTTACCAGAAGTTAATAATGCTGATGGGAGTTTAATAGATGTCATTTCGGATTTAGAATGGTTTAATAATAGTAATGAATTTAGAACTAAAACATTTCCTCAAAACTATTTACAACAAGCCCCTCAAGAAATTAATAATACCATTTTATATGACAGGGTAAATCAAGTTGAATTTAAAACAGACACCATATCTGATTTTATAGATTTTGCTTATCTTCAATTAGCATTTGATCTTATTTCTAATCGTGCAATGAACGAGCATATTTCACCTGTTATTAATAAGTTAAAAAGTAAGCAGAAAGATATTGATAAAATTTTTGATACAACTGAAAACGAACATATTTGGGATAATAACTTTATTATCGTTAATTTGAATGACGTTAATATTGAAATGAAGAAAACAATTCCCTTACTTCTTTCAAAATTTTTGTATTCAGATCATAAAGTAAATAAAAATAAAAAGTCATTAACTTTTATCATTGATGAAGCTCATAATATTTTATCAAGAGAGTCATCTAGAGAATCTGAAAGTTGGAAGGATTACCGATTAGAAACTTTTGAAGAAATTATAAAGGAAGGACGTAAATTTGGTGTGTTTGTTACTATTTCTAGCCAAAGACCATCGGATATTTCACCAACCATAACGTCTCAGGCACATAATTATTTTATTCACCGTTTAGTAAATCAAAAAGACTTAATTACAATATCTAACGCAGTATCATATATAGATAAAGTAACTGAAGAATCAATACCCATATTACCAACAGGAACATGTATTTTTAGTGGAGTGGCAAGTCCAATGCCTTTAAAGCTGAAAGTGAATGTTTTGCCAGATTCAGCACAACCACAAAGTACAACGCTAGATTTTCTTGAAATCATCCCTGAACTTGATGTTAATGAATGATTTTAGTTAAGAGTTTTATATAAATTTATTATATAGTTTCACAAAATTTTAAATATTACTAAATGAGATTTAAGTTCTCATTTTTCGAAGGATTAGAGCGGATATGTTAACACTGTTAGATGAATTAAAATCAACACTTGAAGCGGATGAACGTTTAGTAATTGATGGAGTACTGGTAAAGAACAAAGTGGTTGAATTGGCACTTAACCTTGATACTAAACTTTTATCTTTATTAATAAAAAATAAAAAGTTAAAAAAACAATTTTTTCAAAGTATTGACGAAGTATTGGTTTTTGACAAAGTTGCTTTCCAACAGTTTGTTAGTAATAAATCTTTTTTACCTGATAGTTATACCAGATTTAAAAATAAAATTGGTTTATCCGCTAATGATAATTTTATTCGTAATTCTAATAATGTAACAATTGCATGGCCTTACAAAGATTGTATTTTGGAAGGTGGTCAAACTAAAGAAGATCAAAAAAGAAATGAAGTTTTTTGGAATGAAAATTTAGCTCCTGAACAAGTGGATTCTTTGTTTGCTGCAAAGTCATTTGCAAATTTTGACAAATACCCTCCTCAAAGTCAGATCAAAGATTCCTTCAAGGATGAAAACCTAATTATCAAAGGTAATAACCTACTTACACTTTGCTCTATTAGAGATTGTTATAGAGGAAGTGTAGATTTAATATACCTTGACCCTCCATATAATACTCAATCTGATACTTTTGGATATAACGATACGTTTAACCATTCTACATGGCTAACGTTTATGAAATCGAGATTAGAGATAGCAAAAGAATTATTAACTGAGTCAGGTAGTCTTTGGATTTCTATTGATGATAATGAATCTCACTATTTAAAAGTTTTATTAGATGAAATATTTGGTAGACAATGTTTTGTTGCTTCTAATATCTGGCAAAAAAGATATTCAAGAGAAAATAGAGAAGCTATTGGAGATGTGCATGAGTACATATTTGTTTATTCTAAAAATCCAGAGTTATTCAAGAATAAGCGAAATTTAGTTGCAATAACTGAAAAACAGGCAAAAGTTTATCGTAATCCAAACAACGATCCAAAAGGAAGGTGGAGACCTATACCAATGACTGCACAGGCTGGACATGCTACACCAGAGCAGTTCTATGAGGTTACTACACCAAGTGGAAATATACATACACCACCTGAAGGTCGTTGTTGGGGGCTCGCTAAAGCAACATTCGAGAAATTAAATAGTGAAGGTCGCATATATTTTGGGAAAAAAGGTGATGCTCAACCTAATGTAATTCGATACTTATCAGAAGTCGATGGTGTTGCTCCTTGGACATGGTGGCCTTCGGAAGAAGTTGGTCATACTGATGAATCTAAAAAAGAAATTCATGCCCTATTTGGAAGAAATAATGCTTTTGATTCACCTAAACCTGAAAGACTACTTCAACGGATTATTCATATTGCAACTAATGAAAATGATTTAGTTTTAGATTTTTTTGCTGGTAGTGGCACAACAGCAGCAGTTTCAATGAAAATGAACAGAAGGTTTATTACTTGTGAACAGATGAACTACGTTGATAATTTAACAATCACTCGATTAAAGAAAGTAATTGATGGTGAACAAGGTGGTATATCTACTGATATTAAATGGGAGGGAGGAGGTTCATTTGTTTACTTTGAATTAGCGGATTGTGCCTCTAAATTTGTTGACCGAATAGAAGTAGCTAAAAGTACAAATGATCTCATTGATATTTGGGACGAATTAAAAACTTCGAATAATTTATCTTATAAAATCACCCCATCTTCAATTGATAGTAATATCAGTGAATTTTCGAAGCTTACATTGGAAGAGCAAAAACAGTTTTTGATTGAAGTAATAGATAAAAATCAATTGTATGTTAATTATTCTGATATTGATGATGAAAATAATGGTATTTCTGATCTTGATAAAAAATTAAATAGACAGTTTTATGGAGAGTAGATTATGAGTGACGATTTAATGCTCCATGAGAAACTTACTCAAGGAAAAGATTTTTTAGGAGGAGATGATTGCTATATAAAATTAGTGCCTGATTTTATTACTCCAAATTTAAACCCAACTTTTTCTATAAGACCATACCAAGAAGAAGTTTTTGGACGGTTTGAATTTTATTTAGATAAATTTGGCGCAAAACCTAAAGGTGTGCCACTAAATTTACTTTACCATATGGCTACAGGTTCAGGAAAAACCTTAGTGATGGCAGGGGAAATTTTATCTTTATATAAACGTGGTTATCGTAACTTTTTATTTTTTGTTAATAGCACTAATATTATAAAAAAAACCAAAGAAAATTTTTTAAATAAAGCATCTTCAAAATATCTATTTAATGATGTTATTCAGATCAATACCAAGCAAATACGTATTAGAGAAGTGGATAATTTTTCTTCGGCTAATCCTGATGATATAAATATCATATTCACAACTATTCAAGGTTTACATATTGCCATGAATATGGCGAAAGAAAATTCAATTACTTATGATGATTTTCAGAACTTCAAGACAGTTTTAATATCTGATGAAGCTCATCATATAAATGCTGAAACAAAAAAAGGTAAAAAATCAGAAGGTGAACTTTTAAGTATTAGTACTTGGGAAAATACTGTTAAAAGTATATTTATTTCTCACCCTGAAAACTTATTATTAGAGTTTACGGCTACCGCTGATTTAACTGATGAAAATGTATCAGATAAATATAAAAATAATATTCTTTTTGATTATCCACTTAAAGCATTCAGAATTGATGGTTATTCAAAAGAGGTAAAAGTTTTTCAATCAGATAACTTACCTTTTGAAAGAGCATTGCAGGCACTTGTCTTAAGCCAATTCAGGCGTAAGGTGTTTGAAAAAAATAAACTTATAATCAAACCAGTTGTGCTTTTTAAATCTAAAACTATTAAAGACAGTTTAGCTTTTCATTCTGAGTTTACTGATGGTATTAAATCATTAACGGGTGAACACCTAAATATTATTAAACAAAAACCAACGGGTTCATTAAAGGATGCTTTTGATTACTTCTCAACTAATAATATTTCCCTTGATAATTTAGCTCTAGAGCTACAAGAAGATTTTTCAATTGATAAAACAATCGAAGTAAATAGTGAATCTGATTCTATTCAAAAACAAGTAGCATTGAATTCACTAGAAGATGTTGATAACGAATACCGAGCAATTTTTGCTGTTGATAAGCTAAATGAAGGTTGGGACGTTCTTAATCTGTTTGATATTGTCAGAATGTATAATACCCGTGATGGAAAAAGTGGTAAGTCAGGGAAAACTACAGTTAAAGAAGCTCAATTGATCGGTCGTGGTGCGCGTTATTGTCCGTTTAAGATCAATGATGAACAACCATTATATCAGCGTAAATATGATACTTGTGAAGGAAAAGAACTCCATGAATTGAAAATATGTGAAGAGCTTTATTATCATGCTGAATACAACCCAAGATACATTGATGAGCTTCATCGAGCTTTGGAAGAAATTGGTATAAAAGCAAAAGAGACTCGTACTTTAGATTTAAAAATAAAAGAAAGCTTTAAAGAAACTCATTTTTTTGAACATGGTTTTATATATAAAAATGAAAGAATTAAATATTTAAGGGAAGATGTTTTTGGAATAGATACCTCACTTATTGAAACAACTTATCATCATAATTTAGTTACTGGCTCATCGAGTTCTATTTTAGTTTTTGAAGAAATAAAAAACCAAGTTCTTAAGAAAAAAACAAAGACATATAAAATTTTAGATTTTGGTAAACATGTTATTAGAAAAGCAGTGTCAAAATTACCTGAATTTAGATTTAATGAGCTAAAACATCTTTTTCCTAACTTAACTACTATTGATGAATTTATTAGCTCTGAGCATTATTTAGGGGCTTTAAAGGTTGATATTAGTGGTAATGAGGCTGATGTTGATAGTTTATCTCAAGATTGCAAGTTAAATGCAACAATAAGCGTTTTAAGATCAATTGGTGAACGTATGCACCAAGATAAAGTTGATTATAAAGGCACAACTAAATTTAAAGAACATCAAGTTAGAACTGTTTTTACTGATAAAATTTTAAATATAGCTAATGATGGCAAAGGTGATCAAGAATTTGGTATTGGTCAAGCAGAAACAAGAAATCCAAGTTTAATATTAGATCTTGATGATAAAGAATGGTTTGCTTTTAATGATAATTTTGGCACATCAGAAGAAAAATATTTAGTTAGATATATTGATCAAATTGTTGATGATCTTCAAAAAGAATATGAAGAAGTTTATTTATTAAGAAATGAAAAACATTTTAAATTATATAACTTTGATGATGGTAAAGCATTTGAACCAGATTTTGTTTTGTTTTTAACAAAAAAAGAAGCAGAAGGTTCAATTATTTATCAAGTATTTATCGAGCCTAAAGGTGAACATTTACTTGAAAAAGATGAATGGAAACAATCATTTTTAAAACGTTTGAAAAGTGAACATAAAATCGAACAAGTATGGCAAGGTAAAGAATTTATAATATGGGGAATGCCATTTTATAATGAAAAAGTTACTAAGCATGAATTTGTTGAAGAGATAGAAAATAACTTTTTAAATTAATTATTTGAGTATAAAAAGGTAAAATAATGGACAATATTCTAGAACTTAAAACAATTAATGAACTATGTAAAATTAATTTCTTCATTCCCTCCTATCAAAGAGGTTATAGATGGGGGGAGAAAGAAGTAACCGATTTACTTGATGATATTTCCGACTTTACTCCTAAACTAATTGGTGATGATAAAACGTGGTACTGCCTACAACCATTGGTTATTAAAGCCATAGAGGATGCTGATGGAGTTATTAGCCAATTTGAAGTTATAGATGGACAGCAAAGGTTAACAACTATTTATTTGATTTTATATTTTTTAAACCAACTTTATACAGAAGAAAATAGAGAAAAAACATTTGAATTAAACTATGAAACTAGAAAAAAATCACATGATTTTTTAAATAACTTGAAAAAGAATGATATACAAGATGAAAATATAGATTTTCATTATATATCAAAAGCATATAAAACAATTTCGGATTGGTTTAATAAAGATGATTTTGATAGGAATAATTTTCAATCTAAGTTCAAATTTAATACAAAAGTTATATGGTATGAAAGCAGAGAAGAAGACCCTATTGCAATATTTACCCGTATAAATATTGGAAAAATTCCCCTTACGAATGCAGAGCTTATAAAAGCTTTATTTTTGAACAGTTCAAATTTTGAAGATCATGCAAATGATAAAATAAGGTTAAAACAATTAGAAATTTCTACAGAGTGGGATAATATTGAACACGCATTACAAAATGATATGTTTTGGTATTTTATTAGTGGAAATAATGAATTAACAAATAGAATAGAATTGATTTTTAATCTAATGAATGATGAAAAAGATCAAAGTGATATTTATTCTACATTTAGATTTTTTAATAAGAAATTTCATAATAAAACAGCCAATACAATCGGTGAGAACTGGATAGAGATTAAAAATTATTTTCAAAGATTTCAAGAGTGGTTTAATGAAAGAGAGCTTTACCACAAAATAGGTTTTCTTATTTATGAAGGCGAGGGAATTGATACTTTTATTGATGAATCAGCAAATAGAACAAAAAATGAATTTAAAGAATTTCTTAATGAAACAATAAGAGGCAAACTTCGACATGTAATTTTAGAAAATTTACAATATGGAGATAAAAAAATAAAAACAATTCTGCTTCTCTATAATATTCAAACAATGCTTAATAATGATAAGGATAACTCACTTTTTCCTTTTGACCGTTTTAAAACAGAAAGTTGGGATATTGAACACATTACATCAATAAAAGATAAAATGCCTGAAACGACAATTCAGAAACAAAATTGGTTGGATGATGCAGATAAATTTATTGAGGATCAAGCTTTAAAACAAAGAGTCACTAAATGTGATGTTAGTGAAAATTTTGAATTAATTTATCAAGATGTTATATCTTACTTTAACGTTAATGTTGAAGATGATGATATTAATGATATATCGAATCTTACATTACTGGATTCAGAAACTAATAGGGGTTATAAAAATGCTGTTTTCCCTGTTAAAAGAATAACAATCATACAAAGAGAGAAAAAAGGAACATTTATTCCCTTGTGTACAAAGAATGCTTTTTTAAAATATTTTAGTGAATATCCTCCTAAAATGTCTTTTTGGACTCAGGAAGATAGAGATAATTATTTTAGTGATATAAAAACAGTTCTTTTAGATTATTTACCTAAGGAACAGGAGCTTTTAGATGAATGATAATAATAAAGGTATGGTTTATAGTTTTTGGCAATTACTAAAACAACATCAAATAGAAATTCCTATTATTCAAAGAGATTATGCTCAAGGGAGAGAAGATAAAAAGGAAATAAGAACTGAATTTTTAATGGCACTTTATAATGCTTTAGATAATAATGTTTCAATAAAGTTAGATTTTATTTATGGTAGTAAAATTCATGATGTTTTTCAGCCATTAGATGGTCAGCAACGCTTAACTACTTTATTTTTGCTTCATTGGTATGCGTCACACATATCTGTCAATATTCCATCTGAAATAAATAAAGTACTATTGAGGTTTAGTTATGAAACGAGGTCAAGCTCAAGAGAGTTTTGTCATGAGTTAATTAAAAATACTATTGATGTCTTGGATGGTACAACAAAAATTAGTGATAAAATAATTGATTCATCTTGGTTCTTTTTATCTTGGAAAAAAGATCCAACTATCGATGCAATGCTAAGAGCTATTGATGATATTCATAGCATTTTTTTTGGTATAAATAATCTATGGGATAAATTGGTAGAAGATAAATGTTTAATTAGTTTTTATCATGTTGAACTTGAAAATTTTGGTTTGACTGATGATTTATATATTAAAATGAATGCTAGAGGAAAGTTATTGACTCCTTTTGAGAATTTTAAAGCTGGTTTTCAAAAGCATATTGATGAGAATAATTGGGGAGGAGGGAAAGATTTTGTAGATTCGTTTGCTTATAAAATTGACACAGTTTGGACTGATCTTTTTTGGAAACACCGAAGAGGCTCAGTGATTGATGCTTCTTTTATTCGCTTTATTTCTACCATTGCGATGATACAGTTTGTTTTAGAACGGGCTGATGAAAGAGTTGAAAAACTTGCAAATATGCAAAGACTACCTGAGTCAGTTAGAGCAGAACATTTTTCTAAAAATGGTTATCAGTATTTATGTGAGTGCCTAGATTTATATTGTAATGTATATTCTCAAGAATTGGATCTTGAATTTGGTTTTCCTTTTTGGCAACACAAGCCAATAAATAATTTGTTTACTGCATTAGTGTATGAGGGAAATGTTGCTTCTTATACCCAAAAAGTTCTATTTTATGCACAAACAGAATTTATAAGAAATACTAAAGGTTTTAAAAAACAAAACTTTAAAGACTGGATGAGAGTTGTTCGGAATATTATTTCAAGAGGTGATGCTGAAAAAACAGGTAATAGACCAAGTATAGTTCGGAGTCCTGATACTTTTATCGGTGTTATTAACTTAATAAAAGAGTTGTCTCAGGGATGCGATAATATTTATCTATTTCTTTCTACTCAACAAATAAAATCTTCATTTGCAAAAGAGCAAATTGAAGAAGAAAAACTCAAAGCAAAATTAATATTAAAATGTGACCGTAATAAAGAGATCATATTCTTAACTGAAGATACAAACTTTTGTCAGGGTAAAATTCAATTTGCATTATACTGCATTGGGTATCAAAGTGATCAGGATGAGTTTAGAGTTGAGAGTTTGGCTAAAATTCAAAAAGTTATACATACATATCTTGAAGATGAAAAGATAACAAATGATTTTAGACGTGGTTTATTAACAACCAGTGTTGATGGTTCATATAACTATTATGATTATTGGTGGTCTTGGTCTGGTGCTGTAGATGCCAATAAAAGGTGCTTGATCTCAAGATATAGGGAATTAGAGTATTTTATATATGGAACTAAAAATAATGGTCTATATCGGAACTATCTTAAGCAATTTTTCATTAAATTATTAGATAAACCACTTGTTAGACTTATTGAAGAGTTTATCCCTCCAGATGATATGCCTAACTGGAAAGTGCGTTTAATAAAAGAGCCTGATTTATTGGATAATAAATGTAAATCTAAATATATAGCGATTCCTAAAGATGAAAGTTGTTGCTATTTACTTAAAGGTATTCGCCCAAGAAATATGGATAGTTGTGAAAAAATAGTATGACTTTAAAGTATTAACTATTTGAAGATGAAAAGAATAGTTAATGCTTAAATTCACTATTTAATTACAGCTTCTAAGTTACTTAAAACAAAAGCAAAATATCAGCCTAAACTTTAGGTTAATATTTTGCTTCATAAGTTATGTCAGAGCCGCAGATTGGCATTAATTTATTGTTTTTCGGTGGTGGAGATTTTAAGACTTTATTTTGTCTTCTAAAAACTGAAGTGTTTCATAACATATTTCTTCAATTTCTTTTGATTGAGCATGCTGTAATAGCTCATTGAAATCTTCAATCATATACTCAGATAAAATATCATCAATATATGAAGTACGATCAAAATTTGATGATGCCCATTGAATCAAGTCATGTGTGTATATATCAGCAGTGACATCTTCAAGAATAGAGGATATTTCACAGTTTCCATTGCTGATAGATTCAATACAGTTGTATATGGTTTTATAGATAAAATTATCTGGCAAGTTATTTTTATGTACTTTTTTAATAAAGTTTTTCAAATAAACATTTGAGCTACATGTAGTAATAACATCATAACTATTTTCTTTTGTTTTAATTATAAAACTTTGTTTTTGTAGGTTTGCCACCTCTTTTATATTTTTATTCATTAATATTATTCCTTTTTGTTAAAGGAAGCCTGTTTTTACAACTTTCATCAATTTTTGCTTTTATTGCTCTAATTTTAGGATGCCAAAATAGTCTTCACTAAAATAGTTATATCTTAATTTATTAAAAAATCTATAATCAAAGTACAAATAATTTATCTTTTTTATTTTATTATATAATGATATATATCAATTGGTTAATTATTGTCTTGAGGGTGTGTAAATATGATTTCAACTGAAGATAGAGTCAAAATTCCGAGTTGATTTTTAATCAATTTCAGTGGCGTTGTAATTAGCATTAAAATTTACCTAGCCAACAAGGGAAAAATTAAAATATATTTATACATAATTAAGTAAAGGCAAACATATAAACATTGAGTAGTTAGTATTTTCATATATACTCTGACTGTGCATAAAATCAATGCACAGCACGAAAAATAACACTGTATGCATTGAGTAATAACGTATTGTGCATAAATTAGGGGTTGTAAAGCCACTA
>Ga0209081_1000953_pt1 | contig 17361 bp, 20 predicted proteins | sample GOMGulsemesocosm_4_FD_184636 | JGI IMG/M metagenome (GOLD analysis project Ga0209081, IMG submission 184636) | Methane-oxidizing microbial communities from mesocosms in the Gulf of Mexico - GOM15B Gulf of Mexico (SPAdes) (version 2) | ecosystem: Environmental > Aquatic > Marine > Cold seeps... | reverse complement strand
ACAAATGATATAACAGCTTGAGCGAGCATGATCTTTAATAATAGCTAAGGGAATTCTAATGGCGCTGGCAACAGGTAAGGACGTATCAACCGCCATCGCTGACAGCTTATCCTCTATTGCACCGACCAACTCATAACTTAAGAACAAAAACCATCCACCAGTAAATGGAATGGAGTGATTTATTTGGCTACTCTTTTGTTTGAAGCTTCGATTATATTCTTCATCAAGTTTTGAGAAAAAATCATTATTTTTTAACTCATAACTTTCTATTTTATTGCCTGGAAAGGCAAAAAGAATATCAAAGCCACTATCAGATTCATGCGGGTAGTGACTTTCTAATAAAAAGGGGTATCGCTTGGGATTAAGCTCATGCAAGCTTAATAATTCATAACTATACGGGAGTTCTACTTTGCTAAAATCACCGTAATCGGTTACCGCTAGATTCACCGAGTCTCGTTAACCTAGTATCGCTTGAAAACAAGCGTACCGTTAGTACCACCAAAACCAAATGAGTTTGAAACAATAACATCCATATCCATTTGTCTTGCTTCATTGGGAACATAGTCCAAGTCACAGTCAGGGTCTGGAGTAAATTGATTGATCGTAGGCGGTGCAACTTGATCACGAATAGCCAAAACAGAAAATACAGCTTCAGCACCACCTGCAGCACCTAGCATATGACCAGTCATTGATTTTGTTGAACTCATAGGAACCTTATAAGCAAGATCGCCTAACAATTGTTTAGCTGCTTGTGTTTCTGCAGCATCACCCGCAGGTGTAGATGTACCATGAGCGTTTATATAGCTAATTTGCTCAGGATTTAATGACGCATCTTTCAGTGCATTTCGCATACAACGGAAAGCACCATCACCATTTTTAGATGGCATCGTCATATGATAAGCATCAGAACTCATACCGTAACCGGCTAATTCTGCATAAATAGTCGCGCCACGTTTTTTCGCATGTTCAAGTTCTTCTAAGACGACAACACCTGCACCATCACTCAATACAAAGCCATCACGGTCTTTATCCCAAGGTCTACTAGCTGTTTCAGGAGAATCATTACGACGTGATAGAGCACGTGCTGAAGAGAAACCACCGTAAGAAGTTACTGATGTAGCCATTTCAGCACCACCAGCGACCATAACGTCAGCATCACCATATTGAATAACACGAGCCGCATCACCAATATTATGTGTACCAGTCGTACAAGCAGTGACAATTGAAAAGCTTGGGCCTTTCAAACCACGTAAAATTGAAAGGTTACCGGAAATCATATTAATAATGTTTGATGGTACAAAAAATGGGGAAATTTTTCTTGGTCCACCTTTTTGGTACCCAGCATATCCAGTTTCAATACCAGAAATACCACCAATACCGGCACCGATAGCAACACCGATACGCTCAGCATTTTCATCGGTTACTTCAATACCAGAGTCATCTAAAGCTTGCATACCTGCAGCAACACCATAATGGATAAACGGATCCATTTTTTTGGAGTCTTTTGGTTTTAAATAATCACTGACTTCAAAGTTTTTAACTGCCCCACCAAAATTTGACGGGAAAGCAGATGTATCAAAACGTTTAATTGGACCAATACCACTTAATCCTTTCAAAATACTATCCCAAGACTCTGACACGTTACCACCAACCGGTGATATCAAACCTAACCCTGTTACTACTACTCGACGTTTTGACACTATTTTATCTCTCTAAAATAAAACAAGCACGGCTTAAAAATAAGCCGTGCTTGAAAGTAAGAAATTGATTTTATTCTGCGTTATTATTAACGTAGTCAATTGCTTGCTGAACAGTTGTGATTCCTTCAGCTTGCTCATCAGGAATTTCACAATCAAACTCTTCTTCAAGAGCCATTACTAATTCAACAGTATCTAATGAATCGGCACCTAAGTCGTCAATAAATGAAGCTTCGTTTGTTACTTCTTCTTCTTTAACTCCAAGTTGTTCAGCAACAATCTTTTTGACACGTTCTTCAATATTACTCATTTTCTATATCCTTTGTATTTTATGGATCGTAAGTTGTACTTACGATGTGTGCATTATATTAACAAACCATAAGAAATTAAACATTTCTATTGATTTACTAACAAGTCGATCTATTCATTTTTAAATATTATTCAGAAGAAAAACTGTTAATTCAATGACTTAAGTAACATCATCGAAAAACAATTATTTCATTTAACTCATGTACATGCCGCCATTAACGTGCAGTGTTTCCCCAGTAATATAAGCAGCTTTATTAGAACAAAGGAAGGAAACCGCGTTTGCAATCTCATCTGCATCGCCTAATCTTCCCAATGGAACACCTTGTAATAATGCAGATCTTTGCTCTTCACTTAATGCTTTTGTCATATCAGTATCGATAAAACCTGGAGCAATTGTATTAACAGTAATATTTCGTGATCCAACTTCTTTAGCTAATGATTTACTAAAACCAATAATACCCGCTTTTGCAGCTGCATAATTAGCCTGTCCAGCATTACCAGTAACCCCGACTACAGAAGCAATGTTCACAATACGACCTGACTTATTCTTCATCATGCCACGCAAGCATGCTTTACTAACTCTAAAGACTGAACTTAAATTCGTTGTAATAATGTCATCCCACTCAGCATCTTTCATTCTAAGCATTAAATTATCACGTGTAATACCGGCATTATTAACCAAAACAGTTGGCGCACCAACAGCAGCTGTAATATCTTTGATTAAGCTAATTATAGAGTCTGCATCGGTAACATTTAACACCATACCTTGACCTGATGACTCACCTAAATAGGCTGAAATAGCAACGGCACCACTTTCACTAGTCGCTGTGCCAATCACATAAAATCCATCGCTAACTAATTGCTGCGCAATAGCTTTACCTATACCACGGCTAGCACCGGTTACTAATGCAATCGCTTTACTACTCATGAAAATGCCTCTAATGTTTTATTAAATGAGCGTTCATCGCCAAGCGAATAAAGCTCTAATGTTTTATCAATTCGTTTATTTAAACCCGTTAACACTTTGCCTGGACCACACTCAACAACTTTAGTTACACCACTACTTGCCAAGGCTTCAATAGTTTCTGTCCAACGAACAGGTGTATGTAACTGCTTAGTAAGTGCCTCTCTAATAGCTGCAATGCCTTCATGCTGAGCAACATCGGTATTATGTAGAACTGCAATATCAGGCTTAGAAAAATTGATGGATGACATAGCCTCTGATAATTTTTCTGCTGCAGGAAGCATTAATGAACAATGAGATGGCACACTCACAGCAAGAGGAAGTGCTCTTTTAGCGCCAGCTTCTTTTGCTAACTCTATTGCTCTGTTAACAGCCGATGCATTTCCAGCAATAACAACTTGACCAGGTGCATTGAAGTTTACCGCTGAAACAACTTCATTTTCAGCTGCTTGCTGACAAATATCTATTAACGTATCAACGCTAAGACCCAAAATTGCTGCCATTGAGCCGACACCTTTAGGGACAGCCGCCTGCATAAATGTCGCTCGCTGTTCAACCAACTTAACTGCATCGACAAAACCTAAGCTTGAAGCAGTAACCAAGGCACTGTATTCACCCAAACTATGACCAGCTACATAAGCAGGCTTTATACCTACTTCACTTTGCCACACCCGCCACATAGCAATACTTGCTGTTAGCACCAAAGGCTGGGTATTTTGCGTAAGATTCAGTTCTTCAATCGGCCCATTTTGAGCTAGCGCCCATAAATCTCGCCCTAAAGCATCGGATGCTTCATCGAAGGTTTCTTTAATTTGCTTGAAGGTATTCGAAAGATCGCCAAGCATACCAACTGCTTGTGATCCTTGACCTGGAAATACAATTGCTACTGCGTCTGTTGACATAATTTTATTGGTTGTTTTTTTATGTTTAAACTTACATTTTGACTAAGGCAGAACCCCACACAAACCCGCCACCAAAGGCTTCCATTAATATGGTTTCACCTTTTTTAATACGTCCATCTCTAACCGCTTGATCAAGAGCCAAGGGTACCGAAGCGGCTGATGTATTACCTTGCTCAGCAATAGTCACCACAACTTTTTCCATCGGCATTTTAAGCTTTTTAGCAACTGAATTAATGATTCGAATATTTGCTTGATGTGGAATTAACCAATCAACATCCGACTTAACCATTCCATTTGCTTCAAGAGTTTCATCAACAATTCGACTCAAAGTCTTCACAGCAACCTTATATACATCGTTGCCATGCATCGTCATATGAGCTTGCTCACCATCATGCTTCTGATCTTTGATAGGGTTATTGATATAAAGAAGGTCTTGATACCGACCATCAGAATTCATATGTGTAGAAAGAATTCCTTTTTCTTCGGATGCTTCTACAACAACTGCGCCCGCACCATCACCAAAGATCACACAAGTACTCCGATCTTCGTAATTTAGAATTCTAGAGTTTGCTTCAGCACCAATGACTAACGCTTTTTTAGCGCCACCAGCCTTAATAAACTGTTCTGCAATACCCAAGGCATAAATAAAGCCAGAGCAAGCCGCCTGAACATCAAAAGCGACGCAATCACCAACTGCAAGCTTATTTTGTAATAAGCACGCCGTACTAGGGAAAACCCTATCCGGCGAACTTGTTCCAACTATAATCAGGTCAATTTCTGATGGATCAACACCCGCTGCTTGCAATGCATTGTTTGCAGCAACCTCCGCCATACTTGACGTCGTTTCATCCGCCGAAATAACGTGGCGTTGCCTTATACCGGTGCGCTCATAAATCCATTCATCGCTTGTATCGATGATGGACTCAAAATCTTTATTGCTAACAATTTTCTTCGGTAAGTAACTACCTGTGCCTGTTATTTTTGCATTAAACATTTGATGCCGCCCCGCTGTTTAGTAAAAAATTAAATAGCTTTAACTACTTAATTTAATGCTTACTAGTCTTTATCAGCAACGACTTGTTCACCACGGTAAAAACCATCTGCACTTACATGGTGACGTAAATGTACTTCGCCTGTTGTTGGCTCAGTTGATAGTGTTTTTGCAGATAATGCATCGTGTGAACGGCGCATACCGCGTTTTGAACGTGATTTTTTACTTTTTTGTACTGCCATCTCAAATTCTCCAGAGAATTAATGTTTCTTTAAACTTTTTAACGCTTCAAACGGATTCTTCTTTTCTTCCGTTTCAAGCACAAAATCTTTACTTGCACTGCTATGTGGTAACTCAACAGGACAACTAGTGTGCCTTGCAATACTGGGGAGCACTAAAACCAGCTCATCCTCAACCACATTATTCATCATCAGGTGATCACCCTCAAACAAACAAGGTTCATACCCATCTGGTATTAAACTAAGCAGTTCCTCGTTATTAATCACCGCTAGTTTAACGTCTATATCAACAGGAAAATCTATCGATTCCAGACAAGCGGCGCATTGTAGCACGAGATCGCTAGAAATCCGACCCGTTAAAACAACAAATTTCCCAATACGCGAAAATGTTAGGTCAGCCTTAATCGGCGCACTTGATGACTCAATATCATCCTGTATTCGTGTTAATTGACTATATTCCAGCTCACCCACTATATTACGTTCTTGACTTGCACATAATATAGGGTCAACTTCTATCTGTAATGTCTTGCTCATGTTAGGTAAAATAACCTCAAATTCAACGGGTGTATTATATGAAAAATTCTCGCAAATTAGTATTAGCTTCTAGCTCTCCTTTTAGAAAAGAGCTATTAAACAAACTTTTTAGTGACTTTGATTGCGCTTCACCTGACATAGATGAGAGCGCGAAGGAAAATGAATCACCGCTTGACCTATCCAAACGCCTTGCCTTTGAAAAAGCTAATGCTCTAGCCAGTACATTTCAAGATCACTTAATTATTGGATCTGATCAAGTTGCAATGCTTGGCAATAAACAGCTAACCAAACCCGGTTCCCACGAAAACTGCGTTAATCAGTTAACGCTTTCCTCAGGAAAGCACATTACCTTTTATACCAGCCTTTGCGTCCTAGACTCTAAATCTAAGCATTCCACCACTGAGCTAGACATCTGTAAGGTTTATATGAAAAACCTTACACTAGAACAGATTGAAGACTATGTTAGTCGAGACAAGCCTTATGGCTGTGCAGCAGCTTTTAAGTCTGAAGGGCTAGGCATTGCGTTATTTGAAAAAATTGAAGGCGACGACCCAAACGCACTCGTTGGATTACCTCTCATTAAACTTATCAAGTTACTAGATAAAATGCAGTTTCACGCCCTAGCTCGCTAACTTAACAGCTCAACAAGGTAACCATCTGGGTCTTTAACAAACGCTAACACCGTTTGTCCGCCTTTCATTGGCCCAGCTTCACGTACAACATCACCACCTTTTTGCTGAATTAATTTGCAAGCTTTATAAACATCATCCACTTCAATTGCAATATGCCCATACGCATTACCATGCTCATATTTATCAACATCCCAGTTATGGGTTAATTCCAACACAGTACCATCTTCCTCAGCGTTAAAGCCCACAAAAGCTAATGTAAAGCGCTCCTCTTCGAAGTCTACCTTTCGTAACAACCGCATACCCAGTACCTCGGTATAAAATTCAATGGAGAGATCTAAATCTCTAACTCGCAACATTGTATGAAGTAAACGCATAACACCCTTTAGTTTTGAAATTATTAATAACTGCTCTTGGCACTTAAATACTGCTGATAATAAACAACAACCTTTTTCACATACTGCTGTGTTTCTGGATAAGGTGGAATTTGATTACCGTACTTTGCAACAGCTGATTCACCTGCATTATAAGCAGCCAAAACAAGCCTAATATCATAATTAAACAACTCCAATAAGTGCCGTAAATACAGCACCCCTCCTCGTATGTTTTGTAGTGCATCATTCCTATTAGATACACCAAAACGCTCCGCTGTTTTTGGCATCAACTGCATCAAACCCACTGCCCCAGCCCTTGAAACCGCATCTTTATCATAAAAAGATTCCGCATGAATGACCGCAAGCACTAGCGCAGGATCAACCTTCAGCTGGCTTGCTTGACGACGAATTAATGGACTCAGTTGGCGACGATTAACAAGAAATTTTTTATACGCGATACTCCCTTTTTTAGGAGTTCGCATAATCAAACGGTATCCACTTCCTTTAGGGCTATCAGTAAAGTAAACTCGGCCCTGTTGATCAATTTTTTTAAATAGGTCAGCATGAGCTATCGACATCGACATCAAAAGCATTAAAATAATAAAGAAATACGAATTCATACGCAGCACTATATAACTAAACTGTCGGTTAGATCACAAAAATTTACTTCAAGGTATTTAAGCGAGCACAGTCAGTACATAACTCTTATAAATGTACTATCATCTATATAATAAGTAGGAAACTGATCTAGCTTCGCTCCGTTGTAAATTGAAACAAATAAGGAAACGTAAAATATGCTTCAAAACGAACCTAAACAGGCAGCCGAGTACCTTAGACAAGTTATCCCAATGTTGTCTAGACAAAAACTACCACCAACACCTATAAATTACGCAGTCTTTTATAGTTATTTATCTGGTAGCTCTCAGGCACTTAATGACGTTATTGATGGTTTTTTTAATCAAAAAAAGACGCTGAGTTTAGCCGTTATGCTGGAGCTACACGAAAAATACGTCAACGGTACGGCGACACTTGCGCAGCAAGAGAAGATTCAAAAATCACTTGAAAAAGTACTTGCTGAAACCAACAATGAAGTACAGCAAATTGGTAGTGACGCTCAAGGCTTTGATGACTGCATAACCAAACACGCCGACACTTTACTAGACACTGCTGACCCCACAGCTGCATCAATTATACTGCAACAGATATTGCAAGATACACGCGATATGGTACGCAGTAACAAAGACATGCAAACACGCGTGCAGGAAACAAACAACGAGATTATAAAAGTTAAAGCTGAACTGGAATCTGTTAAAGCCACCGCTGAAAAAGATGCCTTAACTGGGCTTAAAAATCGTGGCGCTTTTGATAGAGCAATGAATGATGTCGTTTACGCCGACAAACAAAAAGATACCGCTTTAATTATGTTTGATATCGATCATTTCAAACGCATCAACGACAATTTTGGACATTTAGTTGGTGACAGAGTCATTCGCTACGTTTCAGCATTACTACTACAGATAATTGGTAAAGATAAGCACGTCGCTCGATTTGGCGGTGAAGAGTTCGCCATCATTTTACAAGATGAAAGCCAAGAAAGCCTCACTGCGCTTTGTAACAAAGTCAGGATCGCAATGGGTAATAGTAAACTTCAACGAAAAGATAGTGGTGAAACTATTGGAAAAGTTACCCTATCTGCTGGCATCACAAGCTTAAATACCGATGATAGTGTAGAAACATTTATTGAACGTGCTGATAAAGCTTTATATGAAGCAAAAGAAACTGGGCGCAATAAAGTCATTTACATTGAATAGCACCCAGCTAAGCATATAAAGTTAAGAATCGAGGCTCATTTAATGAGCCTTTTCTTTACCCTATAAGTTGCCAACATAGCGGCTGACACGCCAAAGAATAACAATACCGACAGATGCCCCAACACAAATGTAAGCTCACCCCCCGTCATCAACGGACGAACCAATGAAATTGCATGGTATAACGGTAGAACCTTAACTAAATATTGTACAAAATTAGGCAAACTTTCTATCGGAAAAAACACTCCACTCAACAGCACCATCGGAGTAATAAACAGAGTGGTGTAATAAAGAAAGAAATCATAACTCCTAGCATACGAAGTCACTAAAAGCGCTAACGAAGAAAAACACAAGCCCGTTAAAAATGCGACGGGTAATATAAAGATTGCCCACGCATCACCCACCAAGCCAAGTGCAATAGAAACGATTAAAATAGCACTGACACTTATCAAGCTTTTCGTTGCTGCCCACAGCACCTCACCAAACACCACCTCAGCAACACCTAAAGGTGTCGACAACATGCCCAGCCAAGTTTGCTGCACATCCATACGCGTATAAGCTGAGTACATCCCCTCAAAACTAGCTGAATTAACCGCACTCGTACAGATAACACCCGACGCTAAAAAAGCCATATAACTTAGCCCTTTAACCTCGCCTACAAACTGCCCTAAACCATAACCTAATACGAGTAAATATAGCAGTGGCTCGCCAAAATTTCCCATCAGCGATGGGCCAGCCAACTTACGCCAAACTTGTATATTTCGCGACCAAATTGAAACACTACGAATGAAAAAAAGCCTTATGCTCAATATGTTACTCACGAAGATCTCGCCCAGTTAATTTAATAAATACATCCTCTAGATTGGCAGGCCTGAACAAATAATCATCATGTCCTGATTTTTCTAGCACTGTTAATGCATGATGTAGTTTACTGCCATAAAAAAAGAAAATATCACCTGATTTTTCAAACCTAGCAATGGCAGAATCCTGCTTAATTTCCATAATTAAAGAATCATTAGCCGCATGCACTTCTAACACATGCGCCTCAATTTCATTCCTAATTAATTGTTTCGGTGGCGCATCTGCCTTAACCTCACCCTGATCCATCACGATCACCCTATCGCATAAGCGCTCGGCCTCTTCCATATAGTGAGTTGTTAAAATCAAGGTTAAGCCTTGCTTTTTTAACTCCCGAAGTTTTTGCCAAATTGACTGCCTAGCCTGCGGGTCTAAGCCAGTAGTTGGTTCATCAAGAATGAGCAACTTGGGTTTATTAATAAGTGCCCGCGCCAACGTTAAGCGCCGCCGCATTCCGCCTGATAACTCAGATATTTTACTGCCCGCCTTATCTTGCAATGATGCGAACTCAAGCAGCTCAACAATTCTTGCTTTTAAAACATTAGATGCTATTCCAAAAAACCGCCCATAGACATAGAGATTTTCTTCAACTGTAAAATCAGGGTCAAGGTTATCCATTTGAGGAACCACACCCAATGATTCACGAATTAAGGACGCGTCTTCAGGCATTTTTAACCCTAGAATCGATAAGGTACCGCTATCAATTGGGCAATGCCCAATAAACATCCGCAAAGTTGTCGTTTTTCCTGCACCATTTGGCCCAAGTATTCCACAAAAGCACCCTGCATCAATATTCAAGTTAAGCTTATTAACAACGGTTTTACCCGCGTAACACTTGCTAAGCTGATCCGCTTTCACTATGGGCAACAAAGGTTCTTTAAGACTCATTATTAAGCATCATTCATTTCAATAAATGCCATTATAACCTCGCTCAACATAAACATACGCTGTATTTAACACCTCGATAAGGCACTAACAACAAAATATTCTGTACATCATTATGAACTTTTAACCAACTTAGTTGCCTAATAAACAGAGTTCAGATAAATACTGTGGGAGGGATTTATTGTGATCACGAATGAATATCCAGATATAGAGTTTCGTCAATTTTTAGACATTCATGGAAACCTGCTACAAGCACTACCTGAGCACTTAGATAACCGAGATCAACTACTGGACATTTATCAAGTTCTGGTCACCACTCGTCTATTCGATGAAATAGCCGTTAACTTACAGCGAACGGGAATGCTCGGTACATACGCCCAGTCTATGGGGCAAGAAGCGATCGGCACTGCCATCGGCAAGGAAATGCTGGCTAATGACGTCTTTATCCCTTATTACAGAGATGTCGCCACACAAATTCAACGCGGTGTCCTACTTGAAGAAATACTACTCTACTGGGGGGGTGACGAACGCGGAAGTTGCTTTAGCCAACAGGCTAAAGATTTCCCATTATGCGTCCCAATTGCCACACAGTTTTGTCATGCAATTGGTGTTGCCTTTGCACTCAAACAACAGTCTCAAGGCAGTGTTGCAGTAGTTACCGGTGGTGATGGGGCAACCTCTAAAGGTGATTTTTACGAGGCTCTCAACATTGCTGGTGCCATGTCCCTACCCTGCTTATTTGTCATTAACAATAACCAATGGGCGATTTCTGTCCCTATACAACAGCAAACCGCGTCTAAAACTATTGCCCATAAGGCATATGCAGCCGGCATTACAGCCATTCAAATAGATGGCAACGACCCTATTGCAATGCTAGTCGGCGTAAAACAAGCTTTACAGCAAATTCGTCAAACCGGAAAACCCTTTTTTATTGAGGCTATCAGCTATCGGATTTGTAATCATACGACTGCTGATGATGCCAGCCGTTATATGCAGCAAAGTCTCTTAGATGAAGCCATACAAAAAGAACCTCTTTTGCGCTATAAAAAATTCCTCGAGCAACAGTACCAATGGAATGAAAAAGACGACAAGAAGCTCTACAAAAAATGCCAACAGAAAGTTGATCGCGCCGTTAATAAATACAAAAACACAAAACCCCAAGACAGTGCTGAGTTTTTTGATTATATGTACCAAGACCTACCTAATGATTTAGCTGAACAAAAACAAGATTTCTTGGAGGGTCTAAAACGCCATGAATGAATTAACGATGATAGAGGCAATCAACCTAGCTCTTCGCAACCAAATGCGAGCCGACAGCAGTGTTTTCATTTTCGGTGAAGATGTTGGTGCGAATGGCGGTGTCTTTAGGGCTACTGAAGGGCTACAAAATGAATTCGGCAAACATCGCGTATTTGACACCCCCCTTGCAGAATCAGCCATTATTGGAATGTCAATTGGCATGGCAAGTCAGGCTCTAAAACCCATTGCAGAAATTCAATTTATGGGCTTTATTTACCCTGCCGTAGACCAAATCTTAAACCATGCCGCACGCTTACGAAATAGAACAAGGGGGCGCTTAAGCTGCCCTCTGGTTGTTCGCGTCCCATTCGGAGGCGGCATTCACGCACCCGAGCATCACTCTGAGAGTACCGAATCAATTTTCGCCCATATACCAGGCTTGCGCGTTGTGATCCCCTCATCACCGGCCCGCGCCTATGGTTTATTAATTGCGGCCATCCAAGATCCTGACCCTGTCATCTTCCTAGAACCTAAACGTATTTACCGTGATGGCAAACAAGCCATTGAAGACGATGGCGCCCCCCTCCCACTTGATACCTGCTTCGTGTTAAGAGAAGGCATCGATATCAGTCTAATAAGCTGGGGAGCAATGATAAAAGAAACACTGGAAGCAGCTGCTCTACTAGCAAAGAGAGGAATTGATGTGGAAGTGATTGATCTCGCCACCATAAAACCTTTGGACATTACCAGCATCATAGACTCCGTAAAAAAAACAGGGCGCTGCATTATTGTTCACGAAGCCGCCAAAACCTGTGGCTTAGGCGCTGAAATATCCGCACTACTAGCTGAAAAAAGCATCACTTCGTTATTAGCACCTATCCAACGCGTTACCGGTTATGACACCGTTATGCCAATGTTTAAAAACGAACAAAGCTATATGCCCAGTGCTCAACGCATTATACAAGCGGCTATTAAAGCCATGGAGTACCAATGAATATATTTCATTTACCTGATTTAGGTGAAGGTCTGCCAGATGCAGAAATTGTTGAGTGGCATGTCAACGTTGGTGACAACATTAACGTCAACGATCCCTTAGTATCCGTTGAAACAGCCAAAGCCATCATCGACATTCCCTCACCATTAAGTGGAAAGATCACACATTTATTTGGCGGCATTAATGAGATTATTAAAACCGGTGACCCCTTAGTTGAGTTTGAGGGCAAACAACAAGATAGCGGAACAGTCGTTGGTGAAATGACCAGTAACGATGCATTAATTGACGAACAACAATCATCAAAACAAAGCACAAACTATAACTCAAAAGCGAGCCCTGCAGTAAGAGCGCTTGCCCACCGAATGGATGTAGACTTAGCCATGGTGACACCCAGCGGTCACGATGGATTAATTCAATCTGATGATGTTCGCCGAGTTGCACGCATTCTTGATGACGTTGGCCCAATGGAACCACTTCGAGGTGTTCGCCGTGCAATGGCTCGCAACATGAGCCAAGCTCACCTACAAGTTGCCCCCGCGACAATTGTTGATGATGCAGATATTAGCCTCATTAAAAATACTGAGGATATAACCCCTAGGTTAATTCGTGCTGTAATTGTCGCTTGCAAAACAGAGCCTGCATTAAACGCATGGTTTGATGCACACGCTGTCGCTAGGCGACTGCTAAGCCCAATTCACTTAGGCTTAGCCATTGATGCCCCACAAGGCTTATTTGTCGCTGTATTACGTGATATAGAAAAAGATGACATTAACTCAATAAAAACAAGACTTAGCGGCTTAAAGAAAAAGATTGCTAAACGTAACTTTTCAGCCAATGAACTACGGGGCTATAGCATCACCCTGTCTAACTATGGCAGCATTGCTGGACGCTATGCTAGCCCTGTTGTTTTACCCCCTACAGTTGCCATTATTGGCGCAGGGAAATCACGCGATGAAGCCGTCGTTGTTAATGGGGAAATAGTCGTGCGCAAAATATTGCCACTATCAATTACCATTGATCATCGTGTGGTAACAGGTGGAGAAGCGTCAAGGTTTTTGAATGCCTTAATAGCTGATTTGCAACAAGAGTTATAGCAAGCGCTATTTAAATACATTGAACGTTTTATAAAAACGTATTTCTAAGCAGAGAAATTCTCTTTAAATATGTTTATGCAACAAATAACTGAGACACATGCAGCTCTTCACGATGTTTCTCTGCTTGCCAAAAATCATATTGTGATTGTTGATTCAATCAGCTTTCAGACGATGTATTAAACGCAATTGATAAGCGAACAGTCATCTCCGGACTTATGCCGGATTTACCATTAATAATAGCGGATAGTGTTTTTCGGCTTACACCAAGACCTTCTGCAGCTATGGCACAAAACTAAGCTTATCAAAACCTAAGGCATAACTTGCCAACGCCTTAAATCTTCAAGTCGGTCAACATCCCATAGCGTAGTTAACAACTGGTGCTTCAAGCCAATCTCATTAAGTGCGTCCATGGTTCTTTCCAATACACTAGAACCACCCCAGCAAACGCCTTTAAACATATTTGAGTGAGTAACGCGGCAACCAATCAATACAAAACCACCATCTTCAGCAGGCCCTAATACAACATCGGCCAACTCCAAAGCTTCAAATGCTTCATTAAGATATGAATAGGTTAGCACTGGACAATCCGAACCAATTAACACGACTTTTTGATGTGTCTTTAAACCGTGCTCCAGTGCGTTCAACATTCGTTCTCCCAAGTCATCTCCAGCTTGCGTACATAGTTCTAAAGAATATCGCTGAACACAGCTCTGGAAAAAATTATGTTGCTCATCAGGAGCGCAATATAATTGTGTTCTCGCCTCATACTTATCCGCAAGCTGTAATGTCTGTTGAAGCAACTCTAAATACAGCGTGCAGGCATCCTGCGCCCCAATATCACCTATCAAACGCGTTTTAACAAACCCAGCAACCGGTGCTTTAGCAAAAACCTGTAATACTTGTTCAGACATAAACTATAAACCCTTTAATTGCTGTAAATTGAAACATATCTTTAGATGCTGATTTTATCCTAAGCCCTAATCCCCTATACTATCAGCCCATAGAAAACACTACCCATTCGTATGAACTCGGATTTAGCGCGTCTCCAACCTTACCCTTTCGAGAAACTGGCTAAGATCAAACTCGGCATTACACCTCCAGCCTCTCTTCAGCACATTGCTCTGTCTGTTGGTGAACCGAAACATCCAACACCACAAATTATTACAGAAGCTTTGTTGGAACATTTACATGGGTTGGGTCAATACCCCACTACTCGCGGCATTTTAGCACTAAGCGAAAGTATTGCTAATTGGCTTAGCAAGCGATTTAAAATAGCCAGTGAGAGCATTGATCCATTAACAAATATTTTACCGGTTAGCGGCACTCGTGAAGCCTTATTTTCTTTTGCTCAATGCATTATTGATCGGAACAAAGGCGGTTTTGTTGCCATGCCTAATCCGTTTTATCAAATTTACGAAGGCGCTGCCTTACTGGCTGGAGCGACACCGTTTTTCATTAATTGCAATGAAGAAAACAACTACCTCCCCGACTACGATGCGGTTGACGATAGTACTTGGGAGCAATGTCAATTACTCTACATCTGCAACCCTGGCAACCCCAGTGGAGCGACCCATACCGCAGAGCAATTAGAAAAACTGATTGAACTGGCACACCGCTTTGATTTCGTTATTGCCGCTGATGAATGCTATTCAGAAATTTATGATGAGCAACAGGCAAAACCTTTAGGACTGCTGGAAATTAGCGAACGATCCGGCAACCCTGCCTTTTCACGCTGCGTGGTTTTTCATAGCCTGTCTAAACGTTCGAACGCTCCCGGTTTACGTTCCGGCTTTGTAGCAGGTGATGCTGATATTTTAAAAAGCTACTTCAGCTACCGAACATATCATGGCTGCACCATGTCTGTACCCACTCAACACGCAAGCATTGCCGCGTGGAACGATGAAACACACGTCAGCCATAACCGTATCTTATACGCACAAAAGTTTAATGATGTGATGGCTATTTTGGCTAACAGTCTTGAACTTAAAAAACCTGATGCTGGTTTTTATTTATGGGCAAAAACACCTATTTCAGATATTGAATTTGCTGCCAAGTTATTTGAGCAACAACATATTACCGTGTTACCCGGGCAATACCTATCGCGTGAAACAGCAAACGGTAACCCTGGGAAAAACCATGTAAGAATGGCATTGGTTGCCCCTGTTGAAGAATGTAGCGAAGCCGCCCATAGAATCAAACAATTCATAGAAACACTTTAAAATTTAATTACACCGTTTTAAATAACAGGATAAATACATGTCAAACTTAGAAACAATTATTAACGAAGCGTTCGATAACCGAGCAGACTTTAACTCAACAACCGTATCGGCTGAAATCCGCAGTGCTGTCGAACAATCACTTGCCATGCTAGACAGCGGTGAAGGCCGTGTTGCTGAAAAGAAAGATGGCGAATGGATCGTTAACCAGTGGTTAAAGAAAGCCGTTTTATTATCCTTCAAAATTAATGATAACCGTCTAATGGACGGCGATGTAAACGGTTACTACGACAAAGTAGAAACAAAATTTTCAAACTACACAGAAGAAGACTTCAAAAAAGGCGGCATGCGTGCTGTACCCGGTTGTGTTGTACGCGCAGGCTCATTCATTGCGCCTAACGTTGTATTAATGCCGTCATTCGTTAACATTGGCGCTTATGTCGATAGCGGCACAATGGTTGATGGCTGGGCAACAGTGGGCTCTTGCGCACAAATCGGCAAAAACGTTCACTTATCTGGCGGTGTGGGTATTGGTGGTGTTTTAGAGCCGTTACAAGCTGGACCAACCATTATTGAAGATAACTGCTTTATCGGCGCACGTTCAGAAGTCGTTGAAGGCGTTATTGTTGAAGAAGGCTCTGTTATTTCAATGGGCGTTTACATTGGCCAAAGCACAAAAATATATAACCGCATGACCGGTGAAATTACTTATGGTCGTATTCCTGCTTACTCTGTTGTGGTTCCGGGTAACCTCCCTTCTGAAGATGGTTCTCACAGTTTATACGCTGCTATTATTATTAAAACAGTCGATGCTAAAACACGTAGCAAAACTGGCTTAAATGAATTATTAAGAGATTAATATGAGCGTCGTCTTATACGGGATTAAAAACTGCGACACCATTAAAAAAGCAAGGCGGTGGCTCGATGATAATAACATCGAGTTCAGCTTTCACGATTACCGTAAAGACGGCATAAGCGACTCGTTATTAAGCCAGCTGGAAGAAAACATCGGCTGGCAAGCGATGCTCAATAAACGTGGTACGACTTGGCGAAAACTGCCAGAAGACACCAAGTCTGCGATAGATAAGGATTCCGCTCTTAACTTAATGCTAGAAAACCCTGCCATTATTAAGCGCCCTATTCTTGCCTACGCAGACTCATTTGAGCTAGGCTTTTCAAGTGACACCTACCAGCAGATTTTTACCCCATGAGTGAAACCCTAGAACTAACCAAAGCCCTACTAAAGAAAGTCTCACTAACCCCTGAGGATGCCGGTTGCATGGATCTTATGGCTGATTACTTGCAACAGCGCGGTTTTAATATCGAGTGGATGAATTTTGGTGAGACTAAAAACCTCTGGGCTCGCCGTGGTAACACAGCTCCCTTATTCGCTTTTGCTGGCCACACCGATGTTGTACCAACAGGGCCAGTAGAAGAATGGATATATCCACCATTTGAACCCACTATTAAAGACGGCTTATTATATGCTCGTGGGGCAGCTGATATGAAAGGCAGCCTAGCAGCCATGCTAACCGCTTGCGATGCCTTTATCAGTGATCATGCTGCACACAAAGGTTCTATTGCATTTCTAATTACCAGTGATGAAGAAGGCCCTGCACACGATGGCA
>Ga0209081_1000951_pt1 | contig 17379 bp, 11 predicted proteins | sample GOMGulsemesocosm_4_FD_184636 | JGI IMG/M metagenome (GOLD analysis project Ga0209081, IMG submission 184636) | Methane-oxidizing microbial communities from mesocosms in the Gulf of Mexico - GOM15B Gulf of Mexico (SPAdes) (version 2) | ecosystem: Environmental > Aquatic > Marine > Cold seeps... | reverse complement strand
TAATAAAGTTAAAAAGTTTCAGTCTATCCTCAGAAGCTAAATACTCACTTCCCGTAATTAAAGAAGAATTGAAAGCTTCTTCTTGATAAAATTTTGAATTGTTTTGTTTCCATAACTTATGAAATTATCTGGAAAGAAAAAATCGCAAACAATTTACTCAACTTAATCTTATTAAAAAACAAGTAATTAAATAAAACTCGCCTTTACACAGCAGATTTATTATTAAAAATTAATTTTTATACTATGATCTTTATCCTGTAACAAAATTTGTAAAGGTGTAGAAGATGAACAGTAAGATACATAAAGAAAAAATGTTTGTTTTTGTTGGTAAAGATCGAGCCAACAATAATAAACCTTTCGTTAATATCTGCACTCCTGATTATATACCCGTAAGTCCTTGGGTGAGTAACTATTTAACCATACATCTCTCAGGCACTAAGTTTAATTCAAAAAATCAATACGCGAAAGAACTGAAACTGGTACTTGAGTATTTTAACTCCAAAAACATTGACATTGAAGAGCGTGTTTACTCAGGAAGATTCTTTGAAATGGCTGAACTCGAAGCTTTCTTTAATTTCTGTAAATATAAGTCCGAAAGCGGCTTAAGTAATGTCGTTGATATTAATAGCGACAGCTCGATAGAGATTGCAATGCATGCTGGAAAGGTAGCAACTGGACTAGCAAAGGCAGGTACAGCCAAAAGCAAAATAAAGCAATTTAGAGACTTTTTATCCTTTCTATTTATGTATATCCATGCGGATAATTTAGTACCTGCTGATGTACGGTATCGTTACGAACTTGCAAAGGAATTTTTAACTAAGGAATGTCCCGGTAGACTTAAAGATTTTGAAAGTGAGTGCGTAGGTGAGGCTGAATCACCTCTTCCAACGAATGCCTTTATCAATTTGATGGATATGATTAAAGTCGATTCACCTGAAAATCCATTCAAGCGTTCAAAGTTTCGTAATTATTTGATGATTAATCTGTATATCGAAACCGGAAATCGTCGTGGTGATCATGCAAGCCTAAAAATAAGTGATATGAAATTTGAGGGGACATTTGACGAAATAGCTATTGTCAAACGTCCCAACGACCCTTCTGACAGTCGAAAGTTTCAACCAGCGACGAAAACCGATAGCCACCTTTCACAAGTTCCAAAATCACTGATGATTGACGTTGAACGCTACATCAATGAAGTACGCACATTGCACCCTAAATCCAATCAACATGAATTTGTTTTTATCACCGAAAATAACTCTAAGGGTACGATTGGTGAACCGCTGAGCTTGTCTTCTATTGATAAAATTTTTGAAAAGATATCAAAAGTCATAGGTTATAAAATTCACTGTCACTTGTTGCGTTATAAATTCAACGAAATTATGACAGAAATCGCAGAGGAACAAGGATTAAGCGATGTTGAGGTGGAAAAAATGCGCAAATACATGATGGGCTGGTCGCGAGATTCAGCTATGGCCGATAAATACAATCGCTATAAAATTCACAAAAAAGCGCAATTATTTAACCAATTACGACAAGATAAAATGACTGAAGCAGGAAAAAAAATCGAGAAAACAGAGGAAACAAAATGAGCTTACCCATAGATCCTGAATCCCAACCACAAGTTGATGTTGAAGCAAAATTAAAACGCTGGAAAGAAAAATATGGTGAGGGCGCTAAATTCGTCTCTAAAGAGGGATTTCCCTTTAATTGTTTCGATGATGTCTGGACGCTAAGTGGTGTAGGCTCTAAAGGACAACAACTAAAAATTGATTTTTTTCACACAAAGGGTTGGTGTGATGATGTGCAATGCCATATGAGGTTGGCTCTGGCGAATCAGGCAAAAAAACAAGCATTTGGGAGTGTAAGAAATAGCAAAACCTTCCTAACATTTACTTCAATGACTTCTTTTACTGCGTCAACCATTGCGGGCGATTGGCCGTTACTGAATGAAACTCACCGGGCTGCAATGAAGGTCCTCGGCTTGGAGTTAGAAAGAGTCAATAAGGAGTTATACCGCGATGCAAGTGACTGGCTGAAAAAGAATCACGTCAGCATACAACATAAATCTGATCCAAACGATATTAAAAAAGGTGCATTAAGTGAATTTGAGCGGCAGTCTTTTGAGCGTGAACTTGCGCGGAAGATGCAGGATAAATTATCAACATTAAAAGATGATTTGAATGACTTTACCGCTCTGTCAGCCAAGTTGATAAGCGTAAAGCATTTAATGATGGTGCGCTTGGTATACGCCTTGGTTCGTCGCCCTGTTAATTTAAGTCAAGCGAAATGGAGCGATATATTGCCAGTTGGCGCGTCATTTGTAAGTGAAAAAGATAAAGTTCAGACAGGGGTAACCACGTTAGATTTCTCAGATGAAGATGAATTACAGGTTCGTATCATGAAAGCAAAAGATAAATCAGTGTTTCGACAATCGGTTGAGCGCTATTCTCTGCGTCTCAATGCGAAGCTGACTCAAGAAGTCCTTACATATCGCAAAGCTTATCGCCAATGCCTTCAGTTTTGTTTAGCGGCATCGAAGATAGCGATTACAACTGAAGAGCTTGATGTTTTGATGATGCGCTCACCTGTGGCTTTTATTCCTTCGTTTTTTCATACTAAGTTTGCCGATAAAACGGAGGTATTTAGCGCACTATCCGAGAATGGCGCTGGCTTTCATGATGCCAGTAACACTATTCTTGGTGGTATGGGCAGGGAAATAAACTCATTAGATTTAAAAAGTGACCGAGTGCCAAACCTTAAGGTCAGCAACAATAGAATTAGACATACCGTTGGCACTATGGCTGCCATCATGGGATATGATACATCCTATATTGCCGACCTACTAGGAAACACCACTTCAGCAGTGAAAATATACGTAGATTTGAACGATGAGCAACGAGCAAACCTCGATAATAAATGCATCGCTAATCATAAATTAAAGCAAATGTTCGAAGTTGATATTGCCACCCTACAAAAAGATCAACGTTACACCATGAGTGACAGTGACGGTAACGAAGCTGGACAAGCCAAAAACCGACAATTCTGCACTTCTTGCAGTGAAATCAAACGCCCTTTAGCGTGCTACGGATGCAACAACTTTCAGGCACTTGAAAATGGTGACCACCGAAATATTCTTAACGAAGGACAGCGCCTATATGATAAGCGCATAGCCGATGGCGACCCGGTTTTTTTGCTGGGCAAGTTTGCGACACAGATCAAATGGGTAGAAGCGACTATCGCCATTTGCGATGAACGGATTGCTAATAGGAGCGCACTTAATGATCAATAGATATAAAGAGGCTGCTAGAACACTGATCGAGTCAAAGCAACAAGTCCCGTTACACATGATCGTCAATCGCAATAATGAACCTGCAAGCTGGGACGATCACCATTGGACGCTGAGTGAACTCAATGGCGTGACGACCTCTATCCCATTACACAATATCGTTACTGCGGGAAATTTAAGGTCTAGAACCGTCCCCGTTCACGGCCAGTATTCTGACACCGAACGCCATTTGTTAATGGCTTATATTTTGGACTTGCGCATTAAGCGCGGTTCGAAAAGCGCTTTATTAGATAAAATAGTTGCCGCACGCCACTTGATTGCTCGCATAAACCTGTTTTCGTTCAGCCAACAAACGATTAATGATTTACATGACAAATACGAGGGAAAAGAGTGGCTTACCCGCTATATGCCATTTATTACCTGGCTGCAAGGGTACAATGTCGTAGCTGATACCATTAAAGTCCATTCTATACCCAACAAAAATAGTGGTTATGGTGATGATGCTAAGGCGAAGAGTGAAAAGCGTATGCCGGACGAGCGTGCATTGTGGGCGATGGGGGCTATTCGCAATAAAATAATCCCATCTAAAGTGCCCAAAGGTGTATTTCAGCGCAGTTTGCGTGATGAGTTTATTATTTCAAGCGCCACCCTTGCGCTCGGTTCTCCTCAGCGGTTGGCTAAAGAGCAGTTCGTATTGTCTAAATCGACCCTGCAATCAAAAATGGTCTCCCTTGACGGCAAGAAGGACAGTAAGAAGCAAAAGGTGCATTGGATGGACTGGAAAGGCTCTAAAGGGTTTCAGGCAAATAGAAAACACTTCTTTAGAGGGGCTGCGATCCCCGTATCGCAAGTGCTTAACTATTGGAATGAAGTCGGTGAGCCTGCCCGTATCCTTTGTCGGTTTTTTGAAAAGCCCTGTTTAGAGTTAAAAGACCTGTTAGGTGATTATACCCCTTCTAACCTTGAAGAATTCGATGTCAGCAAACCCATAGATAATATGTTTGTCTTAGGCTATCTGCTTGGCTTCTACGATGGACAGAAGGAGCAAACGGTTACTCTCACTCCAGGTGAAAAATATGCAAGCGATAAGCCGACAAAACAAATCCAAGATATCACTCTGGCAGACAAGGTGAATTTATTCGCTGAGAGTAAAGTACTGTTTGGTAGTCAATTTCAACGTGTGAATATGGACGAAAAAATCGGCAATATATTTTCTGGTATTCACACTGTTGCGCAGTTACAAGATAAATGGATAACTTATATCAAAGAAAATGTTCCGACCTTTCCATACCGCATAATCGGTGCTAACAAGGTAGCATTGAGTCATGCACTCTTTATAGGGACAGGGGCGCAGATGACGGTACACATGGGCGGCTATGCTATGAGTCATAGTTATTACGCCATCGAAAGTACAGAGTTAAGCAATACTTTGAGTGCTGGGTTACGACATCAAAGGGACTCAACCATATATGAACGCCACGGATTTGCTAGCGATATCAGTCTAACGCCCAACCAACTTCGCCATTGGTCAAACACCATGATGCAAAAATCACTGGATATTTCAGACAGTGTGATTGCCATAGTGTCAGGTAGGAAAGATATTAAACAAAATACCGAATACGATCATGAAACAGATGAGCAAAAGGTAGCAAAAGTACGTAATTTATTTCGTGCAGAGCAAACCGTCGAGGAAATGAAAAAAGAGGTGCGGGTTGTAGGACATCAGAAATATCAAGAGGCAACAGGAAAAGCCTCTACCCTCACCGCAACAGGCATCTGTACGCAGCAAATAACGGTTAACCCATGTACTTATTTGAATGATTTTGAGTCACATTGTGCTTTGTGTACCTCAAGCTGTCACTTTGCGCATGATGAAAAAGCCATTCAATTATTAGAAGATGACTTGAGAGTCCAACAACATCGATTGCAAGATCTTAAGGGTGATGAGTACATATTTACCAACACGATTAAACAAGCATGGTTTAAAAGACACCATAGAAACACCTTCCTTTTAGAGCAATTAATTTCCTTGATGAAGCGTGAAGACTTAAAAATAGGCACAGCGATAAAGTTTGTCAATAACAGCAATTCATTTCGCCTGACGAATCTGGACAAACGATTGGTCGAAGAGGTAAAAGTGCTTTTACCCGATTCAGAGCAAGCTTTGCAGCAGCTTATTGAAGCAAAACAAACGCAGCAAAAAGCCGCCACTCATGATGAGAATAAGTTAACAGAACTTTTTGCTGAATTTGGTCTGCAAGGAGAATTATGATGCTAGAAAAATCAACAGAAAAAGCAACAAACATATCGCTGACACGTGATGAACAACACAAAATCAGAGCGTTGATCCGAACATGGAAAACAAGGTTTACGTGGGATCTTTTAGTAGATGCCGCTTTATCTGAGTTAGAGATAAAAATTTCACGCCAATCTCTGTCATCCCCCACTTCATATAAAGCAATCAATGATGACTATCATGCTAAAAAAACAGAATTACGGGGTGTTACACCTGAAATTGTTAAGAAGATAACAATGTCTGATGTTGATCTGACAAAGAAGATAGCCCAACTAAGTGCATTGGCTAAAATAAAGGATGAACAGATTGAAAAACAAATGGCCCTCATCAAAAGAATGCTCGCAAATGCGCAAGAGATACCGAACTATGACCTTCCAAATATTATGAAACCAAGGAATGATTAGCATGAATGAGGCTAAGACAACAACTGCACTCCTTATCGATTGGCAAGCATCCATAGCAGGTCAGGACGGACAGTATGGGTTAATAGAAGATTGGTTGCTACGAGGTAAACTCAATCGTGTTGCTATTGCGAAAAAGCTTGGCGTTGAGTCAGCCGCTTTTGAACAAACATGTCATCTCGATGAAGCAACCAAAGTGTTCGATGAATTTGCTGATATGTTGCGTCAACAAGGTATTATCAAAGCCGACATAAATATTAAACGCTTTAACGAGATGGTAACCGTATTAGCAGGAGAAGATAATAAATACTCATCAGCAATTGCGTTTGTCAGTGGGAGTAAACTCAACCGAAAAAAGATTATAGAAAAGTTCGATATTGGTAAAAAGGCCATCACAGGAAAACGACCTGAAAATCCTGAATTGGCAAGAATGTTTAATCGATTCGAGGATATGCTGCGTTTACCTAAATTTGGCATAATTCCCCCCATTGATGCAAATATTGCAATGAAAGAACAGAAAAGTGACATCATGCCCAAAGGGACTATAAGCGTTTCTGAGGCAGCTAAACTACATCAGCGCATCCTTGAGCTTGAATCAGAAAATGAAGCTCTGAAAGGTAACTATGGGCGCTTCAGCGAAGTAGCTGAAGTATATCGACGTTTAGGGCAGATGAAATCATGAGTTCATTGCCAAACATTACGATTCGTATAACTCAAGTATTAGCAACCTACAAGTCAGGTAAAATACGCTTTAGAGGTGTTCCTGTTTGCCCGACTACACATGAAAAAACTAGTGAACGTGATTTTTACAACATAACCGCAATACCTTCTCAGGTCGTTTTTGAGCCAGAAAAAGGACAGGTATGGAAAATCAACGGTGATGCTTATATTGAAGAAAAACCAAGTTATAAAAAACATGGCGTAGACCGTTATCACGACATCAGAAAAGCAAAACAATGCGTTTGTACATTACCAAAGACAAAGGAAGCTTTTGTCGCATTCATTCGGGAAATAGATGCATTTAAAGGGGTAGGGAAAGGGAAAGCAGAAGACCTATGGAGCGAGTTTAAGCTTGATACACTCAAGCACATGGAGCATAAGCGCACAAAGATACTTACAACTGTTGTAACAGCAAAAATTGCAAAATCTTTGATAAATGGGTACGGAAAATATAGGAACCTCAAGTATGCAACTTGGCTAACAAGTAAAGAGATCCCGATTGACGTTCAAAAAATGATATTTGAATTTAAGCCTATCGTAAATGAACAACGAACTCACCAGAGCGGCTACAAGTATTCCATCGACCCAAGAACTATTATTGAAGAAAACCCGTATCTACTCTCAAGTTCTTTCTCTATGAAATTCTTTGAAGTTGATAACTTAGTTAGGCGTGTATTTGAACCTGATATAAGTTCATCTGACCCAAGACGGATGATTGCTGCCGTATCTGAAGCGATACGCTTATGCACCAAGGGAGGTCATACAACAGCTCCATACAATAAATTATTAAAAGAACTAACAGAAATCCTACAACATACTGAGCTACTTGCTTCAAATAATGAATCGTACATAAAACCATCATTTACGATGCGAGAATTAGCCGTTGCAGCACTTAAAGCGCATGATAAAGATGCTTATGTTATCTACCCTGACCATGAGTACCAATTGACTCCAATTTACCTAATGGAGAATGTCATCGCGCTCCGAATGCTTTCAATGAGATCGCAAGGTGTAATCTTTGGTGAAGAAGAAAGCCAAGCATGTAAAAAAGCATTTGAGCTTTCCCCTTACCCATTGCTTGATCAACAAAAAGAAGCTGTTTTCATGGCAGTTGAAAGTCGCATCAGTGCAATTATTGGTGGCGGTGGTACTGGTAAAACAACAGTTCTTCATGCTGTTTTAACAGCTTACGAAGCTCTTGGTTATGTATCAAATACAAACTTATGCCCTGATAAAACTACAACCAACCGTAATATAAAAACAATGGCTTTGAGTTGTCGTGCGGCTAAACGTATGCGTGATAGCATCAATAAATCTAAAGATGGAGTTGTCCGAAAACGACAAATCAATGCAACTAGCACAGCTAGGTTTTTACATGAAACCATTATTGAAGATGGTGAAGGTAAATATCTTGTTGTGATAGATGAAGCAAGTATGCTCGATGTACCAACGATGTATCACATCATCATAAATATCCACCCAAACGTCAGGATATTACTCGTAGGTGACCATCATCAACTCCCGCCAATAGGCCCTGGAAACGTCCTTGCTGATGTAGTTAATTCTCAGGTTATCCCATTCACAGAGCTTGAAATTGTTAAGCGTCAAAATGGTGCTACAGGTATTCCTGAATACTCCAAGTCTGTGCGAGAAGGAGTCATACCTGAGGCGCTCACGACAGGTTCAATTCACTTTCATAAAGTAGCGGCTGATGATATAGCAGAAAAGTCTGCCGAATTATATGCCCGATCACCATCAGAAAGTATAATCGTTGCTTCGACAAATGCTCTTGTTGAAAAAGTGAATGACCTTAGTCAAGCAGCCGTAAATCCACACGGACAAACCTTTTTGATTGAAGAAAGCGACTATTTGCCCGATTTCCTTAAGAAAATTCTTTCCAAACTGAGAAAAGGTGATCCTATCTTATTTTCAGAAAACATTTCAGTTGATGTAACCAATGGTTCACTTGGTAAATTGGTATCAGTGGAGCGTGGCAAAGACACTTTTGGCCTTATAAAAATGGATGATGATGACATTGAAGTAAAGCCAGAACAAGAGTTTGTGCAAGCCCTAAATCGCGGCTATGGAATGACCGTCCACAAGGCACAAGGTAGTCAATTCCCAAGGGTTATTGTCGCTCTAGCTGGTGGTTACATTGACAGGTCATGGTTATATACAGCAATCACGCGTGCTGAAGTGGAACTTCACATTGTCAGTACCAAAGAGAAATTTATTTCAGCAATCAAAAAACCACCAAGCGCAAGTAGGCGTAAAACAAAATTAAAAGCACTATTACAAGTTTAACTGAGCGTTACGCCATAACGCATGAGCCGACATGAATAAACGAACAATTGAAACAGACGATTTTCTTTATTCATTCAACAAAAACATTGCTAGAATGCGCCTGTTCTTTTCTGTCAGCAATCATAGTGACATGAGAAGATCTAAGTTAAATCATGGTTCAGTCAGTCATATTATTCTTTATAAGAAAGTTAAAACGAAGGTAGTGGTAGCTAATGGTAGGTAATAAAAGTCAATTGAATAGCAGCTATAATGATGTCGGTTACTTTGTTATTAGAAATTATTTTAATACATCTGAAATTTCATCTCTTAGAGAAGTAATATTACAGTTCCATCAATTGTGGAAAAAAGACAACTTGAAATTCTATAAAGAAGAAGCTTTCAATTCTTCTTTAATTACAGGGAGTGAGTACTTAGAGCCTGATGATAGAGTGAAGCTTTTTAACTTTATCAGTTCAAAAAAAATGATGGATATTATCGAGTCAGTTATTCCTGTTAATCCAGCTTTCATGAATACCCAGTTATTTTTCAACCCCGTTAATCCTCGATTAAAAGACTTCTGGCACCGCGACTGTCAATATGACCATGACATTGAAGTACAAAAAAAAGTTATTCATGATACTCAAGTAGTACATCTTCGAGTGCCTTTGTTTGATGAGCTTGGTATAGAGTTAGTGCCAGGTTCGCATAAGCGCTGGGATAACGATGAAGAATTTGATGTGCGACAAGAAGAAAGAGGTCGGGTCAGTAGTGACAATCTTTCTACTGGTAAGGAAATTAAACTTGCCGCTGGTGATTTATTAGTTTTTTCGGCTGATATGATCCACCGTGGCCTTTATGGGTTGGACCGATTAGCCTTTGATATCTTAGTTTTCGATTCATCTGCTGACTTTGTTGACTATGTAGATGACGATTGTTTGCCTGAAATTTCAATGTTGGATAAAATTGACGATGCTAGGTTATTTTTAAATACACTCCACTTAAAGTCAAAAAAATGATTTTACTAAAAATATCAATTTGTTGGTATAACAGCACTTTTACCATCTGTCGCATCAGCTAATTTCTTTATTGTTCATCCAAATTTCCTTGCTTCTGATGTTATGGAGCATCAAATTCTTCGACATCAGACAAAGTAAAATGATCAAAGCAAATTGTAGCAAAGCATTTTTGACAGAAATCAACTGTTAGCATGTGATTTTTTTCGTGAATTGTTGCATGCCCACACAAGTGCTCAATACTAATGAACTCATCAAATTCAGGGTTGTTTTTACTAACTTTTAAATCGCATGCATCGCAAATAAGTTTTGATAATTCTTGTTTAAATTCTTTCAAAATAAAAATACCGCCAATAAATTTAATTAACTAACTATTTATAAGATCTGTTCATCGATATACTTTAATCATTAAAACACCATAAAAAGGTATTTTAACACCTTTTTATAGTGCTTTAATACCTCGATAAAAACACTTAAATATGAAAAGATTTATTTAATTAATTAATTAAGTGAAAATTAAATGAGTAATATCGCTAAAAAGCTTGGTAAGAAGATTAAACTGACAAGGGTTGATAAGGAGATGTCGCAGAGTGATCTATCTCAAGCCGCGAATATCGACTCCAGTCATATTGGCAAAATTGAACGAGGTGAAATCAATATCACCGTTATAACACTTTTTAGAATAGCGGAAGCCCTAAGATGTAGTCCCAAAATTTTATTACCAGAATAATCATTAATATTATCAAAACTTTGTCTGAAAAATGGTTGATAACTTTTTTTATATAAAGCAAACTAATTAAAGGAATAGAACTTCACATAAATACATGGATACCGTTGAAATATGCTTAAGCAAATGTTTGATAATACGGCAATTATTCGAGTGCTTACGTCTAAAGATGTTTCACGTTGGAGTATTTTTGATGATGTTACTGAAAAAGATGATTCTATAAATGCATTAGCCGACTCTATTAAAGCTAAAAACTTTGAAATATCCCCTCTCAAATGTGAAATCAAAAGAAATAAACCTACATATCAAGCTACAAATATTGAAGATGCTATATCGATTAAGCTACTAGATCGGTATATAAGACGTATATATAAAGTTAGGCAGTCCGATAGAAATCGAATTGTCAGTCAAGTAAAAACGTTACTTCAAGATTCGGGTGACTATGTTATTTTAAGGCTTGATATTGAGAAATGTTATGAATCAATGGATTTTGAGCAAACAATTAATAAGCTAAATGATGACATGATATTGGCACCAAGTTGTATGCGGCTGTTACATTCAATACTAGAACACTGTAAAACGGTTGGAATTAAAGGCTTACCTAGAGGGTTAGCGATATCCCCCACTTTAGCTGAATTGTATTTAGAGCCAATAGACAAGTTTATTAAACAGTTTGAAGGGGTAGTATATTACACTCGGTACGTAGACGATTTATTGATTTTAGTTGATAGAAACTTTGAACATCGACTGCTTGAAGAGTTAAAAGTTAAACTAAGTAATATCACCTTATCTTTAAATGAAACTAGTGATGAAAAAAAATATATTGGCCCTTCCCAAAATGCCAATTTTAATTATCTTGGATACTCTTTTAAAGTAACCCCGACAAAGAGGAAACCAAACAAAGTTGAAGTCACTATTTCACCCGCTAAATTGAGTAAAATAAAACAAAAAGTGGCTAAAAGCCTGCATGATTATAGTAAAACGTCTGACATAAGGTTATTACAGCAAAGACTAAATTATTTAACTGTTATTAAAGAAATCAAAAAAAGTAAAAATGGTGTTTTATTAGGTGGAATTGCATATAACTATAGATATGTTTCTGACCAATTTAATTGTTTAAAAGTATTAGATGGCTTCTTATTTAATATGATCAACAATCCTAAATATGGATTCACAGCCACCAATATATCAGCCTTATCGAAAATTTCATTTTTTGGCTCTGCTACTCATAAAAAACAAGGTAAATTTACAAGAAAAAAAGCATCCTTGATAAATAAGGTCTGGAAAAATGTCTGATTTAATAAACGTTGACACACAAGATACATTACGAACATTATTAACTGATGTTCTGCCTTATGAACTTCCTCTTTGGTACACAAACTATGCTATGTATCAGGCTTTTAAAGAGCGGGTGGGTTTATATGAAACCATGTCTGTTCTAGGCGCTGGTTTTAAAGGGGATAAAGATAATTTCATCCCTTTAAATTATTCTATTTCAAGGGGAGGTAATAAATTTAGGGACTTATCAATTATTCATCCTGCCGCTCAATTGAGAGTTTGTGACTTTTATGATCAGTTTTCAGATTTAATAGAGTATTACTGTAATAGATCGACTAAATCGCTTAGATACCCATTTAAAAAAACTACTAAGTTTTATGGAAAAGTTATTGACGCTGAAAAAGGTGTTGTGGGAGTTGAAGGTGTTTCTGAGGATAGAACAACCTCTAGTTCATACTTTAAATATAAACGTTATTCTTTTCTATATCGATTTTTTGAATCATATGATTACCATAAATTAGAAAAAAGATTTAGTCACATGATGCAGACTGATATAGCTAAATGCTTCCCAAGTATATACACGCATTCAATTGGCTGGGCAACTAAAGGAAAAAGGTTAGCAAAAGAAAAACCGGATGGGAGTTTTGACGGGAAGTTTGACTCATTAATGCAAGATATAAATTATCGAGAAACTAACGGAATTATTATAGGTCCGGAAGTATGCAGAATTTTTGCAGAGGTAATTCTGCAACAAATAGATTTAGATTTGATTGCCAAGTTAGAAAAAGGCAAGAATGGCGTAGAAAAGTTAGTAATAGGTCAAGACTACGACTTTAGGCGCTATGTTGATGATTACTTCGTTTTTTATAGAGACGATAGTGTGCGTGATGTAGTTTTGTCAGCTTTGGAAAAGTGCTTGATTGAATATAAAATGTACTTAAATGACTCCAAAACGACATATGTTAAACGACCGTTTGCAACAGACATATCGTTATCAAAAAATTCACTACGTATAACAATTAATGAAATCTATAAGAGTAGATATAAAGAAGATAAATCCATTGTAACGTTGCAACACCCAGACTGGAAAGCAAACAAGAATATTTCATCAATCAAAATGTCACTTGCTGCGTATGATGTCCAATATAATTCAATTTCAAATTACCTATTCAGCTCAATTGAAAAGAAGATGAAGCAGTATTTAGGGAGAACTTCATCATTAGATGTTATTGGTATCGAACATGTTAATTGGCTTTTGGTTGATATTGATGTGTTGTTTTTTATACATGCCATGGATATAAGAATAAGGACAACTGACAGGCTAGCGAGGATGGTTGATTTATTGTTGTCATTAATATCTGAATGGGATGATACACATAAAGAGTTAATTCATAAAAAAATATTTGATATGGTTTCCCAAGCTATAAGTATTATTACCAGCTCGACTAAAGGTATAGTTGGGTTGGAAACACTAAATTTGCTGGTTATTCTTACAATGCTCCCTAGTGACTTCCACCTTGGTCAAGATAAATTAGAAAAATATTACAAACATATAAGAAAATCATCAGATACACAGGATTTTTATTTTAGTTGGGTTACTTTCATGTTGTACATTCGCGAAAAAAGTGAATACAATGAGTTGAGATTAAAGTTAATTTCAGATGCAAAGTCTTTTATTTTTAATCATTTAGACAACTTTAAATCAACCGAATTCTTTTTAATGTTTTTTGATTTTTCTTCCTGCCCGTTCATAGACAGAGATGAAAGAAAAGATGTGATTTTAGCGATAAAAGCTAAGACACAAGGCAAGTATAAATTGGATAAGATTAATCTAGCCTTAAAATATGATTTCGTTGTTAGTTGGAAAGACACTAAATATTTAAAAAATACATTAAGCAAAAGAGAGTTTGTTTTTTCATATGATTAAGTTTTTTGCTATCCGCTTCGATATTGTTTCTGCTTAATTTTCGTTTACACAAGAAATTTAAGTATGGGCTGATTTTTATGCCACACACACGAAATGAAGCGGGTAGCAATCCCTTTTATACCTTAGTGCTAATTGCATTGACAGGTTTCATCATTAACTCCTAACGACTGCAAATGTTACTACTCATAATGGATTATAAAATATCATCAATAGACTCTTAATTTATTTAGTCTATTGAGAAGGCTCAAAATCATAAATTCCATTTTTTAGTCACAATTCCAGATATTCAGTTAGCTAAACGAATCCGTTCAAAGTTTTAATGCGCTGTAAAAAACTTATGACTTTTTCGCAGTCAAAAGGAGCAACGGAAGCTAGTAGTTATCAGGTTTCAAATGACAGGAAATAAGTTTCAAAAAATCTGTCGGTGTTTATCTACCCTCGCTAGCTAGCTAGCTAGCTAGTTCATTTGACCATTACAATCATGTTATGAGTTAATAAATCTGAGTCATAAACAAGCTGATCATAATAAGGAATAGCGTAGTGCCATTTAACGAACCATCCTCCGAAATTAGTGAAGACATAGATAATACCGAAACCACGTGGTTTAAAGTCATTAGAGAAAATGCGAATACTGACCTACATCGGCTCTCAGGAAAGTTTAATCAAAAGCTATCAGATGATGAACTGGAATTATCCAAGATAGACAAAACAATGCTTACATTGTTAAAAGATGTTTCATCAATAATGCTATGCCCCAGTAGTACTAATGAACCCTTTCAGCCTGTTTTAGTTATGGCTGATGGCAGAAGATCTGCAATGCCTTGTGACTTAACAGCAAATGATCTGGAACTTTTGTCTACAGCTATTATTGATATTTCTCATATTGAATTAAAAGCCAGAGTCAATGATTTACTTTGGCTATGCAGTAAACCAAGAAATCCTGACCATGCTCGCAATGCCATTGATGGCTATATTCCATCCAGCATTAACCCTAAGAAATGGTATGAAGAAGTAGATAAAAAGCTTGAACGTGCATATAAACTGGCATGTTCATTAAAGGATGAGCAACGTAAATTAAACGTAGAAAACTTGCTCAAAGATGCTTTTCACTGTGATAACAATGAATTTCGGGATATTGCGATCTCCGTTGCAGAGCTAATAGACAAACTCAACTTATTTAAATATGACTTTTTTACTTTCGCAGCAAGATTAGAGCAGCTTGGCGAGCAATTTTTTACAAATAAAGATTACTTAAGCGCTATCTATTTTTTTGCACTAAGCGCTAAAAAATATACACAAGATAGAGACGAAGAAAAAGCTGTTTTTATGCTGCTTAGAGCCGCTGAAAGTTATGAATCTAATGCGGAGAAACAATTTAATTCGGGAAAAGGCGCTAGATTAATTTCCAGTAGCACTTATGAGGAAGCGATTCATGCCTATAGAAGAATACCTGCTAAATTCCGTGAGCAGTATTCGATTGATAGCAAGCTTTCAGCGTTAAGACATAAATTAAATGAAGCAGGCAAAAATACATTAGAGCATATGGGCGTAGTCAAAACACCCATTGATAATGCAGATGAATTGATCGCTTATTCCGAGCAATATGTAGCTGGAAAGTCGTCATTATTTGAAGCCTTAGTCCACTTTTCAGGTCTGGTGGGGCTATCTAAGTATGAAGAGCTAAAAGAAAATGAAAAAGAGAGTATGAGCAAATATTTTATAGGCTCTCTATTTGGGGTAACCCAATATTCAGGTGATGGCCGAGTCGTTGCAAAGTCACCAGCAATAGGCTTTGATAATGATGAAAAAAACTATAATCAAGCCTTGGAAACTAAGATGATTCAATCATTTAATCAATGCTTGGGCTTCAATGTTAATATGTGCATATACCCTGCGTTAGATATTATTTTGAACGAACACCATCTTAGCCATGACTTTATTTTTCAAATGTGCAATTCAAGTCCTATTGTACCCAAAGAAAACATCAACCTGATTTGTCATGCGATGTGGCTGGGTTTTGAATATGACTTTGATACAGCTATACATCTTGTCGCTCCACAGGTTGAAAAAATAGTGCGAATGCAGCTCAAGCAACATAATGCCCATACAACCAATATAGATAAAAATGGCATAGAGCATGAAAATGGCCTAAGTACATTACTAGATATGGATGAGGCTCACGCAGTATTAGGTGAGGATTTACTCTTTGAATTAAGGGCGGTATTTACAAGCTCTCATGGTGCTAATTTAAGAAATGAAGTCGCACACGGAATTTTAACGGATGGAGGGGCTTTTTCTTCTGCTCCTGTATATGGCTGGTGGATACTTGTTCGAATGATCATTCATTCCCTTATCAAAGTCGCTAGAGAAAATGAGCTATCAGAATAGAATGTGATTTATCCAAATTTAGCTGGAAAACTATGTGATTGAATTTTAATTACTATATCTTGCAACCCTTTCTTTGTTGCCCTTTTTTTTTAACTTATTCATGCAATCGTTTGGCTAGCTTACTTTTCAATAGCTACCCTCCACAAAATTAGTGTTTGTACCCTCATGCTCTCTAATTGGAAGCAAAGCATTGAGTAAATCGATAAATATCAATTGTTGACTGATAATATCAAGCAATATGACTAGTCACACAAAGTGGCAGCACTTGCTCATTAACTATTATCGTATTTGACTCTTGAGGAAGCAGTCCTTTCCTTATCTATCTTTGACTGACCATTATGTTAGAGTTTGTATTGCAAGATGCGCGGAGCGCATGCAGCGAAGCGGGAACGCTTTTAAAAATGCTTCAACACGCTCGGTTTAGGAACTTGCGTGCGCCAAATGTACCAAAAAATACCGCACTACATCGCGCCCTGCTAAACTTCTCTTTCTTTTTCGGCTACCAAATCTATAAGAGGAATTGCAAAGAATGTCGCAGACAACCAAGCCTAGCCACGCGTTTAAATCGCCCCTAGCCTGCTAGGAAATGGCGATACATTTATCTTTTGAACTTGCTTTTGAACTTTCTCACGCATCCTGCGTATGTCTTTGGTTTTATCTGTGTGCTTCTCAGCACATGCTTTTTCTCTATCTTAATTTATTATGACTACAATAAAATCAATTTTATAATTTATTTTTGTAAAGGCAAATAGTGCTAAAATGAGTTTATTAGGTAAAGTTATTGATATGCATTATGGTCAAGCTACTTGCATTTACATTTCCCTATACTTTTGTAAAGGGTGATTAGTGATAATTTGAGGATCTATTCCTTTATATACGCCCAAATAATACCACCCTCCCTTTTTCTTGTTCCTCACTTTATTCTAGATACATAAAATTTCAACACTACTTTTCTAAGTGAGGATATTTCAGTATCAGTAAAATAATTTCTTATAACAAAGTAACCTTGTTCTTCATAGCGGCTATTTAATCGACTTGAGTCTATTGGCATTATTTTATA
>Ga0209081_1000950_pt1 | contig 17394 bp, 11 predicted proteins | sample GOMGulsemesocosm_4_FD_184636 | JGI IMG/M metagenome (GOLD analysis project Ga0209081, IMG submission 184636) | Methane-oxidizing microbial communities from mesocosms in the Gulf of Mexico - GOM15B Gulf of Mexico (SPAdes) (version 2) | ecosystem: Environmental > Aquatic > Marine > Cold seeps... | reverse complement strand
GTTTAGGTGCAGGCGCTGATATTAATGCACCATTAGCGGTGGCCGTTATTGGTGGAATGATCAGCTCTACATTACTTACTTTAGTGGTGGTACCAGCGGTTTATTCATTAGTGGAAAATGGCTTAAAGAAATTATCAGCGGTGAATTCTTTAACGCTCAATCTTAAGATAAATAAAATAAAATAATTTGTTTGATTACTCTAATCATTATCATGATAACTAAAAACACTTTAGCTATTGCCTTTCTTAAATAGGATATTTAAATGTACAAAAAGATTACTTGCTTACTCATCACCGTGTTTTTGATGGTAGGCTGTCAAGAGAAAAAAATTGAAGCTACGCAGGCATCCAAACAAAAAACTTGGACACTTAGTACCTTATCTGTTCAAGAAAAACTGTTACCCATCAATTTAAAATCTATAGGTAGTGTTGTCTCAGACCAGCGTATTGATGTTTCATCTAGAGCTACAGGCTATATTAAAGATATTTTAGTACTAGAGGGCGATAAGGTTGTTAAAGGTCAAATATTAATAGCGCTTGATGGCTTTGATGTCGAAGGAGCCATTCAACAGGCAAAAGCGTCAGTAAATACAGCTAAGTTAGCTGTGCACGACGCCGACATTGATGTGGAAAGATATCAGGATTTATTTAAAAAAGGTAGTATTTCAGAAAATGATATGCGTAAAACGCAGTTATTTCGAGATAGCGCTAACGATGCTTTAGTTGCTGCTAATACCGTGTTGTCTATTGCTAAATCACAGCGACAATATATACAAATATCAAGTGAGGTAGACGGTGTTGTTGTTGATAGACATTTAAGAAAAGGTGCACTCGCAACGCCAGGAAGACCCATACTTACCATTGAATCAAGCCAAGGACTTTTCTTTGACACTTATGTTGCCGAGAGTCAGATAAGTAACATAAAAAAAGGAGCGCGTGTTGCAGTATTTATTGATGCTTTAAATGAAAAAATAGAAGGTACTGTTGCAAGAGTTGTTTCTGCGGGTGACTCTACTACTCGAAGATACAAAGTTAAAATAGCGTTAAAAAATAGAGAAGGGCTTTTATCGGGCATGTTTGGTCGGGTTAATTTTGTCTTAGGTAAAAAATCTTCTGTTGTTATTCCCTCCTCGGCATTAATCGAACGGGGTGGTTTACAGGGAGTTTTTGTCGTTAATGATCAAAATGAAGTTTATTTTAGATGGCTTAATTTAGGTGCTGAAACAAAAGAGGGTATTGAAGTTAGAGCTGGATTATTGATGAATGAAAAAATAGTATTACAAGGTAATAATCAAATTCGTGAGGGGGACATTTTAAAAAATTTAGCCTTAGCGGAGACTGAAAATGAATAAGTTAACGTTAAATGCCGCAGGACAATTAGCGAATATTTTTATTAAGTCAAAATTAACCATATTAGTGATGATGACTTGTTTATTATTAGGCCTAATGGCCATTGCATTAACACCCAGAGAGGAAAATCCGCAGATAGTGGTACCAGGCGCTGAAATTTTTGTGACATTGCCTGGCGCAACAGCCGAAGAAGTTGAACAATTAATTGTGAACCCATTGGAGGGGATTGTTAGAGAAATAAAAGGTGTTGATCATACCTATGCGGTGGCATTTAACTCGTTAGCGGTGATTACGGTTCAATTTGAAGTAGGTGAAGACTCAGAGGAATCTTTAGTCAAACTCTATGATCGTGTTCTTGGAAAAGGAAATCTTTTACCTAAAGAAGCATCAACGCCTTTAATAAAAAGAGTTGATGTTGATGATGTTCCTATTGTTACTATTACCTTATCTTCTGATAAATATAATGATTATGCATTAAAACGTTTGGCTGATCGCATGGTAGAGCGTTTACATTCATTGGAAGACGTTTCGGTAACGGGCGTTAGAGGAGGCAGAAATTTAGAAGTAAGAATTGAGCTTGATCCAGAACGTTTATTAGCCTTCGATTTAACCTTAAACCAAATAGCTCAAAGCTTACAACTGGCTAATATTTCTGTACCCATGAATACACAAGTACGAAATGGTCAAAATAGCCGTATTCATTTAGATTCATTTTTATCATCAGAAGACGATGTTAAGCAGTTAATTGTGGGTGTTCATGATCATAAACCTATCTATTTAAAGAATATTGCCAATATTGTTATCGCACCAAATGAAGAACGAGAAACACTTTCTCGTTTTTCTTTTGGTTTAGCTGATTCTCGTTTTAATCAAAATACTGATTTTGAAATGCCAGCCGTCACCATTTCGGTTGCCAAAAAACCAGGCTCTAATGCGGTCTTTGTTGCTAAAGATGTTATTGAGCGTATTGAACGCCTTAAAAGTAATATGGTGCCAAAAGATGTTCATGTCATTATTACCCGAAATGATGGTGAAAAAGCTAATGCGTCAGTGAATAATTTAATTGAACATTTAGCCATCTCTATTTTTTCTGTTTTCATCGTGTGTATTTTCTTTTTGGGCATTAAAGAAGCATTAATTGTGGGCATAACGGTTCCTTTAATTTTAGGTCTCACATTAGGTATTTCTTATTTATCGGGCTTAACGATTAACCGTATTAGTTTATTTGGCCTAATTTTATCACTCGGTTTATTGGTTGATTCTGCAATAGTTGTTATTGAAAATATACATCGTCGATATAAAAATTTATCAGGCAAAAATAAAAGTGAGGTAACGGTCTTAGCAACTAATGAAATAGGTAACCCGACTAATCTCGCGACTTTTGCCATCATGCTGGTATTTATGTCGTTATTATTAATAACAGGTATGTCAGGAGAATTTTTCTATCCTATTGCATTTAATGTACCTATAGCGATGCTTTCTTCACTTGTTGTTGCCTATATTGTAACGCCCTGGGCTGCGAATCGTTGGTTAAAGCCAAATGAGGGACATGATCTTGAAGATCATGATAAAACTGATAATTTACATAAGTTCTATCATTGGGTTATAACACCTTTACTTAACCATAGAAAAATTCGTTATATAACAATGTTATTGATTATATGCTCTATTCTTTTATCTTTATTGCAACCCGCATGGCAATTCATACGCCCTGAAGGTATTTCTGGCCCGTTATCTTCGGGTGGAATATCCCTTGCTTTATTACCTAAAGATAACAATAACACCTTCAATATAACCATTGATATGCCTGAATATACATCAGTTGAAGTGACAGATCAGGTAACTCGTGAAATTGGAAGTTTATTACGTAAAAATCAATATATTACTAATTATCAAACGTGGGTTGGACAATCTGGAGTTGTTGATTTTAATGGGTTACTTAAAGGAAACAGCAATAAACGAGGCCCACACATTGCCGAAATAAGAGTTAATCTTATTAATAAAAAAGCACGTGATATCAGTTCTATTTTATTAGTGAAATTACTTAGGGATGATATTTTAACGATTGAAAATCGTTTTCCTGGTAGTGTCATTCAACTGGTTGAAGAACCAGCGGGTCCCCCTGTTCGTGCAACGTTACTCGCTGAAATTTATGGTCAAGACCTTGAGGTAATGCGAGACATTTCAGCTAACGTTGTTAAAGAATTTAAAAAAACTTTTGATGTTGTTGAAGTGAAAGATAGTGAAGTCGAAGATGTTCGTGAATATAGACTCGTTGTTGATAAGGAAAAGGCAGCATTATCTGGTGTGTCAGCAGTAGATGTCGCTAACGCAATACGTCGGCTTGTTAATGGCGAAAGTTATGGTCGATTACATTTGAGTAAAGAAAAAAACATTGTGCCTATTCGGTTACATATACCTAGAAAGCATCAAATAGATCCCGCACTATTATCTCGTGTTTTTGTAACGAATAAAGCCAATATTAAAATACCACTTTCGGAATTAACTTATGTTATCAATGCATGGCAAGATAGACCTATCATGCATAAAAATTATGAGCGTGTTACTTATGTAGGTGCAGAATTAAACGAAACGGCACCTGTGTATGCAGTGATTGATTTGGATAATCGTTTAGATAATATGGAAATAGACCAGACTAAACTTCGTACTGGAAATTTACAGCTTGCCTCTATTGTGCCAGATACCATTGATGGTTATCAATTGCTATGGGATGGGGAAATTAGATTAACACTTGATACCTTTAGAGATATGTCTTTGGCGTTAGGAATTGCGCTCGTGTTTATTTATTTATTACTTGTTGGTTATTATCGTTCATTTATTATTCCGCTGATAGCGATGTCAGCAATACCTTTAGGTTTGATTGGTGTTTTTCCAGGTCACTGGTTAATGGATCAATATTTTAGTGCGCCTTCTATGATTGGTGTTATTGCCTTGTCAGGCGTGGTTGTTCGAAACTCATTACTCATCATTGATTTTGTCTTTGATTATATGAAACTTGGTATGCCTTTGTATGAAGCAATAAGTGAAGCAGGGGCTGTACGCTTAAGACCAATATTACTTACAGCGTTAGCCATAATCCTTGGATCCGCAGTTATGCTGAGTGATCCTGTTTTTGGTGGTTTAGCTATTTCACTTATTTTTGGTACCATTTCATCTACAATACTGACTTTAGTAGTAGTACCTGTTTTATTGTATTCTTTTTTACGCAGAATTTAATGAGGTTTAAAATACATTGGTGAGCAGTCAATCAGGCAAAAAAATAAAAGTGGGTATAGCCTTAGGCAGTGGATCTGCGAGAGGTTGGGCGCATATAGGTGTATTACATGCTTTAAAAGATATGGGTATAGAGCCGGATATTGTTGCAGGATGTTCTATTGGTGCTTTTGTTGGGGCGGCGTATGCTAATGGTCAGCTTGATATTTTAGATGAATGGAGTAGAACATTAACGTGGAAAGAAATTATTGGTTTTTTTGATTTTTCCTTATCAAAAGGCGGTTTAATTCAAGGTGAAAAGTTATTTAAATTTATTCGAGAAAAAGCAGGCGATCCTGAGATAGACAATCTTTCACGGCAATTTGGTGCCGTTGCTACAGAGTTAAATACAGGCAGAGAAGTCTGGTTAAGAGACGGTTCTCTATTTGATAGTGTTCGAGCTTCAGTAGCCTTCCCTGGGTTAATTTCTCCTTTAAAGTTGCATAATAAATGGTTAATTGATGGCGGTTTAATAAACCCCGTCCCCGTTTCTCTTTGCCGTGCTATGGGAGCTGATATTGTTATTGCAGTTAATCTTAATGGCGATCTTTTGAAAAGTTCACCTAAAGTAAGCGTATTAGATGAAGAAAATTCAGAAGCAATACAGGAAAATGAAACGAACTTTTTTGAACGACTAGCAACGCCACTTAAAGTTGAAATTAATAAACAAAAAAACTTTTTAATCTCAAAATTTTTTAATCAAAATGATAAAAATCCAGGCACGTTTGAAGTGATGGCAAGTTCAATTAATATCATGCAAGATCGCATAACACGCAGTCGTATGGCTGGCGATGTGCCTGAAATAATTATTTCACCAAAACTGTCACAGCTAGGTTTACTTGAATTTGATAAAGCCGAAATAGCTATTGAAGAAGGGCGTAGAAGTGTAGAAAGAGTACGCACTGTAATCGAAGATGAATTAGCATAACTTCTTTGAAAATTGAGAATAGCATGAAAATTTTTTAATGTTGAGCGAATAAAAAATACATGTTAATAAAATGTATGTAAAAAGCCACCTATGGATTAAACAGCCTCGAAAATTCTACACAAGCTAATTATCTAATTCTAGTGTAGGTATTGATTAAATATTAATGAACACAAACGTTTAAACACAAGGCACTTTCGGCCGAGACTTTTATATTATACAAAGAGGTTTAACCATGGAAAATGTAACGACTAAAGAATCAAAAGTTGAGACTTCAGGGGGATATCTATATATTAAAGAATGGATTCCTGAACAACTGTTGTCAGAAACTCCTCTTATTATGCTGCATGATTCTTTAGGTTGTATTGGGCTATGGCGATCTTTTCCTGAATTGCTAGCACGTAAATTATCTAGGCACATTATTGCTTATGACAGATTAGGCTTTGGTCAGTCAACTGCTCGACATGACTTACCTTCAGTAAACTTTATTAAAGAAGAAGCGCATACTTTTTTCCCCCTAGTTAAGAGGCATTGTTCAATTCAAAAGTATATGTTGCTCGGTCATAGTGTTGGTGGTGGTATGTCGCTTAATATTGCCGCGACGGATAAAGATTGTATAGCTGTGGTGTCTATTGCAGCGCAAGCTTTTGTTGAAGATATTACACTTAAAGGAATTAAAGATGCTAAAGAAATGTTTAAAAAACCTGGTAATATTGAACGACTTAAGAAATGGCATAAAGAGAAAGCTCAGTGGGTTTTAAATGCTTGGACAGGAGTGTGGTTATCGCCTGATTTTGCCCAATGGAACTTAGCTTATTGTATAAAAGAAGTGACTTCTCCTGTGTTAATAATTCACGGCGAAAATGATGAATATGGATCTAATGCTTTTCCTGATTATATCGAAGATAATGTAGCGAGTGTAACAACTAAAAACATTCTCAAAGAGTGCGGCCATATGCCACACAATGAAAAGACGAATGAAGTTGTCGACTCTATTATTAGTTTTATAAATAAAGTTGACATAGAATAATATTTTATTTTATATATATTTATACAATTGATAGAACTGAATTTGTATAATAAATTTTACATAATTAAAATAATATCAAATTATTAATAACAATAAGAGGCACTTATGCTGGGTAGTATGATGAATTCTCAATTGACGTTAACGTCAATTATGAAACACGGTAAACAAATTAACGCGAATAAAGAAGTGGTATCCATAACGAGTGATCATGACGAGCATCGCTGTACTCTTAGTGATATCTTTGATCGCTCAGCACAAATTGCTAATTTATTAAAATCGCATAATATTGAAAAAGGTGATCGCATTGCAACGCTTGCCTGGAATGATTTTAGGCATGTTGAATTATATTATGGCATAGGTTGCTCAGGTGCAGTTTGCCATACTATTAATCCAAGGTTACATCCTGATCAAGTTAATTTTATCGTGAATGATGCAAGTGATAAAATAATTTTTCTTGATGTTATGTTTATTGATTTAATCAAAGCAGTTGAAGCTGAATTAACGAGTGTTAAGCAGTTTATTGTTTTGACGTCAGACGTTTCAGTAGTGAGTCACTTAGGAGAAAAATGGTCGACCTATGAAGATGATATCAGTGTTCATTCTAAAGTACATGATTGGCCTGAACTAAATGAAAATGATCCTTGCCAACTGTGTTATACATCGGGCACTACAGGCAATCCCAAAGGCGTACAATATAGCCATAGGGCTTTAGTATTACATACCATGGCTGCTATTGCACCAGATGCGTTCTCAATAGGTAAAAATGACTGTGTCTTACCTGTGGTTCCTATGTTTCATGTTAATGCTTGGGGAATTCCATACATGGCTGCTATGGCTGGTTGTAAACTTGTGCTAGCAGGCGCTAAGGTTGCAGATCCTGAAGTGTTGAGTCGTCTCATTCAAAAAGAAGGCGTGACGTTAGCGGCGGGTGTACCAACTGTTTGGAATTTATTAGCTCAATACTTGAAAGAACATGACATCTCATTAACAAGTTTGTCAAAGCTTGTTGTTGGTGGCACCGCTATGCCTCCTCATTTATTCCGTTATTTTCAAGATGAACAAGACATGGCCATTATTCATGCCTGGGGTATGACTGAAATGAGCCCACTAGGAACCATTAATCATATTCATGCAAAAGAAATACAAGACTTGGGCGATGAAGCATTGTTTGAACAAAAATTAAAACAAGGCATACCTGTTTATGGTGTTGAACTTAAATTGATCAATGATGATGGTCAAGAAGTGGCATGGGATGGGAAAGAATCAGGAAATCTTTTAGTGAGAGGACCTTGGATAGTTGATCAATACTTTAATCGACCTGACGTAAAAAATGACAATGGTTGGTTTGATACGGGAGATATTTCAATTATTGATCAGTATGGCTATATGAAAATAACCGATAGGAGTAAAGATGTTATTAAATCAGGAGGTGAGTGGATTTCATCCGTTGATATTGAAAATGCCATGATGTCACATCCCGATGTATTTCATGCTGCTGTAATTGGTGTAGAGCATCCTAAATGGGATGAGCGTCCTTTATTAATTATAGAAGAGCATGAAGGTAAATCATTATCGTACGATGAAGTAGTTAACTTTTTAACGGGTAAAATAGCTAAGTGGTGGATGCCAGATGCCATTGAGTATGTTGAATCTATCCCGATGACGGCAACGGGTAAAATGCATAAATTAAAATTAAGAGAGAAATTCAAAGGTTATTCTTTTTAATCTCTTAATATTCCTCGTACTGTAAATTTAAATGAAAATAGATCCCCTTATTTGTTAGTTTTAGCTAACCTTTATAAGGGGGTATTTGATTACGATATTATACCAATCACACTCAATATGTGATCATTTATACGTGTTAAAATCACCCACTACCGCGTTATTTATTTAATAATTAGAACAACTAGTTAATGAAATAAATGCCTTATATTTGGCAATTTTTCCAACGTATAAAATAGCTCCCCTAATTAATGTAATTGGTATTAATTAACGTTTCATATATTGATTGAAATCTATATCACCACAGCCAACAACAACTTTTACACGGTTAGATGCACCGAGTTTTTTTAAAATAGAAGACACATGAGACTTTACCGTTGTTTCTGAAATATTTAAATTAAAAGCTATTTGTTTGTTGGCTTCACCTTTTGTTAAATCTTTAAGAACCATTAATTCTCTACGTGTTAACAATAATATTTTTTCGGGTGAAACTTCAAATTCTTTTTTTGGCGTTACTGTTGTTTGTGAACGAATAATATCAGCAGGTAGATAAACATTACCTTCTAATATACTTTTAATGGCTTCACTGATGGTATGTTTAGTTGAAGATTTTGCAATAAAACCAACGGCACCGTAGGCTATTGTTTGTAATATTACTTGTTTTTCTGTTTCAGCTGAAATAATAACAACAGGGGTGCTTGGAAATTGATTTCGCAGGTCGAGTAAACCAGCCAAACCAGACATACCTGGCATGTTTAAGTCGAGAAGGATAAGATCAATATCAGTGTTTTCTTTAACGAAAACAAGCGTTGAATTTATGTCTTCTGATTCAAATATTTCAGCGCTTGGAAATGTTTTGGAAATAATATTTATAACAGCATCCCTAAATAGAGGATGATCATCCGCAACTATAATTTTATACATTATTTTAATTTTGCCTACTGAAATAAATACATCTTAGCATTGTCTTAGACATAACTTAACTATTTATTCATCCCTTAGTTGTGATTGAGTCATCCCTTAGTTACAACCGAGCCGTTCTTAAGTGATCTTTCCTGATAATATTTGAGGGTGTTTAGCCATTAGTTCAGCTTGCCAAGTTAGTTCTCTGCTACCTGTCTCCTGTCTTGGTTTTGGTAAATCAACCTTAACTTGATGAATTATTGATGTTGGCGTGTTACTCAAAAAAATAATGCGATCAGCTAAATAAACCGCTTCACTTAAATCATGGGTAACAAAAATAACCGTACTGCCACGGTTTTTGGAAAGCTTTATTAATAATAATCTTAGTTTTGATGCGGTGGGGGCATCAAGTGAATTGAATGGTTCATCTAATAGTAGTAACTCTGGATTTACAGCAAAAGCTCTGGCAATAGCTACTCGTCGTTGCATTCCGCCTGATAATTGCTTGGGAAAGTAATCCCCTTTGCCTGATAAACCTACTTGGCTAAGTAAATCATCAATTTGTTCATGCTGAGTTTCATGTTTAGGTTCAGGCAGTACCAGCTGTAAATTTTCTTGAACTGTTAACCAAGGCATTAGTCTTGGTTGTTGAAATATATAGCCTAATTTATGCGATTCATTACCTTTAATTGCTTTTCCATTGCACAATAATATTTGTTTTGAAGAGTCCTCTAAACCACAAAGCATATTGAGTAAAGTGCTTTTTCCGCAGCCCGAAGGACCAATAATGGCAATAAACTCCCCAGATTTTACGCTAAATTTAATATCTTGTAGTATCACTGCATCACTATTGCCATAGGATTTATTTTTAATGGTAATATCAAGCATTATCATGATTTATTCCTCGGCTCGTTAGCTTATCTAACGGTCTAAAAATTAAAGCTTCAATCACTAGTACAACAGCAATAAAGGCGAAGGTATAGGCTAAAATTCCCGCAATATCAAAAAATTGGAATAGTGTATTCAATGCAAAACCAACACCATCACTACGCCCTAATAATTCTACCACTAAAACAATTTTCCATATCAATGACAAGCCAGCACGTGCAGATGCCATTATATAAGGGTAAATTTGAGGTAAGAAAACTTTAAAAAACGTTGTGCTTGGTGATAGTTTATACACTTTGGCGACTGCTAATAAGTCTTGATCAACAACACGAGCACCTTCTCTGATCATCACAACGACGGTGGGTATTTTATTAATAACCACCGCAGTAATTGCAGCTGATTCAACTAAACCTAGCCATATATAACATAATAAAATAGTGACTAAGGCAGGTATATTAAGGACAATAATTAATAACGTGTCGCTTAGTTCATTCACTTTATCGCTACAACCCATTAAAATTCCAATGACAACACCTAATATCATGGCAATAATAAAGCTGATAAAGACACGACCTAACGTTATGCTAATATTTGTTAGCATATCTCCTTGGTTAATATGATAAATAAAACTATCGATAACGTTGAGTAAAGAGGGAAAGTCAGCACTGTTAATAAACCAAGCGGTAGCTTGCCAAATCACGGCTAAAACTATTAGCATCAATAATCGACTATACAAAGCAATGACGAACTGTGTAGTGGTTGATTTAATCGCTATGCGTTTACTTGAAAAGGTACCTTTCATTTATTGATCACCGATCATTATCAAGTATATTAATATTCTCAGGAAGCGATAAGTTAACGTTAGACTGATGCCAAAATGTAGCGTTGTCTAACTCTGTTGCTTTACCTACTAAGGTTTGTCCACCCTGTTTTGCTAGAATAGTGAATACTTTTTGACTTGCTTGAATTTCCTCTTGACCAAATTTACGTAAAATAATGTTTCGGTAACCATTTTTTAATGCGGAGAACACTTGATCATTTTCTGCTTTTGTTAGGGGTCTTATGCGTTCCCATTCTTCATTTGATGAAAGTAATATTTTTTTCGCTTCAATAGATGCTTGTATAAATCCAGTAATCGCTTGATTATTATTAGTTGCCCATGTTTGATCAAATACCCAACCTAATAGTGGCAGATTATTATCCACCCCTAATTTAGTTAACATTTGTGAAACACTGACTAAAAGCTTGAAACCATCGGCTTGTAATCGCGCACTATAATGCCAGAAGTTTATTGAGGCATCTAAATCACCTTTTTGCATAAAACGATTTAATAAAGGTGGTGAAGCAAATACTATTTCAGCTTTTTCATTAATATTTAATTGATATTTTTGCTGTGCATAAGCTTGTAATAGCAACCAGTTTTTATCTACTGCACCACCTGCAATGCCTATTTTTACTTGGTTTAAATCAAGCAATGACTTCACTTTAGAATCACCTGGAATATATAAACCGCCAGCGGCAATAGTGGTTGGAAATAAGGTGAAGTTTTTGTTATTAAAGCGTTGACGATTTACCCATAACCAATCACTGAGAATAATATCAACAGCGTTGCTCTGTAATGCTACCGCAGAAGCATTTTTAGTACTGAGCGGTGTTATTTTTAAGTTAAATTTGTGTTTTTTATCGAGTTGATGATGCTTTATAACCGCCATTTCCCAGTTAACCGTGCCATATTTTAATACACCAACATTGACGGTAGGTAAGCTGTTAGTCTCATTAGCGATTGCTTTAACACAAGTAAAATTAATAAATAGTGCTATTGAAATAATTAGAAAGGTAGAAAATGGTTGCATGTAATTACTCTTAGTAGATAAAACAAGTATTAATTCAGTTTGTAAATTGTTACTCACAAAACGAAGTATTAATAAGTGCGTTGTAATGTTGCCATTGTTGAGCTTCACTTCGTTCAGGTCAACCCACATAATAAAAGAATTATCCTAATTATTCATCACTAGTCGATAAAATAGGTATTAACTTAGTTTGTGGGATGTCATGAGCGAGGTGAGGCACGATAAATTTAATTTTTCTTTTAGAATTGGTAATTTACATTAACAGATATTGATCTTGGTCTGCCAGGCCCAATTCAAGCAGCGTCTAAAAAATGGACAATGCCAATAAGAGATTGGAAACCTGCGTTAAACCGTTTTATAATTGAATTTGAGGAGCAGATTGCTCCTCACATCTAAAAGGGTATTTACACACTTAGGATTACACCCTCTTTACTTTGCTTATCTTGAACCTTATTAAAATAGCTTAATTAAGGTGTTAATTTACCTTAATAAATGCAATATCGATGTTTTTAATTTCATCGGTTTTACTGGTTTATTTAATAGTAAGATATTAGTGTTTTTAATTTCATTTTTTAATGATTTACTATAGTTTGCGGTGATCATTAATGTTGGTAAGGGGGAATGACGACCTTCATTGATGCTCTTCGCCCCTTCAATACCTGTTCTTCCATCATCTAAATGATAATCAATGATTAATATATCAGCATTATCATTGTAAATATCGACCTGTTGTTTTAAATCGTCAATACTTATTGCTGTGACCACATGGCAACCCCAACCACTAAGCAAATGAGCCATACCATCACAAATGTTAGCATCGTTATCTATTAACCATATTTTACGGTGGATTAATGTTATATTTTGTAGTGCCTCGCTATATTTTTCATTCTTTGTGACGATTTTTCCTGCTTTACCCAGTGGCACTTGAATAGAAAACATAGAGCCTTTACCTTGAATTGATTTAACTTTAATCGGGTGCTCTAATACTTTAGCTATTTTATCAACAATGGCTAAACCTAAGCCTAAGCCATTTCTAAACGCTATTTCTGATGTTTTAAGACGTTTAAACTCTTGAAAAATTTCATTAATTTTATCTTTAGCTATACCGACACCATTATCCCATACTTCAATGGATACAAAGTCTCCCTGTCTTCTACAACCTAATAATATTTTACCGTTGTTGGTATACCTAAACGCATTAGAAAGAAAGTTACGTAATACACGAGCAAGTAGCACATTATCACTATTAACAATTAAATTAGTTGGTACATAACTGAATGTAACGTGATAATTTTTTGTTTGTTGCTGATATTCATTTGCTAAGTTATCAAGTAAATCAGCAAGGTTAAAAGAAAATTTATCAGCTTTCACAATACCCGCATCAAGTTTAGAAATATCAACTAAGGTTCCAATTAAGTTATCTAAGTCATTCAACGAAGCATCTACTGAGTTAACAAGCGATTTTAATTGTGGATCTTTTACTTGTTCAGCTAAAGCGCTATTAAAGAGTTGTGCGGCATTTAATGGCTGCAATAAATCATGGCTCACAGCAGCCAAGAATTTTGTTTTAGAGTTATTCGCTAGATCAGCTTCATTAATTGCTGCAACTAAATTGTTTTGTGCTTGTTGATGTCCTTCAATTTCTGTTTTTAATTGTGATGTTCTTTCTTCCACTCTTAGTTCTAATTGACCATGCGCTTTTTCTAACGCCAATGCATTTTGTTTTCGTTGAGTAATATCACGTATGAGTACAAAAAAACCAAGTACACTACCTTGGTTATCTATATTAGGCACATAAGATTTTAATAAATAACAATAGGCTCCATTATTATCAGTTTCTTCAGTTTCAAAACTGACACTTTCGCCTGCTAGCGCTTTGTTTACATAGTATTTAATTTGATCAAGGTTGAAGTGAGTACTGTTTTGTTGATTTTCTAGATCGTACAGATCGGCGGGTGAATGACCATACCAGTCTATGTATACTTGGTTGGTAAATTGAAATTTTAGATCTGCACCAACATAAGCAATCATAGCAGGTACGTTATCAGTAATTAATCGTAGCCAACGTTCGCTTTTTTTTAATGATTCAGCATAACAATGTTGCTTCTCATAGACTTTTACTCGCGCGATTAACGTGTTATTGATTTTTTCTAAACGGTTATTTTTCTGTTTAAGCTGTTCTATTTGCTCTACTAATGAAGCCTCAGTGTCTGTTTTACTCACTAAGCTTTTCTCCCTAAGATAACTTTTCATTGCAAACTTTAGCAAATGTTATATTTTAATGCGACAGAAAAGTATCACAGGCAGGCTCAGTTAAGTATATCTAAACCACTTAGATCTTTTTAAACTAGGCTATTGAAGTGGTTTAGTTATATACCTTAGGTTTATGTTATCTGCTTTATTTTAATCTGTTTTTTACTATATTTGTTAACAACGCATAATTTAGGGCTTTCAATGGTAACCAGGCATTCTAAACATTGAATGCACTCACTATAATCAATTGAACCATCTTTGTTAATAGCATCAATTTCACATTTTTTATTGCGACATAATTGACAAGGGTTCCCACACTCTGGTCGTCTTGTTAATTTTTTTAGTAAAGGATAACGGCCTAATATAGCTAAGCCTGCGCCTAAAGGACAAAGATAACGACAGTAGAATTTGTGAATTTTTAAACTTAATAATAATAACAGAGCAGCATAAAGAACAAACGGCCAATAGCGGATAAAATTTAATGTGATACTGGTTTTAAAGGGCTCTACTTCGGCGAGTTTTTCTGCCAATGAAAGAGAATAAAATGATGTACCAATTAAGGTGAATAAAATTATATACTTTATTTTTTGTGCATGTTTATGATGCTTTGGAGATATTTTTATTTGTTTTATACTAAGTTTTTTTGCTAGTACACTCATTATCTCTTGTAATGCACCAAAAGGGCATAGCCAACCACAAAATAATCCTCGACCTACAATAAATAAACTAATAAAAACAAAAATCCAAAGAATAAAAATAATAGGATCTAATAAAAACACTTCAAGTGTGAAGCCATCAGCCAATGATAATAATAAGGTGTAAATATTAACAACAGATAATTGCCCTTGGCTGTAATAACCAATAAAAGCAACGGTAAATACTAGCATCGTTAAGCGTATTCTATGGGTGGTATTAACATGACGTGCTAGTTGTTTTTGTTTAAAAAATAACAAGGATAAAATAATGAGATATACAGATAATACGGAGATTTCAACAGTGCGACTTAACCATATTCTTACCCATAAAGGTTGTTTCTTTTCTATTACAACTTTAGGCGTGTAAAATAAATTTTTAGGTAATTCTAGTGAGGTACTAAATAGATATTGTTTTTTCACTGAAAATGATTGATTGTACTTTAAGGCTAATGAAATATCGAAAGCTTGGCTTATTTCAAAACCTGATTGAGATTTTATTCTGAAGACATGCTGCTGGTTTTCTTGTTGAGTGATGGCTAAGTTATTTGAGTCAAAATTTGAGCTTAGGTTTGAATGTGGAATTGCTATATTGAACGAAGGATCATAGTAGCTATAAAAATCAATATCACGAATATCGACAGGAAATTCACCTTGAACAACGCTTAATCTAACAGGTGCAGCTTGAGGAATGAAATTTTCACTTACATAAGAATAAGTGCCATTATTGAAAATCATTAATGCATGTTCACCTGGTTTTAAGTCTTCAAGTAATCGTTGATATTCTGCCTCACCTAAAAGGTTTTTACCAATAATAGGGATGTTAACAAAAGCAAAATACAGGTCAATAAAATTGCTCTTACCTTTAGCTACGTTTTTAGAAACGTCTTTAGATAAACCTTCAAATGACTCTTTAGTAAACTCAGGTTCTAATTCATTAATAACATCAACTAGTTCACTAGAAACACTGTCAGCAAGCTTTAAGCTTTCATCGTTACTTACCTGCCAGTGTTTGATATAGCCTTTTTCTATCATTTGATTAAAGGTTAGTTTATTGAATAAATCAGGAATAATTTTTACAGTTGATACTATAGGTAATACTTCTAGCTTTGCCCTTGCGACTTTTAAAGCAGAAGCAATAATAGTGTCGTTAATCACCATTATTGATATTGTTGCTCTGGTTATCCCATCAAAGTTGGTAATATCAGGAGCACTTTTATCTTGAGCATTAATAATAAAACGTTCTTTTATAGAATGGCCTTTATATCTATTAATAAAGTCAAACATAGGTTGTTCGCCAAGGCCATGTAAAAAAATAGGCTCGTGGTGATTTAGCACTTTAAAACCGGTAAATACACCTTTAACATCTAATCCGATTAATATATTGATGGTTTTCCCAGAAAAAGCAATAAAGTTGGTAAGATCATCAGATTCAAAAGCATAACCAAGTAATTGATTCAGTTGGTAAACCGGCGTTGTTTTTAATATAGGATCTGGTTGACCAATACGTGTAGCACTTGGGAATATGGCAAGTATATCTGCAGAGATCGCTGTTGCTTCTTTGTCTTTAAAAGAACTTGAGCTGTCAAAAGCAAAGACTGGCTGCAGGGACAAACAAAAGAATAAAAAAAGAAAATAAAAATAAAACCGCAATAAGGAAGATATGCTCATATTAAACCAGGGATTTAGTTAAAAAAAACCCTTCAAATCTTGAAGGGTTTTACTGTTTTTAAGGATGTTACTTATTCCAAGTTACCGCCGTTTTTATAATGTTTAATTGAGTATTTCAGGATTAATACTCAAAACTCTGTTAGGAGGCTTATAAAATGATGGTTACCTAGGAATTAGGTAATTAGGACTCTTAAAAGAAACCTAATGGACTAGTGCTATAACTAACCAATAAGTTTTTAGTATGTTGATAACTTTCTAACATCATTTTATGATTTTCACGGCCAATACCTGATTTTTTATAACCACCAAAAGCAGCATGAGCAGGGTATAAGTGATAACAGTTAGTCCAAACACGACCCGCTTGAATACCACGACCCATACGATAAGCAAGGTTAGTATCACGAGTCCAAACACCTGCGCCTAAACCAAAAGCTGTATCGTTAGCTATTTGTAAAGCTTCTTCAGGTGTTTTAAAGGTTGTTACTGAAATAACAGGACCAAAAATTTCTTCTTGGAAAACTCGCATTGAGTTATCACCTTTTAAAATAGTTGGTTGAATGTAATAACCAGTATCTAATGAACCCGTTAAGTCTTCAGAATTACCACCTGTAAGTACTGTAGCGCCTTCATCTTTACCAATTTGCAAATAGCCCAATATCTTATCATATTGTGCTTTAGATGCTTGTGCACCAACCATAGTGTTAACATCTAGCGGGTTACCACGAACGATTTTTTTGGTTTTTTCAAGCACTTTTTCCATGAACACATCAAAGATGTCCTCGTGTACTAATGCGCGAGAAGGACAAGTACATACTTCTCCTTGGTTAAAGAAACCTAA
>Ga0209081_1000949_pt1 | contig 17411 bp, 11 predicted proteins | sample GOMGulsemesocosm_4_FD_184636 | JGI IMG/M metagenome (GOLD analysis project Ga0209081, IMG submission 184636) | Methane-oxidizing microbial communities from mesocosms in the Gulf of Mexico - GOM15B Gulf of Mexico (SPAdes) (version 2) | ecosystem: Environmental > Aquatic > Marine > Cold seeps... | reverse complement strand
GCGAATAAATTGTCTACACAGAGAAACACGACAGCTTTAAGCGCGAATAAATTCCCGCCTACGGTAACACGCTCCATCTTTGGCGTGACTGTTCACCCATTTTATTTGGCAATTTCAATATTCGCATTGGGTAATAACTGTTGATATGCTTCAGCTAATGCTTTTTTGGCCGTTTCATCGCCATGAACAATTTTTATATGCTTGGGCTTATGGCGCATGCGTTTTACAAAATTGATTAACCCCTGTTGGTCAGCATGAGCTGAATAACCGCTGATAGTGTGAATTCTAGCTTTTATATCAATCCGTTTACCGTCAATAAAAACATAGCCTGATTTATCTGGTTTTGTGCCGTATTTTTGAATGTCTCTGCCTAACGTTCCTTGCGCTTGATAGCCAACAAAAAGTACATCCGCTGTTTTATCGCTTAAAAATGGCTTTAGGTAGTTAACTATTCTACCACCACTACACATTCCGCTAGCAGCGATGACTATAGCTGGTTTTACTTTGGCAAAACCTCTACTTTGAATTAAGTATTCTATTGTTTGTATATGTTCTTGATGGCTATCAACCGTATAGAGTTGTTCAAAACTTAATGGGTGTCTTCCTGACTTAAGTTCTCGTTTAGCTTCTTTATCCCATAAACTTTTAAAGTTCTTATAGTGTTCGGTAAACTTTGCCGCCATAGGTGAGTCGACAATAATATCTATATTTTGCCAGAGAGTTGATTGCTTTTTCTTGTTCTGATGTTGATGAATTATTTTTTCAAGCTCATATAAAAGCTCTTGGGTTCTTCCTATGCTAAATGCAGGGATAAGTACCACGCCATTATCACTTACTGCGGTTTCGATGATTTGCTGTAATTGTTTTGTACGATCTTTGCGGTGTTGATGGTTTTTATCACCGTAGGTTGATTCTATAACTAAAGTGTCTGCGCGGTAAGGGCTTCTTGGAGCAGGAAGAAGAGGTGCGTAAGGCGCACCAAGATCGCCAGAAAAGACTACTCTATGTTTACTATTTAGTTGACTCTTCGGCTTACTATTTTGTTGGTTTGAAATAGAGCTAATCAAATCAACTTCAACATAAGCTGAGCCAAGAATATGTCCTGCCATTTGAAATTTAATTTTAGCTTTTTGTGTATCGCTTATTAAGTTTATTTGTTGCCATTGCTTATATTTTAAAGGTACTAGTTGTATTTTTAACCGTTTTATACAGGCTGCAATAATCGTTTTATTTCGAGTAACACCAACCTTTAAAGCATCTTCAATAACCAAAGGAAGTAATGCGGCAGTAGCTTCTGTTGCGTAAATTGAACCGCGAAAACCTGCAGCTAGTAGGTAAGGGATTCGACCAACATGATCTATATGGCAATGGGTAATAATTAATGCACGTACTGTACTAATGTCAAAATCAATAGCAAGGTTATCGGCTATATTTTCAGCAGTGCTTTTATTGTCTTGCTTATTTTGTTTATGTTGCTCTGCCCCCTGAAAAAGGCCACAGTCAATAAGAACAGAGTTATTGTCATCAATATGCAGTTGATGACATGAGCCTGTTACGCCGTTTACAGCGCCGTGATGTTGAATATTCATAACAATCCTTTGTTTGATTTTTATTTACTACTTTTGTTGGTTTACTACTTTTGTTGATTGTTGAGCTTCACTTCGTTCAGGTCAACCTACAAACAAGCTAAGCTATTTCGATATTCTTGTGATTTGCCTTTAGTTTCTGAGTGATATAATTATATTCGGCTTGATCAGTTTTTATTAGAAAAGTAACGTATTAACACTATCAATATAGATAACATACCACCAAGCATAGTGCCTAACACTACAATTAATGCACGCTTAGGGCCTGCTTTTTCATCTGGCACTTGTGGTGGATCTATTGTTTTTAAAACATATTCAGCTTTAACCATCGTTAACATCATGTTTTTTGTTTGTTCTTCTATTAGCTGATAAAACACAGTTTCCATACTAGCAACTTGAATTTTTTTCAATTGTACCGTTAAATAATCAATAGAGTCTTGCGCTTCTTTTTGATCTTGATTTCGCATAAACTCATTTACATCGCTAATCAACCAAATTAACCATTGTTCTGCCATTACTGGTGAAAAATGCTCGATTTCTATTGTAACCATTGAGGTTGTTTTATCTTGAGATACTGACAACAAATTAGAAAACTCTTGATATGCCTCCCAATAAGAAGGCTCTGACTTTTTAGGGGGGGTAACTTCTCTTATCCATTTATTGTTTTTTTCATCATAGAGATCTTTGTCTAATAACAAAATACCTGTGGTAATATCCCATTTTTCTGCCGCTATAATTGGCACAAGTAGTTTATGCTTAGCAATAAAGGTTTCAATAAATGATCGTGATTTAATTATTTCTAGTGCTAGTGCTGTTTTATCACCACCGCCGCCGCCTAAGTTTATACCCGCCATACTAGCTAAACCACCAAACTGACCTGCTAAAGCGCCCAAGCCACCTGCCCCTCCCTCACTTGAAGCAGGCGCTAAAAGTGCAGAAGCTTTATAAACATTGGGTTTAGATAATGCAAAAAAAACAGATGCTATAACAAACAACAAACTAATAGTGATTATAGTTATTTTACCAGCCCAAATAGCTCGCCATAGTTCTCCTAAATCAATCTCATCATCTTGTGTCTGCATTTGATTTTGTTGCATTTGAGCAAACAACAATTGTTGCTGTATAATTGCTGAGTTAGCAGAAGAACCGGTGTTTTGCTGATTATTCTCGTGAGTTTGGTTATTTGGCACGTTGTTCTCTAGGTTATTTGACACTGAATTTATACACCAATCAAAAGTTTATATTATTTGTTTTATTACTTGTTTTATTAGTTATTAAGCGACTTCAGTCGCCTAATAACTAAAATCCTGCTACTGCGATTTTTTTAAATACCACTAATTGCCGCTATAGCCACCGCAGTGTTATACATAATGGTAGTTGCACTAGTCCATAAGGTTAGGTTGTTCATGTATTCTGAGTCTAATGGTACAACAACCGTATCTCCAGGCTTCATGTTTGAACCAGAATCACTGGAGAACCAATTTCCGCTATCCATCATTTTTATACTACCATTAGCGGCAATAATATAAATCCTATCTTCATCAGCACGCTTTTTACTACCGCCACTTTGGGCTAAGTACTCATCAGCCGTTAAACTAGCATCATAAATATGTGACGAAGTCACTTGCACTTGCCCAATAACATTTACTGAATTTTTCAGCGTAGGCACATAGAGTACATCACCATTTTCAAGTAAAATATCATAGTCATTGTTTTTTACTATTTTTGGTAAATCAAGCACTAAACGCCCAACAGGTTGCAGTTTAGTTAAGTCATCTAACACAGCTTGCATTTCAGTGTAGGATTGCGAGTAACCTTTATCTGACAATGACTTAGACGCCATTTCAACACGTAAGTCATCTGCTAATTTAAATAAATTTTGTTGCTCTAGTGCTTGCAGTTTAGTACGAGTAAATACTGATCCTTCTTGGTGAGCAAAACGAGTAAAGCCTCCTGCTTTAGCGATTAAGTCAGATAAGCTTTCCCCACGGCGAATAGTATATTTTCCTGGAAAAACAAATTCACCACGCAGTTCAACAATATGATTTTCACTCCACGCGGGGATTTGGTGAATATTCAACCTATCTTTACTTTGCAATAAAATATTATCTGGTTGGCTACCTTGTAAAGCTTCAGCTAAATTAATAGGTAGTGAAAGCTTGCTAACAAATTGGCTACGCACTAGATTTCTCGTTAGTTCAGCACGAGCTAAATAAGCTGATTCATCCAAACCGCCAGCTGCTAGTATCAAGTCATCTACGCGACCATTTTTTGCTAAGGGGTAAACGCCAGGGAATTTAACTGAGCCATCAATTTCAACTAATTGAATAGGTTGACCTGAGCCACCTTGACGCTTTAGTTTCTGAATGATTGGCAATAACAAACGTTGGCGAGAAAACAAAGCAAGTTTTTTAATATCTTTTTCGCCCTCAACTTTACCGCCTGATAATTGTACAATCGACTTATTAATTAACTCAGCCGTTTTATCTATTTCCACTTCTGATAGTTTATTTGAACGATCATACTTAGACCAAAACTGCTTAGTTTTAAAATTATTTTTTGCTAGTTGTTGCTCTTTCCTTAGTAATTCCTCTTGAGTATAGGCGAGCATATCAAGCTCTAAAGTGCTATCACTTAATTTATCTACTTGAGAGAAAACTAATAATTTATCATTAGCTTGCAGGGGAATGTTATCAAGTGATGCTGGATTAGCAATAGCTTTAGCAAGCTCAAACTGTAAAATTTCAATATTGCGGGCAACATCTATTTCACGAATAATTAAGCTGTAATTTAAGTCTGCATTGACTAAAAGGTGAGAATTAACTTGAGGTAATAGGTCAGCCACTTTTTGACCCTGTTGCCACTGGTATTTTCCAGGGCGCGTAATAGCACCAATTAAGGTTACTGATTGGGCGAACATATCAGCTGTCTTCATTACTCTAATAGCATCGCCAGCTTGTGCTTTAACAGCTAGCTGTACGCTGTCAGTAAAATCAATATTAATAACGCTACGCAAGTTATTGGTATTATAACGCTCAATAATGGTTGATTTAGCATAAGCGCTTGGTAATAACCCACCTGCCATTGTTACTACATTATCAAAATCATCATTTTTTGATAATTCATAAATAGCTGGGCGGCGCACTTCCCCATCAATAGAGATTCTTTTGCCTACAGGGGCAATAAAAACAACATCACCTGATTGAAGTAATACATCATTGCTTGAGTCCCCTTGAATCAATAAGTCGTATAAATCTAAGGTTTTAATCAATTTACCAGCACGTTTTAATTGGATATTACGCAAACTACCAATATCTCTAATACCGCCAGCAGCAAAAATCGCATGAGTCATACTTGACAACGAACTCAAGTTATATGTTCCAGGTTTATAAGCATCACCTAACACAAAAACCCGCATAGAGCGCAATGAAGCCATACCAATAACTACGTCAACACCAATTACTTTTTCTTTTATTTTAGTTGTTAACAATTGCTTCATTTCAGAAAATGAAAGGCCTACAACAGCGAAAGGGCCATGTTGAGGAAAAACGATCTGTCCTTCTCGATTAACTTTTAACTCTAACTGGTTACTTTCTTTACCAAAAACCTGAATGGATATTACATCACCTGGAGCAATCATATAATCAGTTGGAATAGCAATATCCATTATTGGTGCAAAAGTTTGTGGAGCATTAGCAAAAACATCATAACCAAAAGGTTTAAGCTCCTCTACTTTTTCAAAATCGTCCTTTTCTTCAACGGCAGTATAATTCTCAATAGGCTTTCCTTGATCATCGAACTGAGTTCCTCTAGGGTAATTCTTCGTATTTTCAGACACATTATTAGTGTTAGATGTAGTTGACAACTGCGCCTGCATAGCACTTATATCAACCCCCATTGTTTGGGCTAACGCTTTTTGCTGAGCTGGAGGTAAACGTTTAAATTGTTCAATTTGTTGCTCATTTATTTCAGACAAAGCCGAAAAAGAAAACGTTAGCAATATTGATAATAAGGTGAATTTCTTAAAAGCATTCTTAGTAAAAAGTATCATTTGCGCAAAGAGGTTCCTGTCATGCGTTCGCTAGAAGTATTAGGGTTATACCAATCACACTAAATATGTGATTGGTATCAAACCAAAATACTCGCGATATAGAGATATGAATTAGCAATAAGAAGTCTAGCAGTATATGTACATGCAAACAATAACATTTATGCTCAAAGTACTCCTGTAATTATTCGTGTTCTCCTACTATATTTCTATTAGCATTTAACAGTTTGCCTTGCTCTTGTATATGAGATAAATAAGAATGTTTTTATCCCTAAATCAAATATACTGGTGCTTACTAACTCATTCAAACTTGCCTTTAAATCTAAGCACAGGTATAACAAGTTATTGCTTACATTTTCATGTAACTAAATTCAGAGTCCATGTTATTCAAATCAATGTCATTCACAGATAAGGTCGGCTAACGACAATATCTCTATTTACATATTTCTACTTACATGTTCTCCACTTATAAATAACAATAAAAATTAGGATTATTTTATGGCTCAACCTAATGCAGGCACTCTTTTTGGTCACCCTAAAGGGCTTTTTCTCTTATTCGGAACTGAAATGTGGGAACGCTTTGGTTATTACGGAATGCGTGCTCTATTGGTGCTTTATTTAGTAGCTAGTGTAGAAGATGGTGGCTTTGGTTGGACTAACGCACAAGCGTTAAGCCTTTATGGTACCTTCACTATGGCTGTTTATTTAACGCCTGTGCTTGGTGGCTGGCTTGCTGATAACTTTATTGGTCAACGTAAAGCTATTATTTACGGTGGTATCATTTTTTCTCTTGGTTATTTTACTTTAGGCATTCCAAAGTCGATGATTGTCGGCATGGAACAAACCATATTTTATATTGGTTTAGCGCTTATTATAACGGGTAATGGTTTATTTAAAGCAAATGTATCGAGCTTGGTAGGTGATTTATATCAAGACGGCGATCACCGTCGTGATGGTGCTTTTACTATTTTCTATATGGGTATTAACTTAGGTGCATTTTTAGCTCCTATTACTGTTGGTGTACTTGGTGAAACAGTTAACTGGCATTATGGTTTTATATTAGCGGGTTGCGGAATGTTAGTAGGTTTAGCGCTACAACTTACTTTAGCCAATAAGTATTTAGGTGATATTGGTGTTGAACCTTCAGCTAAACGTACTAAGGGCGAGCAAAAAGCACATGCACCATTAACGTCAGACGAAATAGATCGTATGAAAGTTATTTTAATAATGAGTATGTTCTCTGTTATTTTCTGGGCTGGTTTTGAACAAGCTGGCGGTTTATTTACTATTTATGCGTCTGATTTTACTGATCGTACTTTGTTTGGTTTTGAAATAGCCGCGTCATCATTTCAATCTTTAAATGCGCTGTTTATTATCATGCTAGCACCTGTGGTTGCTTCTGTTTGGGTGAAAATGGGTTCGAATGAGCCAACCTCACCTAAGAAGTTTGCTTTGGCTATGGTATTTTTAGCGCTAGGCTTTTTTGTTATGTTATGGGCCACTATGGTTCAAGGTGGTGATGTAACCGTTAAAGTGAGTATGTTGTTCTTAGTGTTTGCTTATCTTTTTCATACGTTAGGTGAGTTATGTTTATCACCTATTGGTTTGTCTATGGTAACTAAATTAGCACCACTTAAATTTACGTCTTTATTAATGGGTATTTGGTTTTTCTTTACTGCTCTGTCTAATTGGTTAGCGGCTTTTATTGGGGCATTTGTTGGCGAAGGTCAAGCGATGGTAGACAATGCCGCTAATATATTTATGGCTGTTGGTATTGCCGCGTTGATTACTGGCATTATTATCTTTTTATCGGCTGGTAAACTAGTTGAATGGATGCATGGCGCTGAAGGCAAGCATACATCTAACTTAGAAGAAAAACTTGAAGAAGAGATTTCTATTACGGGATCTCATGAAGGTATTTCTGAAACACATAATTAAAGTGTAAGTTAGTAGGGGGTAATTTATTGCCCCGTTGTAGGAGAGGATTTATCCTCAAGCTCTTTGAACATTGTTCGCGGTTAAAGCCGCTCCTACAAACAATAGCAGCAAATTAAATAATGGCGCTTGGGCTATCTACATAGTCATGTAATTGATTATATCTCAAGGTATAAATCTCATGAATTTAAGAGTAAAACTAAGAAAAGTTATTAGAGAGCGACGACAGAAACTTTCTAAAGATGAACAACGACAAGCTAGCAAGCTTATGTTGCAACGTTTATCCTTACATAAAAAAATACAAACCGCACAAACCATTGCTTTATATTTGGCAAATGATGGTGAACTTGATCTAATGCCTTTTATTGAATGGTGTTGGCAACAAAACAAACAAGTTTACTTACCCGTATTGCATCCTTTTTGCTCTGGTCATTTATTATTTCTTTTATTTGAAAAGAATACGGTAATGGTGAAAAACCATTATGATATTAACGAGCCAACATTAGATGTAAGTAAGGTTTGTCCGTTAAATCAATTTGATGTACTTTGCACGCCTCTGGTTGCCTTTGACCGCTCTGGCGCTAGGTTAGGTATGGGCGGTGGCTTTTATGATAGAACGCTAAGTAACTGGCAACAATATAAGGTTTACCCCATAGGGATTGCACATGATTGTCAACAAGTAGAAAAAATACCAACCGCACATTGGGATATTCCACTACCTGAGATAATAACGCCAACAAAAGACTTTAGGATCTAGGTTTCAGGTTCTAGGATCTAATTCCTAATTACTAATATATTTGAACAATGCTATAATTTGCACATATTAAGAACAAGTACCAAGCAAACAGTTAAACATTCCTAAAAGGCACTTCCATGACTCAAGATGAAATGAAAAAAGCGGCTGCAATAAAAGCATTAGATTTTATTGAAAGCGATAGTATTGTTGGCGTAGGTACAGGCTCTACCGTTAATTATTTTATCGATGCTCTGGCAACCATTAAAAACAATATTTCAGGTGCTGTTTCAAGCTCTGAAGCATCAAGCAAACGTTTAAAAGCGCACGGTATTGAAGTGTTTGATCTTAACAATGTTGATGTTTTAGATGTGTATGTAGACGGTGCAGATGAAATTACTAAATATATGAGCATGATTAAAGGTGGCGGCGCGGCGTTAACTCGCGAAAAAATTGTTGCCGCAGTAGCCAAACAATTTATTTGTATTGCCGATGATTCAAAACAAGTAGAAATATTAGGTGCTTTTCCACTGCCTGTTGAAGTCATACCAATGGCACGTAGCTATGTTGCCCGCGAATTAGTAAAACTTGGTGGCGACCCTGAATATCGTCAAGGTGTTATTACTGACAATGGCAATGTAATTATTGATGTTCACAACTTGTCCATTCTCGATCCTAAAAAGCTAGAAGCGGATATAAATGCCATTGTCGGCGTGGTAACTAATGGGTTATTTGCGCAAAGAGGCGCTGATGTACTGGTACTAGGCACTAATAGTGGTGTTGAGATAATCAAATAACCACGTTGAGTAGATAGTTATCCCCCTTACTTTTAATGTGATTAAGCAAAATAATTACTTTAGAGTCTATATACTATATGTTATCTTATAGATATCTAGACATCTAAACGTTTTAACTTTAATAAGCGAAACCATACCTTATGACAACGAACAAAAACTCATTAGCAAAAGACAAAATCAAAATTCTACTGCTTGAAGGTGTACATAACAGTGCGCTTGAAGAGCTTGAGTCTAAAGGTTATTCAAATATTGAGTATATTAAAACCTCTCTTTCTAATGATGATTTAATTGCAAAAATTGCCGATGTACACTTTATTGGTATTCGCTCTCGCACTCAATTAACAGATGAAGTGCTGAGCCATGCTAAAAAATTAGTCGCTATTGGTTGTTTTTGTATTGGTACTAACCAAGTAAACATTAAGGCCGCGCAAAAACATGGTGTACCCGTATTTAATGCCCCTTTTTCAAACACCCGCTCGGTTGCTGAATTAGTATTAGGTGAAACGTTATTATTATTACGTGGTATTCCAGAAAAAAGTGCTAAAGCACACCGCGGTGAATGGTTAAAGTCAGCGGTAGGCTCTGTTGAGGCGAGAGGAAAAACGTTAGGAATTATTGGTTATGGTCATATTGGTACCCAACTTGGCATTTTAGCTGAAACTTTAGGTATGCGCGTACGCTTTTTCGATATAGAGACAAAATTACCGTTAGGAAATGCTAGCCAAGCACCCACATTAAATGCCCTATTAGGTGAGGCTGACGTAGTTAGTTTACATGTACCTGAAACACAACAAACACAAGATATGATAGGTGCTGCTGAATTTGAAGCGATGAAGTCTGGTGCTATTTTCATCAATGCCTCTCGCGGTACGGTTGTTGATATTGATGCCCTAGCTGAAGCCCTTTCAACGAAAAAATTAGCTGGCGCGGCTATTGATGTATTCCCAGTTGAACCTAAAGGCAATGATGATGAATTTTTATCACCGCTACGTGGGTTTGACAATGTTATTTTAACACCGCATATAGGTGGTAGCACTAAAGAAGCGCAAGAAAATATTGGTTTAGAAGTAGCAAGTAAGTTAGCTAAATACTCTGATAATGGTTCAAGCTTATCTGCCGTTAACTTCCCTGAGGTTTCATTGCCAGAACATGTGAATGCTAGCCGTTTATTGCATATTCATCACAATCAACCAGGTATTTTAACACAAATCAACCAAGCGTTTGCCGAGCATAACATTAATATTGCTGCACAATATCTGCAAACAGATGATCAAATTGGTTATGTGGTTATTGATATTGAATCGTCAAACAGTGCTAAAGCACTTAAAGCATTAAAAGCGATTGACGGTACTATTCGTGCGAGAATATTGCACTAACATTACATTAAAGATAGGTTGGGTTTTGATTCAAGCGTTTCAATCCTAAAAAAAAGAGATCATTCTGATCTCTTTTTTTATGCCATATCTTTAACTTTTTATGATTTTTTACTAATACCATATTCACGTAATTTATTTGCAATAGCGGTATGACTTAAACTAAGCCTTTTAGCTAATAGCCTTGTACTTGGATAAGCAGGATAAAGTTTACGCAATAAATCTGCTTCAAAACTTTTTACGGCACCCTCTAAAGTACCTTCAAATTCTTGCTCTAAATAGCCATGTTCTCGCGTATAGACAGGTAATTGTAGGTGATTAACGTCAAGTTCATCGCCCTCAAGTAAAGAAACCGCTCTAGTTAATACATTTTCTAGCTGTCTGACATTACCCGGCCATGGATAATGTTCAATAAAATCATAACACTCTGACGTTATCTTTAAGTTTATTCGACCAATTCGTTGTCCTGCATGTGCAATAAATAACTCTGTAAGCGGCAATATATCAGTACGACGTTCTCTTAATGGCGGAATATGTAAACCAAAAACATTCAAACGATAATAAAGATCTTCTCTGAATTCACCAATAGCGACCAAATTGAGTAAATCTTTATTGGTAGAACTAATAATACGCACATTAACAATAACTTCTTGTTCAGAATTCACTCTTCTAAAACTACCATTTTGAATAACGCGTAATAACTTACTTTGCAATTTAGACGACATTTCGCCTACTTCATCAAGAAAAACACTTCCTCCGTCAGCAAGTTCAAAAATACCGCGCTTGCTTTGTTCTTGATCTTTTTCACCAATGCCAAACAACTCTGATTCAGCAACATCATCAGGTAAGGCTGCACAGTTAAGTGTCATAAAAGGTTGTTCAAAACGTTCACTAGCTGCGTGACAAGCTCTTGCTAGTAGTTCTTTACCTGTACCTGTTTCTCCTACAATTAAAATTGAAGAGTCAAGTTGAGACATTCGTTTTGCTTCACGAATAACTTTACGCATACCGGTACTACTTGCCTGTATGCCTGCAAAAGAGTTTTCATTAGGTTGTTTAAAGGTGTTAATTTGCTGAGCTAAGCGTACTTCAGACTTTAAAATAAGCACAGCGCCCGTCAAAGTCTGTTGGCTTTTTTCAGCTGAATCCTCACTAGCTACATGAATCGGTATAATGTCTGCAACAAAGTCTTCATCCTGAAATTTCAAACGACAAGTTTGCGCCAGTACATCATCGCAGCCTAACCAGCGAGTAAAGTTAAAGTCCTTTAACCAATGACTAATATGTTGACCTTTAAGACTCGTTTCATTACCGCCCATAATTACTGAAGCAACATTGTTAACGACACGAATATTGCCTTCGACATCAAGTAAAATAAATGGATCTGGAAAAGTTTTGATTAAGGAAATTAGTTCGTTATGCTCACATTCTGACGATAGTTCTGCTGGTAGCTCTGACGATAATTCTAACGGTATATAAGGTACTATTTTTATATCGTCTATCCCTTCTAACAAACCTAACTGAGAGATAATATTTTGTAAACCTGAGGGTTCTAAATCAATAAAATTTATAAATATTCTGCCAAGTTGATCTAATTCAATGCTACGAACATTAATACTATGTTTAACAAAAACACCTAATACTTTTTGCCCTATAACTACACGGTCATGGTCATGACAAATAATCTCTAAGCGCATGCAAACAACCCTTATAACAAATCTTAAAAGTGGTTATTGTAAACTAATTTTTACAACAAAAAACCCTTAACCATAAAAATGGTTAAGGGTGATAAGGCTTATTGCTGTCTAATAGCTTTGTCAGCTTTATAATATTAAATAATCATTTAAAACTTAACACTCGCTTTAACGAAGAAATAACGACCTAAGACATCATAAGTATATGGGTCAGTATTAGAATCGTTATTACCTGAGAAGTAAGGCGCATCTTCATCAAGTAAATTATTTATACCACCAGAAAACGTTATACTATCATTCAAATAATATGATGCTGTAACGTCATGATAAATAATTGAATCAACAACAGGGGTGTAACAGTCGCTAGGATCACTTACACAAGCAAAAGAGTCCATTTCTGAGATATAGCGTATTTCATAACCTGCTTGCCAGCTATCAGCGATAACAGTTACATTTAAATTAGATTTAAGATCAGCATATCCACCATCTTTACCTGTAATAACACCAGTATAATCAGTAACAGCACCTTCTTTATCCGATTTTTCAAATGTATCTAATATTGAAGTATCTAAACTTACGCGCCAGTTAAAACCCGCGCTTTCAAAGTTGTAAGCAACATTTATATCAAATCCTGAAGTGACTTGACCACCTATATTTTGTTTTCCATTATCAAAAGAGATGCTACCCGTGCCATCAATAGCGATGTTAGCCGATTGACATAAAGCGGTATCCGCATTGATGATATTACCTGCAGCGCCTAAACACTGGTTAGCGACAAGGTTAGAATCAACTTCATCAATAGCATTGGAGATATCAATATCATAATAATCAACCGTTAGGGATAAACCTTCAATATAACTTGGCTCATAAACCACACCTAACGTCATTATATCAGCTTCTTCAGGCGTTAATAAAGGATTACCTCCCACTGTAACTTCTGCTTGTGATTGCTCTGTAGCCGCATGTTTTATTTGATCAAACGAAGGAGACTTACCACCATATAACTCATCTACCGTTGGAGCACGAAACGCTGTAGAAGCAACACCACGTAGCATTATTTCATCATTTATTTTCCAAGTAAGACCTAACTTCCACGTTGTATCATCGCCAAAAGTACTATAATCAAAATAACGAACTGCTGCACTCAGCTCAACTGCTTTAGCTATTGCAACGTCTGCTAAAAGTGGTATTGCAAACTCAACATAAGCTTCATCTACATAAAAATCACCAGATGTTGGTTCTACACGGGGATCATTGGCTAAACCTTGTGCTGTTAATGAGTCTGGAGTGAAATAAGCCGATTCTTTACGATGCTCATAACCCGCAGCAAAACCAACTATACCAGCTGGTACCTCCATTAGATCACCACTAAGTGAAGCGGCTAAGATATCCATTTCACTTCCACCAGCATTTATCTCTGTATAAATAAATGGCGTAATAGAATCTCCCTGCCATGACCCTTGTATGAACGGGTCAAATTTACCTGCTTGAACAGCACTATTAATTGAACCGATATTATGAAGATTAGCTAATGTCTCAACTGAATCATTACGGCCTTTATTATAAGAAGTCCCCCAAGTCCAGTCATTTGAAAGTGTGCCTTCAAGTCCCACTACTATACGTACTGTATCTACAACCTGACTAAAGTTACGAGTACCTGTGTCTAACATACGACGACCATAACTTAATTTTTCATTTGCTTGGGAAAAAGGTAGTAAATCATCAGTCATAAAGTAACCATCAGCTACCGTACCTGCACTTTTAGGCATATAAACCCAAGATTCAGCATTCCAGATAGGCTGGGGAGCCATTTGTTGTTCAGACCAACGTTTTGTATAAGTTGCTTCAGAGAAAAACAAAAGATCTTCTGTAACGTCATAGGTACCAGCAAAAGATAAATTAATACGTTTCATTGGTGTTGATAAATAACTATGTTCTGAATAGTTATATTTATCATCATCACTAAAGTCATGATAAGTTCCATCACGACCACTTACATCAGCTTCAGTCATTGTTTTATCAAAGTATGCAAAAAGAGGATCACCCACAGCTGTTGCTCTTTCATCAGTAACATCTTTAGCGGTAGCAGCAACATAATGACCATATTGACCAGCATCACCTACTGCATAAATGGCATCACCACTTTCAGGATCTATACCTGTTTTAGAAATCCCAAATTTTGAATCTCCCCAAACATGACCACCTAATGCATACGAGCTACCGCCACAATATAATTCAAGACTTCCTGTGTCATTTTCTCTTTCAAAGATAGGACAATTAGAAAAACCTCGATCTTTTTGACCCGCGTCACCTCTATCAGTATATTGAAGTCCAAAAACAAAATTACCTTTTTCAAAAGTGTTACCTAAAGTAAAGTCAATACTCGTTTCTTCAGCGTCACTCTCTCCAGAAATACCACCTTGAACATTAATTTCAAAACCATCGTAATCACGCTTTAAAATAATGTTAACCACACCAGCAACAGCGTCCGTACCATATACCGCTGAAGCACCATCTTTAAGTATTTCAATACGAGCGATCATTGAGACTGGAATAGTATTTAAATCAACACTGGAAGCAGCGCCTGTACCTGAAGCAATCATACGACGACCATTCAAAAGAACTAAAGTACGTTCATCACCTAAACCACGTAGATTTACGCTAGCATTACCTAGTGAGCCATTATTAATGCCAGGGTTAGTCATAGCACCACCTGATACGGTGAGTTGCTGTAGAAGACTATCAATTGAAATCGCACCTGACGCCGATATAGCTGCGGCATCAATTATTGTAACCGGACTAGCCGTTTCTAAATCACTACGTTTAATACGAGAGCCTGTTACTTCAATACGCTCTATTTCTTCTTCTGCTATTTCTTCTATAGAAAAGGCTGAAGTTGATATAGATGCAGTTGCAGCAGCACCGAACATCATGGCAAGGCGAATGGCCTTAGCTATTTTGCTATTGTTATACATGTTTATTCCCCAGAATCATATTTGTGATTGGTTGTTATTTATTTTGTTTGTTTTTAAACAGGTCTAATGACCTGAACTACCCCTATGATATTAGACGGGATCAACGCTCATCGTCAATACTATTTATAACCACCTGTTAAAAGTTTGAACAGGTGGTTATAAATAGTAACATTTAAATAATGAATATTTTTTATGTCGAATGTTTTATGTTGAATGTTATAATAAAGCTTTAATCCTACTTATTGGCACACACTTCAGGCTAAAAATGAACTCTATTGAGCGCTTATCTGTGCTATTAAAAACACTCGATGCAAAAGCTAAGCAAATTGATACAAAAAACACGCAAGCTAAAGCTCACCAGCTAATTGAAAATAACAATTTGTTTTCAGCAACGCTATTTTTTAGTCAAAGTGATCAATTTAGCCCTTATATAAAAGAAATACAGCGAAGGCTTTCTGAGTTTTCTCGTTTGGTAAAAGCAAATAAAATCGAACTTTCTAAAGCTTTATTACTGCAAATAGAGCAACAAATATCAGCTATTTCAACTGCATTGCAGTCAAACTCAATCATGCATCAAGCTGCAAAATTAAGTTTTGACGCTAATAGTAAAGTTCGTATAAAAAAAGCTAAAGCAAAGCAAGCTAGAAAATATAAAGAAATCACCACAAACCTTATCACTAACAGTCATCAACTCTACCAAAAGCTATCTGAACATCATGAATTTGAACGCCGTTTAATGGAGATGGTATCAGAAAGAGAAGCCATGCGAGTAAGGTGTAAAAATCATGAAAGCAAAAAGTTAGCGGCTGAGGTGTTAGCACTATATCAAAGACTTGGACGTTGTCGAAAAGCAATTTCTACTATTGAACGCGATATTGAATTAGTTGAAAAACGTTAGTTATTATAATTAACATAGCAATATTAGGAATTAAATTAGCATTTTAACAAATCACAGGTTAACCTTAAAATATAAAATTATTTATCAAGAAGGCACCTATGAAAATATCTGATGACATTCATAACTACTATGAAAAACTTGTAATGCAACACTTTGCTTTGTCAAAACTAGAAGAAAAGTATGATGAAGATTTTATCGCTGATTTAACTTGTGTTGTATTGAATCAATTGCCAACTCGTTATATTCGCCATGAGGTTGATATGGCATTTTACTTACCTGCATCTGAGCACTTTGAAATGGAAACAAAGGTAAAAAAAGCTATTACTAAAGCACTAGAGTTTATGAAATCACATCGCGCAGCAAGTTAATTGATAACTATTTTTAAGTTTACTAGGAAGAGTAAAGGTTGGGTGGCAACCCTAATAGCCGCACCTCGGCACATGAGTCGTCTGCTGCGGTTGCTTCCTTCCGGACCTGGCCGAGTTCACAGAGTATCATTGCGAGGGGACCAAAAGGGTCACCATAATAGAACTAATCAAACAGCAAATAACCACTTGTTGATTAGCGGCGAGAATTATCGCTAATCAAGCCAATTGATGCAAGCACTAGTTAGTTTTTTTCGATAAAGACTATGCTGTTTGGCTTTTTTTTGCTCAAAATCGAGTAAAACATCGTTAAATGTTATTGATGCACACCATTTTTTTGTTGTGCTAATTTTTCATGTAATTCTAACAAAACTGACTTCATTACCAACAAATTGTCCTTTCCTAAGCGTAAGAGTAATTTATCTGAATCAGGAAGGGCTTCTAATGCTGGATTAGCAAATTTATACATAACACTTGGTTGTATCAAGGCCATTGAGGATTTAGGTAATTCCATATCTAAAATACGGATAATAGCACTTTGTAAAGTATCGGTAAAATCGTCTTCGTAGCCAAGCTCTTGATATGCTTCATCAATTAACGGTTTTACCTCTAAATACCATTGAACTAAACTGTTACTGTCTATCGAACGCAATAGATCAATGTATATGCTAAAACGTTTGCTTGAGTTTTCATCCCATTGCCAAATATTTTGACTAGCATTGTCAGCTTTAGGCGTAAACTTAACTTTAGGTAATACCAAGGGGCTATGCTCATAAGCAATAATCCCTTGTGAAAAGTTATCTGTAAATACAACAAAGCGTCGGATCATATCTTCATCAACGACCAGCATAAGTAATTCTTTACGCCAAGTGATTTCTGGTAGTTTCAACTTTAACCAAGCATCACTTTCATTCAGCGAGGGTAGTGAATTCTTTGTTGATTCGAACTTGTCTTCTTTAATGGCTAATTCAGGATTTTCAACAGAGGATTCGACGACAGTGGATTCG
>Ga0209081_1000944_pt1 | contig 17491 bp, 18 predicted proteins | sample GOMGulsemesocosm_4_FD_184636 | JGI IMG/M metagenome (GOLD analysis project Ga0209081, IMG submission 184636) | Methane-oxidizing microbial communities from mesocosms in the Gulf of Mexico - GOM15B Gulf of Mexico (SPAdes) (version 2) | ecosystem: Environmental > Aquatic > Marine > Cold seeps... | reverse complement strand
CCGCGAACTTCGTTTCATGTGACCATTTATCTGGTGTTGATTTCTTACCTGGCACTGGCTGACCTTGTTCTTTTGCTTGATTACGCCAATTATACAGGGTTTGCTCAGCAACACCTTCTTCTCTTGCTACTTCAGCTACTGACTTATTATTAGGTGGTAATAATTTAATTAAAATTGCTTCTTTTCTTTCTGTTGAATAACTAGACATTGATTGTTCTATTACCACTCCCCGATCTAAAAAAATTTAAATTTTAGGAGTGACAACTATTCTGACACGGGGGGAGTTCTTCAGCCATACGGTTTGACACTATCACGTCAGACATTGCTTTAAACTCAGCTAAATCTGTAATCACGCGTGAATGAAAAAACTCAGTCTCATCAAGTTCAGGTTCAAAAACAACAACCTCAATACCCTTGGCTTTTATACGTTTCATAATGCCTTGAATGCTAGAAGCCCTAAAGTTATCAGAGCCACTTTTCATAATTAAACGATACACACCTACAATTTTTGGGTTACGAGCCATTATAGAGGCTGCGACATGATCTTTACGCGTAGTATTCGCATCAACAATAGCGCTAATTAACGAATTAGGTACATCTTTATAATTAGCACGTAGCTGCTTGGTATCTTTTGGTAAACAATATCCACCATAACCAAACGATGGGTTGTTATAATGATCGCCAATACGAGGATCTAATCCCACACCTTCAATAATATGCCTAGCATCTAAGCCATGTACTTCGGCATAAGTGTCTAATTCATTGAAGTAAGAAACTCGCATCGCTAAATAGGTATTAGAGAAAAGTTTAACCGCCTCTGCTTCGGTAGAGTTAGTAAACAAAATATCAATATTTTGTTTTACTGCACCTTCAGCAAGTAAATTAGCAAACACAGCAGCTCGTTCAGACTGTTCGCCAACAATAATACGAGACGGGTGCAAGTTGTCATATAGCGCTTTCCCCTCACGTAAGAATTCAGGTGAGAAAAGTATATTTTCACACCCAAATTCTTTTTTAATACGCTCCGTATAACCAACAGGCACGGTAGATTTTATAATCATTACTGCATTAGCGTTAATTGCCATTACATCTTTAATTACAGCTTCAACTGAAGAAGTATTAAAATAATTAGTTTCAGGGTCGTAATCAGTGGGAGTAGCGATAACAACATAATCTGCCCCCAAGTAAGCCTCACTTTTATCAAGCGTTGCTTTTAGGTTTAAATCGTAATTAGCTAAGTAATGTTCAATTTCTGTATCAGCAACGGTTGATTGCTTGTTGTTAATTAAATTAACACGATTTTCGTTTATGTCTAACGCGATAACTTCATTGTGTTGCGCAAGTAATACGGCGTTTGACAGGCCAACGTAGCCAGTTCCTGCTATTGTTATTTTCATTTTATTCTCTTAAATTATTTACGAAAAACTGCACGCCAAGCATAAAAACAAAAACAAATAACCGATTTTGAAAATGGTAGTTTTTCTACGTCTCTATATATTTGCCATTGTCGTTTAGCTTTTTTGAATTTATTTCTAGAAATTGAATTTGGCACTATACGATAATGAGTAAGTACATCATTTAATAAATACGCACTTTTACCTGTTTTTAATAGCTTTAGCCAAGTAGCATAATCTTGTCCAGTACGTAATAATGGCATAGAAATATCTTGAAATGCATTACAACGCAACATTACAGTTGAACAACCTAAAGTTGCTTTTTTCCTAAGCATATCTTCATAACTAAAGACACCTGACTGGCTAGCATCTACAATTTGGTTTAATGTATCGCCTTGTTCATCAATTAAAGCATAGGCCGTAAAAGAAAAATCAATATCAGCCCCCATGAAAATTAATTGTTTTTCCAATTTATTGGAAAGCCATAAATCATCACTATCAATAAAAGCAATATAACTTCCACTTACTTGGGAAAGGGAGTTATTACGAGCAACAGCTGCACCCGAATTACATTTATTTTTAAAAATTTTGACTCGTTCATCAACTACAGCTATCTCATTCAATAAAACAACAGTATCGTCAGACGAACAATCATCAGTTATTAACCACTCCCAATTCGAATGGGATTGATTTTTTATAGAATTATATGTTTCAACTATAGTGTCAAATGAGTTATAAGAAGCAGTAATAATTGAAACTTTATCATTTTTTATCATTTATATTTTCTCAACAATTGGAGTATTTCTTTCGTTTTAACATTCATCAACTCAATATTACTTTTAGATTCAACGTTTAACATAACTACAGATTAAGTATTAGAACTGCGAAGATTAAAACGTCGCTTCATCGGTAATTACGTGATCCGCGGTAAGTGCGTAATACCATGATGCCGATCGGTCGGGTATTAGGTGATCGGCTTAGATGGTATTAGGTGATCGCGATGCATGAGGCAAGTTTCATATATTTAGCATCACTACCTTGATTCTTAACATAGTTCCTAATTACTGATTCATCTCCATGCTTACTTACAGTATTAGCAAAAAATCCGTCAGACCAAAACTCACCACCCCACAACATCTTTTTTACTTCAGGGCATTCTTTGAATATATGCCGAGCAGTCAAGCTTTTAATCATAGTAACCAGCTTAGTAACACTGTAAGTTGGAACTGACTGAACTAAAAAATGAACATGATCTAAATCAGTACCTATCTCAAGAAACTTAATTTCATATCGTTTTTCAATTTCTAAACATATCTCTTTTAGTTTTTCGTCAACTTTAGGATCAAACACAGCCTTTCTATACTTTGCTGGAAAAACTAGGTGATACATCAAAACTGTTACATTATGCCGCTTGTGAATATATTCGCTCATGCGAATACTCTACAAGATTACGCCGCAAGCGGCGAGGAATTAAACCCGAAGAAGATTAAAGGTGAAAACATTTATTTATTCCATTCATTCATTTATTTATCATTATTCATAGGATATATTACCCTCTTAAATAATCCTCATTCCATTTAACTGTAAGATCACTTATTTGGCTCAGGAATTGATATACAATTCAGTATATTTTCTATTACTCAGTGTGTAGTGGTCAACAAGTTTTGGCCACTTATTTGTATTAAAGCCAGTATCTTTTATCTAAGAATTTAGCACATCCACGTATAAAATATCGGCCGCTAGCGACTTTGAACAAATAAACGAGCCTAAAAATCTACTTATCTCAACTCATTTGTTAATTGGAACATACTGACATTAAAGCTAGTTCTTTTTCTTAGGCATCAAAAAGTCGATAAAAATTAAAATCAAGAAAAGTAATATAAACTTAGAGTATGTCAAAAACAAATTAGATGGTGCTTGAATCAACGTAGGTAAGTTGAGGTATAAAAAACCTAAAAAAATGTATGCGTAATAATTTTTTACATAGTTTTGAGGAGATAAATCAACAATGGAAACTAATGCACCAGAAAAAACGATAAATATAATTGACGAAACTTTAAATTCATCTAACAAATAGTAGCTGAGGATGTGATCATTAGGCCCACCAAAGGCAGGAAAAGTATAAGAAGAATATTGTCCTATTATTTGACCTATTTCTTGAGCTTCAAAGCCTACTTTAAAAAAGAAAAATTTAAAAATATAAATCAAAGGATCATGCAACAAGACAATCTTTTTATCGACCCCTTCATATAGTAATATATATACAGCTTCAATTGACTTTACAACCCTATTCGCTAACCCCATATAATCCGAACGATAAAAGAAAAATAAGACAATTATAGAAACAGTCCCAATTATAGCTAATACCTTCAAGGATATTTTTTTATGTGATAATTGGAGATATAAGCTTGTGGAAAATATTAGAACAATAAAAAATCCTTTACTATGAAATAGAATGTTAATTGCAACAAATAAACTAAGAGTAATAAGTATAAATATTCTAAACTTTGACGTATAACTTAAAATATAAATAACATTGAGAATAACTAGCCATGTCAAAAAATAATATAAAAAACTTAATATTGGATAATCTAACGTCCATGAAATTTTGTATGCTGCACTATTGCCCCCCGTTAATAAAATCACTAAAACTAATACTGCAACGATAAAATAACTATAAAATGAGAAGTTAATAAGGCGATTAGGATTTGATACATGAACTAAATTATGGGATAAAATAACTTTTGAAAAAATGTAACGCGAGCCAAAATATAGTACGCATAAAGCTCCCCCTTGCAGGAAATAATCATCCTTAAAAAAGAAAAGACCTAATGATATATAAAAGAGAAAATCAGCTAACAACGAAGGCTGCAGCACTGAACTATCAGTTCTCTTTACCATAAAGAAGGTAATAAGCATCGAAGAAAAACTAAAAACCAGGAGATATATTAAGTTAATATCTCTAATAACATCGAACAGGAACAATTAAAAATACTCTTTAATAATAGCTTTTATCGACTCATGGTGATAACTGCATAGCTTAGAGCTTCTCCAGTTTCCCCCCGTAGATACATGTTCTCTATGGTATACAATACTTTCGGGAAAGTAACCAATTCGGATATTATGACTTAGACATTCTTCAGCCAAAGATATTTCTTCACAAAATAAAAACGAGCTATGCTTAAACTTAATTCCTTTTTTAAGTGCTTCTTTACCTATACAAATAAAAGAACCGTGGCATGCATAAATCTTTCTTTTTGATGCACAAATAACTTTATCTTTAGTTCTCAAACGGTGAAGAAAGAAAGACAGGAGATTTTTTAAATACCTATAGACATTAAATATAAAAGAATATTTAGTGATGAATAAAATAAAGCTCAGCCATTTTCTAGATGGTTTGAAATCATATAAAGGATTTTGATCTAGTAAGGTCTGTGTAGAAATTATTGATGGCGCATAAATAATATTAGAAAAAGGCACTTCCTGAATGTTTAAAAAGAAGGCAGCGTCAATTTCAATATCTGTATTACAATGGATAAACCATTGAAAGTTAAGACCTTTGGAATTAATAAACTTTAAGTTATTACGAGCTCCACCAAAATATCCTAAGTTAGTTTTTGAAGGTATATAATGAATATTTAAGTTATCGTTATTTTCAATGCAAATTCTGTTTTTTATTTGATTTTCACCATTACTATTATCTGTAATGACTATACTATAATTACTCGCTACAAAAATTTCCCGATGCGAACTAATGAATTGAACAAAATCATCAATATTATTATATAAGACAAGAGAAAATATAATCAAAATTTGTTACCTAAATTTTTAATTTTCCAAGATAGATATAAATACCAGTTTTTAATAAGAGTAAACCTTTCGAGCCTTAGTTGTTTATGTTGTGTTTTACTTAGACCTTGATGGCCGCACAGCGCAATCAAGTTAGGAATTAATAAAATATCTGTAGTAAAATCATTTTTTTTATTCAGAAAAATAGTTTGGTTCATTTTGAAGTCAGCAAGGAGGTGATAACTTTCATCATATCCGCCATTATCCACTAAAATAGACTTTCTATAAAATGCAGCCTGATGATGAATTGTATTCTTAAAGCTAAGGTTTTTGTTCAGATGGCTTTGATAAAAAATACCATTATCATATAGAACTTTCCCTGCTACTACATTAACATTACTATCAAGTAAGACTGATAGAATATCAATAGTATGAAATAAATCTTTATGGATATTTAAGTAGTCATCAGAACCTAAAAAGTATACCCACCCGCCACTTGAATTAGTAATCCCTTTATTCATTGCATTATAAATCCCCTTATCCCTCTCTGAAATGAAAAAATCAATATCTTTTTTGTAAGAACAAATAATTTCATCAGTTTTATCAGTAGAGGCACCGTCAATAACAAGTAGCTCTATATTGTTATAAGAGGATTTTAAATCAATAACACTTTCCAAACACTTCTTCAGCGTTTTTTCTGAATTAAAAGTCGGGATAACTATTGATAGTAAATTTTCTTTTAGCATATAAAACCTATTAACTCGCTTAATCTAGCTGATTCTGGTCTATTTTTGTAATTTGGCTTTTCTTCAAAACTCAATGCCATAACTATATTCTCCAATAGCTCATGAGGACATTTTTCTGAAAAGTAGAAGATTGATGAACTTAGTTCACATGTTTGTTCTTTATGGACATCAATATTAGATAGAATCATAACTTTATTATTTGCAATTCCCTCCTCAACCGATGTGCTCCACCCTTCAAATAAAGAAGGGTTTAATAAAGCTTTACTATTCATCATTAAGCATTCAAAAACAGACCTATCAACTAATCCTAATATCTCAATATAATCATGAAGCTTGTATTTATCTATATAATCAAAAATGTATTTAGAATGTTTACCTTTTTCTACATAACCTGTGCAAAATATCTTAAATTCAATGTTTTTTTCCTTGGCTAACTTACAAGCTTCAAGCACTACAGCATGATTTTTATGAGGCCAAAACTGATTTGGTAAAAAAACATAAGGCTTTACTATGTTAAGATCTCTGCATGCTTTTAGGTTTCCCTCCTCTTCATGAGATTCTATAGGAGGAAACTTATAGATTAGAGGTTTAGCTTTAAGGTTATAGAATGTTTTAGCATCCTTTAGCGCTGAGAAACTACTTAATAACACATAATCATGCTGTAAATATTTAGTAAACTTCTTATTTCTATATTTTATTTGTTTATCTGAAAAGAAGCTCGGCAAATGGCAGTGCTGAAAATCAGGAATCCAGGGTACAGATTTAACTCCTGTCCAAGACGGAAGGTAACTATGACTTAGTATATCGATTTTATAATATTTCATTAAAAAATATAAATTTGTATTTTCTCCAAATAAAAAATCCACTCCTCTAGCGAAAAATCTTTTTGGGATAGCTTTACTTAACAAGTTTGTCCTAACTACAATAACATTTTTTAATTTGTCAAATTGATTAGTATCTGTTTTAGAGTCAGTGAAGACGTAAACAAGCCCTTCTTGATTATCTATATCAAGTGACAAGTTTAAAATTGCACTTATATAGTAATTTCTACCTCCTAACCATTCTTCTGAAGGTGTATAAATAAAAGCAAAATTAGCCATTAAAATTCCTTTTTAAACCAATTAACATAATTTTCTATTCCAACATTCATTGGTATAGTTTGTCCAATTGGGTAGGCGGTAATATCAGCAATGTAACCTAAAGGGTCACCGACTTTAGCTTCACCTGTAAACTTCAATTTAGCTAAACCGTCAAAATTAGCTAAAACATGGTTTAATAAGTCCCGAATTGTCGTTCCTTCTCCTGAGCCACAATTAAATACTGGCGCATTGTCTGATGCCAACTGTATTGAATTAAATATAGTACTCACGAGGTCGTCTACATGAATAAAATCTCTAACTTCCGCCCCTGTACCAAAGAAACTAGCATTACCTTGACTTATTTTTACACAGGCATCCCAGAGAATTTGTTTTTTTAGACCTTCACCATAAACAGAGAACACTCTAAGTATCGTTGTATTAATTCCATACACCCGAGAATAAAAGCTAATGACATTTTCAGCCATTAAATTATTATAACCATAAGAAGATATTGGATTTAATGGCGCTGATGTTGATATAGGAAACTTAAAGCAATTACCATAAACCGCAGCTGAAGATAGCTGAATATACTTTGCTGGTAGATTATTAACGCGTATGTACTCAAGTACTTCTGCTGTGCATGCTGTAGTTTTGTAAAAGTCATTCAAGGGGGATTGATGAGACTCTTGAACACTTCCTCCACCTGCACAATTAATAAAAGCAAGTATGACTAAACCATTTAAATTAGCCTCATCTAAAGAGTTCTTTGTGATATTCACAGAATATTGCTTAACTCGGTCGCTCTTCGTTAGTAATTCACCTCGGCCTATTGAAATAATATTCATTTCGGTATTTTCAAGCAGATAATTGATGAGGTGAGTACCAATAAAGCCAGCACCACCAAGTACTACTATTGATTTATTTTTCAAGTTTATTTCCTATATTCGCTTTTAGATCTTTAACCTGAATTGCTGGATTTCCTGCAACAACTGTAAAGGGGGCAACATCCTTTGTAACTACTGAGCCTGCTGCTATTACGGCTCCTTCGCCTACTGTTACCCCTTTAAGGATAATTGCATTCATACCAACCCATGCATCGTTGCATATTTTAATAGGTTTAGAATTAACCGTTGCCCAGTTTTTATCATTAATTATAGATTTTCCAGAACGGTATTGAAATAACTGCTGTGATATATCCTCTCTTCTGTTGAGGTAATCCAGTGAATGTGAATCATGATCATATATCGTAACATTCCAGGCTATTGTGACATAATTACCGATAATAATTGATTTACGAGAGATTAATTGTGTACTACCATTAATAAAACAATTATGGCCTATTTCAATTTGGCCGTCGCTTGATTCAAAAATAAGATTGCAAGCTAACATATTATTTTCTCCAATATTAACTCTTACTTTATTGTTCTTCTCTCGAAAATCTATTGTGAATTTTTTCAGTAAAACTGTTGATTTAGCACACTCTACATAGTTACTTTTTGAAACCATTTTCTCTGGGTTATAGAAAAGTTTATTTATTATTTTTTCAATCATCATTGTGAACCGACCTTAAACATTTGATTAGCTAAATAATTATATATAATCGCAGCAGCAAACACCATTACCCCAGTTGCATAGGGGTATGAACTAACCCCAAAGCCCAAATATACCAGTACTTGAAATAGTGGGTATATTAATAAAATTGATGCTATAGCTAACCATATTTGCATTTTTAGTTTATTGGTTGCATTCAAAACAACTGCTCCGCAGTAGGCAAGTGCTTGTAAACAAGTTAAAATCAATATCCCTACTAATAAATCGAAATTTAGTGCCAGTACACCATCAATTTTTAATAGCATAAGTAATATATCAAAATTAAAAGCGAGAATTATAAAACAAAAACAGAACACAATAGCAATAAATAAAAGCGTATTATAATATTTTTTACACTTTAAAAAGTCTTTATTTGCGTAAGCTTTACTAATTTCAGGCCACATGACTGCAATAGACATATTAAAAACAGAAAGCGCTGCAACAAATACTTTATTAAAAATATCATATTGAGCTACCTGGCTACTCCCAAAATTATTATAAATCAGTACATTCCCTAAATTAAAAGATACTAATGAGGATAATTGAATAATAAAAAATCTAATCCCTGTCCTAAAGCTATCTTCTTTGAAAATAGCTTTAGGACTTATAATATTAGGCTTTAATGAAAAGCCACATTTGGCCTTGAAAGCAATAAATTGCAGGAAATGCGGGATTATATTCGCTAATACAAAAATAAGTGACAATACATATAACTCATCGCCATTATGAAAATATACATAATATAAAGCAAAGAATAGCCAAATAAATATGCGTAAAGTTTCAAAAAAACTATTTAGCCCAACTAACCGAAGACCTTGCAAACCGAAGCTGAATAAACGCAATGGGAATAAAACACTCAATGGCAGATAAAGTAAAGCGATTATTTTAACCTTTTCTTCATCAATAGTGAGTATGAATAATGTGCTACTTAAAACTAATACGATTGCAACATAGACATATAAACTAAATGCCAAGTTGTACTCCTTTAAGGTTTTTTCTTTAGTCGCTGTGGATACGATATTCTTAAAACTATTACCAAGACCAAAGTCGAAAAACATTAACCAAGCAGCAACTGAAGATATAGTAACCCAAAGACCATATTGCTCGACTCCAATTGACTTTAGTAAAATTGGAATCATTAAAAAGCTAGCGATCAAGCCACTAATTTTTGACAAAAAAGATATAATTAAATTACTACTGATACTTGAACTTTTTCCCATATCGTTATACAAAAACCTTTATTACAGCTTTAGATATATTTTGTAGGTTTTGAATATATCTTTTTCTACACATGGTAAAAAGAAAAGTTAATTGATCCTTAATACCATTTTTATTTTTTTTCATTGTCGACAATGCACTTCGTATATTGTCATACATGATTTTTTCTCGGAAATTTAAAGGAATCAACTCTAATTTACCATTTTCTTTAGCAAGCTTAGTGATAGTGTTAACCCAAATATCTAAATCAACAAACCACTGCTCTGTTGCATTAGTTACATTAGTTAAACTCTTATCCCATACTCTGTAGCCGGCTATGACCTCATTCCCAACATAACATTTACCTAATAAAAAACACTTATGCAGAAATTCGGAGTCAGCTGCAGTAATTTTCATATCCGTATTAAAAAAACCCAGTTTTTCAGCAAATTCTCTACGAATACATATGGATGGCATTCTGAAAGGTATGCTGTAAGGGTATTTTGAAAACAACATTCCCTCCTCAAAAATTTCATACTCTGAATTAGTAAATTTATTTTCGGTCATCACAACATATTGACTGTCAATAATATTTATTCCCCAGAGATAAACATCAAAATCAGGATGAGTGTCTAAAGCTGTATTTATAACGTCGAAAGCATTTGCATTATAAATATCATCATCAGAGGTAATAAAAATATAATCAGTTGTAGCCATTTTAGCCGCAGCATTCCAATTGTTAAACATAGGAATAGACGGCCGTTGATTTTGTATCGTTAACCTTTCATTATTTTCAATAGTTTCAAGCTCTTCGCCATTATTGCTAATTTCAATTTTAACATCGTCAGAAATAGTAGAAATCAAGGTAGTTAAATCTTTTTCTCTGTTGTAAGTTGGTATGCAAACTGAAATTTTCTTTAAATTATTCATAGATTTTTCTAATTAGACAAAGTGGTGTAAATAGCTTTTATACTATTTTTCAAATCTTGTTTAGGGTTCCAATTCAACAAAGGTTTGCTTTCACACGGAACCATTACTTCTCTTTTACGGTAGTGTTTCTCCCCCCACCTTATATCTAAAGTTAAACCTGTTTCTTTTTCTACAAGGTTAACAAGGCCCTTTAATGAAAGTCTTTTTCCCGACGATACATTATAAGAAGATAATCCATTTTGAGAGTTAACAATAAAATACGCTTGTAATACTGCGGAGCAAACATCATTAACGTGAACTAAATCTATGACTTGTTCACCTGGGCTCATATCTAAGCTTTCCCCATTAACTCCTGTAGTTATTAGAAGCTTTAAAATTTTCATTCTTGAATCATTTTCACCATAAGTATCAAATAACCTAAGGGAAATAGCTTTAAAACTTTCTGCATCACAATAATACGAAAGGAGGTCTTCAAACGCTTGTTTCGTTACTGCATATAAGTTTACTGGTCTACGCTCTATACCTTCGAAACTTTGCCATGATGTACCAATATTAATGATTCGATTTGCACCAGATACCTTCATAGCTTCTAATAAACGCAAACCAAATAAAACATTAGATTCAACAAGCATTTCCAAATCTGATGATTTGTGCTCAGCAACGTAATAAGATGCAGTATGAATCACAACAGAATTTTCATCAATAACTGAAGATAGCGATTCTAAAGAACCATCATATACAACAATTTCACATGGAAGCTCCGCAAGTAACTCACAATTTGATTTTTTTCTTACAATTGCTTTTACTACTACACCCTGCTCAATAAAATGGCTGACAAGGTTTGAACCTAAAAATCCGTTAGAGCCAGTGATAACTACATTTTTCATTAGAAAGGACTCTTAAAGTCTGAAAGTGATTCAAGTTTCTGATCCCTATCAGAGATTATCAAATCTTGGGAGGGTAAAGCTAAATTACATGTCGACCATAATATGCCAGTATCCGCTTCTGGGGAATACACGTGATCAGTTTTATAAACCATCAGAGAATCATCTGAAAGACTTAAGAAACCATGGGCTATCCCAACAGGGATATATAATATGCGGCCATTATCCTCTGAGAGGTCAATTGATAACGATTTCCCATAACTACTCGACTTTTTACGTAAATCCACCAAAAAATCTAGAACTTGACCTTTAGCACAATAAACTAGCTTATTATGTGCCGCAGGCGGCAACTGAAAGTGAAGTCCGCGAAAAACATTTTTTTTAGATGTAGAGTAAAATTCTTCTTTAGCTATAAAATCAATACCACTATCTAAAAATATATGCTCATGAAAAGTTTTAACAAAACATCCTCTGTTGTCTTTAAAAACTTTAGGGATAATTTCAAAACAACCTTTAAAACCTAATTCATTAATAATCATAAACTTAAATAGAGAGGATTCGCCTCTCACTTCCTTGCATTAGAAATTCAAACCAAACATTTCTTCAAATTTACTAATAACATAATCTAAATGTTTATTAGTAAGCCCAGGGTAAAGACCAATCCAAAAAGTTTGATTCATAATTCTATCAGTATTAGTTAGTTCACCAGAGACACGGTAGTTAACATGCTCAAAATATGGCTGTCGAGTTAAGTTACCCGCAAAAAGTAAACGCGTACCTACTTTTGCTTCATCTAAGAATTTAATTAATTCATTACGGGTAACACCGCTGTTTTCTTTTAAGGTGATTGGAAAGCCAAACCATGATGGTTCTGAGTTTGGGGTTGCTTCTGGTAATTCGATAAAGTCTACACAAGATTGCAAACCATTTTTTAAATAAACAAAGTTTTCTTTACGCGCTTCAACTAAGCCTTCAAGACGATCCATTTGTGCTAAACCACAGGCGGCTTGCATATCAGTGATCTTCAAGTTGTAACCTAACTCTGAATAAGTGTATTTGTGGTCATAACCATGCGGCAATGTTCCTAGCTGTTGGTCAAAACGTTTACCACAGGTATCGTCACACCCTGGGTCACAATAGCAATCACGCCCCCAATCACGAAAAGATTCAACTATTTTAATTAACTCTTTTGATTTAGTGAATACCGCCCCACCTTCGCCCATCGTTATATGATGTGCAGGATAGAAACTCACTGTAGCTAGGTCACCAAAAGTTCCTACCATTTTCCCATCGTAAGTCGTCCCTAACGCATCACAACAATCTTCGATAAGCCATAGATTATATTTATCAGCAATACGTCGTACTTCTGTAAGATCGAAGGTATTTCCTAATGTATGTGCAATCATAATGATTTTTGTTTTATCAGTAATGGCCGCTTCTATCAGGGTAGGATTTATATTATAAGTTGGAATATCAACATCGACGAAAACTGGCACTAAACCTTGTTGTATCGCAGGGTTAACCGTTGTAGGAAAACCCGCTGCAACTGTAATCATTTCATCACCAGGCTTTATCGCTCTATCACCTAATGTTGGTGACGTTAATGCGGTAAGCGCTAATAAGTTAGCAGCCGAACCTGATACCGTTGTTAACACATGTTCAACACCTAAGTATTCACCTAAACGTTTTTGGAAAGCATCATTAAAACGGCCTGTAGTTAACCAAGCATCAAGTGACGCTTCAACCATCAATTGACGTTCTTTGGTTCCGACAACCTTACCCGAAGGAGGAACGACAGACTCACCTGCTAGAAACATTTTAGGAGCATCAGCTAATTCAGAATACTGTGCCACTAACTCACTAATTTTTGTACGAAGTTCTTGTTGATTCATTTTTTAACCTATTATTTCTAGCATTTGTATTCAGTACTGATGTACTGTTTGATTTCATTTAATGTATGTTCATGCATATTTTCATCAGCCAGCCAAGCTTTATGCCAAGTAACTATTTTTTCCAACGTTGTATCTAAAGACCACCGTGGCTGCCAATGCAAGCGCACTTTAGCTTTTGAACAGTCTAATTTCAAGTAATGTGCTTCGTGGGGATGCTCACCATCATCTAAAGACCATGCTGCATTATTACCCCACACATTAACTAACTTTTCCGCTATCCATTGAACTGGTTTTGCATCTTCATCTTTAGGGCCAAAATTCCACCCTTCAGCAAAATCACAACCTTCCTGGTAAAGTCTTTGGGCTATTAGTAAATACCCTGACAACGGTTCCAAAACATGCTGCCATGGTCGAATAGCGTGTGGACTGCGAATATTTACTGCTCTATCGCTTTCAAATGCACTTAACATATCAGGAATTAATCTATCTAGCGCCCAATCCCCTCCTCCAATTACATTACCTGCCCTTGCTGAGGCGATTCCACAACCGTGGTTGCTATAATCTTCTGCATTAAAGTAAGACTTTCTAAACGCATCAGCAACTAATTCAGCACAGCCTTTACTATTACTGTATGGATCATGACCTCCTTTAGGTTCATTTTCACGATAACCCCATGGCCATTCTTTGTTGTCGTAACATTTATCGCTTGTCACATTAACGACTGCTTTTACACCACCTATTTTTCGAATACAGTCAAGTAACTTAACGGTACCCATTACATTCGTATCATAGGTTTCTACTGGCATTTCATATGATAATCTAACAAGCGGTTGAGCTGCCATATGAATAACAATTTCAGGCTGAAACTCTTTAATACTTTTATAGAGGAAATCATAATCGCGAACATCACCAATGACAGAGTCCATTCCTTTTTCGACATTTGCGACAACAAACAAACTAGGCGTAGTTGGTGGTGTAAGTGCATACCCTCTCACTACTGCACCCATATTTTGCAGCCATAAAGATAACCAACTTCCTTTGAAGCCAGTGTGTCCTGTCAAAAATACTTTTTTGCCATGCCAAAACTTTTTATCAATCACGTGACTATTCCTAAAACTATATGCGAAATACTTATATTAAGTAACAGTTAAAGCTACTTCCAAATTTTCCAAGGGGCTTTACCTGCACTCCATAACTCTTCAAGATGAACTTTATCTCTAAGGGTATCCATTGGCTGCCAAAACCCGTGATGTTCATGCGCCATTAATTGGTTTTCTTCGGCTAATTGTTTTAATGGGTATTGTTCCCAGGTTGTTGAATCGTCTTCAATGTAATCAAGTACTTTAGGAGACAAAACAAAGAAACCACCGTTTATCATTGCGCCATCACCACGAGGTTTTTCCTGAAAGCTTTTAACTTGCCCATTACTCATATCTAACGCGCCAAAGCGCCCAGGAGGGAATGTGGCAGTTAACGTTGCAAGTTTACCGTGACTTTTATGAAATGCGATTGATTTAGCTATATCAATATCACCAACACCATCACCATAAGTAAAGCAGAAAGCATCGTCATCTTTTATATGTTCTGCAACTCGCTTTAAACGACCACCAGTCATTGAACCGTCGCCTGTATCTACTAAGGTAACTTTCCATGGTTCTGCACGTTGGCTATGAACATGCATTTGATTGTCTTTCATATCAAAAGTGACATCTGACATATGCAGAAAGTAATTTGCGAAGTATTCTTTAATTACATAACCTTTATAACCACAGCAAATGATGAATTCTGTAATGCCATGTTCAGCATACGTTTTCATAATATGCCAAAGTATTGGTTTACCACCAATTTCTACCATTGGTTTTGGTTTTAATGAGGTTTCTTCACTAAGACGTGTACCGAGGCCACCAGCTAAGATTACTGCTTTCATTGAGATTCCTTTGATTTTAATTTGATGGTAAGAATGAATCAGAATGAAAATTATCATCCTGTAAACCATGCTTAATAAATAAATTTTTAGCATCATGGATCATTTCATCAGATCCACATGCATATACTTCAAAACCATTTAAATTTTGATGCTCTTTTAATACTTCATGTTGACAGTAGCCTTTAGCTTCCCCGTTATTTAACTTTGTATCTCTTGAGTAAACCGCTGTAAAGTTAATACTGTCAGATTGATTTGCCCAATAGTTAGGGAGGTCACTATATAAATCTGTACGATACCTTCCACCCCAATAAATATATATCTGACGTTCAGAGTTACTATCAATCAATTGTTCAACCATAGATTTTACAGGAGCAAACCCCGAACCTGTACATAAAAAAATAATTGGTTGTTTACTCTCTCTAACAAAGAAGGTACCTAGAGGGCCATAAAAACGTAATAACTGATTTTCTTTTAGGTCATTAAATAAAAATTCACTAAAAAGACCCGATTCTACTTTTTTAATATGAAGTTCGAGTGTGTTGTTTATTACTTTACTTGATGCAAGAGAATAACTTCGTTTTTGACCGTTCCACATCAAGTCGATAAACTGGCCTGGCAGGTATTCAAAGTTAGCCGTTGGAGGCAATCTAAACTTTAAGGTTAATACATCATCTGAGATATGTTTTATTTCATCAACTTTTGCAGGAATTGTTTTTCTTTTTATGTGTTGCAATTCTTTAATATATTTTGCCTGAAGTACTATATCTGAGATAGGATATGACATACAAGTTAATATCTGTTCTTCTCTTAACTCCACGTCTGCAGCATGATTTGCACTGTCAACCTTACCTGTTTGCAACGTAGCTATACACTCACCACACTGACCATTTGAACAACTGTATTCTAATGTAATGTTTTCAGCTAACGCAGCATCAAGAATAGATTGTCCATCTTGAACTGTAAATTCAACCTGACTTGGAGATAAGGATACATTAAATGACATTTTATTTTACCGTTCTACTTACGAAAATTATTTTGATTATCAACAAACCACTGATAAGCCAAACTCAAACCATCTTCCAATTCAACAGAATATTGCCACCCTAAAGACTTCAACCTATCAACATTCATCAACTTACGGGGAGCTCCATCAGGTTTTGTTGCATCAAACTTAATTGCACCTTCAAAACCAACCACTTTAGCAACTGTTTCTACTAATTCTTTTATAGTGCAATCAACACCTGTACCAACATTTATATGACTTAACATTGGTTCGGTATTTTTATCATAAATTAATTTATCTAAATTCATTACATGGATGGACGCAGCTGCCATATCATCAACATATAAAAATTCACGCATCGGTTTTCCACTTCCCCATGCAATTACTTCTTTGTCGCCATTTATTTTAGCTTCGTGAAAGCGACGAATTAAAGCGGGGATTACATGGCTATTTTCTGGGTGAAAATTATCATGTGCGCCATATAAGTTAGTTGGCATTACGCTACGGTAATCACGGTTATGTTGACGGTTATAACTTTCACATAATTTAATACCCGCTATTTTAGCAATAGCATAGGGTTCGTTAGTTTCTTCTAACGTTCCCGTTAACAGCGCTGACTCTTTCATTGGTTGCTCTGCTAATTTAGGGTAGATGCATGATGAACCTAAAAATAGTAATTGCTGAATATTAGCTAAGTGGGCGCTGTTAATGATGTTGCATTGAATCATTAGGTTTTCATAAATGAAATCTGCTGGATAGGTGTTGTTTGCCACAATACCGCCTACTTTTGCCGCTGCTAGATATACTTGATCTATATTTTCTGTTTGAAAAAATTCAAGTACGGCTTGTTGGTTGGTTAGGTCTAACTCTTTACGTGATCGAGTTATGATTTCTATGCTTTCGTTGTTATTTAATTGACGAACAATTGCTGATCCGACCATGCCGTTATGTCCGGCTATAAAAATTCTTTTTTTATTATTCATAAATACCTTGGTAAAAATACTATATTGCCAGCTAATTGCTTTCGTTTTAAGAGCTTAGTGATTTAGACATTTAGACA
>Ga0209081_1000943_pt1 | contig 17494 bp, 16 predicted proteins | sample GOMGulsemesocosm_4_FD_184636 | JGI IMG/M metagenome (GOLD analysis project Ga0209081, IMG submission 184636) | Methane-oxidizing microbial communities from mesocosms in the Gulf of Mexico - GOM15B Gulf of Mexico (SPAdes) (version 2) | ecosystem: Environmental > Aquatic > Marine > Cold seeps... | reverse complement strand
CGAATCAAGTAATACCGATAAACGCCAACAGCCTTCGCTAAAATCACATTGCTCTTCTTGCATAGCACGCACAATTATTTTTACGCTAGTAAGCACTTTTTGATCATGCTTTGCTAAAGCTTGTTGCTGAGCTAATTTTATTTGCTGTTGAGTCTGTTTTTGTGTGCTGAGTTGCTTTAATAATTTGCCTGCATAAAATGCTAAACCGACAATGATCATTACCGCTAATACAAGTGCACCAAGCCAATATTCGTTCATGTCAACTAATCTATAAAGAATTAGGCAAAGGTGAGTTATCTAATTTGTCCCACAAGTCATCTTCAGACGTTGCAGTAATATCACTTGATTGCTCTTCTTCATCTTCATCTAACTGTGCACTTATTTGCTGATGACGTTCCATCATTTCATTAAAATAATCAACTTCTTGTTCAGTTAAAGCAAGCTCGTCTTCTTGTTTTGCAAGAATAGTTTGTAAGCGCTCATCTGCTTCAATATTTGCTAACTCTTGGGCTAAGTTAGGCTCAATATCGGCAACGTCATTATTAACGGTGCGAATTGCTGCAATAGGAGCTTGCTTGGTTTTAGGTGCTTTACTTAATTTCACTTTCGCTGGTTTGACTGCACCACCAAGATCAATGGGTTTTTTACTGCCAATACGAGGATCTTTATTTTGGTTAGCATGTTGATCTGAGCTTTGAATTGGCTGCGCTTCTTGCTGACGGTTACCCGGTTTTTTACCTGTTTTTTTGCGCACTCTTTTTTCAACAGCCGCTAATTCAACTTTACTGAGCTTAGGTTTAGCCGAAGGAGCTGAGCCGGGTTTTCTAGATTTTTTTGAACGAGACATGAACTTGATACTTTTTTAGCTGCTAATTACCTTTATTTTACGTTATTAACAGCTAAAAAGTAACTCTCTTTGTAGGTGAGCATTTATACTTACAATTGCCAAGATAGCAGTTGTAAGTTATGAGCGCGATTAAAATCATGCCTACAATCAATCTTGTTCGTGCAACCAAGCTGCGTGGCGTGGCGCACACTTAGTTTGTGACCATTCTTCAACCATTGCAGAACCAACTTCATTTAACTGCTTATATTGTTCAGGCGTTCCCGTGTTGGCTGCTAACTCTAAACGATGTCCGTTTGGATCAAAGAAATAAATTGATTTAAATACTCCGTGATTAACTAGACCTAATACATCAACACCTTTGCTTGCTAGCTCTTTCTTTGCTGACACAAGCGCTTCAAGGTTTTCAACACGTAATGCTAGATGCTGCACCCACGTTGGAGTGTTTTCATCTCGCCCCATATCAGGCGAATTAGGAATTTCAAAAAATGCTAAAACATTTTCATTACCCGCATCTAAGAAGATATGCATGTAAGGTTCTGGCGCTTTAGTTGACGGTACTTCGTTTTCTGCAATAGCTAAAACCAAGTCCATATTGAGTTTATCTTTGTACCAATCTGTCGTTTCTTTGGCGTCTATACAGCGATAAGCAACGTGGTGAATTTTTTCAATATTTATCATGTCTAAAATATCTTCTCTATCAAACAAAAAAGTATGTACTAATTTTAATCACACCTTTGTGTAGTTAACCAATTTTAGCCTCATTTAAACACTGAATTAACGTTAGATAACGTCAGCAATTCACTACGCTTGATTGTATAGATATTTTTACAGGATTTTTCACTTGTTATTTCAAGTATTTAAGCCAATATTACCGTTTTATCTCCATTTAAGCAGACACGCTGTTCTGCATGAATTCTCACGGCATGGCTTAAAGCCGTTGCTTCTAGATCATGCCCCATATGTACCATTTGCTCAATTGTGAAAGTATGATTTATCGGTTTAACTTCTTGGGCAATAATAGGCCCTTCATCTAAATTAGCTGTTACATAATGGGCTGTTGCACCAATCACTTTCACACCACGAGCATGGGCTTGGTGATATGGTCTAGCGCCTTTAAAGCTAGGTAAGAAAGAGTGATGAATATTAATAGCACGACCTGACAATTGCTGGCACAAATCATCTGACAAAATTTGCATATAGCGAGCAAGCACTAATAAATTGGCATCGATTTTTTTCATCAGCGCTAGAATTTGCGCTTCTTGCTCAGCTTTTGTATCAGCCGTTATGGGTAAATGGTGAAACGGCACGCCATGCCAGTCGGCTAATGACTGACAATCTTTATGATTAGACAAAACCGCCACAATATTTATTGGCAACGCACCTGATTTCCACTTGGTCAGTAACGATACTAAACAGTGATCATCTTTTGAAACAGCAATAACGACATTAATAACATCAGCTTTATTACGTAATTTATATTCCATATTTAATGGTTTAGCTAAATCATCTAAGGCTTTAACAAACTCATCTGCAGAAACCGTAAAGTTTCGATCATCAAACGCAATACGAGAAAAAAATGTTTCTGTATAGGGGTCACTATATTGAGAGGTTTCAGTAATAAAGGCACCATGCTCGAACAAACTTTGTGAAACTTTTGCTAAAACGCCGGTGTTGTCTGGACATTGCCAAGTAAGAATATAGTGGTTAGGTGTGATCATGATATTTTGCTAATGAACTAAACAGATGCAACATCATTGGTTATTTTTGTAAACTATGCCAGTACTTTAATAGCTTTTTTGGCTATATCTTTTTATTTTTTTATCTTTGTATTTATTGATTTGATAAACGGTGTTTATTTTTAATGTAAAGCTGCTCTACTTTCTCTTTCGCCCACGGTGTTTTACGCAAAAATTTCAAACTAGATTTAATACTAGGATCTTTAGTGAAACAGTTAATTTTAATTTCTTTCCCCAAAGCTTCAAAGCCAAAATACGCTTCAAGCTCTGTAACAATAGCTTTTAAAGTGACACCATGTAACGGGTTATAGGGTTGATTATCCATGAAATAAGGTTATTAGCTAAAAATGTAATTAGATTATAACAAAAAAAGACACCAGATTTTCAAAACAAGTTTAAAAATAGGTGTCATTTATTAAGGTGTTAAATTTTAAGCAAAGTGCTTGGACAGTTCATCGGCACCACCAATGTGTTTACCGTCAATGAAAACCTGTGGTACAGTATCGGCATTAGTAATTGCTCTCATTGCTGAAATGCTAATTTCATCACCTAATGTTAGCTCTTCATATTGCAAGCCTTGCTGAACAAGTAGCGCTTTTGCTCTAGCACAATGAGGGCAACCTGGCTTAGTGAACAAACTTACTTGCGTGGCTTGAACAGCTTCAGGATTAATAAAAGCTAACATTGTATCTGCGTCAGAAACTTCAAACGGGTCGCCCGGTAAATCAGGCTCTATAAACATTTTTTCAATAACGCCATCTTTAACTAACATTGAATAACGCCAGCTACGCTTACCAAAACCTAACTCTTTTTTATCCACTAGCAAACCCATACCTTCGGTAAAATCACCATTGCCATCTGGAATAAAACTTACATTCTCAGCATTTTGATCAGCAGACCAAGCATTCATCACAAAGGTATCATTAACTGAAACACATAAAATCTCATCCACACCGTTTTCAGCAAATTTTCCTGCAAGTTCATTATAACGAGGTAAGTGAGTTGACGAACAAGTTGGCGTGAAAGCTCCCGGCAAAGAAAAAACCACCACTGTTTTTCCAGCAAAAATCTCTTGAGTATTACGCTTGCTCCAATCATCATTAATATGAATTGGGAATGTTACTGACGGAACCTTTTGACCTTCTTTATTCTCAAATTGAGAGTTGGTATTTGTATTTTGAATAGACATATTATTTCCTTAATTAATCTGACGCTGTTTAATATTGGGTTATCAAATTCTAATGAAGCTATTATCTAGCAAAATCAAATAACATTAAAATGATTTAAATCGATATTATCAATCGAAAAAAACGATACACTAGGTTAGTGTCCATTTTGTAACATACAAATGGGTCAACTAAAGCAAATAAAAGGTCAATTAGACAAGTTAGGATTTCAGCTAATTGGTACTTCTACAGACAATGAACAAGGTTTACAAAAAAGTATTGGCAAACATCAACTAGACTATCAATTATAATTCAAATGTGAGTTTAGTTTTTTATTCGAGCCAAAAATCCATTGCAAAAGAACAAGGCAGGCAACGAAAGGTTATACCAGCAATTTATGCTACAGATAGTAAAGCGCTAAAGTATTTGCTAATCATTAGCTCTACATGATAAATTACCATAAAACTTGTATATACAACCTTATTATAGATTATATATACACAGTATTTTAATAAGTTTTAACCAAAAAGAGTCAATGATGAATTCAACTTATTCCTTATCAACAGGTAATATAGGTATGCTGATTAGCATGCCTCATAATGGTCAACAGATCCCCCAAGATATTGCTGACACTATGTTAACTAGCGCTAAAAAAATTGCTGATACAGACTGGTACATGGATAAGTTATATGACTTTGTACACACAATGGGGGTGCATACACTTACCCCAAATTACAGCCGTTATGTTATCGACTTAAACCGTAACTCAAATAGTGAATCTTTATATGCTGGTGCCGACAATACTGAGTTATGCCCAACAACCGCCTTTGATTCATCACCTCTTTACCTTAAAGATCAACAACCTTCGTCACAAGAGGTAGCCAACCGAGTTAAACACTATTGGCAACCTTATCATCAAGTATTATCTGACACGTTATCGCAATTAAAGCAGCAATACGGCAAAGTAGTGTTACTTGACGCTCATTCAATTTTGTCACGTGTACCACGATTTTTTGAAGGTAAGCTACCTGATTTTAATTTTGGTACTGCCGATGGAACAAGCTGTAATAATTCATTACTTGAAAGTGTGCAAAGCCTTAATCTTTTTCCCTACACAAGTGTATGTAATGGTCGCTTTAAAGGCGGCTATATTACCCGCGCTTACGGTGATCCATCAAATAACATCCATGCTATACAACTTGAGTTATCGCAAGCCACTTATATGGATGAACCAAGTAACCATGTTAATAAAGAAAAAGCTGAAAGAGTTAAAGTACAGCTGAAAAACTTTGTTCAATGCTTGGTTGATTATACTAAGCAATAATTTTCCAAGTCATAATCTACCAAGTAAGAGTGTGTAAAACAGTTATCTTTCAAACCGATATCTGAAATAGCAAGCAATGAGACTTTAAATGATGAAATACTATGTTGAAAATATTTTATTGAGTGATGGTTGGGTCACAAATAAAACACTCACCATTGAAGACGGTCTTATTACTGCTATCACTGCAGGTAAAGATGATGATGCCAAGACAGTTATTGGAAATATCATTCCGGGTATGGTTAATTGTCACTCTCATGCATTTCAACGCGCATTCGCAGGTTTTAGCGAGCAAGGCAGCGAAGGACAAGACAGTTTTTGGACTTGGCGAAAAACCATGTATAAATTTTTAGCGCAATTAAGCCATGACAATACACAAGTTATTGCCAAACAACTTTATGTAGAAATGCTAAAAATGGGTTACACCCGAGTAGCTGAGTTTCATTATTTACACCATGATATAAATGACAATACGTACTCAAACAACCCTGTTGATGGCAAATTAGCAACGATGGCGCAGGCTATTTTTAAAGCAGCACAAAGCTCAGGCATAGGTTTAACTATGCTCCCTGTTTTATATCAATATGCCGGTTTTGGTCAGCAAGAACCGAACGAGGGACAAAGACGATTTATTAATTCCACTAAGCAGTTTAATCAATTAGTCAGCGACTGCTTTGCCTTAACTAAGCAATATCCAAATACAAATATTGGTATCGCACCACACTCATTGCGCGCGGTAGATAAAAAAGCGATCATAGAGACTGTTGAACATGTTCGCTCGTTAGACAATAAAGCCCCTATTCATATACATATTGCAGAGCAACAACAAGAAGTAGACGATTGCCTGCAACATTATTCAAAACGCCCTGTGCAATGGTTATTAGACAATATTGAATTAGATGAACATTGGTGTTTAATCCATGCAACTCATATTAATGAACAAGAACAAAAAGGCATAATCGCCAGTAAGGCGATTGCTGGTATTTGCCCAACCACAGAAGCCAATTTAGGTGATGGTATTTTTCCAACGACTAACTTTTTAGCGTTAGGTGGCACTTTTGCTATTGGCTCTGACAGTCATATATCTGTTAATCCAATTGAAGAGTTGCGTTGGTTAGAATACATACAACGATTAACTAAACAACAAAGAGCTATACTTGCTTCGCCTGCAACAGCATCAGTTGGCCAAAATTTATGGCAAAAAGCAGCAATAGGTGGCGCACAAAGTACTAATTCTAACACCGGTACTTTAGCCATAGGAAAGCAAGCAGATCTGCTAGTGCTTGACGAAACACAAACATGTCTTTTCGCTAATAATAATCACTATCTACTTGATAGCGTTATTTTTGCAAGTCAAAAAAACATGATTAAAGATGTGATGGTAAACGGTCAATGGGTAGTGCAAAACGGTATACATGCACAAGAGCAAAGTAGCGCTGATAGTTTTTCAGCATTATTGAAAGAATTATCAGCTTAATATTAAAACTCTGCTGTACTTAACAAGTTGTTGGTATGATTTAATCTGTAGGAGCTGTTTTAATCGCGAATAATATTCAAAAAACGAGTTCCAATATTACACTTAAAGCATATTTTCATACTGACTGATTGTTTTACATATTTTAGAGTGATTGTTCGGATGAAAAATAGCACTGCGCTTTTGGCTATTACAATAATCTTTATAGTAATCGTTTACATTGCTTCTTGATGACGTTAGCTCTTTTAAAGCAGCAATTTCATCAGCAGAAAAACTCTCTAATTCAGGTTTTAAATCAATAAATATTTTATCTGACTTTAAACGCACACTGGTATCACTAAACTCTGCAAAACCATCTAATAAAGACTCTTTAGTATCATTATAGAATTTAGTTACTTCAGGTTGAGGGTAAAAGTGTAAAAAAACTGCTGCCGCCACGATTAAGATCAATATGTTTTTCATAAAAGCTCGTATATTAGTTATAGTATATTAGTATGCTCTAATCTATGCTATTCTCAATGGTGACAATAACATAAACCGTTTTCTTATACTAATTTGTATCTTCTAGCTTCTAAGGATTTATCGTGAGTAACGACGAAAAACCATTATCATCAAGTACAGCTAATATTCCCATTAAAAATGTAAAGATTCACCCAGCAAAAAATGGTAAGGAACGTTATAAGCCTGGTGATCAAATATACGTTCGCAAAAATTCTGGTTTTTTCCAAAAGCTAAGACAACGCATGAACTTAGTGTATTTTGCCTTTTTTGCACTCTTACCTTGGTTACAATATAACGGTCATCAAGCCGTGTTATTTGATATCAGCGAGCAACGTTTTACCTTATGGGGCCTAACATTATGGCCACAAGATTTAACTTTATTAGCTTTGATTTTTATATTTGGAGCTTTCCTGCTGTTTTTTGTAACCACTTTTTTAGGTAGAGTGTGGTGTGGCTATATGTGCCCTCAAACCGTTTGGACGTTCATATTTATTTGGTTTGAAGAAAAAATTGAAGGTAGCGCTAACCAGCGTAGAAAGCTCGATCAACAAAAAATGAATGGTAAAAAGTTGTGGAAAAAAACACTTAAACATAGCAGTTGGTTGTTATTTTCATTGTTCACCGCAATGACTTTTGCAGGTTACTTCTCACCAATGAGTGAGCTTTTCATCAATATTGTCACCCTAAATACCACGGTTACTATGGCAACAATTTTAGCTTTTTTTACTTTTGCCACATATGGCAACGCTGGATGGATGCGTGAAACGGTTTGTTTGCATATGTGCCCTTACGCACGTTTTCAATCAGCCATGTTTGATAAGGACACTTTAACGGTTGCTTATGATAATGATAGAGGCGAAAACCGTGGTGCTCGCTCTAGAAAACAAGACCCTAAAGCACTAGATTTAGGTGATTGTATTGATTGTAATTTATGTGTTGAAGTCTGCCCAACAGGTATAGATATTCGCAACGGCTTGCAATATGAATGCATAAATTGTGGTTCATGTGTAGATGCTTGTTCAAGTGTAATGACACGTATGAAATATGATCAAGGCTTGATTCGCTACACAACTGAGCATGAACTTTCAGGTAAAAAAGTACACTTTGTTCGCGCTAAGTTAATTGGTTATGCCGTTATATTAATGATTATGAGCACTTTTTTAGTATTAGAGATTGTTAATAGAATACCACTGTCACTTGATATTATTAGAGATAGAACCGAGTTATCTAAAGAGAATTTTAATGGCGAAATTGAAAATGTATTTACCTTAAAAATTCTTAATATGTCACAAACAGATAATACTTATAAACTTTTCGTTCAGGGCATTGAAAATACTAAATGGCACGGCAAGAAAGAAATACTTGTTAAAGCAGCAACAGTATATACGTTACCGATAAGTATTTCAGTTGACCCTTATGAATTGAAAAGTTACATGACTGACATTACTTTTACTGTTGAGCAAGTTTCACCACAAGGCTCTTCTCAGGGTAATGTTAGCATTGAACATGAAAGTCGCTTTTTTAATAAGCGATAACGTTATAATTAATAAAATAAATGAGCGCTAATGGCACAATTTGATTTCAAATCGCTTTCTCCTGACACTATTATTGATGGCTTAGAGAGTGCGGGCTTTACTGTAGCAAGTGGCTTGCTCGCGCTTAATAGCTATGAAAATCGCGTTTATCAATTTCATGATGACAACTTACATAAGTATGTCACCAAGTTTTATCGACCACAACGTTGGCAGTTAGCTCAAATCCAAGAAGAGCATGATTTTTCTTTTGAGCTTGATGAGCATGAATTACCCATAGTTGCGCCATTAAAAAGAAATGGCATCAGTTTATTTGAACACCAAGGATACCATTTTGCTGTATTTCCTTGTCGAGGTGGTCGCATATTTGAAGTTGATAATTTAGATCAGCTTGAATGGATGGGTCGCTTTGTTGGACGCATTCATGCTGTTGCCGCTCAAGAAGAATTTGTACACAGACCAAACTTCAATATTGATGAAATGCTATATAGGGCAAGTGAAACTATTGCACAAAGTAACTTTGTACCAAGTGTTTTACACAAACCTTTTTTTACTATTTTAGAACAAGTCGTTGAGGTTGCTGCCAAGCAATATCAAGTAAGTGATAAAATTGAGCAAATACGCTTACATGGTGACTGCCATGCCGGTAATATTTTATGGCGAGATGAAGGGCCTCATTTTGTTGATTTAGATGATTGTCGTACTGGTCCTGCCATTCAAGACTTATGGATGATGCTTTCAGGAGACCGACAACAACAATTGTTACAAATTGACACGCTATTAACAGGCTACGAAGAGTTCTTTTCATTTGAATCTTCACAGCTTGTTTTGATAGAATCATTACGAACTATGCGTGTGGTTAATTATATGGCATGGTTGTGTATGCGTTGGCAAGATCCTGCATTCCCACGAAACTTTCCGTGGTTTAACACTGAAAAATACTGGGAACAGCAAATACTCATGCTTAAAGAGCAAATGTCTGCATTACAACAACCGCCATTAAGCTTATACCCTTAATGCTTCAAAATGCTTCTCAATAAATGAGGCATTGAAACTAAATATAATAAATTAGGAAAACAATAATGAAAAAAATACAGCAGTTATTTATGGTGATATTAATGCCACTTTTAGCTTTTTCAATATCCGCTTGCGCTGAAAACTACACTGAAGGCAAACAATACACACAAGTAAATGAAACGCTTTCTAGCAAAACTGAAGTTCGTGAGTATTTTTCTTTTTATTGCCCTCATTGTTTTAGCTCTGAGTCTTTGATGGAAGCCATCAGAAAAAGCTTACCAAGTAACGTAAAATTTGAGCGTAACCATGTTGATTTTCTGCGCGCTGCTTCACCAAAAGTTCAAGCAATGTTAGGTAAAGCGGTTGTTGTTGCTGAACAGTTACACATGGATGAAAAATTAATTAATGCTATTTTTAAATACCTTCAAGTACAACGAGCGGTTATCACTTCTGAAAAAGACATCCGTAATATCTTCGTTCTCAATGGTGTTGATGGTGATAAATTTGATAAATTAATGAAAAGCTTTAGCGTTAACAGCAAAGCAAAATCCATGAAGAAACATCAGGACACCATGTCTAAAAAAGGTGCTTTAAAAGCGGTGCCAACTATTATTGTTAATGGAAAGTACCGTATAAATACCAAAGAATTAGATAGAAAAAACACTGAAGAAGATTACAAAAACCTCGTTAAGTATTTATTAACATTAAAGTAATACCGTTCTATTACGTGTCTATTTATTTAGCTAAGTAAAAAAGCTGCAACCAGTAATTAATTGTTGCAGTTTTTTTATTTTTCACTTAGTTTAAATTAGTGAAATTTTACTTATCAAACAAACTCTTCATCAAGTTCTCTTTTGCCTTAGTAAACTCTTCTTGTGTTAAAAAATCTTGTTGCTTTAAATCAACCAACTTCTCTAATGCATTTACTAACTCAGTATCTACGATATTGTTTGGCGGAACATAATGTGTACTTTCGGTGAAATCAGCTGCGACTATGTTTTCTTTCGGGTTACTTTCCTCTTGATTCTGAAGTGATTCCACCACATCATGAGTTGCAGAGCGAATTGCTGCTGCTTGGCTATGTAATGAGGCTGTAGCTTGACTCTCTTCAAGAGCATTAGCGCTACTGGTTGTAGCTAAGATCAGTTTTTTCTTTCTTTTTCCCGTACTATTTGAATTGATTTTTTTAGCGATTAACCAACACCAATCAATCAAATCATCAATAACAACCGAATAAGTTTTTTTAGTTATACGATCACTACCTTTGCGCATATATAAACAAACAGTATAATTTTTGTCATGAGTGTCAGTAAAGAGCAAACTTACTTGCCTAACCTTACCCTCAACCATTTTATCAACTTGCTCTTTAACTAAAACATTGCGTAGGTCTTGCTCTTTGCCTTGATTGAAACCATGTTCATCTTGCTGGTTAATAACGTTGATAGTTTGCTCGTTCAACTTTACTTCACAACTTACTATATCGGCTATATCAATTATTGTATCGGTACTGCTTTGATGACGATGATATAAACCAATTTGTAACTGAGATTCACTCAATCCTATATGAGCAAATTGCTTGCGCACTACAGATTTTGCCGAATAACGATGTCGTTTAAGCCAATAAAAAACAGCCCCAAAAATAATTACTATAATAAAATAAGTAAAAAAACCATTCCATGAATTATGCTGAGTTTCAATGGCGTAAGTTTCTTGATTCAAAGCAACTTGTTCATCAACACTTTCTTGGTATATTTGAAAAACAGCTCCTGCTGATTTATTTAAAACTAATATTTCACCATCACGATTGCTGCTAAGATTTATTTCGCTGTCGTTAGTAAATTGTAGTGATGTATATGCCCATTCTTGTTGGGGCTTATTTTCTGCATTCATATTTTCATTAACAGCAGGTTTTATACTTAAAGATTCAACCAGCCATTGCTGATTTTCTTTCTTCAAAAGTAACAATTTATTTCTTAACTGAGGCAATTCACGCCCACGATAAGTTAGCATATCGTGAATAATGCTGTCATTTTGGTAAAGGATTTTTTTAGGATCATGTTTGCGCCAGTCATTTTGACCACGAGCTACAGACAACAAGTTTTTATTGTTGTATTGATGGGATAATAAAATATCATCGTCGTTTTTATCAGGCCAAATAAATTGCTTTATGTTTTGAGCACCAAGGAGGTAAATTTCATCCTTAATTTCATCATTATGTAAATAAGGGTTACTGTTAGGCACGGTAAAACTTCGAAGACCAAATTTAGCAGGGTTTATACGTAAAATGACACCTGAATAAAGCGGTTTACGCCATTTTTCTTGGCCATTTAAAGCTATATAAAGTAAACCAAAGCCATCATTCCAGGCTTTTATGTAAGGGTTAAATGATATTTGTTTGATATAAATATTATTATCAGGAACCGCTATGCGCACTACTTCACGCTTAGTTTCTAAATCAACTTTTTTATGAGTATATGAACTAAATTGCCACTGAGTTATCACAGCATCAAATTTAAGCTCTAACTCTTTGCTGTGCTCCTGTATACGTATAATTCGGCTGTCCTTATCTAATACTTCAAGGTGGGCGGTATAAAAAGTGCCGTAACCAACTTGATCTCGTAAAGAAAAATTAGGGTGTAATTCAATAGCGGTTAATTTAATGACAGATGAGTCTTCCTGTTGGTTAATATATAGATCTAAAACCTCATGCGTTTTATTCATGCTATCAACAAGATACATTTGCCCTGTATTGTTAATGATAAAGTATTGCTGTGAATTACTTGGATCGGGTACTAATTGCTGCCACTTTGAAGTATCAAGTTGCGTATGTTCCAACTGCACTATTTGATTAAATTGATAATCATTTTCCGCTGAAAAAACAGAAATTGAACACATAGAAAAAGCAGTAATTAGCACAACTATATACGCTAAAAACCGGGTAAAACTGAAGAAATGCCATTTACTTTTCATTGTTTATCACTTTGTATGTTTATCAACCTATACTAACTAAACTGAATAATACTAGATATTTCACTAACATCAAGAAAACATAGTATTAAGTTAAGGTAATAGGTGCACTGTTTTTGCTTCAATGAATTGTGTTTTATCCGCTGTAGTTAAATAACTTAACTTGCCTTCAATCATAACTGTATCCTCAATTTTAGCATTTTCAACCAAGTATTGTGCTTGCTTGCCCCACACATGTAACTCACGTTCCACAACATGTTTTTGCCAACACTGCTTATCAACAGAATAAACCTGATGATTTATTGTTATTCTCACCTGCGCCATATTTTTATTATTTTGAGTGGTGATTAATTGCGGCATCGAGACAATTTTCCCACTACAGAAAATCTGATTTACAGTTTGAGTATAGCCTTTATTAAATTTTTGGATGAAATTAGCATGAACAATTGGGGGGTGACTCTTTTCTTTGTTGTTTGTTTTTATATTACTAAGGTAACCATGCACTAACACAATATCACCTTTATTGGCCGTTAAAAGGCTCTGTTCAACCAAGTGTCCTTCCACTTTAATGTGATGATAACTAGTCCATTCTTTATATTGGTTAGTTTTTTTATCCAACCATTTCGAGCTTGTAGCAACAGTAATCTCAGTTATTGCTGAAACAGGGTTTGCTTTATAACGAATTTCTGGGGCTGCAACTAAATTTCCTAAAAGAGTTACAGCGCATAATTCTTGGCTTTGTACTGGTGCATTTACTTTATGCATAATAAAATAGCTCTTATGATCATTTTCGGGTAAGTTAATACTATAACGTGCCTATGCATATGACTCAGGTTCGTCATCCCCGTGGTGTTTTAATCGGACATGGCATGGATGCCACTTATTATAGAATGCATGGAGCATATTCTCCTGGATCCAGTGTCTAAAAAACAATGGAACTTCGAAGATGGCATTTACAACTAAATCCTGAGTTAACTACATAGCTATATACTATAATAAGATTTTATTTCTTTTTTACATCACTTTATACAGCAAATAAGTAATTTATTTTAAGATTTCATCAATTATGAAAATAATATCAAACTTCTTCATCAAATTATTATCTATTTGTCTCCTCTTGGGTATTTTTTTTCTAACAAGTACAAATGCTCAACAGCTAAATAAAGATCAAATAAAAGTCGCTTATATTTATAACTTTTTAAAGCATATCCATTGGCCTGAGGAAGAAAAAAAAGGTCAATTTGTGCTTGGCGTTTACCAAGATAAAAGGTTTTATTCTTTACTCAAAAAATCATTTAGCAACAAAAAAGTTAAAAACAAACACATTGCTGTTGAATTAATAACGACCCTTACTCAAGCTCGAGCAAGCGATATTTTTTATATACCAAAGCAATTTAATAGCCAGCTTGCTCAAATAGCTAACACCGTACGTAGTTCACACACCTTGCTAGTAACAGACAATAGTACCGACAAGCACAATGCGATGCTTAATTTAATTGATAGCAACGATTCAAACGCGGTTTCTTTTGAGGTTAACAAATCTAACATTGTTTTTGAAAAGCTAACAACGTCAGCACAATTACTACTACTTGGAGGGACAGAACTAGACATTGCTTATTTATATAGAGAAACAGAGCAAGCAATGCAATTAACAAGAGAGCGAGAATTAACATTAAATGCTAAGTTGAATCAAACGAGTATTAAATTAAGTAAACTTAATAAAAGCCTAGTGCGCAGTAGCAAAGAAATAAAACAGCAACAACTGGCAATGAAAGATCTCATTAACAGTGAACAAAAGAAAGAGCTAGAATTAGCGAAAATACTGCAACAATTAAGTGAAGCGAATACAAATTACTCAATACAAACCCAAGCTGTCACAGAAAAGAAACAAGAAGTTGCCGTTAAAGAAAAAGAAAAACTTCAAATGGCTAGTTTAATTGAACAAAACAAATTAATTCTTCAACAGCAGCAACAAAACATCACGACCCAACAACAAGAACTAAACAACCAGAACAACGAACTAAAAACTCAGAAGCAAGCACTAAACGAACAGTTTAACGAACTAATAACCCAAAAGAAAACCATTACGAGTCAAAAAACAACTATTACTATTACCACTATTTTAACGCTTGTTGTTGCCTTTGCTTTGTTTTTAGTGGTCGGCTTGTTTTTTAAGAACAAAAAAACCACGCAAAAACTTACTGAAACATTAAATCATCTAGAAGAGACTCAAACACAATTAGTTCAATCTGAAAAAATGGCTTCTTTAGGTAAGCTGATTGCAGGGGTTGCCCATGAAATCAATACCCCTTTAGGTATTGCGGTTACTTCAACAAGTTTGATTCAAGAAAATACCGAAGAAATGGCTAAAAGACTACATGACAAATCATTAAGTCAAAAACAATTACAATCGTATATAAACATAGTAACTGAATCTGCAGCGATCTCTAATAAAGGTTTAGAGCGAGTTATAGAGTTAATGCATAACTTCAAAGAAGTTGCTGCTGACCAAATCATTGAGAGAATCAGAAAAATAAATATTGCTGATTATATTAATGAGGTAATGTCAACATTAGCAAATGAAATGAAAAAGAATCATGTTGATTACACTTTACACGGTGACGATAATATAAACATCAATACAATACCTGGCGCAGTAGCACAAGTGATGACTAACTTAGTAAACAACTCTATCCGCCATGGATTTCCATCTGAAGATAACAATAGAGAAGATCAGAAACATAGCATTGTAGTCACTCTTGAACAAACCAGTATTGATGAACTTTGTTTAACTTACCAAGATAATGGTATCGGTATGAGTGACGAGGTTTTAGCGCAAGTTTTTGATCCCTTTTTCACCACTAAACGCAATAAAGGTGGCACAGGTTTAGGCATGAATATTGTGTTTAATATTATTGAACACAAATTATCTGGACACATAGATATCAGCAGTAAACTGGGCGAAGGTGTCACTTGTAAAATCACACTACCACTATTATTAACAACTGATCAAAACTAACAGTTGATTAAATTTCTGCTCATTTCATATTATTCTATGCATCAAGATTTTATCTTGTAAAATTAACCAACCATATAAGTGCCGGTACCAAAAGCAATATGCTCACCTTTTTCATTGTGCATTTCCATACGCGCAACCGCAACCTTGCTGCCACTGCGAATAATATGTGCGGTAACAATAAACTCTTCACCACGACCTGGGCGCAAATAATCAGTTCGTAAATCGATGGTGCCAAGCTTACTTAAACTTTGTTGGACAGACTCAGGAGTAACATCCTCAAGTTGTTCAATAATATTAGCCGCTGCCACTGTGCCGCCAGCTAAATCAAGCGCTGATGCAGTTACTCCACCATGTAAAATTTTTTGTATAGGATTACCTATTAATTTATCTTGCATTAAAAAACGTATTTCTGAACCTTGAGCATTACAGTGTGTAATCCTTAAGCCAAGAAGTTTATTAAAAGGAAGATTATTGTTCCAATGATCGATTAAATGCTCGTGCACTTTTCCATTACCCATTTTTTACCCTATTTGTGTTGATAACGTTAATAATTAATATTAACATTATCAACACAAATAGGGTGAAAATAATGATCACACTTAGGGTGTTACTAAGTTAAAATACTATTTGCTTAATTTACTTAAACCAATGAAGAAACCCTTGTCAAATTCTGTCATTTCAGCTTTATCAGCTACACACTCTAATGAACATTTATTACTTGAAACCCTGAAACATTATTTTGGTTATGACAGCTTTCGTCCTGGACAAGCTGAAATAATAGAATGTTTACTACAAGGTAGAGATTCATTAGTATTAATGCCTACTGGTGGTGGCAAATCCTTATGTTACCAGCTACCTGCAATTTTATTACCGGGGGTTACCATTGTAGTATCGCCGCTGATTGCTTTAATGAAAGATCAAGTAGATGGTTTAACAAGGCAAGGAATTAATGCCGCGTTTATTAATTCTTCATTAGATCAACAAACTATCAATGCTATTTTTATGCGTCTTGGGGCTGGTGAGATAAAACTACTTTATGTTGCTCCTGAGCGTTTAACCAATCGTTACTTTTTACAAGGTTTAAGCGACTTAACCATTAGTGCTTTTGCTATTGATGAAGCCCATTGTATTTCACAGTGGGGGCATGACTTCAGACCCGCTTACACCCAGTTACATAATTTAAAGCAATACTTCCCTCACGTGCCAGTGATGGCATTAACAGCCACGGCTGATGTAACAACACGCAAAGACATTCTAACGCAACTTGCTTTAAATAACCCCTATATTCAGTTAGATAGCTTTGATCGACCAAATATACGTTTCACTCTTGCGCAAAAGTACGATGGTGAAAAGCAAGTACTAGGTTATGTGCGCAAACAAGGTGATGACTCTGGTATTATTTATTGTAATAGCCGCTGGCAAGTAGAGAAGTTAGCTAAATACTTAGCTGCTTGCGGAATAAATTGTGCTGCCTATCATGCTGGGTTAGAAAATGAAATTCGTGCTTTAGTGCAAGAAGGGTTTACCAAAGATAATATTCAGATAGTGATCGCAACTGTCGCTTTTGGCTTAGGTATCAACAAACCTAATGTTCGCTATGTTATTCATTTTGAACCGCCTCGTACATTAGAATCTTACTATCAAGAAATTGGTCGCGCTGGTCGTGATGGTTTACCCGCTGAAGCTTTATTTTTGGTGGCTGATAAAGATGTCAACCGCATTAAAAAGCGTATAAGTGAAGGTGACAACCCGCAGCGCGTCAATGTGGAAATGCAACGTTTCGCTGCTATGAGCGCTTTTATTGATGCACAAACTTGCCGCAGACAAGTCGTGTTAAACTATTTCGCCGAATACACACAGCAAGGGTGTGGTAATTGTGATATATGCCTAGACCCTCCTAGTCAATTTGATGCA
>Ga0209081_1000941_pt1 | contig 17528 bp, 16 predicted proteins | sample GOMGulsemesocosm_4_FD_184636 | JGI IMG/M metagenome (GOLD analysis project Ga0209081, IMG submission 184636) | Methane-oxidizing microbial communities from mesocosms in the Gulf of Mexico - GOM15B Gulf of Mexico (SPAdes) (version 2) | ecosystem: Environmental > Aquatic > Marine > Cold seeps... | reverse complement strand
TCAAAATATTTAAGCTGTTATTTTGACGTTTGCTAGAATCAAAATTCCAGGATTTCTGAAGATTGCTATGGATAGTACGATAAATCTTGTAAGAATCTGACAATGTAGGGTATTTTCAATGCAAACTCTCTACATTACCACTTTTTTATACTTGGATATGCCTGTTTTAAAAAGTGTACGGTAGTGAATAAAATATTCAGAACTGACTGAAAACAAATGATTTTGATCAGAAAAATTAATGTGGTATTTTATAAGTAATTGATATTATAGGCATCAAGACGTCAACGGAGCCTAGGAGTAATTATGAAAAATGATATTGAGAGAGTCGCTCAGTTATTCAAAGAGCAAACTAACTCTCTTTCGCATAACGAATCTATGGTGCATTACGAACAGCAAAGAGAGCAATATGATAAAGAATACTTGGCTTTCATTGAGTATTATAGTCGAGATGAATGTTATCTTTGCGGTAAATCATTTAAAAGCATAAGTAAGCTTAAGCCCTGTCTTCACTAGTTATTATGGCAGAATAAACTTAAGAAGAAAGATTTTGTTCTAGTTACAGAGAAGTATGACTTCCATAGTATTGCAGCCTTTTTACGGTGGGTAGCATATGTTGAAAGTGGCGTAAGAAATATAAACAACCTAAAAGAAGAAAGTAGTGAGAATAAAATATTTGAGGTAACTATAAAGTGGAAAAATATTGAGTGGACATTAGATTGTTCAAAAAGTGATTTTGAAGGGCATAAGGGTAGTAAATCTACCTATCCGCATTGGCATTTTCAAATGAGAATAGGTAGCAATCAATTCATTAATTTTAGCGACTACCATATATTATTTTCAAAAGACGATCAGCTTAAAATTGTATTAGAATCTGATTCAGACTCAGGTTTTTTACATACTTTTGGTCCTGGTGGTCTAGGTATGCAAGTGTAGTGGTCAAGTTTTTCGTATCATTCCAATGGGGACGCTGATGGATTAAAAGTTGTTATGATATCTGTGGAAGGGTAAAACTAAGTTAGCTACATATGGATATGTAAGTCTATCAAGAAGAAAAAGGAAGAGGATATATTAATATAAACTTGAAAAATAGGCGTACTAAAGCAAGCACTAATAGGTGAGGTTTTAGTTAAATATGGCTGAGATTGTTTGCTTAAAATTATTCACTACATCAGGCAGGGAGCTGATATATTTTTTGTAATTTCGGGAGTGTTTTTTTAATAGCGCAGTTTTAAGTGTGTTGCCGGTGAATATTTTAAGTAAAGCAGTCACTTTTGGTTTCTTAATGATGAAAGAAAGTCCTGCAAGTGATTTGTGTAGGGAACACTTAAATAAAATATTATATTTTTTCAATAAGCTTTTATTTATCTTTAATTTTTTTGAAGTAGCCCTGACAAGACTGTGATATTTTGCATCACTAATTTTTTTAATATGGATTAAAAAAGGTGTCACTTTATTGGAAGTTGGTGTTATTTTTTTTCTGCCTTGTGCCGTTGCTTTACCTTTAGTACATTTTTTCAGTGTTTTTTTATGAGATTCATATTGAACTGAAGAGCCGACTTCAGGTGTTAAAGTGTTAATATTTAAATGCCCACAGCTGCACTTTTTCTGTTCAGTACGGTATGTTGTAACTGTAATTTTAGCTAAAGAAGCTGAGCATTCCTCACATTCAGTAATATCATGTGAGGTTATTACATCTGGGGCGGTTGCGGTTTTAAGAGGGATTATTTTCTCTTTTTGCTGTTTCTGAGTTTTTTTACTCATTGCTTTTGATTTTTTACTAAACTTGTCAATCTCTGCTTTTTTTTCGGAGAGCTGTAGGTGCAAATAATCTATCTCATTATATAATGAGAGTATTAATGCATCTTTTTTTGACTCTGAAAGAGTTGACAAATTAGGACGATTCTTCATAATTGATAGTGTTTTTATACCAACCCAAAGTGCTTATCTAAATCTTCCTTATTCCAGCCGACACAGTTAGGACTGAGCTGTACTCGTTCTGGAAAGTTATTTTGTTGTATTTGACGATATACTGTACTTCTGCTGATGCCGTAGATACCTTGTATTTCAGAGGGTCTAATAATTTGTCTGTTTGATAAGTCTTTCATTTTTATTTATTTAAATAGTTATTCGATATTTAGATTATATACATAATGTGCAATAGGTGATAATAGTGAAATTTATTTTTTAAGATGGCTAATAATGATGATTTAAAGAATATTTAATTTGTTAGACCCCTCGTTAATTTACTCTGAGTTGGTTTGAATGGTTTTTTTCATTTTATAAGTAATTTATAATTTATAATTTTTTTAAATTGGTAAAAAATATATTTTCTGTATTTATTGATTTTAATCCTATTTTCTTCGGCAAGAGTTGCGGTTAAAGTTTGAAAAAATTTATTACTCATTTTATTTGATATATTAGTTGCAACTTTCACCAGCTTTATAAAATAAGAAAAAAATTCTTTTTTAAATTTATTACTGGATTCTTTAAGTGGTATATCTTTAGAAATATTTATCTTCGTTTGTTTTATTGGAGATATGTCTATTCTAATACCAATTGAACTAGTATTTGGTATGTTGTATTCAATATGACTAAATGAATTATTCTTTTCTGAGTATTTTGATTCTACCGATTTATAAATAATTTTAATTAAACCATCTGCTGTAGCTTTCTCTAAAGTAATTAAGAACCCTTCAAAATCCCCAGAACAAGAAAAATCAATAAGATGCTCTTCGAGTTCATTTTTAGAAACATTACTTCTAAATCCAAGTTTTCTGTACTCCTTCCAAAGTGTTTTTGCTCCTTTGGGGAGTCCTGTAAAAGAAAAGCTCTTCATTTTCCATAACGCTTTAGTTGATGCAATTCTAATATTATTAGTTAGTTTATTTTTATCAGAATGAATGAAATGTTTACTTAAATAATTTATGGGAGAGCTTTTACTTTCATCAATATCTACCCAATTATATGCCTTAGAGCTTTCTTTGAAAATTATATCTCCAAATTGAAATGCAATGGATTTTTGTATTTTAATTTTATCAGCGGATAAAAAAAATAGAAGGATGTGTAGGTGAGGGGTTTCATCGATGTGAGGTTCTATAGCTTTAATGCTATAGAAATTACTATTATTATAGATGCCATCTTTATGTAGTACTTTATTAAATTTATTTGCTATGTCATGTAGCTTTTTATAACTGTCTGATGGGGAATAGCCTTGCCATTCCTCTGAGTTGCCATTTAGTGGGTTAGCATGATATTTTTTGGGAAGTGTTAAAGTTAGAAGTGATGATACAAGGCCTTTAGACTTTGCTCTTTTTTCAACCCCTTTTGAGACTGCTAAATATTCAAAGAACCTACGTTGATCCACTGGTTTTAAATCGGTCAGAAAAGCTGTATTAGTGTGTCTCAGGATAGGAACAAAAGCATTTGCTTTAAGAGAATTTTCGTAGTCATTTACCGCGTTGTTTGAAGAGTAGTGTTGATTGCCTTTGCTTACCGTACCTACACCTATTTTTAATAATTCATGTTGTTGTGTTATTATTTTTTTTAGCTGCTTGCCCCACCACCTTTGGCACAATATCTTTTTAATCTGTACTTCTTTTGAACCAGTTGGTAGTGTGATTTTAGGTAGGTAATATTGAAATTTTTCTGAATAGAGGGTTTCGAGAATTTCTTGAGGTGAGATTTTAATTTCTTTTTTATCGTTACACTTTATGCGATTATAAATAAAAGAATAGATCTCAAATGAGAGGCGTCTAATTTGTTTGTAATCATATCTAATTGTTTCTATTTCGACTTTACTTCTGATTTTATTTAGACGATGTAATAGGTTTATTGTATACTTTTCACGATCTTCAGATTTTAGGAATAAATATTTTATTTCCTCTAATGACTCTACATCCAAAAAAGTTGTATCATTTAATAGCGATACATATAAATTAGTATTAATTAACTCTTTACAGATAGAAAGTGTATGGGGTGTGTTTTTTCTTTGTAAGTTATTTTTTATATTTAAGCTAGGCATTAGTAGTAACTATATTTTATTAAAGTTACTACTGATACTATGGTAATTATATTTATAACTTAATAGCTATTATGTTATAAATATTTAATGTAAGTGGCTTATTAATGATACTCCGTGTTTCTTATTGGTTATTCTAAATTTATTAATTCATGATGTGCGCACTTATAGCTATTTTATTTACTCTGTTTCATCTGGGATATATTCAAATAAATCACTAACTTCGCACTCAAAATATTCACATAGCTTATTTATGGTTCCTAGGTCTACCCGACTTGCAGTTTCCTTGTATAGCAAAGTAATGCTATTTCTATGCAATCCGGTTTCTCGTTCAAGGTCGGAAATTTTAAGTTTATTTTTCCCCATATAGTCTGATAAGTAGCAGCGAATCATAAAAAATCTCTTAAAGAATAAAAATTACATACAGGATAACAAAAATACTTTACAAAGTTAATTTTTTCATTTATATTGCATTTTAATGTATAAAAATTTTATATAGAATTTAAAAATTAACCTTAGGGAATAAAAAATGTGTATAGAAACTATAATTTGTGCCTTTTGTGAAAGTGAATATACTTATGAGCGAATTAAGAAGCCCAGAAAATATTGTTCGTATAAGTGTGCTCATGCTTATCACCATAAATTTGTACGCGATGCTGAAGCAGTAAAAGCTAACATAGCTAAATATTATGAAAAAAATCCAGCAAAAAGATTTATGGCTTCAACTCGGTCTTCAGCTAAAAAAAGAGGCCTGATATTTGAGTTAACAGAGGAGTGGTTCGATAGCAGGTTGAAAAAAGGTAAATGTGAGGCAACTGGATTGCCTATGAAGACAAAAACTTATCAGCGAGGCGCAAGAGGGGTAAGAAGTTTTTATAGTCCTTCAGTGGACCGGATTGATAATAGTGTAGGGTACGTTCCCAGCAACTGTCGGCTTGTATGCTGGGGTGTAAATTTAGCAAAAAGTACCTTTACTGACCGTGACTTAAATGCTTTATCATTATCGATATTATTACGGAATTTACCTAAATCTTGTCAGCCTGAACTTCTAGCTTTATTGCCTGCCAATATTATTTCTGCTCTTCCTTCAGGGCACCCGTTTCCTGTTTCACCCTAGGATTATTTATATCGTAATATAGCAAAAGGTAAGGGCATAAGGCTCTATTACTTAGCTTAATTAATAGAAGTAATTTATTTATAGGATAACAATGAAATTACGACCAACCGTTTTGAACCCTCCATTTAACCCTAGTAATGTCGCTGAAAATTTATTACCTTATTTTCCATGGGCTATAGGCTGGACTATAAAAGTTTCTGGTGGGCTATCGGTTCCTTTAGGGTGTTTCTTGATTGATGTTCAAGAAATTTTAGGTGACGAACCTGATGTAGCGTTTTTACGAATTATTGAAGAACCACTACAAGATGAAGTGTTTGTTCGTAAATTACATGTATTTATTCAGTCTAGTATAAGTGTTGAAGAAGCTAAAAATCATGCATTGCAACATGCAATTAATAAAGTTGAAAGTAACTCAAAAAGTATTTGCTACCGGTGCGGAAATAAGCTCGTAGATGATTATAGGTATGATGAAAATTTAGTTAATAAGTATTGTTCTGATGAAGGAATTGACGAGTATAGCTTTCAATTTATGAAAATTTGTAGCTATTGTATTGAAAGTAAATATTCAAAAAAACAGGTAAAGACAATTATAAAGTCACGCGCTATAAATGATCAAAAAGAAGTACAGCAGGAGATTGTAGAAGAGCGATTAAATATAGAAAAGTGTGATAGTAATGAACCTTCTAGTAGTGATGAAATTATTGAAGATACTCTTAATGACAATAATGACAATAATGACAATAATGACAATAATGGCGATAAGGATTTAAATATAATTTCCTTATATAAAGAGTCAGATGTGGATCAACTTGAAAAAGATTATAAGGGGGCAACAAGAGAGCATGTTAGTCGAGTAAAAAGTTTAGTTGAACGAATACGAGAAACCACAGCAGATAGATGGTTAGCAACAATCCCAAAAAATTGGCAAGATTGCTGTGATGGACTTACTCGAGATTTTCCGAATTTCATAGAGGTTATCAACTTCATCAGAAATCAACTCGCGTTATCATCAATAAGTAATCAAGTGCTTAGGGTCCCCGCTTTTTTATTAGTAGGTGATGCAGGGATTGGTAAAACTGAATTTATGCTAACACTTGCAAATATTTTTAACACAACACTATCAGTTATAGATATCGCTAACTCCCAATCAGGTTCAGCACTTTCTGGTTCTGAAAATTTTTGGGGGAATACCAAACCAAGTCAATTATTTGATACTTTGATGTTTGGTAAGGTGGCTAATCCAATTGTTATGCTAGATGAAATTGACAAAGCTCATACTGATTCTGCATATAGACCATTAGCTGCATTACATGGGCTTTTAGAGTCAAGGCAGGCTAGACAATTCAAAGATTTATCAGTACCTGAGATACCAATTAACGCTTCACATGTTATATGGATTGCAACTGCAAATACATTAGAATTAATTGAAAAACCAATTGTTGATAGGTTTACTGTTTTTCATATTAATACTCCTACATCAAAACAAATGTTAGCGGTTATCAAAAATCAATATCAGCGATTTATAGAAAATAATCCGGCAGGATTCTATTTTGAACAAAATATTAGAGATGAAGTTGCTAATGAATTAAGTTTGTATCACCCACGAAATGTAAGGAAAACATTAGACTTAGCTTTCGGTTTAGCTGCAATTCAGCAGCGTAATTTTTTAACTGTAAAAGATGTTCAGGCAAGTGTTACTAAAGGACCTAATGATACCTGTGGAATCGGTTTTATGAGTAACATTTAAATAATTAAAGGTGAACATAATTTATGTTAATTTATGAATTTGCACACTACTAAATATCAAAAGCAGGATGCAACATTTGTTTTGCTAAAACGTTCTCTCCCTACGTTAACCCCTCAGTTTGAAGTGAGGAATTAACCTATTTTTTATTTATCTAATGTTAAGCATTCAGTTAGCAATTGGTTAGCATTCTAAGATTAAATTAGAGCCACAGAGTGAAAAATTGTTATTATGAATGATTTTTGGAGTTAGGTTGGAGTGTTGGCTTGTAGATAATATAATATTATTTGCTGATTAATTCGATGCCACTTTAGGTAACCACACAAAATATTTTCAAGGAAGAACTATGCTATTAGATAACAAAAAAAATGGAAAAGTCGGTGATACTTTAAAAGACAACATCCGAATAGACTCCCGCCTATCAATTATTTCTGCTCTTTTTTCCATCTACGGATTTGAAGTCTTAAAAAATGAACTCAGCAAAGTTGAGCGAGTTAGATTACTTTTCTCAAAAATAGAAACAACAACTGAGCATCAACTACATTTTCAAAGTTTAAACGGCGATCAATTTGAACGCCGCTTTAAAAACAAGCTTAATCAGCATCAAGTAGCCAAAGAATGTGCTGAATGGTTAAGTAAAACGGCTGAAATAAAATGCGTTAATAATCCACAAATTCTTGGTCAAAACCTGTTTCATATACAGAATACCGCTACAGACTCTATTGCCATTCAAGGAAGCTCTAATTTCACCACTTCAGGTTTAGGCTTCTCTGAATCAGATAAATATGACATGAATATGTGCCTGACCGATAAAAACGGTACAGAAGCATTGTTAGATTGGTTTGATTCGATTTGGAGTAATCCATCAGCAGTAAAAGATATAAAGGAATTCATTCATGCAGAATTAACTCGATTGTATGAAGATCAATCACCAGCCTTTATCTATTTTTTAACGCTATCCAACCTGTTTAAAGAATTCCTGGAAGAACTGGATGAAGAAAAAATCATAAAAACTAAAACAGGGTTTAAAGAAACACTGGTCTGGAATAAACTCTATAAATTCCAAGCGGATGGTGTCTTGGGAGCAATAGATAAATTAGAAAAATATAATGGCTGTATTATTGCGGATAGTGTGGGGTTAGGTAAGACTTTTGAAGCATTAGCCGTCATAAAATATTATGAGCTGCGTAATGATAGAGTTCTGGTGCTTTGCCCTAAAAAACTAAGGGAAAATTGGACGATCTACACCGTTAATGACAAGCGCAATATACTCTCTGCTGACCGGTTTAATTATGATGTCTTGAACCATACCGACCTGACAAGAACTCGCGGTCAATCAGGAGAAATTAACCTAGAAACCCTAAACTGGGGTAACTATGATTTGATTGTTATTGATGAATCCCACAACTTTAGAAACAATAATACCCGTAAAAAAGAAGGCAAAAGTCGTTATTCTAAATTGATGGATGACATCATTCAATCTGGGGTAAAAACCAAAGTACTGATGTTATCAGCAACGCCAGTTAATAACCGTATGAATGACCTTAAAAATCAGGTCGCATTTATCGCTGAAGGAATGGACGATGCCTTTGCTGATTCTGGAATTGCCAGTATTGAACAAACCTTAAAAAAGGCACAAACACGGTTTAATCAATGGTTAGAGTTAGAAGCGAATGAACGTAAATCTGAAATTCTTCTGGAAAGAATGAATTTTGATTATTTTAAATTATTAGATTTACTCACCATAGCTCGATCAAGAAAACACATTGAGAAATATTACGACATCTCCGAAATAGGTGCATTTCCAGAACGATTAAAACCGCTTAATATTAAAGCCGATATAGACCTTGATGGTCAATTTCCGCCACTAAAAGAAATTAATAAAACAATAAGACGGCTACATTTAAGTGCCTACGCCCCACTTAAATATGTACGCATGGAAAAGCGAGAAGAATACAACCGTAAATATGATATGAAAGTCGGTGATGGATCTTCCGTTTTTAAACAGGTCGATAGAGAGCAAAGTCTGATTCACCTAATGCGAGTTAATCTGTTTAAACGAATGGAAAGCTCCATTAACTCTTTTGCTTTAACACTGGAAAAACTATTAAACCAAGTTAATACTCTGCTTAAAAAAATTGCAGCCCATGAAGGCACAACCATTGATGAGCTCAGTATTGAAGATATAGAAATAGACGCAGAAGAATTTGATGCCTACTTAATTGGTAAAAAAGTAAAAGTCTTGATTCAAGATATCGATGCGGTCCGCTGGAAGCAAGAACTGGAAGAAGACCAGCAGCGACTAACAACACTTCTCAATGAAGCTCGCCTGATACAAGCACACCGAGATGCCAAATTAAAAACCCTCAAACAAATTATTACCAATAAGACTGAGCATGTCATTAACCAAGGTAATAAAAAGATTGTTATATTTACCGCATTTGCCGATACCGCAAACTATCTTTATCAGCATATTGCTGAATGGGCAGAAACCGAACTTAATATCCACTCAGCTTTAGTGACGGGATCAGGCACTAATAAAACAACGCTACAAGGTATCAATAAAGACCTTAACGGTATTTTAACCAACTTCTCACCTATCTCTAAAGAACGGGATAAAATTGATGCCACAGCAACCGATGATATTGATTTGCTGATCGCCACTGACTGTATTTCTGAGGGACAAAACCTACAGGATTGTGATTACCTGATTAACTATGATATCCATTGGAATCCAGTCCGTATTATCCAGCGTTTTGGTCGGATAGACCGCTTAGGCTCAAAAAATGATGTGATTCAATTAGTTAATTTTTGGCCCAATATGGAACTGGATGAGTATATTAATTTAGAATCACGCGTCAGCGGTAAAATGGTATTGCTCGATATATCCGCAACAGGTGAAGAAAATGTCATTGAATATGATGACAAAAAACGCATGAATGATTTGGAATACCGTCGTAAACAATTGCATCAACTACAAGAAAATGTAGTGGATATTGAAGATATATCGGGGGGAGTTTCTATAACAGACTTAACCCTCAATGATTTTAAAATGGATTTATCCACCTACATGCAAGATCGTATGCAGGATTTGGAAACAGCCCCTACAGGCTTATTTGCCGTGACCACCATTGATAAAACGAATATTGATCCAGATATTGAAGCAGGTGTTATTTTTTGCTTAAAAAACATAACAGGCAAGACGGCCCATGATGAATCCTATGCGATGGCACCCTATTATCTAGTCTATGTTACTGAAAATAACACCGTTAAATATAATTTCCTACAAGTTAAAAAGATACTCGATATACTAAAAAAACAGGGGCTGACATGGCAACATTCTGATCCTGTTGCCATTAAACAATTCCATGAAGACACTCATCAAGGTAAAGATATGAGTCTGTATCGCACTTTATTGGAAACTTCTGTTAATAATATTATCGGTAAATCTGAAGAAAAGGGTGTTGAAAGCCTGTTTAGTCGAGGTGGAACTGTTTTAACCAAAGACAGTTTCAAAGGGGTAGAAGACTTTGAAGTGATTAGCTATTTAATTATAAAAGAAGCCGTATGATTACTACCTTTTATCAGCAAATGGAGATTCCTGAACCTTGTTTTCTTAAGCAAAAGGTTTTTAAAAAACATTTTTATGAGAACGTCACACTAAACAGTGTCGATAAAAAAGCTTTTACTGATGATATTGATGAAATTCACTGGCTTTATACCTTAAAGCCAGAAACCATTAATATTCCCGCATTAGTCAGTACAGAAAGGGACTATTCAGAAGTAGCTATTGTCCAGGTGAATTTAACAGAAAATGCTCGCTACCAGCGTATTGCACAAATTATACAGCGCACCATTCCCTATCCTTTATTGTTAGTTTTTTACCACAAAAATCATATTGTCTTATCCGTCGCAGACAAGCAGATTAATCAGGTGGATCAGGAAAAGGTCAAGGTAAACGACTTTTATGATACGGGCTGGATAGATTTAGGTGAGCCTAGTAAAGCAGAAAAAGATTTTATTAAAAGCTTTATTATAAAAAAATTTTCCTATCAGAACTTTTACGCTTTTTATGCTGATATGACAGCCTGCATTATTGCATTAAACTGTGCGAAATTAGGTGGCAGTTTTACACTCAATACCGAATGCTCATTAGAGCAGCGTATAGAATATTTAGAAAACATTCGCCAAACACAACAAAAAATACAAACATTACGTGCAGCCTTAAAAAAAGAGACGCAGTTTAACCATAAGTTAGGGATAAATATGCAAATTAAACAAAGCCAGCTAACGCTAGAGAAGCTAAAAAACAAGCTATAAAAGCCAAATTATTAAGTATGAAGTGGACAAACATTTCAGGTTATAACTTTTTATATGGTGTCATTAGGTGGAAATAACTCTACATTTCGCATAAAATGTTTATAATTAAACTATATTTTTAGTTTTAAGATTAAATAAATATGATTGTTGAGTTCCGCGTAAAAAATTTTAGATCCTTTCGAGACGAACAAATCCTTAGTTTTGTTGCAACTAAAAATAAGACCGAGCAAGTTGCCAATGCAATTCCTACAGGCATCAATGCCGTCCCTAATATTTTAAGTAGTACCGTCATTTATGGGGCGAATGCTTCTGGAAAATCTAATCTAATAAAAGCAATCCAATACATGAAAGCAGTTGTTATTGGTTCAGCCACAAAAAAACCCGATCAAGATTTTAAGCAACAGCAGTTTCGATTAGATGCAACATCAAAAAGCCAAGATAGCGAATTTGAAACCACCTTCTTAATTGATGGCGTGCGTTATCAATATGGGTTTTCATTAAACTCAGAACGCATCGCCCATGAATACCTTTTGGTTTATAAGTCCTTTAAACCACAACGATGGTTTGATCGAACTTATAATCCTGAGACACAAAAAGATGAGTATGAATTTAGCGCCTCTTTAAAAGGTAAAAAAAGTACATGGGTAGAATCGACACGACATAACTCATTATTTTTATCCATGGCAGTACAATTAAATAGTGAAATGTTAAAGCCCATTTTTGAATGGTTCTCAACAAACCTAGTTATATGCAATGAGATTTCACCTCTCAATGCCCAGTTTTCTATTGATAAATTACGCACGCAAGAAGGTGCTAAAGAAATTTGTCGCTTTTTAAATTCTGCAGATATTGATGTAGATCATATTGATATCATGACCAAAAAAGTTCCAGGGCAATCCGTTCATTTTGATTTTTCAACAGGACAGACAGAAGTGCGCAGAGAAGACGTGGAAGAGAATCAGCTTTTATTTCATCACCATACAGACACTGGAAAAGCCTCCTTTTCTTTAGAAGAAGAATCAGAAGGAACGCGTAATTTATTATTTTTGGCTGGCCCGATATTAGATATATTAAATAAAGGTTTAGTGCTATTGATTGATGAACTGGATACCAGTTTACATACCTTATTAGTTAGGCGATTGATTGAACTATTTCATAATCCATCAATCAATACAAAAGGAGCGCAATTAATATTTTCTACCCATGATACAAGCGTATTGAACAGTGATGTGTTTACGCCTGATCAAATATGGTTTGTAGAAAAAGAGTCTGACCTTGCTTCAAGCTTGTTTTCTTTAATTGAATTCAGCCCCAGAAAAAATGAAGCATTAGAAAAGGGTTATTTAATAGGGCGCTACGGTGCTTTACCTTTTTTTGCTGATTAAAGGATCTTAAAATGGGGGCAGATAATCAAGCGAAAAATAGACAAGCGCGTAAGTTAGAACGAAAACAAAATACACGCAAAAGTCACGACCGTATTTTAATCGTATCCGAGGGTGAAAAAACCGAACCCAATTATTTTAAAGAAATTCGTAACAAATACAGGCTAAAAACTGCTCATATTGGTATAGAGCCAAGTGGCTACGGCACAGAGCCAATGCAAATCACCCAATATGCTGAAAACTTATTTAATCAGGGTGACATCCATAAAAAGATTAAACCTAAATCCTTTGAGCAGGTCTATATTGTTTTTGATAGGGATGACCATAAAACCTACTTTGATGCACTATCCTATATAGAAACACTGGATAAAAAGAAAATATTAAATGATCTGGAAGAGCCAGTCAGTTTTTTTGCAGTCGCTTCAATTCCTTGCTTTGAATTTTGGCTTTTATTACATTTTGAAGAGCTTAAACATTGGTTGCACCGTGATGATGCTTACAAAAAACTAAAAACTTACCTTACAGACTATGAAAAAGGTAAAAACAATACTTTTTTAGCGACACAAGAGTATTTAGCCATAGCAAAAATTAGAGCCAAATCCTTAGTGCAGTATCAGGAAGGCGATGATAAAGAAAAAGACAAGAAAAATACTCAAGCCGCAAATCGCTATAATGATAGTGACGCCTACACGCATGTGTGGGTATTAGTCGAAGCCTTAGAAGTACTTACCAATAAACATGCTCAATAGAGATTAAATAAATGGAAAAATTAGACGTAACAACTGATGGCAGCAGCATGGATATAGTGCAGGACAATATAGCCAAACTAAAGCAACTGTTTCCTGACGTGTTTAGCGAAGGGAAAATCGACTTTGAAAAACTGCAAGAAACCTTAGGTGATGTGGTTGAAGACAAAGAAGAACGCTATAACTTTACATGGCATGGTAAAACGCAAGCCAAGCGTATTGCTCAAACCGTTTCTACAGCGACATTGCTACCCTGCAAAGAAGAAAGTAAACACTGGGATACTACCCAAAATCTGTTTATCGAAGGCGATAATTTAGAAGTCTTAAAGCTACTGCAAAAGTCTTACCATAATCAGGTCAAGATGATTTATATCGACCCGCCCTATAACACGGGGAAAGAATTTATTTATCCTGACAATTTCCGCGATAATCTGGATACCTATATGCAGTACACAGGGCAAAAGGATAATGAAGGGAAAAAGTTTGGAACCAATGCTGATACTTCGGGGCGTTATCATACTAACTGGTTAAATATGATGTATCCACGCCTTAAATTAGCTAGAAATTTATTAAGGGATGATGGGGTTATTTTTATTTCTATTGATGATAATGAGGTTACTAATTTACGGAAATTATGTGATGAGATTTTTGGGGAAGAAAACTTTATTGGAAATATTATTTGGAAAAATGTAACTGATAATAATCCTACCAACATAGCTACTGAGCATGAAAGTATTTTGGTGTTTGCTCACTCAAAAACTAATTTAGAAAATATTTGGAAGTCTAAAATATCTGAGTCCAAAGATATTCTTATTGATATTGGTAAAAAACTAACACAGAAATTTGGAAATAATGATGAACTGCAATCGGAATATTCAAAATGGTTTCGTGAAAATAAATCACAACTTGGAGCTTTAGATAGGTATAAATATATTGATAAAGGTGGTGTTTATATTGGTAGTCAAAGTGTGCACAACCCTGGAACAGAAGGCTATAGATATGATGTTCTTCATCCAGAAACTAAACTCCCATGCAAAGATCCATTAATGGGGTATAGGTTTCCTGAGTCTACAATGCAAAAATTACTAGAAGAAGGAAAAATATTATTTGGAGATGATCATCAAAAAATAATTGAACTAAAAGTTTATGCAAAAGATTATTCTGAAAAGCTATCAAGCGTTATTCAATTAGATGGGCGTTTAGGACCATATGATTTAAAAAAACTATTTTCAGAAATTAAGAAAATATTTACAAATCCCAAGCCAGTTAGTTTGCTATCTAAATACATTTCTTTTGTATCAGAAAAAGATGATCTCATTTTGGATTTCTTTTCAGGTTCTTGTTCATCAGCTCACGCTGTTATGAATTTAAATGGCCAAGATAATGGTAACCGTAAATTCATTATGGTTCAGCTTCCTGAGTCTTGCGATGAAAAGTCCGATATTTATAAGGCAGGATACAAGAATATAGCAGATATTGGTAAAGAACGCATACGCCGTGCAGGTGAAAAAATCCTGCTAGATAATGCCGATAAAGAAGACATAGAAAGTCTCGATATTGGATTTAAAGTATTTAAGCTAGATTCCAGCAACATTAAACAATGGGATGCCAGTTCTGATAATTTTGAAAAGGCACTTCTTAGCCATGTTAATAATATAAAAGATGACCGCTCTGAAGAGGATTTACTGTATGAAATTTTATTAAAATACGGCCTAAACCTTACCGTACCGATTGAAGAGAGAAGCATTCATGGAAAAATGGTTTATATTATTGGTTTGGGTGCATTAATCATCTGTTTAGATAATGAAATTACACTGGATGTGGTTGATGGGATTGGCGCATTAAAAGCAGAATTAGAACCCGAAGTGATGCGGGTGGTCTTTAGAGACAGTGGTTTTAATGACGTACTCAAAACCAATGCCATTCAGAACCTGAAACGCTTTGGTATTGATGATGTTAAAAGTTTATAGGTGAATCCATGAAATTTGAATGGGATGAGGCTAAAAATCGAATTAATATCAATAAGCATGGCATTTCTTTTCAAGAAGCAATTTATGTTTTTTCTGATCCCTTTGCTTTAAGTGGCCATGATAGTGAGCATTCTGAAGAGGAAGATAGGTGGGTGCTATTAGGGAAAAACTTGAATGAGTCTATCTTATTAGTCGTGCATACTTTTCGTACGGGTGAAACAATTAGGCTTATTTCAGCAAGAAAGGCAACTAAAAATGAGCGTTCTAGCTATATAAAGAGGGTACACAATGAAAGATGAATATGATTTTACAGATGCTGAGCAAGGTAAATTTTATGTGCCTATTGAAGAGATTGAAATGCCTATTTATTTAGATAAAGATGTCGCTAAATTTCTAAGTAATCAACAAGGTAAAGTGGTTGATTTGCAAAGATTAGTGAATGATTTATTGCGTAAAGATATTGAAATAGCACAACGATTTGCTTAAATGACACATATTAATACCTTACTCCAGCGAGTTGACCTATTAAAAGAAAAACTCGACCAGCAACGCGATTGGCGAAAAAGTGAAATTCTTGAAGCCTTACATATTGAATATACCTATGATAGCAACCGCATTGAAGGCAATACCTTAACGCTACGCGAAACAGATTTGGTGATTCATAAAGGCTTAACGGTGGGCGGCAAGCCGATGAATGAACACCTTGAGGCGATTAATCATTATGAAGCCATTCAATTTATACGTGATTTAATTAAATCTAATGTGGCATTTAATTTACATAATTTATTATCCATTCATGGTTTAATTTTGCACGGTATTGATAGGAGCAATGCAGGCCGCTTTCGACAAGTCCCTGTGATGATTAGTGGTAGCCAGCATATTCCACCACAACCATGGCAAGTTGATAAACTCATAGAAGATTATTTTTTATTTTATCAACAAAATGAAGAAGCTACCCATCCTGTTATTTTAGCGGCAGAACTCCATGAACGCCTCGCCACCATTCATCCTTTTATTGATGGGAATGGACGCACCGCACGATTGGTTATGAACCTAATTTTACTGCAAGCCGGCTATCCTATTGCCAATATTAGCGGTGATACCGAAGCACGATTAGCTTATTACAGTGCGTTAGAAAAATGCAATGTAGAGCAAGATAAAACAGAATTTCATGCGTTGATTATTACTTATGTCATCGAATCATTAGAGCGTTTATTAGCCTTGTTAGGAACACCCCATGAAAATACAATTTGATTCTAATCTGGATTTTCAACAGGATGCGATAAAAGCGATTGCTGATATTTTTGAAGGTCAAGAAACACTACAAACCAACTTCACCGTAAGCCGTGTGAGTCATACCGATCAAAATGATTTGTTCGCTAATCAAACTGAGTTAGGGGTAGGTAATAAGTTAGACTTACTGGATGATGAGTTACTGGAAAATATACGCAATATCCAGTTACAGCAAGGCTTAAAACAAAGCGAAAAACTAGATAATAAAGCAAAAAACTTTACCGTAGAAATGGAGACAGGAACGGGTAAAACTTATGTTTATTTACGTTCACTTTTTGAGTTAAATAAACGCTTTGGCTTTACTAAATTTATTATCGTCGTGCCTTCTATCGCGATTAAAGAAGGGGTGTTTAAGTCATTGGAGATGACTGAGCAACACTTTAAGTTACTTTACAATAATACGCCCTACGATTATTTTGTTTATAACTCGCAAGATTTAAGCAAAGTGAGAAGCTTTGCCACTAATGATTCGATTCAAATCATGGTGATTAATATTGATGCTTTTCGTAAAAGTTTTTCTGATCCGAGTAAGGAAACCAAAGCCAATATTATTCATCGACCCAATGACCGCATGAACGGTATGAAACCGATTGAGTTTATCCGTGATACGCAACCGATTGTTATTATTGATGAACCACAAAGTGTCGATACCACCACTAAATCAGCCGAAGCCATTGCTTCGCTTAATCCTTTATGCAGGGCTGTTCAACGCTAGGCACCTTGGTAACCTAAAACACGATCTAAACTCATCGCATTATCATACAAAGCCAAACTAATATTCTGTATTTCATTAAATCGCAGCAAGTTAAGGGCAAAAGACCTCAGTAAGCCAAAAATACAGGGGTTTTTTCGTATTCTACTGGCATCTTCATTCATTCGTGTATCACGTACATGATGTATTCGATTTTCAATACCCCAGTGATCCCTAATTACTTTAT
>Ga0209081_1000937_pt1 | contig 17604 bp, 14 predicted proteins | sample GOMGulsemesocosm_4_FD_184636 | JGI IMG/M metagenome (GOLD analysis project Ga0209081, IMG submission 184636) | Methane-oxidizing microbial communities from mesocosms in the Gulf of Mexico - GOM15B Gulf of Mexico (SPAdes) (version 2) | ecosystem: Environmental > Aquatic > Marine > Cold seeps... | reverse complement strand
CCAATGCTAATACCTGAGGTACTTTCAAATACTTGCGCATCGGCCGTGTTGCCATTAATACGTAAGATTTCAGCTTTTAAACGTTCACTGTGTTTAGCATCACTACGCGAAGGAATAATATAAACCACTTCATTTTTAGTGAGTGCTTTATCGCTATTGCTTAAGGTTTCTATAGAGACCAAACTATCTTGGACTGAAACAATTTTGGCTGTTGCATGGCTTGAATTCATCGTTATTTCATACCTGTTTCTAATAATTTTGGGGCTTTAAATGGCATCACTATCTATTGCTAATAGTGGTTTAAGTTGCTAAGGCTTGTTCTACTAATAATTCAAACTGTTGCATGGCCTTTTGCTCATTATTCTGTGCCCAGCGATTAATAATATCCCAACGTAAAACATAAATAACAACGGCTTCAAAATCAAAATAATGCCCTTGCCCTAGTCGCTCATAATGCTGCCAACTTAAATGAAGCAATAATTTTTCTAAAGCGAGCGTTTCATTATTATTAAATAATTGATTCGCTTCTTTAATCCAAGGAAAACGGAAGGCTAAAGAAAAATCATCGACTTGCCAGTTTTTTTTGATGACTGCCGCTATTTCGCCATGACCTAAATAGTCGTGCTGATCAACTATTGGACGGTTTAGTTTGCGGTGGCGTATGCCTGCCATAATGGTACGTATATTTAAACGCCAAACGATCACGTCATTTAAGAATGAATTTTGTAGATTCATTAAGAATTGCTGTGTATTTTTTATTAACTGTTGCTCTTCTTCTATCGTAGGCATTTTTGCCCAATGCAATACAGTTTCTATGTCTCTTAAGGTTTGTCTATCTTTTGCATTTAAAACGCTTAAATGTCTTTCTAGCTGCACAGAGGATAGCCTTTTATTTTTAATATCCCATAACGATAATGCATGGGGCGGTAAACTTGCCATTAACATTGCATAATCTGTTTGGGAATTAATCATTTCACAATTCCCTGAAATAGCGCTCTAAATCGCGGTTGTAAGTGCTCTAACAATAAGGCTGAAATAGTTTCATCGGTGAATTCAACGGTTAGCCCTTCGTCTTTTAAGCGAATAGAGATTCCTGAGTTAACATTGTTATCCGCAAAAATACTCACCCCTTCACGTAACATATCTGCCGCTATCGCCGCAGAAAAATGCGTTAAACTTCCTTGCTTTAATTCTTCAGGATTATTTTTTAGCTCATCAACTCCAACAGGACTGTGAGGTAAAAATAAATTCACCTCATGCTGGTCTTCTAAGTCTAATTGCTCGCGAACTTTTCCTGCTAATTGTAAAATAAGTCGCTCTAAAAACACGTCTTGCTGCATTTTCTGGCCCACAACACGCTGTACATCATTACTAAATGATTCCAACAAAGTATCACGTAATTTTAATAAAACATCACGCATAGCGAGCTTTAAAGCATCTTCACCCGATTTTTTTAATGCATCCGCCTTTATTTTTGCATTTGTTATTAATTGTTCCGCCTCAAGTTCCGCTTCTTCGACAATCCATGCCGCGCGTTTTTGTGCGTCTAAAACAATTTTTTCAGCGCTTTCTTGCCCTGCTTCCACACCTTGTGCACGCAGGCGTTGAATTAAATCTTCTACCCCCGACGAGGTCATTGCATCATTCTTCATGAGTTTAACCTTGTGGAATATTACTGCTAATCACTAATGCAAAAATAAAGGCAAACACTGCAAAGCCTTCAACAATCGCGGCAGGCGCAACGGATAGGCCAAATATTTCCGGTTTTGCTTTAGAGGCTTGGATTGCGGAAGCACAGCATTGACCTTGATAAATCGCACTAAACATTAGCGCTAATCCCGCTAAAACACCGATTGCAAATAGACCCGGTGCAACTTCAGCAGTCACCGGTCTATTTAAGGTAAACATCACTACGATGCCATAAATAACTTGTGATGAAGGCATCGCCGAAACCCCTACATAACGCCCATAGCCACTATCGGTATCTAACATAGCACCAATGGCCGCTTGTCCTGCAACAGCACAACCCATAATGCTACCCACAGCGCCTAATGCCATCGGTGCATATAAGCCTATCCAGCCTAATACGAGCAAAAATTCATTCATTGATAGTCCTCTTTTTTAGAAAATACGTTAAAAGGATAGCCTTCATCTGAGACACTCCAGTTATAAAACTCAATAAAGTTAAGGCGTAAGCCGTGTACCACACCACTCATAATACCTAACAGTATATTTAAACTATGCCCAATTAATAAAATTAATAAACTAAATAACACCCCTAAGCCGGGTGTCGATTCATACACTTGCATAGCTAATTGATTAAATGTAATTGCTAAAGATGCGCTCGCTAAGCCTAAGGCAAATAACCGCATATAACTGAGTACATCACCAAATATTTTGGTAATACCCGTTAAACTTTTAATACCATCAAACAAGCGCAGTAACACATCTAGGGGGCTTTTAGCTGCTCTATCACTACTAAATAGTAACAAAGCCAATGCAGCTAAAGTTAAAAGTACATAAGCAATCTGTTTTATAATTATCTCACCCTGATCCATAGACAACCATAAAACAAAACCGCCGACCACTAATAATGCCCACCCTAATGAAGCATACCGCTGTGTATTCGCTTTAAATTGATAAGCTTGTACTAAATTAGCGAAAGCAATATGAGCGACACCGACAAAAATAGAAATTTTCATCATGGTATCAAAATCATTCATATCAAAAATTTTTATACGTCCCATTAAGCTCACTTCATCAGGTGAAAAGCCAAAATAACTACCCGCTAACATGCCCCAGAGTAAGGAGCTACTTAAGGTAACTAACAGCAGTATACGGAAACGCAACCCTTTAATTGTTTTGCCCATATTGTGCCATTTAATGGCTAAGATACTTAAAAAAACGGCTGCATAGCCCGCATCAGAGAGAATCATGGCAAAAAATAAAGCAAATGAGAAAAAGACCACAATAGAAGGGTCCCAGCCATAATAATTTGGCATCTGATAAAACTTAACGATTTCTTCGCCACCAGCAAAGGTATTGGTATTTTTTAATAAGGTTGGCGGAAGTTCTACGTTATCGGGTGATTCCACCAAACAAGCTAATTGATATGAATTTGCAAATTGCTTAACTTGTGCCACTAAATCATTCGCAACCCATGCTTGGATAATAAATAAGTCCGTGTCATCCTGAGTGACTAAATGCGCAAGCTTTAATTCTGCTTCAGTTTTAAACTTTGCTAAATTTAATAAAATAAGTGTGATCCAGCGCGTTAAATAATCTCGTTTAGCGTAGGCATCCTCAATATCTAAATTCGCTTTTTCTAATTGATTTTGCAGTATAGATAAAGAAACCTCGCCAACATGTGTTCTAGGAACCGGCATCTGTTTAATTTCAGGTTCATCTTTAGAGACTACCACCACATAGGATAGCGTATTACTCTGGTTCACTTGCTGCCAAATCAGTTGGCTTTGCTCTACCTGCCGCATTAATCGCTTAGGAACTATATAAAACCAAAGCCGATAACCCTGTAAAACGCCTTCTTCAGCTAGGGTAAAATCGCCCCATAAAGCAACATCTTTAACGCGCTCTTCTAAGAAATCACGCTGCTCGGATAACTCAACAAGTGTATTTTTAAGCGCTAAAATCTCTGCTATCGTTTGGTTAAAATTAAAATTCGCCTCTTGATGGACTTGATGACGTCTTTTCTCAGCGCTTTGAAGGTATTTTAAAGCGCTTACGGCTTTATCAATTCCTTGTATTTCAGTTTGCTCTAGTGTTTTTTTGTCCGTATTCAAAGGAATAAGATGTGCCACACCTAAGTCTTGAAATTCTTTTAAAATATGTGATTTATCGGTAATAATGCCACAAAGTGTTACTTTTTTTAGTGCAACAATACTCATCAGTTGCCCCTATTAATTTTCAAACGTTTTTGTTTAGTGCTCTTTGCACGTACCACAGCCGCAGTTTCCATATCCGAAAGGTAAATACGAATTTTTCTAATATCTTGCTGCGCCTTAGGAATGAGAACTTTATCAAATAAATTAACGCGCTGAGTAATTTTACGTAGTGCAAAATTTAATAATTCCACACGCTGTTGTTTAACTTTTTGTTCAGCTTTTAATGTGATCATTTTTTTTAGCTGTATAACCAACTGGTCTACCCAGTGCGGCTCTGAAAATAATGAATACGGTTTAACACTAATCTCTAGCTGCTTAATAACAGGCAGGTGTACACCGACTACATTTTCTTCTGCCATTTCAATTGTGTGTAATTTAACCAAGCCCGTTACATCAATCGTAGTATCAGCCAGCATTGGCAACATCACTGCTGTCTGCTGATAACATTCAATAATTCCTTGTTTAGCCTGTTCAACAATTGCTTGTGCTTTTTTTCGCTCTAAAGCTAACTGCTGACGCTTTAAATCTAGCGAGGGTAAATACTGCTTATAGCGTTTTAGTTTTACCGTTTCCTTGCTTAAGGAAGATTTACTATACGCAAGCCTAGCCATTATTTTGACCCGCTTTAGGAAAGTACTTATCAATCAAATTTTGCTTCATTAATAATTCACTTTCATCAAAACATTCTGCTAAAGTCTGCCAGCATAAATCTAAGGCTTCTTCTAATGGAATTGAGACATCCAAGCGCATAAAGCGATTTTTAAATAAATCACCAAATTTTAATAATTTTTCATCAAATGCCGATAAATCAAACGCCATCGCTTGTTTTTGCTCTGCTTCCGTTGAGCCCGCATAAAAACGAATCATGGTATTCATAATTTGCGCATGATCTTCACGTGTTTGTGAACCAATTACATGTTGTTTTAATCGTGATAGAGAACCAAAAGGATCTAAAATTCCATCATGTAAATAAAACTGCCCTTCAGTAATATACCCGGTATTATCAGGAACTGGATGTGTTACATCTCCACCCGGCATAGTAGTGACAGATAAAATAGTAACCGACCCCGCCCCTTTATAATCACAAGCTTTTTCATAACGACGCGCAAGCTGTGTGTATAAATCGCCCATATAACCACGGTTAGCAGGAACTCGCTCCATAGAAATACCGACTTCTTTCATTGCATCAGCATAAGCAGTCATATCCGTTGCTAATACTAAAACGCGTTTACCTTCTTCTACAGCAAAACGTTCAGCAACTGCTAACGCCATATCTAACACTAATAAACGCTCAACAATAGGATCAGATGCTAAATTACAAAACATAACCGTTCTAGCAAATACGCCTGCCTCTTCAAATTGCGTTTTAAAGTAATGAAAATCATCAAAAATAAGCCCCAACCCTGCAAAAATAACTATTTCTGCATCGGCTTGTATCCCTATTCGTGCTAAAAATGCATTATATGGCTCTCCAGAAACCGAAAAAATAGGTATTTTTTGACTTTCCACCAAGCAATTAAATACATCGATCATCGGTACATTCGTACGAATCATCTTAGAGGCCAACATGCGCTTGACAGGATTTACCGAAGGGCCATCAATTTCAGATTTAGGATCATGGTCTAGTTGCGAGCCTCCATCCATCGGCTCCCCTAAACTATTAAATACTCGCCCTAATATATTAGGTGAGTAAGTCACTTTCATCGCTGAACCTAAAAAGCGCACTGAGGCGGCATTAGATATGCCTTGTGTACCAGAAAATACTTGCAACGCAATTTGGTCACTTTCAATTTTGATCACTTGAGCTAAGGAAGAGTTGTCGTTATCTTCGACGATCGCTAAATCATCAAATCGAGTAACAGCATCCGCACTCTCGTCTGACTCAGGCACTTGTATCGTTATAATATTTCCTATAATAGATAAAATATTATGATGCTTAACCATTTGACTTATCATCTTTCACTCCAAGTTAGCATATAATTGTCCCATTCATTCATTATCTGTTATATCTGTATCCCCTAAGACTAGCAGTTTTTTGTTACAAACGTAAGTTTATTCATGCCTAAATTGATCGCCCAACAAATTACCCATCTTCGTCACCAAATTGAAAAATATAATCATCAGTATTATCAATTAGATGAGCCTAGTGTGACTGATGCTGAATACGATAGAAAATTAAGACAACTACGCGCATTAGAAGAAGAAAACCCCCAACTTGCACAAGCGAATTCTCCCACACAAACGGTGGGCTCACAGGTACTTTCTTCTTTTAATAAGATTAATCATGAAGTTCCCATGTTATCGCTAGATAACGTCTTCTCCGCAGATGATATTTTAGGTTTTATTGAACGTATTAATAATCGTTTAAAACGCAGCTTAACACTGCCCTTTTGCGTGGAACCCAAATTAGATGGTTTAGCAATCAGCTTACTCTATGAAAAGGGCTATTTAGTTCGCGCAGCAACTCGCGGTGATGGAGCCGTGGGTGAAGATGTGACTTTAAATGTTAAAACCATTAAAAACATACCGCATCAACTAACTGGGAAAAATATTCCTGTTCGATTAGAAGTCCGTGGCGAAGTGGTGATGCCTATTGCTGATTTTCAGCAATATAATCGACATGCTTTGGCTAATGATACAAAAGCTTTTGTTAACCCTCGCAATGCAGCGGCAGGTAGTTTACGCCAGTTAGATTCCAGTATTACTGCGACTCGCCCATTAGCTTTTTATAGCTATGGTATCGGTATTATTGAGCAAGGTGAATTGGCAAATAGTCACTATCAACGCTTACAACAGTTAAAAGGCTGGGGATTACCGTTAAGTGAAGAAGTACAGTTAAAACAAGGAGCTGAAGGTTGTTTTGAGTATTATCAATACTTGTTAGAAAAGCGTAATACGCTTGATTATGAAATTGATGGCATCGTTTATAAAATTGACGATATTGCCTTACAAGAAGAATTAGGGTTTGTTGCTCGTGCGCCACGCTGGGCAACCGCTCATAAATTTCCTGCTCAAGAAGAGCAAACTGACTTGCTCGATGTTGAATTTCAAGTAGGTAGAACTGGCGCAATTACCCCAGTCGCTATTTTAAAGCCTGTTTTTGTGGGCGGTGTCACGGTCAGCCGTGCAAGCTTACATAATGCGGATGAAATTCAACGTTTAAACATTAAAATTGGTGATACGGTTATTATTCGCCGTGCTGCTGATGTTATTCCGCAAATTGTAAAAGTTCAAGCGAGCAATGATACCCTCAATAAAACCATTGTTTTTCCTAAATTATGCCCTGTTTGTCAATCGGAAATCGAACGCATAGAAGATGAAGCCATTGCACGCTGTACAGGAGGCCTGTATTGCGCCGCACAACGTAAAGAAGCAATAAAATATTTCTCATCACGTAAGGCAATGAATATCGATGGCTTAGGTGAGAAAGTCGCGGAACAATTAGTCGATGCAGAACTGATTAATACCCCGGCGGATTTATTTAAGTTAAGCGCTGAACAACTCATCCCGCTAGAGAGAATGGGCGCTAAAAAGGCGGAAAATTTAATTGCTGCAATAGAGCAAAGTAAACAAACACAACTTGCTAAATTTATACTGGCGCTGGGTATTAGGGAAGTTGGCGAAGCAACGGCTAAAAACTTAGCCAATTATTTTTTAACACTACCCGCAATCCAGCAAGCGAATACTGAAGCGTTATTAAAAGTAGATGATATAGGTGACATTGTTGCCCAGCATATTCGCCGATTTTTCAAACAAGCTCACAACCAAGAAGTGATTCAAAAGCTTTTAGATGCAGGAATTTCATGGCCTGAATTACAGAAAAAGTCACAGACTAAATCTCCTTTAAAAGACAAAACGTTTGTATTAACGGGGACTTTAGTAAAAATGGGCAGAGCAGAGGCCAAGCAAGCCTTAGAAAGTTTGGGGGCAAAAGTTTCGGGGAGCGTCTCAAAGAAAACTGATTATGTGGTTGCTGGTGAATCAGCCGGTTCTAAGCTAAAGAAAGCTCAGGATTTGAATTTAGAAATTCTAAATGAAGATGATTTATTGACGCTATTATCAGGTAACAAAAACCTTTAAATAGCGCCAATCCATAAACCGTTTAAAAGGGAAATTCGTTATTTTTTCTTTTTCCCTAATAGGCCTTTAAATGCACCTTTAAAATCAATAGACTTACCATAATCTGATTTTTTTAATTTATACGCCTCTTGCTCTTTATCTACTACGGTAGACGCTGTATTTTCTGGCTCTACTTTTGTAGTATTTTCAGACTTAGTAGCGACAGGCGGTGTATTTTTAGTACTTTTTTTGCCTTTTCCAGAAAATAAAGACTTGCCTAGCCCAAATAATTTTTTACCTTTCTTTGCATTAGCTGATTCTTTTACTGGATCAACTTTTGGCTGATCTACTGCTGGCGCAGTTAAAGCTTCGTCAGTAACAATCCTTGCTGCTGGTGCTGCCATAACAGGCTCAGGAATTGATATAGCTTCCGTAGGCGTTGGTATATCCAGTTTTGGCGCGGTAATGTTACTTTCAAGTGTTTCTGAAAATGGCGTTGCTATAAATGCAGGTGCTGGAGCGGGTGGCGCTGCCATAGTGACAGGTTCTACTTTTTCTTTTTCTGTCTCTATATCAACAGGAGCAGTAATTGGGGCAACAACAACTTCTTCTACTGTTACCGGAGGCTCAATAATTTCTTCCTCAACCACTTCTTCTATTATTTCGGCTGTTTTTATCGGTTCAACTGTAACCGACTCTTCATTACTCTCATTTATTATAGGTGTTTGGCTAACTGTACCTATTAATGCAATTATTTCAGCTTGATTCCTTTCTAATGTACTCAATAATTGTTGCTGTAGCTCAGACTTTTCATTTTCTTCGCGTGTCTTTTGCTCTTCTCCAGCTAATGTTAACTGAGATAATTTTTCACTCAATTCATCCATTCCTTCCTTAACAAGGCCTGCAGAGCTACTTTCAGCGACTAACCTAGCTATTTCTTCCTTATGTGTTTCTTCCATCCTTGAGCTGGCATTTTTTTCTGCACTTAAATGCTCAGTTAATTGCATCAACATATTATCTTGTTGTTGCCATATTATGGTATCCGATATACTCTCGCTAGCGCCTACCAACTGCTCGCTTAAGTCAAAAGTTTGTGCAACTTCTCTAATTTTCTCTACAACTTGTTGATGCCTTTCTGCTACGTTTTTCTTAAACTCAGCTGAAGCTTGTTGCTCTTCTTCCATCTGCTCTTCAGCAGTTGCTAAATTGACCGCACAGGCTTTAATTTTTTGTTCTGCACTTGTCAGTTTTTCTTGTATTTGATTTTTTTGCAACTCAGCAAGTTTTATTTTTTTCTTTAAAGAAAAACTTTTAATTCCATAAAGTAATGAAAAACAGATCCATACAGCGACAACTAATGCTGCAATAAAAATCTTATTTTCCAATGCAATTAAGTACCAAACTGGAAGTAACTCTTTAATTTCAAGTAATTGTTCTTGCATAGCTATTTATCTCAATAAAATATAAGGACTCAAATATCATTTAAGTTGCTTAGAATAATGCATCTATATAAGCCGAGCATTATATCAAACTATCACTTCAATGCGGCTAATAAACTGAAAGCAAAAAAAAACCCATCAACTCTTGAGTTGATGGGTTTTTAATATGGCGTCCCCAGGGGGGTTCGAACCCCCGTTACCGCCGTGAAAGGGCGGTGTCCTAGGCCTCTAGACGATGGGGACTAAGACTGTACTGTGTGTGATTAAAAAATCACCTCTCCTTAATTACATAAAAAACTTTTTCAAGTTAAAAACACACATCCTATGCATTTTTGTTTGGCGTCCCCAGGGGGGTTCGAACCCCCGTTACCGCCGTGAAAGGGCGGTGTCCTAGGCCTCTAGACGATGGGGACTAAAACTATTCACAACCTTGGTGGAGCTAGGCGGGATCGAACCGCCGACCTCAACACTGCCAGTGTTGCGCTCTCCCAATTGAGCTACAGCCCCTCTTAGTTGAGTTCTTAAATTATACGGTAAAACTAACCTTTGTCTAGTCTTTTATTGAATTAATATATTTAATTGCTCGTTCCATGCGCTGCAATGTCTTTTCACGCCCTAATAATTCAAGCGTCACATCAATAGAAGGAGACATTCCCGCACCACAAACAGCAACACGCAACGGTTGCGCAACTTTACCTAATTTTAACTCCAGCTGTTCCGCCGTCGCCAAAACAATATCATGTAAGACTGTACCACTCCATGTATCAAGCGCAGAAAACTCACTTAATAACTTTGTTAAGACTTCATCAGTACCCACTTTAAAGTTTTTCTTCGCGGCTTTTGCATCATATTCATCAAAATCTTTATAAAAATAAATACTGGCATCGGCCATTTCAACTAATGTTTTACTGCGCTCTCGCTGTGCCTTTACCACATCTTGCAAATCTGGCCCTTGTGCTTGCACATCAATACCACGTTGCAACATATGCCAATTTAAATGCTTAGCTACCAGTTCTGGCTCACTGTTCATTATATATTGGTGATTAATCCACACTAATTTTTCAGTATTAAACGCTGAAGCCGCCACATTAACATTAGATAAATCAAATAGCTCAATCATCTCTTCACGCGTAAATAACTCTTGGTCTCCATGCGACCAACCCAATCTGACTAAATAGTTAAGCAAGGCTTCTGGTAAGTAACCTTCATCACGATACTGCATCACACTGACAGCACCATGTCTTTTCGACAATCTTGCACCATCATCACCTAATATCATTGGCAAATGAGCATAATTAGGCAATTCAGCCTTTAATGCCTTTAATATATTAATTTGCCTAGGTGTATTATTAACATGATCATCCCCGCGGACAACATCAGAAATCTCCATATCCATATCATCAACGACAACCGTTAAGTTATACGTTGGTGTACCGTCTGAACGCGCAATAATAAGATCATCTAATTCTTGATTAGCGACAGTAATACTTCCCTTAACCGCATCAACCCAAGTTACAACACCCTCTGCTGGATTACGAAAGCGAACAACTGGATTAACCCCCTCCTTCACTTCGGCAGTATGCCGACATTTGCCGTTATAACGCGGTTTTTCTTTATTAGCCATTTGCTGTTCGCGCAGAACATCTAACTCATCTTTTGAACAATAGCAGTGATAGGCATCGCCTTGATCCAATAATTGCTGGATAATTTCCTTATACCGATCAAACCGATGCGTTTGATAAAAAGGCCCTTCATCATAATCTAAACCCAACCATTCCATTCCTTCTAAGATAGCGTCAACCGATGCTTGAGTAGATCTTTCTAAATCAGTATCCTCTATACGTAAAACGAAGTTTCCCTGATTTTTTTTCGCATGCAACCATGAAAATAATGCTGTTCTCGCTCCACCTACATGTAAATATCCAGTGGGACTCGGTGCAAATCGTGTTTTTATACTCATATCTTTTTTATCTCAACATTATTTAAATTGCATTGAAAACTTGTTCCATCAAAGAACGCTATTATACGCATTATTACTTGAGCTTTTAGTCTCTAATAGCTATTTTTTGCCCTAACAACCCTATAACATAAATCCATATCATATTACCTTTTAATAAAAAAGCTTAAATGATACAATTTTTGAACCAGTTCATTAATTTCAGGAAGTAATTATGTATAAAAAAAGTTTAATCTCTGCTATTTCATTAACGGGGCTCGCTTTATCCGGTTGTGCTGCCAATCAAGCAACGACTTACCCAAGCTTTTCACCTGCACCGGTTGCTAAAAACACCTCAACGACTAATTTTGCACAAACGACTGATAACTTAATGGTTATTTTAGATGCATCTTCGTCAAAAGCGGTGACTTATGATGGCGACTCATCTAATTCATCTGTGCTAGATGTAGAAAAACAACTACTGCAACGTATTAATCAAACAATTCCTGCTAAAGCAAAGTTATCTTCTGGTTTACGTAGTTTTGGTTCCGGCCCTTGCTTAGATTGGCAAAGTACACAACTTTTACAAGAAGTTAGCACGCATTCAAGCAATACTTTTCAATCTAACTTAGATAAAGCCAATTGCGCTAGCGGTGGCTCTCCATTAGAAAGCGCTGTTCAAAGTGTAGCAACGGATTTAAATAGTGCAACTGGCAACATTGCATTATTAGTCGTTACTGATGCCTATAGATTATCAGCAGATACCTTAACGGCAGCAACTGCACTAGAAAAACAATATGGTGATCGCTTATGTATTTACTCTGTTTGGGTAGGTAATGAACATGAGCAAGCAGGAAAGTTCTTATTACAAGAATTATCAAATATTGCTGGTTGTGGTAAAAGCGTTGATATAAAAGAGCTTACTTCAAATACAGCAACAGCCGCTTTCGTTGAAGAAATTTTATACAGTAGAACAAAAGCAACTAAAGCTATCGTTCTTGATAATGACAAAGATGGCGTACCTAACAGCCAAGATAAATGCCCTACCACTCCTAAAGGTGCAAAAGTAAACAGCGCAGGCTGCTGGGCATTTAGTGACCTCAAGTTTAACAATAATAAAGCATCAATTAGAGCTGGATATGCGTCTTTATTTGATAACGCTATTAAAATACTAAAATTGAACCCAACATTGATTGTTGAGATTCAAGGACACACTGATGGCAATGGCGCAGCAAGCTATAACAAGACCCTTTCCATGAAAAGAGCAACAACTGTTAAGAATCTTTTAGTTAACAACGGCATCTCAGCTGATCGTTTAACTGCAAAAGGTTTTGGCGAAAGCGCTCCTATTGCAACGAATGATACTGCATTAGGTCGCGAAACTAATCGCCGAGTAGAGTTTAAAGCATCTTATAAATAAGCTCTCAATCTGCCTCTTATAGTAATAAGAGGCAGATTTCCTTTTGTTTCAAGCCTTTCTTTAAACTTGCGCTTCCTTGCACAAGCCATCTACCCTAAAATTACTTAACGCTGATTAACTCTAAACCAGCCATATAAGGCCGCAATACCTCAGGTACAACAATATCACCACTCTCTGTTTGGTAATTCTCTAAAATAGCCACTAAAGTACGCCCAACAGCAAGCCCAGACCCATTTAAAGTGTGAACTAACTCTGGTTTTCCTGTTTCAGGATTTCTCCAACGAGCTTTTAAACGGCGCGCTTGAAAATCTTTAAAATTACTACAAGATGAAATTTCTCGATAGGTCTCTTGCCCAGGTAACCACACTTCTAAATCATAGGTTTTAGTTGATGAAAATCCAGTATCACCGGCACACAATAAAACTTTACGATACGGAAGCTTTAATTTTTGTAATATATTTTCAGCATGCTGCGTTAATACTTCATGCGCCTTCTCAGATTCACTTGCTTTTACAATCTGTACTAACTCAACTTTCTCAAATTGATGTTGACGAATTAAACCACGCACATCACGCCCATAAGCACCCGCCTCACTACGAAAGCACGGTGTATGCGCAACCATTTTTAATGGCATATCTACTGCATCAACAATCTCATCGCGCACAATATTAGTAACAGGCACTTCAGCCGTGGGAATTAAATACAACTCAGGGTTACTACTGACTTTAAATAAATCATCCGCAAACTTGGGTAACTGCCCTGTGCCATACAAACTATCTGCATTAACTATATAAGGGACATAAGTCTCAGAATAGCCATGCTCATCAGTATGCATATCTAACATAAACTGAGTAATCGCTCGTTGTAACCTAGCAATACTCCCTTTTAAAGCCACAAACCGTGCACTGGTGATTTTTGCTGCGACTTCAAAATCCATTCCTTGATTAATCGCGCCTAAATCAACATGATCCTTAACTTCAAAATCAAAACTTGGAATATCTCCCCAGCGAAGAACCTCTATATTATCTTCTTCATCTTTACCAACGGGAACAGCTGCATCTAAAATATTAGGCAGTACTTCCATCATAGATTTCATTGCAGATTGTATCTCTGACAATTCTGTTTCTGCCGCTTTTAGCTGATCCCCTAACCCCTGCACTTTATCCAATAAAGGCTGTACATCCTCGCCTTTTGCTTTTGCTCGACCAATAGACTTAGAGCTTAAATTACGTTCATTCTGTAATTCTTGTGTTTTAACTTGTATCAATTTACGTCTATTTTCTAAATCTGTATAGCTCTGACTATCAAAATCTACACCACGTCTTTTTAATTCTACCTGTACAGATTCAAGATCTGATCTAAACAACTGAGGATCCAACATAATATTTTTTTATTTACCGTTAATAAAGTTTTTAAATGTATCTATAAGACAGTCTAAATTTGGTTACCAACCCACCAACCTGTCCAAATTAATGTGCCACACAATGCAGCATTCGCAACTAATACGCTGAGCATCATATTAATTTCTTGCTTAAAATGATGCCCTTCTTCAATCAGATATAAAACCACATAAAGGCTAGAGAAAGTAATAAAAACACCCACTAGCACAATAAACAAGGCAGCCTTATGCTCTTCTTGCAGGCTGAATTTACTCATCAAGAAAATAGAAAGAAAACCGATGATAAAAGCAACTAAGGCATTCGCTATATATAAAGCATAAGGGAACACCCAATGCATAATTCGTATAACACCACCCGAATAGGCAAATAAGCCTCTTCCTGCCATTAATCCAATCCAAACAGCAAAGACACATAAGAAAACACTTAATAATACATTTACCAGTGCTTTATATAGGTCACCTTGCTCAATGAGTATCACCGTATCTAAAGAAAAAGTAGAAAAGGTAGTAAAAGAACCAAACAAGCCTATTAAAATAGCCGATCGATATTCTAAACTGATCGCCACTTTTTGTAATATTAAGACTTCAGTTAATAAGCCGATAAGGAATGAACCTAAAACATTCACACTTAAAGTTCCATAGGGAAATTCACGCCCCAACCACTGGTAAATACCAGTAGAAACTAAAAAACGTAAAACAGCGCCAAATGCGCCGCCCAAAGCAATAGCAATCAGTGGATTCATTATGATTTAAATCTTAAGAAGGTGTTCGCGATAGTGCTTTAATTCATTGATTGACTCAATAACATCATCGAGTGCCTGATGAGTATTTGCTTTTACAAAAGAGTCTTTAACTTCTGGTGCCCACAAGCCTGCAACTATTTTTAAAGTCGAAACATCAAGATTACGATAATGGAAATATTGCTCAAACTCACGCATATAATGATATAAAAAGCGTCTGTCTTGTCCTATGCTATTACCACACATCGGCGATGCACCTTCAGGCAACCATTGCTTTATAAAATCTAAACTTAAACGCATCGCTTCTGCGTCATTAATCGTTGATTCTTTAACTCGCTGAATAAGCCCAGATTCACCATGATGCTTTTGATTCCAATCATCCATTGCCGCTAAAGCTTCATCACTTTGGTGTACCGCAATAACAGGCCCAGTGGCTAAAATATTAAGATGTTTATCCGTAATGATAATGGCTATTTCAATAATTAAATCCGTATCCGGATCCAAACCTGTCATTTCTAAATCAAGCCAGATTAGGTTTTCTGCATTTTGTGCCATATACTCTTGCTCACTGAGATGATATTAATGCGGTAAATTGTAGCATTCGCTAGTCTTTATGGCGAGCAACAATAGACTATTCTATAGTAGATACAATCTAGCTTTATAAATACTCCCTCACTATTCCCTTAATTCTCAAAAACAGTTATGAATACATTTACTTACGTTTTTCTTATTGCTTTATTTCTTTCTTATGCAGTGCAGTTTTGGTTATCCACACGTCAATCTGCATACGTACTTAAACATCGCCCTGAAGTTCCTGATGATTTCAAAGCGTCAGTTTCACTAGAAGCACACCAAAAAGCCGCTGACTACACCATTGAAAAAGGTAAACTGGGTGATATTGATAGCGTGATAGGCATTGTATTTTTATTGTTATTCACCTTAGGCGGCGGAATTAGTCTGCTATTTGATTTTTGGGCCAGTTTTGATTTATCACCTATTTTAAGCGGTGTCATTTCCTTGGGCTCTGTTTTCATTATTATGTCTGTTCTTGAGTTACCGCTATCTATCTACCAAACATTTGTTGTAGAAGAAAAATATGGCTTTAATAAAAGCACCGTCAAGCAATTTATAACTGACCAACTCATGCAACTGGTATTAGTTGCCGTAATCGGCTTACCCTTGCTAGCATTAATCTTATGGGTAATGGATGAAATCGGACAATACTGGTGGGTATGGACTTGGGCAATCTTAATTAGTTTTTCTCTATTATTAAGCTGGTTATACCCTACGTTGATCGCTCCTTTATTTAATAAATTCACACCACTAGAAGATGGTTCATTAAAAGACCGCATTCAACAGTTACTAGAACGTTGCGGCTTTAGCAGCAATGGTATTTATATTATGGATGGCTCCAAACGTTCTGGTCATGGAAACGCCTACTTTACTGGCATGGGTAGTAACAAGCGCATCGTGTTTTTTGATACCTTAGCCGAATCGTTAGATGACGAAGAAATGGAAGCCGTTTTAGCTCACGAATTAGGCCATTTTAAGCGAAAACATGTTATAAAAATGTTGGTTGCTAGTTCAGTGATGAGTTTAATTAGCTTAGCTGTTTTAGGTTGGTTAATTACTGAACCTTGGTTTTTTACTGGCCTAGGTGTCACAACAGAGTCTAATGCTGCCGCACTATTACTCTTCATGTTAGTTTCACCCGCCTTTACTAGTTTTATGACACCAATCAGCGCTTACTTTCAACGTAAATTTGAATTTGAAGCAGATGATTTTGCATCAGAACATGCAAAAGCAAGTAAATTAATCAGTGGGCTGGTTAAATTGTATGAAGAAAATGCCAGCACCTTAACACCCGACCCATTATTTTCTGCTTATCATTACAGTCACCCACCTGCTGCAATTCGTATTGCACATCTCAATAAAGCTTAATACTTTACTCACAGCAATGGGTGCACTATTGCACCCATTATTTATTAGTACACTCTATCTATGACAGAATTACATACTGGACTCGTTATATCTAACTTAGGTAAAGGCGTCGCTGTAGAATTTAATAACGACATTATTCTCTGTCAAACATTACGCAAAGTGCCTACTTTAGCAGCAGGTGATCAAGTTAAATTCACTATTGTTGCTAAAGATCAAGGGCGTATTGAAGAGATGCTTCCAAGACATTCGGTTTTAGAGCGCCCCAATAGAGGTGCGAAAACGCGCCCTGTTGCCGCAAATATTGATCAAGTTTTCTGCGTTTTTGCTGCTGAACCTTTTTGCGATTTTTTATTGATTGATCAATATCTCGCCATTTGTGAAAACCGCAACATCACTCCTCACTTAATCTATAACAAGTCCGATTTAGCCTACTCTGAAATAATAGAAAAAGAGCTAGAAACCTATCTAGCACTTGGCTATTCACTCTATCGAGTTAGCGCAACTAACAGCGTAGGAATCAAAGAATTAGAATCCGCCTTAACCGATAAAATTAGTATTTTTACAGGGCAATCTGGCGTAGGAAAATCATCATTAAGCAATGCCTTAATGCCCGATAAAGCCTTAAAAACTAATACCGTTTCCGCCATTACCAAACACGGCCGCCACACCACCACTGCCGCGACTTTATACCATCTCGAAAAAGGCGGTGATTTAATAGATAGCCCCGGTGTTGCTATTTTTGGCTTAGCAGGCATCTCTGAAAATCAA
>Ga0209081_1000936_pt1 | contig 17614 bp, 15 predicted proteins | sample GOMGulsemesocosm_4_FD_184636 | JGI IMG/M metagenome (GOLD analysis project Ga0209081, IMG submission 184636) | Methane-oxidizing microbial communities from mesocosms in the Gulf of Mexico - GOM15B Gulf of Mexico (SPAdes) (version 2) | ecosystem: Environmental > Aquatic > Marine > Cold seeps... | reverse complement strand
ATAAAAGTGATATAAAAGTGATATAAAACAGTAACATAAGGCAAACAAAAGATCTATGTTTTAGGAATTGGCTCTATTTGGATGGTTAATTAGTGTAATTGACATAACCTAATCGTCATAAATTTTTAACCTGTTTGTAATATCTCCCCACTATAGTTCCTGACAGCTTGACTTGCATCGTTTTTTATTCACCTGCAGGTCATAAGCTAAACTAGTTTATATAACATAATACAACCATAATATAATAGTGGAGAGCACTGTGATTTCATCTTTCAAACAAAAATCTACAAAGTTACCCGTCGGTATAGTTTTACTTGGTTCCATCCTATTACTAGGTGGATGTGTCGATGATGGCGAAGACGGTGCTGTAGGTGCCACAGGTGCTGTAGGTGCCACAGGCGCTGTAGGTGCCACAGGCGCTGTAAGTGCTGCAGGTTCAGCTAGTTTAAAACGACTAGCAACAGCTCCAGTTGGTGCTGAGTTCACGGGACTTTTTCTAAATACCGACGGAGCGTTATTTCTTAATGTTCAGCACCCAAGTGATAGCAATGCTACTGTCGATAACGATGGCAAAACCTTCGACAAAGGAACCGTTGGTGTAATCACGGGTACAGATTTTAATTCCCTTGGCAATATTGCCGCGATGGATATGCCAGTTGCTACGGCCGATAAAGAAGTGGTAATGACCGCGGTTGGTCAATACAAAGTACTGGTTCAACAAGCCGACGCGCTGAATGATGGCAATGAAATGGGCGACATTCTTGCTGCTGATGGCACAACGGTTATCAAAAGTTCAAACGATCCTGATTTTAACGCTGCGGTACCAGACGGTACTGGCGGTTACTATCTTTACAGTAACTGGGAAGATCGTCCAGGTAGCATGAGTCGTATCAAAATCTCCTCAGATTACGCCACAGTTACTGCCGAAGGCATGCTAGATTTCTCTTCAGTCGACGGCACTTGGGTTAATTGTTTCGGTACGCTCAGCCCGTGGGGTACACCGTTATCTTCAGAAGAGTTGTACTTTGATAATACAGCCGATTGGTTCGACCCAGACTACAAATATTTCAGTAATGCAGAAGCGATTGCAGAATACAAAGGCTACCCACTTAACCATAGTGGCATGTGGGGTAACCCTTATGATTATGGCTATATCATAGAAATCGGAACCAACGGTACGGTGAATACAGTGGATGAAGCGGCTGTAGAAGTCAATAAGCTGGAAACAATGGGACGGTTTTCACATGAAAACTCGGTTGTCATGCCAGATCGACGCACAGTATTCCTAAGTGATGATGGCACTGGTGTAGTGTTCTTCAAATTTGTGGCTGATGTTGTTGATGATATGAGCGCAGGTACGTTGTACGCTGCAAAAGTCACCCAAGCTAATGGGGTTTCTGATCCAGCCGAAGCATCTTTTGGTGTTCAATGGGTTAAGCTGGCACATGGAACAGAGGCTAGCATTGAAGCAGCAATTGCCGAATACGATGGCACTTTTGCAGAAGCTAAGATGATTACAGACCAGCAGATTAACGACTGGGCTGAAGCAAAAACTAATACGGATATTGATGGTGACGGCAACGTAGCCACTACAGACTTTACCGATAACCGTCCTGCTTTCCTTGAGTCTCGCAAAGCGGCTGTAGCACTGGGCGCGACTGGCGAATTCCGTAAAATGGAAGGGGTTAACATCAACTTCAACTTAGCCGATACTTGGTGGAACGCTGGCGCTGCAGATGGCGCACAAGCGTACATGTACATGGCAATGTCTAGTTTTGATAAAACCATGTCTGATGGCGAAGGTGATATCCAACTAGATGGAACCAATGGAAAATGTGGTGTTGTTTACCGTATGAAGCTAGGCAAAAATGCAAATGGGCTAGTGGACGTGACTGCTATGGTTCCAGCGATTGTTGGCGGTCCATACTACGGTGATAGAGCCGACAACCAGTGCAACATCAACAACATCTCGAATCCTGATAACTTGTTAATTCTTGATGATGGTCGTGTATTGATTGGTGAAGATACTGGTAAGCACGAGAACAACGTTGTTTGGTTGTTCGAAGATCCAGCGCTATAAAAATTAAAGTAAAGCTTTCTTAAAAAGAAAGTTCTCAATAAAGCGGCAAGACATAAGTCTTGTCGCTTTTCTCATTGTAAAAGCAGATAGAAATAACTCAGCGAGTCTCTAATGAAAAAAATTATAGCGGGAATACTCATCCTAAATACTTTATTCCTGTATGGTTGTAAGAACGATAGTGATGACACAAACAGTGATGACACAAACATTGGAACCGATACGACTCAAGCTGAACTCAGCATCCTCAACAGTTTGGTTTTCCCCAAGAGTAATCCTGAAGGATTATCAGGTTATCTCAGGCCTGAAGAATCCGGTACAATCTATAATCCAGAGGCAGTCATTCCACCACAGTGTTACACCAAGCATGAAGGCCAATACAATCCTTGTATGACCTGTCACCAAACTTATCCGTTTAAAAGCCGCCCAAACCAGATGAACGATGGTGGTCTGCAACGTGAATATGCTTTTTCCGATCTCGGTACCCAAAACCATTGGCAAAACCTGTTTGAAGACCGTACTGATGCAATGGCACAGATCACCGATCAACAAGTAATTGATTACATATATACCGACAATTACAGCCCGCTAATCACACAACTCAAAACCTCTAGTGGCTGGCAAGGCGCTATCCCCGAAATTGAAAATTTACAGCGAGGTGAAGCTGCCTTTGATGAACATGGTTTTGCGCAAGATGGTAGCGGCTGGGTTGCTTTTAATTATAAACCACTACCTAGCACTTTTTGGCCAACCAACGGATCAACAGACGATGTAATGATTCGGTTACCAGAGGCATTTCGAACTTCAGCCTGTGATACAAAAACATTATCAAAAGACACCTATCTGGCCAACCTCTCGATACTTGAAGCCAGTATAAAAAAACTCGAACATATCAGTGTTCCACCTATTGATGAAAACAAGGTTTGTGCCGATCTAAACGGCGATGGCATCATGACTATTGTGAAACAGATTAACCAACAGAAGTCTTATGTCGGTAATGCTAATTCAATTGAAGTCACAGAGATGTTATATCCTCTTGGTACACAGTTTATGCATACGGTACGCTACGTAGGAATAAATTCCGATGGGGGAATAACCATCCCCGCACGGATGAAAGAGGTTCGCTATATGGAAAAATTCAAATTCCTTCCAGCCACTGAATTAATATCTCGGTACGGTAAAGAACGTCAGGAAAAAATTGATGAACTGTTACCAAAGTATACTCATCGAGGCGATAAAGGAACCGATAATGGCTTTGGCTGGATGGTTCAAGGCTTTATCGAGGCTGAGGATGGTCACCTACGGAAACAGAGTGAAGAGGAGCATTTATTCTGCATGGGTTGTCACACAACTATTGGAACAACCATTGATAATACCTTTGCATTTCCAAGAAAAGTCACAGGCGCCGAAGGATGGAAATATATTAACCTGAAAGAGATGAAAGATGTTCCAATGGTAAACGGCTCTGCAGAGGGCGAAATAAAACATTACATGAGAACGGTTGGTGGTGGAAATGAGTTCAGAGAAAACCCCGAAATATTACAACGCTTTTTTAATGATGACGGCACATTAAACGATGATGCGCTTACTCAGGCAAAGGATGTATATGACCTGATCACGCCCAGCGTTCGTCGCGCACTGGATTTAAACAAAGCTTACATGACCATTGTAAAAGATCAGGATTTTATCCACGGCAGAGATGCCAATCTCGGCGTATCAAAAAACGTTTATGAGAGCGTAGATAATAAAACACCAGTTTTACCCGAAGAGAATACCGTACTCTGGGATATCCGCCTTAATTGGGCGGAGTGATCCCATTTAGGCTGAATCATCAGACAGCACTTTTAGGTGAAAATATCATTTAAGTTATATACTTCGGAATTGAATCTAAGCATTAAAACTTAATTTAAGTTTTAATTTAATTGGTGCTTCACCGGTAAACCATTCAGTATAATAGTGTTGGTTTACCGATGTTTTTTGTCATTAAACTAGCGCTTTTAAAAAACGTGCGGTGTGTGAGGTGGCATGTTGGGCAACTTCTTCAGGTGTACCTACCACTAAAATTTCACCACCACCAGAGCCACCTTCAGGACCAAGATCAATAACCCAATCTGCGGTTTTAATCACATCAAGGTTATGCTCAATCACCACAATAGTATTACCGTGATCGCGTAAACGATGGATAACATGCAACAGCTGTTTTATATCGTGAAAATGTAAACCTGTGGTTGGTTCATCTAAAATATATAAGGTTTTTCCCGTATCGCGCTTAGAAAGTTCTTTTGATAACTTAACGCGTTGCGCTTCACCACCAGAAAGTGTGGTTGCTGATTGTCCTAGCTTAATATAACCTAAGCCAACATCAAGTAATGTTTGCAGTTTACGTTTTACTGCTGGAATAGCATTGAAAAACTCAAAGGCATCTTCGATAGTCATATCTAATACTTGGTGAATATTTTTGCCTTTGTACAATACTTCTAACGTTTCACGATTGTAGCGTTTAGATTTACACACATCACAAGGCACATAAACATCAGGTAAAAAGTGCATTTCTACTTTGATTAACCCATCACCTTGGCAAGCTTCACAGCGACCGCCTTTAACGTTAAAGCTGAAACGCCCTGCTTTATAGCCGCGAGAGCGTGACTCTTGGGTGGCGGCAAAAATATCGCGAACAGCGGTAAATATACCCGTATAAGTCGCTGGGTTTGAACGCGGTGTTCTACCTATGGGGCTTTGATCAATATCAATAACTTTATCAAGATGCTCTAAACCTGAAATAGAATTATAGGGTGCGGGTTCGTCTACGGTTGCGCCGTTAAGTTCAATATGAGCAAGTTTGTATAAGGTGTCATTGATCAGGGTTGATTTACCTGAGCCAGAAACCCCCGTAATACACGTCATCAAACCGTTAGGAATAACCAAATCAACATTTTTTAAATTATTGCCAGTCGCCCCTTTTAATTCGACAATATTTTCTTTATCAAACGGATGGCGTTTTGTTGGAACTTCAATTTTTTCTACGCCAGATAGATATTTGCCTGTAAGTGAGTCTTTACAATTTAGAATGTCATCTACCGTACCTTGGGCAATAATCTCCCCCCCGTGAACACCTGCACCAGGGCCAATATCAACGACAAAATCAGCAGCACGAATAGCATCTTCATCATGTTCTACCACAATAACGGTATTACCTAAATCACGTAAATGAATTAAGGTACTTAGTAAGCGTTCGTTGTCTCGCTGATGTAAACCAATAGAGGGTTCGTCAAGGACATACATTACGCCGACCAAACCTGCGCCAATTTGACTGGCTAGGCGAATACGTTGCGCTTCACCACCTGATAAGGTATTTGCACCACGCGATAAGTTTAAATAATTCAAACCGACATTAACTAAAAAACCTAAACGCTCATTAATTTCTTTTAAAATCTTTTCAGCAACTTGTGCTTTTTGCCCTGTTAAGGTTAAGCCTTGAAAGAAAGCGAGCGCATCGGCAATGGCATATTCAGCAACAACAGGTAATGGCGTGTCAGCAATAAAAACATTACGCGCTTCTAAGCGTAAACGACTACCGTTACAGTCGGGGCAGTGTTGGCTATTAAGGTATTTGGCTAACTCGTCACGCACCGCATTAGATTCAGTTTCTTTATAGCGGCGCTGCATGTTGTTGATAATACCTTCAAAGGCATGCTTCCGTAGTACTATATCACCACGGTCGTTCATGTATTTAAATTCAATTTCTTGATTGTCGCTACCGTAAAGTACAATTTTTTTCACTTGTTCGGTTAGGTCTTTAAAGGGTTTATCTAAAGGAAAATGGTAATGTTCCGCAAGGGCTTGCAGCATTTGAAAATAATAAAAATTGCGTTTGTCCCAACCACGTACCGCACCACCAGATAAACTTAATTCTTCATTACTGATCACGCGGCTGCTATCAAAAAACTGTTCAATACCCAAGCCATCGCAAGTTTTACAGGCGCCCGCGGGGTTATTGAATGAAAATAAACGTGGCTCTAGTTCTTGCATACTGTAACCACAATGTGGACAAGCAAAATTGGCTGAGAACAAGAGTTCTTCTCGATCAGGCTCATCCATAAAAGCAACTTTGGCAGTGCCCGCCGTTAACCCTAAAGTGGTTTCAAAAGATTCAGATAAACGTAATTGAATGTCTGGACGCACTTTTAAGCGATCAACCACTACTTCAATAGTATGCTTTTTATGTAATTCTAATGGCGGTGGATCAGATAAATCACATACTTCACCGTCAATACGGGCACGAATAAACCCTTGGGCAGCAAGGTTATCTAGTAGCTTTACGTGTTCACCTTTACGGTTTTGCAGTACTGGTGCAAGCAACATCACTTTAGTGCCTTCTTCAAGCGCTAAAACTTTATCAACCATTTGTGAAACCGTTTGCGCAGCTAAAGGTTGTTTGTGTGTTGGACAACGAGGCTCGCCAACACGGGCATATAACAAACGTAAGTAATCGTAAATTTCGGTAATAGTGCCCACGGTTGAACGAGGGTTATGCGAGGTGGATTTTTGCTCGATAGAGATTGCTGGTGATAAGCCTTCAATGTGGTCAACATCAGGCTTTTCCATTAACGATAAAAATTGACGTGCATAAGCAGAAAGCGATTCTACATAGCGACGTTGCCCTTCAGCATACAAGGTATCAAAAGCCAGTGATGATTTACCCGAGCCAGAAAGCCCTGTAATGACTACGAGTTTATCGCGAGGGATCGTTAAAGAAATATCTTTAAGATTATGGGTTCTAGCCCCTCTGACTTCAATATTTTTCATTTTTTATCCAGTAAACTATCGGTAAAATAACAGCCATATATTATGACATAGTTCAACTATAAGCACTTTTATTTTATTCGTTTGAGTAATAGAATAAATAAAAAGTAACATCGTTATAATCCAAGGTTAGATAGATGAATACTAAACAAGTAATTAATGTTTTAATCGCAGTGATAATGGCTTTTACAGTAGGCTTTAATATTGATGCTCAGCCGTCTGTACAGCAAGGAATGGGAGTATTTGTCGCTATTGCTTGGCTGTGGATCACTCAGGCACTACCCATAAGCACTACAGCATTACTGATCCCAATACTGGCGATAACAAGTGGTTTACTAACCACTTCACAGGCATTTAAAAACTTTGCTAATCCTGTTATTTTTCTGTTTATGGGTGGTTTTGCCTTGGCGGCCGCATTACAAAGATATGGCTTAGATCAACTTTTCGCAAATAAGATGCTTTCTCTTTCAGGCGGAAAACCCTTTAAAGCGATTTTATTGTTGTTTTTAACCACCGCAATACTGTCTATGTGGATCAGTAACACCGCTACCCTTGTGTTAATGTTGCCAATAGCACTCGGTTTGTTATCTTCATATAATACTAAGGCTTCTCCCAATTTAACTATTTTTGTGCTGCTAGGGCTTGCATACTCTGGTAATTTAGGTGGTATGGCAACTTTAATAGGCAGCCCGCCTAATGCTATTGCAGCTTCCGCCGCTAACTTAAGTTTTGCTGATTGGCTTAGTTGGGGTATACCTATGTTTGCCTTGTTATTTCCATTGATGATTTTAGTGCTGTTTGTACTCTTTAAACCAAAATTTCCTGACTCAGTTACTATCAACCCACCTAAAGTAGAGTTCAGTTGGCAACGTAGTATGGTGATCATTATTTTTTCTTTAACAACCTTATGTTGGATTTTTAGCGCACCGTTGTCACAAGCATTTGGCATTAATGGGGGTTTTGATGCGATGATAGCTGTATCGGCTATCGTGCTACTAACAGGTTCAAACAGTTTACCCTTTGATGAATTTATTAAAAAAACCAATTGGGGGATTTTAATTTTATTTGGTGGTGGCTTAACGCTGAGTGCGTTATTAAAAAGCTCGGGAGCTAGTTTATGGTTAGCAAATGTGATCAGTAGCCTTTTACCTGCTGATTACTCTTGGTTGGTACTACTAATTATTTGTGTGTTTGTTGTCTTTTTAACTGAGTTAGTCAGTAATACCGCTAGCGCCGCTTTGTTAGTTCCCCTTTTTATGACTGTAGCCTTAGATTTAGGATTACCACCGGTGGGAATTGCGGTAATTATTGCCTTGTGTGCATCTTGTGCCTTTATGTTGCCCGTAGCAACACCACCCAATGCAATTGTTTTTTCTTCCGGCTTAGTACCACAAAAAAAAATGATGCATGCGGGTTTAGTGCTTAACTTTAGTTTTGCTGTTGTTATTGCCACGGTGGCTGAATTGTTTTTTTAGTATTTTGTTAATATTTTGTAATGATTCAGCTTATGCAAAAGTTCAGGTATTGAGAATTGAGAATTGAGAATCCATATTCCGTCATCTTCGTGATCTTTTAATCGAAGATCCATAGCTTTTTGAACAAAAATTATCGTTCAGATATTTTAAAAATGACATCATATAAACGAGGTGAATAGTTATGTTTTTTTATCTTTATTCTGTTGTCATGAATTGCATGATAAACTAAGTTGATTTTCTTAACTCTTAAGTGAAGGTTCATGGGTGTTTCAGGTTTAAACCGTATTGAGAAAAAAGCAGCATTTTCGTTAGCTAGTGTTTTTGGTGTGCGTATGCTTGGGTTATTTATGATTTTGCCTGTGTTTGCTCTTTATGGTGAACAGTTAACAGGTTATAGCCCTTTATGGCTTGGTATTGCGATTGGCGCTTATGGCTTAACACAAGCACTGTTACAAATTCCAATGGGCATCCTCTCAGATAAATATGGTCGAAAGCCAGTCATTTTAACAGGCTTATTAATTTTTTTATTAGGTAGTGTTGTTGCCGCGCTTTCTACCAGTATTTATGGTGTAGTAATAGGCCGAGCTATTCAAGGCATGGGTGCAATAGCGAGTGCTATTTTAGCCTTGGCTGCCGACTTAACACGAGAAGAGCAGCGACCGAAAGTGATGGCGACTATTGGCATGTTTATTGGTTTGTCATTCACTTGTGCAATGATTTTAGGGCCTATAGTCGCTGAATTATTTGGTTTAAGTGGTTTGTTTTGGTTTACAGGTTTCCTTACTATTATTGCGATGTTTATGATCCAATTTATGGTGCCATATTCTGTCAATAAAGCGCCACGTGGTGATAGTGTTGCCTTACCAGAACAAATAACCAAACTCATTCGCCATCCACAGTTATCTCGTTTGAACTGGGGAGTCTTTATTTTGCACATGGCATTAACCGCTTGTTTTATTACCTTACCTAAACAATTTGTTGCTAGCGGTTTACCTTTAGATGATCACTGGAAAATATATTTACCAACCATGTTGGTCGCTTTCTTTTTAATGGTGCCTTTTATGATTTTTGCTATTAAAAAACAACAAGAAAAACCGATGTTTAGCGCAGCAATTGCTTTACTTAGTTTAGCATTATTTTCATTGTGGATATTGCCGCTAGGCTTTTGGAGTTTAGTGTTATCTATCGTCATGTTTTTTACCGCTTTTAATTATTTAGAAGCAACGATGCCATCAATATTATCTCGGATTGCTCCCGCTGGCGTTAAAGGTAGTGTGATGGGGATCTACTCTAGTAGCCAGTTTTTAGGGGCGTTTTTTGGCGGTATTTTAGGTGGGTTTATCGCTAGCCGTTATGGTGAACATAGTATATTTTTAGTGATGTCATGTATTTGTCTGATTTGGTTAGGGTTAAGTTTTAGCATGAAAAAGTTAGAAAAATCAAAAAACTTTACTTTTTCTACTGATATTAACAGTGAAGAAAAAGCCGCAGAGGTCGCAGAATTATTGATTAATATGCCTGGTGTGATTGAAGCCACCTTAGTGCGTGATGAGCATGTTGACACTTCCTTGGGGAAAAACAAAGTAATAGCTTATTTAAAAGTTAATGAAAAAATAGTTGACTTACAAGCCGTTAAAGCTTTATTACAATAATATTCTGGGGCTTTTGTAGGAGAAAATATATTTATCTTTGCTAAGACCTCCCCCTTGTAGGAAAGGATTTACCCTCGATCTCTTTAGTTTTTAAGCGACTAATATCAATGACACTCATTTTGTGATCTAATTAATTTTGTTTTTCCTTCACCAATATCCATCGCTATATTGACTCTAAGGCTCTCCCCTTTCAAATGCGATTACTTATATTTACAAAAATGTGTTGCTCATAATTTGGCTTTTAATACTTTTTGTGCGGCAAACATACCCATAAGCATCATACCAATAAAAACAAATATTTTTGGTTCAAAGGTTAATACATTAACAATGGCGGGTCCTGGACAGATCCCTGTCAATCCCCAGCCTGCACCAAAAAGTGCAGCACCGATAACTAAGTTTTTATCGATTAATTTATGTTCAGGAATAAAAAATTGCTTAGAAAACACAGGTTGAGTTTTCTTATTAACAACAAAAAAGAAACCAAAAGCAAATACTGATAAGCCACTACCCATCACTAACATCAAGCTTGGATCCCAATTACCTGCTACATCTAAAAAGTTGATAACTTTTGCAGGGTTAGTCATTTGAGCAATATAAAGCCCCACACCAAAGAATAAGCCACAGAAAAAAGAAATAAATAATTTCATTATAAAACCTTCAATTTAAATTAGTGTCATTATATGACGATAAAATGACGAGAAACAAATACTACGATAACTGCCACCAACATAAAAATACAGGTAGATAAGATTGAACGTGGCGACAAACGACCAATACCACAAATACCGTGACCACTAGTACAACCAGAGCCAAGACAAGTACCAAACCCAACTAAAAAACCACCTACAATAATAACCGGCCAAGAAATATCTATGCTTGACTCGTTGTGATAGTCAAATAACGTTAATACTAACGGTGATAAAATCAAGCCCAGCAAAAAACTCCAACGCCATTGTGGGTTAGTGTTTAATGCTTTAAATGAACCACTAACGATAGAGGAAATACCCGCAATATGACCTGTTAATAATAGAAATAATAAAGAAGAAAAACCTAATAATGCACCACCTAACAGCGCTGATAAAGGCGTAAACTCTGTCACGATAAAACTCCGTATTGAATAAAAGTACTATTTATAATTATCATAAATATGTGGAATATATTACTCAAAAACAGTTATCTGAGCAATTGAATTCAATTAAATACACTTATTACTGAAGACAATGGCAGAATGTGAACTGATTTATTGGTTTCCAGAACCGAATTATCACAATCAACACAATTATTGATAGATGTCAAAGTAACATTATCTATTGTCACTATAATATAAAATTATAGGGTGGGGTTTTAATTTAAGCCTATTCGTTAGTAATAGTTAGTAAGGAGAATCAATATGAATAAAGAACCAACATTAACATTACCTAGGATTTCTGAAGATCGTGAAGATCAGAGCTTAGCCTCGGTTAAAAACGTCACAAAACTGAGTAATCGTAAAATATTTTCAAATGCAAACTATCCGTATAAAGAGAAAATGGGGGAGGATGAATATGAAGTTTTGAAAAAGGATTTGCAAATTGAGTTATTAAAAATGCAAGGATGGGTAAAGAAGACAGGACAGCGCATTCTAATCATATTCGAAGGACGAGATGCGGCTGGTAAAGGCGGCACGATTAAAAGAATGATGGAACATCTAAACCCTCGTGGCGCAAGAGTTGTTGCACTTGAAAAGCCGAGTGAGGGTGAGCAAGGACAATGGTATTTCCAGCGGTACATTAAACACCTACCATCAAAAGGAGAAATTGTTATGCTTGATAGATCCTGGTACAACCGGGCAGGTGTTGAGCGTGTAATGGGGTTTTGCAAGCCTGGGGAGTACCTTGAATTCATGCGTCAGGCGCCAGAGTTGGAACGTATGCTGACACGTAGTGGTATAACACTGCATAAATTATGGTTTTCAGTTAGTCGTAATGAGCAATTCAGGCGTTTCCAGAAACGACAGCTCGATCCCCTAAAACAGTGGAAATTAAGTCCTATTGATCTAGCTTCACTGGATAAATGGGAAGACTATACAGAGGCAAAAGAGGCGATGTTCTTTTATTCTGACACAGCAGATGCTCCTTGGACTGTGGTGAAATCAGATTGCAAAAAACGCGCTCGAATTAATGCAATGCGCTTTATATTGAATGGTCTTGATTACCCAAACAAAAATACTGATGTTGTCGTAAGCCCAGATGAACTGATTGTTGGTTCTGCTTCTACAATTTATGAAAAAGGAGAGCATTCATTAGATAAAGACCCTAAATGGGTACCTAAAGAGCTGAGAGAATCAAAGAAAAAAGAGTTACCGTCAGATGAAAAAGAACCAAAGAGTAACGACAACCAACTTAACAATGAATCGTAAATAGTTTTTAACAGGATAAAATCATGTATAAAAATAAACAGGCAAAAAATATAGCTAACAGGTTTCGCGAGCTTGTAGAAAGTGCTGGCCACTCTCTTCAGGATGAGCATTATGATGAGCTGGAGTTATTAATTGAAGCAGGGATAGATACCGCTCTTGTCGGAAAATTAGAAAAAATATCGGCTAAATTAAATGACTTATCTCATTCAGTTCAATATGACGCTGAGTTTTTTGATTAAATATATACCCAAACCTCTTCAAGATGCAGGATTCAGCTGGAATTAGAAACGTCTTTAAGCAAGGCATTGATTGAAGAGAATGGTTATTCTCTTTAATCAATAACGTAGCATAAAACCTTTCTAAACCAGCCCTACGGGAAACTCCCTATTTTTTCTTGCTTTTTTTATTATTTTTCTTTTTTGTAGCTGTTTTATTAGTGGCTTTTTTCGCTTTATCTTTAGCTGTTTTTTTATCTTTTAACTTAGTCATTTTAATAGCTAATTCTTTCGCCACTAGCTTTAATGTATTTTTTTCTGCTTTCTTTTTTTTATTTTTGGATATTTCTTTTTCTTTATTTTTATCCTTAACTTTGTTTTTGTTTTTGTTTTTACTTTTCTTTGCCGCTTTTTTATTACTTATCAGCGTTTTAGAAACCAACTTTTCTTTACAGATAACAGGATCAGTTACTTTTTTAGAAACCGATACATTCTCGGTTTGAAGTAAAGCCTTTGCTCTCTGTATCGTCTGAAGCGATCTGGCATTAGCAAAACCAGGCACCACTGATAAACTTTCTATACTGGCATTTGCTACATCAGACACTGTTTTAAAGCCATGTTTAGTCAATATAACCGATGTTACCTGACCAATTCCTGCTATTTTAATAACTAACTGTTCCATTCGCTACCCCTTAATCCACATAAAAAATTCAATATAAATCAACCGCTTACTGAGTTCTAATGACAAGTGCATTTTTAACCTCATCTCATTCGCCAAACACATAAAAAATAATTGACTTGAAAACTAATAAGAAGAACTGTATTATACACTCAATGACGTCATTACGTAACAACGTATTAATATCATTATTACATAAATATACCTAATAAGGAATTAAACCATGTCTAAGAAAAAAGAAGTTAAAACTCTGTCTAAGAAAAAAGTAATTAAATTAAAGATCAAAGCATTAACTAAAAAAGTTAAGAAACTAAAAAAGAAATTATAATTTCTTTTTAGTCAATCTTCGCCATCAGATAAACTGGTGGCGAGGCTTTGCTTCTTCGCTCAATTTTCTAATATTATATTTGCGAGTTATATGCCAATGAAAAATAAAAAAGAAGATTCTACAAAAGAAAGTAGTAGCCTTAGTAAGACAAAGAAAAGCACGTCTCTTCGTTTAGAAAAAAAGACACTAAAAGCCTTGAAAATAATGGCCATTGAAAGCGATACTAGCTTGCAAAAGCTAATTGAGGGGTTAATTGAAGATGCCCTGCTAAAATATAACAGTGCATCTAAATAATATTGTTAACATGAATCTAAGTTAATCTAGAATTAACTTAAAATCTTAAAGTCTTAACTTAAAGTTAAGTTAAGTTAAGTAGTGATGTTAAACCAATCGATAAGAGAGTTTATTACCTAGTTTAGCCATCAATCTCCCTTCTTTATCTAAATCGGCAACATTTAATTTTTGCTCAAGAAAAAACATCTTATCAATAGTCAACTGCATATGATTTCCATCGACCTTCAAACTGAGTAAATCAATCACTAATGGTTGACGACTATTATTTAGCAGTACCGCTAAACGAAACAAACGAATTAAACGTGTTAACGTTTTATGACTAATATTACGCAGTAATGGCAAGCTTCTTTGTTTGAATTTTTTTCTTCCGTTACTCACCAACAAACCTAATAGTTGCTGCTCATCTTGGTTATAACCCGGTAATTCGCTATTTGCTAAAATATAGCCTGAATGCTTTTGAAAATCACTCGCACTAATTTGCAAGCCTACTTCATATAAGTAAGCGGCTTCTTTTAACAACTCTCTTAAATCTGTTTTTTCTAAGTTCCAATTTTCAGCTACTTGACTCCATAACAACTCACACGTTTCAGCCACTTGTTGTGCCTGTCTGCGATCTACATGGTAGCGTGTTTGCATATCTTGACGGGTTAATAGTCGTGTACTTTGCTCTTTATCTTGCTGCTCCATTTCATAAAGAACACCTTCACGCAAAGCCGCGTTACAAAACTTTAGCTCGGTAATACTTAAACTTTTCATCACTGCAATCATAATCGCCATGCCTGCGGGTAATACCTCGGCTCGCGCTTTATCAATGCCCACTGATGAAAGCCTTTCAAAACCAGATTTTTGGCATAATAGCGCTTTTAATGCTAAAAGATCGCTCAACAATAATCGGTCGGTATTGTCGCCCACTAAACCAACGGCTTTAAAAAGTGCTTTAGCCGTACCTGACGTTGCAAATACATTTTTCCATTTCAACTTTTTAAAGCGATGCGAACAAAACTCTAATTTCTGTAAAGCCGCAATCTCAGCTTTTTCAAATGCTTTTTGGCTCAACTCTTTCGAGAAATAGCGCTCAGTAAAGCTAATGCAGCCCATACTTTTGCTTTCTCTATAGAGGGTTTCACAGCCCTCACCCATGACTATTTCGGTACTTCCTCCACCAATATCGATAACTAAACTGCTATCGAGCAATACCTCGCTACGCACCACGCCTTGATAGATAAGACGCGCTTCTTCGCATCCAGAAATAATTTCTATTGGAAAACCTAATGCCTGTTCAGCCAAGGTTAAAAATGCATTACGATTGTTTGCTTCACGAATGGTATGAGTAGCGACAACCCTAACTTTTTCTACGTTATTTTCTTTTAATATGTCGCCTATTTCTTTCAAACTAGAGACAGCACGTAAGATTGCCTCATAATTCAATTCGTTTTCTTTATTTAACCCCGCCCTTAACTTAACGCGGTGCTTTACGCGTTTAACTGGTTCAATAATGTTATTTTTTATACGTGCAATAATTAAATGAAAACTATTAGAACCAAGGTCTAATGCCGCTATCAATTCTGAGTTATCGCTTTTATTAATTATTTTATCTGTCATATTTTTTTACTTTCGATCGCTTTCAGGTAATCATATATTGCTACTTGTGAGCGTATTTTTCGCTTATTACCACGAGGTCTATACTCATTAATTTGCTTTTTATCAATAATTCTAGCTTTTGTTCTATCGCTCCATTGTACGTTAAATATATGAATAAGTTGTTGCTGAATATTTTCATCATAAATGGGACAACCAACTTCTATTCGACGATCAATATTCCGTGTCATCCAATCGGCTGAACTAATAACAACCTTGGGTTTACCGCCATTATAGAAAACACTCATCCGAGTATGCTCTAAGAAACGATCAACAATTGAAATAACTTCAATATTATCACTCTGACCTTCCACACCTGGCACTAACGCGCACATGCCTCGAATAATCATACGAATTTTAACACCCGCACAACTTGCCTCATACAGCTTACGAATAATACTTTTATCATCAAGATTATTCACTTTTAATAGAATTTCTGCCTTGTGACCTTTTTTTGCAATTTTAATTTCATTATCAATGGACTGATTGATCCAATCTCGCGTGTTAATCGGCGAAACAATTAAATGCTTAAATTCTTTTCTTTTATAACTATGAACAATAAAATCAAAGACATCAATAACTTCTTTGGTAATATCTTCATTACGAGTGAATAAACTGAAATCGGTATAGATTTTTGCCGTTTTTTCATGAAAATTACCCGTACCTATATGAGCATAGTACACCGCTTTATCTTTCTCGTGCCGTCCAATCAAGCATAGCTTACTGTGGCATTTTAATGAAGGAACGCCAAATTCAACCTTTACTCCACCTTCGGTTAATACCTTTGCCCATTCAATATTTGCCTGTTCATCAAAGCGTGCATGTAATTCAATAACCGCTAATACTTTTTTACCATTTTTAACCGCATTAATTAATGATTTGATAATACGGCTATTGCTTGCTACTCGATAAATGCTCATTTTTATTTCAAAAACAGCGGGGTCAAAAGCTGCTTCTCGGAGCATTTCAGTAAAGTGACTAAACTTATGGTAGGGGTAGCTCAGCAGAATATCTTTCTTTTTAATCGCTTGAAAAACATTGGGGTATTTAGCAAAATCTTGCGAGATTAAAGCCGGCATTTTAGGATTCTCTAAATGCTTTCGTCCTATATTTGGAAAGCCTATAAAGTCTCTGAAATTGTGATACCGACCACCCGCTATAATACTGTCATTCCTAGAAACACCCAGCTTTTCTTTTAACATTTCAATCGTATTTGATGACATTTCACGCTCATAAACGAAGCGTACCGGCTGAGAATTAAGGCGTTGTTTAAGCCCTTCAGACATTCTTTCTAACAACGACTGATCAATATCATCGGTTAGACCAAAATCAGCATCACAGGTCATTTTCATTGAATAAACATGGTACTGTTTATAGTCGAAATACGCTGAAAATATATCGTTAAAACAATAACGGATCACATTATCTGACATGATAATATTTTTCCGTCGCTTACCTTTTTCACGTGGTAATTCAATAAAACGTGGTGAATCATTCGTTGGGATAGCAACAGCTGCATATTGAATGTCATCGCCATTAATCATTTCACAAATTAAATAGGTTAAATCATCTTTTAATAATGATGCTAAATCAGTATCTTTATTGATGATGATAGGTTCAATATATCGCTTTAATTTATTATAAAAATATTCTCGCAGCCACTGCCCTTGCCCTTCCGTCAGCTGATCTTCATTAATTAAAAAGATATGTTGCTGTGCTAACCCTTTTAATACATCAAAATAAATAATTTCAAAATCATCCTGAAGCTGTAATACTTTTTTCTGAATAGTACGCAAAAGGTTTTTTGTAGGTGTTTCATCATCTAGACTTTTTTCAATAATCACCTTGCGTTTAACATTAGCTACTCGAACACGAAAAAACTCATCTAGGTTATTAGAGAATATCCCTAGAAATCGCACCCGCTCTATAATAGGAACAGATTTATCTGCCGCTTCCTGTAAAACCCGTTCGTTGAATGATAACCAACTAAGCTCCTTTGCAACATATTTGTACCCATCACTTTTTGTCACGCACACCTCTTTCATTTAATTTGTT
>Ga0209081_1000935_pt1 | contig 17629 bp, 11 predicted proteins | sample GOMGulsemesocosm_4_FD_184636 | JGI IMG/M metagenome (GOLD analysis project Ga0209081, IMG submission 184636) | Methane-oxidizing microbial communities from mesocosms in the Gulf of Mexico - GOM15B Gulf of Mexico (SPAdes) (version 2) | ecosystem: Environmental > Aquatic > Marine > Cold seeps... | reverse complement strand
GTAGGCACTTAGCCCATTAGCTACGTTTGGGTTTATCATTAATGCGCGCTCTAGTAAATCTGCGGCTTCGGTAAAACGTAACTGTTGATTAAACGTTTGCGCAAGCATCACTAGTTCTTTTGGAGACAGCCGATGATCTGCCTCTGCAGCTTGACTTACGGGCATTGCAAGCATAAAACTGAGCACCCCGCCTATTGCTATTCTATTAAAGAATGAGATGGCGCTCAATTAAGCACCTTGGTTAATGGTCTTTGTTAGGGTAAATACGTTGATGGGCTGCTGCGTATCATTTAATAAGAAAGCGCCCAATGACTCTAATTCTGCTTTGTTTTGTGCATTTCTCAGCCCCCAAGGTTCTGCCGCCTTTTCCCCGATCAGTATGGGCTCTGCAATATCTGCTGTTAATGCCTGCAGTTGCATTGCTGTTGTTACCGTTTTACCTATGATGGTGTAGGCTCGCCGTTTCGATAGCCCAAATGCGCCAGCCAGCACATCCCCGTATTCAATACCAATACCAATGGCTAGCGGCGGAATCTTATTGTTGTTTGTTTCATGGCTAAATAGCCCTTCACTACGGCTGATGATTTCTTTTGCCGCTAGTAAGGCGCGTATATCAGCTGACTCGCCACGCCAAACTGCGGTAATGGCATCACCCACATATTCTTCAATGTCTCCACCGCTGCTTTGCACTATTTCACCTGTTAGGGTGTAAAAAGCGTGCAGCATTGCACCTGCTTGTTGAGCAGGCAGATGATTACACCATGCCGAGAAATTTCTTAAGCCCGCATGTAATACGAGTACCTTTTCGTGCTTTGCATCTAACACATCGACAGGCTGCTGAAAGGCTATCCACTTTGCTGCGTGAGGCGGTATATAACTGGACAGGTTTAGGTACAGCTGATCACTTTCTTGCCGACTTGCCGCATAACCTAATAACGCCATTAGCATACTCGATGTGACAGCAAAGAGTACCGCGCCAAGCCACGGGAGCAACATGGCACTTAAACCGAGTGCTAACACATGGATAGCCAGCGCGGATGTTGACAGCAAGACCCCCACTAATAATGGTGTATAAACAATTTTTAATCCACTTACTCGGCTGGAGAGGTAAAGCAAGCCTGCCATGACAATGATTATTAATATTTCTAACACGCTGGCTATGCGTGGAACGAACGGTACTTTGTTATCGAGCAGCGCACTGATTAACTGAACATGTACCTCTAAACCGTCTGCAATACCGGCTTGCGGTGTTGCTATGGCATCGCCTGCGCCAAACGCGGTGGAGCCAATAATGGCCCATTTCCCTTGTAAAATATCACTGGAAACATTGCCTTGTATTAAGTCTAGCGCGGAGATGGAGATAATTGAATGTTTTGACAACCACCATGGCAAGCGGATATCGCCCCGCGAATTGACAGGCACTTCTAGCATTGTATTACTTTGATGCTTTAACAGATAACGCGAACTCCACCATTGGTTATTTTTAGCTATTTTAAATATTGGCCGTTCGCCATAGCCTTCTGCTAGCGCTGACAGAGCCAATGCTGAATACGACTTACCTTGGTAACAAATAAGTGACGGAAGGCTTCTTACTACTCCGTCTGACTCTATATTAGGCACAATATGCCCCGCCGACGCTGCGGCCATCACGAGCTTTTTATTATTTGCTATTACGGCGTTTGCTGCGGGGTAAGCCGTGCCGCAATCTTTGGCTAATGAACCACCTGTTAGCTGCCCTACTTCAGTGGCATCATCTGCATTTATTGCGAGTATTTGAGCCAGTACGGTTGGCACACTACCCATGGACTGAGCCAACTTGTCGCCGCCCAATTTTTCAGTGGGAAAAACCATGTCGAAAATAAGCATACTCACGCCATTTTTTGTGGCTTTAGCCATCAGTTCGGACACTTTCTCACGAGGCCACGGCCACTGCCCATACTGCGCCACGCTTTGTTCATCAATATCGATGACTACGATACGCTGTTCTAATTCAGCCTTTGCGCCAACAAGCTGCCAAACACTATCATCTACTTTCGCCTCTATGTCGCGAAAGGTATCTGGCACTAGCCATGAGCAGACTAGTGTTAGTGCTGCGGCTACTACCAATGAAAAGATGTTCTTAAAACGGAAGAGTCTACTCATCATCTCGCCCAGCTTGATATTCCTTTAAAGCGGCCTTCGCTCACTTGATGCTCAAATAGCAACCCAGCCTCTTTTCCATCGCCCGTTAATGCGCCCGCCACTGAACTCGCGCCAGATTTGGAGTGAAAGAGTCCATTCTGCCCAACAACACCGCTCACATCAACGCTTGTATTACCTACCGCGGGATGACTTAGTTCAAGACGCGTTGAAAATATTTTGTTAGAAAAATCTAGTTCTAGCGCTCCTTTATTGAGTTTACCTGGTGTAGGCTGCGCCCCAGCTACGGCTAAACGATCAAAAAAGTAAACGAAGCTTTTTATAAGGCTGAAGTTAAAAACTCCTTGCTTGGGCATAAGATCAAACGATGTGGCTGTGTTTCGAAATAAGCCAAAACGCCCATCGCCTATTGTTATTCCTCGACCATCACTGGCTTGCTTATAAGGCAGACTAACTGTATCGCCTTGTAATGGAGTTTCCCACCAAGTAGCCCATTCAAGATCACCCGACAAGTCAGGCTTTGCCAAATTTGAGCCGATGTACTTGCCCAATTGCTTTCTTTCTGTCAAGGGTTCTTCAATGGCAGCATCACCCGAATTAAAAGATACCTCTGGTACTTGCTCTGACTCTATCGCTCCGCGCTCTTCTAACGACCCACTTAAAGATTTTAGCTGAACCTCTTTTCCACCCAATTTATACGTCAACACAAGCCTACCCATCTCTTTGGTCAACTGTGTGGCGCCTTGGCAAACACCCAAATCAGCGGCTAAGCAACCTCGCCCAAATGGTGCTACCGCCACACCGCCAGAGTAGACTGCAACCCACATTTCACCCTCGTTAACTTTAACAACATAATCTGTCCCAAGCACGCCTAATGCGGCTACTGGTGTATTCAAGCGATAGCGGTCATGTGCCGCATTGGTGGCCTTACCCGATATACTACGCACAACTCCCTTATCGAGCCTAAAGCGAATGGCGCTTTTTTCAGGTGAGTCCAAGTCGTAGTTGTAACGTTCTATATGCAATCGACTATTTGGGCGAACACTGATTATGCCATCATCAATAAATCGTATATGTAAGTGCCCTGCCCGATTAGTTTCAAGTAAATCACCTGCGTAAAGTGAATCGCCTCGCTGAAGCATTTCTTTTGAACCGCCGGTATGAGTCACGGACGCCTCCCCAATGAGAAGCGCAACTTTACCTACTTGGGGAGCACGCGGCACCACTCCTTCCGCTACGGCAATGCCAGCAAAGCCACTTAGCAGCGCAAGGGCCATTAAGCACGTGCGAGACAGGCTGATTATATGACAACCTACTTGTGTAGGCAGCCTCCGGCATTTCAATATGTTAAAACTATAGCTCATGGTGCAATGTTACCTCTTATGACAAACTTGCCTGTGCGTGCAATCACATGTAAGGTTAAACACCCTAAATTAGGCTCTGCATTTACACTATTTTCGTTTATTTTGTGACCAACCTCCTTTAATTTAAGGTTATTTAGCCTTCTCCCTGAAAACTGACTTACGGATAAGACAACACTTATGGCCATTGCACCGCTTGCCTTAAAGCAATTCAAGTTATTGGCGCATTTACCTGACGGTGTTATTGCTGAGTTAAGTCGGCATGCTCAATTTGTTGATGTTCCTCGCCGCAAGGTTGTTATGCAAAAAGACAAGGTCGCTCACTCATTAGGCTTGCTTGTTAGTGGACGTCTGCAAGGTGTTGATATGACGCTTGATGGAAAAGAGGCGGGGCTATATTTCATTGAACCCAATGATTTCTTTGGTGAGCTATCGGTTATTGATAACCTCCCGGCAGCAGAGTACATTATTTGCATTTCAGCTGCAAAGATCATCTCAATACCCGCCACGGTCATCCGCTCGACCCTGTCGGTGTCGCCCGATATTGCCGCCATTATTAATGCCCGTCTTGCCCACCGCCTGCGAGAATCTTTGTCGCAACGCACACTTTTATCTATGCCATCCCCTATTCAGCGAGTAAGCGCTCAATTACTGCACCTTACGCTTGCTTCAAACAAAAAAGAGACGTCTATTGACGACGCACCAACCCATCAAGAAATAGCTATTATGATTAACACGACAAGGGAAACGGTCACTCGTGTTTTTCAAACCCTTCAAAAAAAGGGCCTCATCAAACGAAACGGGAACTCTCTTCTCGTTCTAAACTTAAAAAAGCTTAAGCTTATTGCTACCGACACAGACAATACCTAGGAGGCTGCTTTTTACTACCGTCGGCGCCATAAACTGCTCTTGTATGGCTAAGTATTACCATTGTACAGCACGACCACGTTGACTAGCTGTATAGCCTAAAATGCCTATTTTTTAGGCTTTGCCTGCGCTCACCACCTTAACTCTCAAATTAAAGCAAGCCTCATGAATTTAACGACTTCAGTACGGAAAGGCTATTACAATCTTGTGATAATATAGCGGTTTACTGCATTTATTATGGATACATGGTTTTCACATCGGGGCACTTTTTCTTTTTCTTTTTTTTGTTTTACTTATGTTATTTAGGTGCTCAAAAACATTTAAAGATACAAAATGGAATTCTATTAGTTGCGAGTTATTTCTTTTATGGCTTCTGGGACTACCGCTTTCTTGGTTTAATTCTTATATCTACCTTTGTTGATTTCTTTGCCGCGCAGTTCATTCAATTAAATAAAAAGAATCAGCAAGATAAAAAAGCTTTTTACTGGCTGCTGCTTAGTATTTTAGTTAATTTAAGTATTCTAGGTTTCTTCAAGTATTATAATTTTTTTGCTGACAGCCTTAGTGAACTCCTTTCTATATTCAATATCCCTGTCGCTGCTTACACTCTTGATATTATTCTCCCTGTGGGCATTTCGTTTTATACATTCCAAACGATGAGTTACTCCATTGACGTCTACCGTGGTAGACAAAAGCCGGCTAAATCTCCCCTTAATTTCGCCTTATTTGTTTCCTTCTTTCCTCAGCTTATGGCTGGGCCTATTGAGCGAGCAAGAAAATTACTGCCTCAAATAGAGAAGCCAAGAACTATTAGCTACGAAGCCTTCCGCGATGGCGGCTGGCTTATTTTATGGGGCGTCTTTAAAAAAGTTTACATTGCCGATAATCTCGCCCCTTATACATACTGGTCGATTCAAGGTGGCGGTGGGCTTACATCTGTTGATGTTTATTTGGCAATGATTGCGTTTTCATTTCAATTTTATTGTGACTTTTCTGGCTATTCTGATATGGCTAGAGGGTTAGCCAAGCTAATGGGATTTAACCTTCGCCTTAACTTTAACTTGCCATTTTTAGCTTCCAACCCTTCTGAACTATGGCGACGCTGGCACATCACGCTATCAAACTGGTTTCGAGATTATGTGTATGGCAGTTTACGAAAACTGCACCCTTCCGGTTTAATGAATGTCACCGCCTTAATGTTAACCATGTTGCTGGTTGGCTTATGGCACGGGGCAGCGTGGACCTTTGTCTTTTGGGGTGGTGGCTGGGGTTTAACGCTTGCTATCCACCGGTTTTTACAGCCGTCCATTTCTGTCTTTATGAAAAAATTCGCCTTGATTAACCATATCAATCACTGGCTGGGCGTTTTAATCACTTTTCATATTTGGCTATTCTGGAGCATATTTTTTGTATCGCCCAGCTTGAGCCAAGCACTTTCCATGGCATCCATCATGCTAACCGACTTTACTGCATCCGCCAGTTCTGGCTCGGATGCTGCTAGAATTTTATTTTACACAAGCCCTCTTTTTTTAATTCAAGCAATACAATACAAACAAGGGCACCTCGATATTTTAAAAGGCCGGCCCAATGTCTTACGTTTAGCCGTATATGCTTCTTTATTGATTCTACTTTGGACTAATGGCGCACATCACTTAAATGAATTTATCTACTTTCAATTTTAAAATGACGCGGATGCTCATTGCGCTGCTCAGTCTCTTTTTGATGTCTGAGGCTGCCTTTCGCGTCTACCACTTCGGGGCGGAGTCTATTTATAGGTTCTGGGAATACAATCCTAGAGCTATTACTGATTCAACGTTTGTTGACGCTGCCTCCAACCCTAAGATTGGATATAAGTTATCGGCAAATAAAGAAGGAAGGTTCAAAGCGGCCTCTTTATCTGTTAACTCATTAGGCTTCAGGGGCGATGATAATTCAACGGTTAATAAACCTAAGCTTACCTACAGAATCACTTTACTGGGCGCTTCTATCGACATGGGGGCTGGCGTATCAAACAAACAAACTTACGCACATCGCTTAGAGCAGCATTTAAACACGGCTTTTTCTCAACCTATTGAAGTACAAAATCACGCTGTTGGTGGATACAAAGCTTTACAGATTGAGACGTCTTTCTGGGCGAATGTGGACAAGTTTAAACCTGACCTTATTCTTTTGCCGTTACATCCTGAGTTTTTCAATCGTGTCTACCAGCCTATTCATCTAGAAAACTCTCACGCATTTTGTTTTGAAATTCGCTGTCATTTACAGAATTTCTTTTTCTTAAAAGCTCTTATGTCTTATACACGTGACCTTACGAAAGGTTTACACAAAATCGGTTGGTTTGGGGACAAGAAGCACTGGCGACCAATAAGGGATAATAAGAACAAAAAAGATAATATCAACTCTACAAAAGAAGGCGCTATTTTTAAGCGGTTTATTGATCAGTTGAAAGAGGCTAACTACAAGGTTGTCGTTATGCGCTTACCCACGCTTGATAGTCATTCAACCCAACAAAAAAGCGGCAATGCCAATGAAGTTTGGGACCGGTGGTTAAACGAGTCCAAGCCAACACTGGCGATTAACACCTCAAATGAAATTCAATCCAAAATCAGTCTCAACGATAGCATTTACCTTGGAGACAAGCACCCAAACTCTAGAGTCCACTCTCTTTATGCCAGCGCTATTTTCCACTCATTATCCCCCTTCATAGGTAAAGCCCTTTCTGGTAAGGAAAATTAAGGTTGCAAAGGTAACTCGTAAGTAGAACAGATGACAGCACATACAACTATTCGGCACATTCTAAACCTTGAATCTAAAGACACCTGCCTTGCTTATGATTAGAGACATTATTGAGACAGTTAATTGGTTATTACGTTTAACGGTTAGGTTTTTAAAAGGTGCGCCCGGAGCAACGACACTAGTTATCCTGCTATCGCTTTTAATGCAGGCTTTAACAATGGTTGCTTTTTTGCTTCCTATCAAAGTGATTATGATTTTAAGCTCGCCCAAAATTCCATCTTTTTTCCCTGATGCGTACTCTCAAGTTGATAGGGACACACTAGTCATCTCGTTAGGTGCCATTGCGCTGACCTGCTTTTTTTTAATCTTTTTTGTCAAAAGAGGAATTAAGTTCGCCTCACAGTTAGCTGTTACTGAATTACAAGAAGACGCTCAAAAAATTACGTTATTCCCAAATCAAAATACAATTGCCTCTAACGCTTACTTAAAGTATTCAGAGCTGTTGGCTAACCTTGTTTTCTCGGTGATTGCTATTGCTGTGCTTTTTTATCTATACACTGACGTTGCCATTCTCTTACTTGCGTATATAACTCTTAGCTTTGCTTTGCTCCCCCTTATAGCAGGCTTTTCGCCTTCGCTACACCAAGTACTAATGACGCACACGCACAGCGTTGCTGGCAATGTTAATAACGTGGGGTTTTTTGTTGTATTTATCTTTGTTGTCATCGATTTTTTATATGACACGCCTCCCTCATTTTTTATTGCCATGCTCTCTATGATTATCATTCGTAGATTATTGAGCTTACTTGCTGCTTCTATCAACAAAGCCGTTTCACTACAAAAACAAAAACAAAAAATCAATGCTCTTTTTTTTCATCACAAGCCTTTTGTCTTATCAGCGGAGACTGAGACGGAAAGCTTTTGGACACTTTTTAATCACGGGCTTACAAATGATTGGCTAAAAGAAATTATCTCAAAGGTCTCTGAAGGCGAGCCGAGCTTATCGTCTGTTAACTGGCTACAAACTCAAGAAACTCATCAGCTCGTATTAAACGTCTCCTTAACGAATCAGGCTAGGAGCTTCCTCATAAAATTATTTGATAAGAAATTCACGCACCTAGCCTCCCATGAGGCCTCTTTAATAGAGCTACATCCAAGCAACCTTCCCTGCCCACCCTTACTGCTTGTGACAACGGTATCCGGTTACCCTTGCCACCTATTTGAAATAACGGGGCTTGAAACCATACCAAAAGAAAAGATAAAAGACCAAACCATTTCCTTACAAAAGCAGTTACTAAACACCCGTCCACCCACCCAGCTATTACAACAATATAAACGTTCAAAACGAACCTTGTGGCAACGACTCGACACATCAATGCTTAACGTCTTATCAACCGTCGCCAACCTTGAGCAAGCCAGTCTGATAGCACAAGCTAAAAAAGCTTTTCCTGACATTAAAAATAGAATCAAGTCCCTACCTTTTACTGTTTCACTCCCTTCTGAAAAGGCTAGGCGTGGACTCCTGCTTGAGAGCCCAGCTAACGTAACGTATACAGCTAGCTGGGAGTCGTGGACTTTTGAACCCATCGGTTATGGCTGGAAAACAAATGACATGCCTCTGAAAACATTAGAGAAAGAGCTTACTCAAGCGTATAATTCATCCCCTCTACTTAGAGGAATACCTTTTGAAAACATTATGTTGGCTTGCTTAATCGCTGAGTTTGAGAAAAAAATAAATCTCGTTCAATACTATGACGCTATTTCTTTACTCGACCATGTGCTATCCATTATAAAACCCAAGCGCACTTAGCCATCATAAAAACTATAACTTCGTACTCAACTAGCTCATTACTATGCAATTAAAATACCGACCAGAAATTGATGGCCTACGCACATTAGCTGTTCTTTCCGTCATAATCTATCACGCTGAGTTTACTGTTAACAATTCTAAGTTCTTAAAGGGTGGCTTTTTAGGTGTCGATGTTTTTTTTGTTATTTCTGGTTTCTTGATAACCTCTATTATTCTTAGTGAGCTTTACAAAACAGACAAATTCTCCATTGGCCGTTTTTATGAACGCCGGGCTAGGCGGCTGTTACCGGCGTTGTTTATTGTTATTCTTATCTCCCTACCTTTGGCATGGCGTTTATTGCCGCCCATACAGCTTGTTGATTTTTCAAAGTCCATACTCAGCACCCTCGTTTTTGGCTCTAATTTTTATTGGGAGTATTCGCTGCAGGAGTACGGTGCCGAATCATCGCTTTTAAAGCCCTTTCTACATACATGGTCTTTATCGGTTGAAGAGCAATACTATCTTATATTCCCTTTTATTCTTCTAATGCTTAATAGGTTTGCGAAGGCACGCTCTATTCCACTTCTCTTTGCGGGGCTAGTGGTTAGTTTACTCTTTGCTGAAAACATTACTCAGCACGATGTCTCGTTTTCGTTTTATATGCTGCCCAGCCGGTTTTGGGAGCTATTAGCAGGTGCTTTACTCGCTAGCTATCAATTTCATCATTCACCAAAAAACACCAATTCATTACTTCATAAAACAATGCCCAGCCTAGGTTTATTGATGGTTTGCGGCTCTTTGGCTTTCATTAGTATTGAACTTAACCATCCAGGGTTTATAACTCTACTACCCGTTGTCGGCACTATTCTAATTATATGGTTTGGGAACCAGAACGAGCTTGTAACAAAGCTATTGTCTACGAAAGCTTTCGTTAGCATTGGTCTTATTTCTTATTCTCTTTACCTTTGGCATTACCCTATCTTTTCTTTTGGTAGGTACATAGACTCTAGCCCTACATGGCACGATAAAACTCTCTGGATTGCTCTAACTTTTCTCTTTTCATTAGCTACCTATTTACTGATTGAAAAACCATTTAGGAATAGCAAGGTAGTATCTAAGAAAGTGTTTTTCACTTGCGTTGTCGCCATACTCATTATCATCCTATCAACGACCTTGTATTGGATAACACAAAAAGGTGTTGACTCTAGATCTGGGTATTTAAAATCGGTATTAAGGGGTGCGAATCGCATCTGGGTAAAAAAAGAGGATCTAAAGTGTCATTCTGGGGGTGGCGGACGAAGACCGGCTTTCCCACTAAATGAAAGCTGTAATTTTACATACATAGATAATGCCCCCTATATTATCGCTCTTGGTGACAGCCACGCAGGAAGCTTATCTGAAAGTTTAAGGCAACTAGCGAAAGCCAATGCACATAATTTTTTGCAGCTGACTAATGCAGGATGCTCTCATGTGGAAGGCATTGCTTCAAAGGGGGTTTGTGCTGAACGCTCAAATAACTTAATTTCTTTCTTAGGATCCTTCCCCAACGCTATTGTTGTATATAGCGCACGCATACCTCTGCTACTTGAAATAGAAAAGTTTAATAACCAGGAAGGGGATAAAGAAGCCAACCATAAGACTATCTCTCCTGAATACGTTAAAAGACAACGTCCAATTAGAGCTGAGGCACTTATCACAACACTAAATAAATTAAGGGATGTTAGTAAAAAGCTGGTCATTGTTTACCCCGTACCAGAGCAAGGGTTCAGTGTAAGAAATAAACTATTTGCACAGAAGGAAAATATTCTCAGCAAGAAGGACCTACCTAAAATAACAACTAGCTTTGAAGTTTTTAAGTCAAGAGTGAAAACATCTTACGAAACACTTAATAAGATCACTGGGCAGAATGTTTTAAAAATATACCCTGAAAAAATATTTTGTAGTCGCACAAGTGATCGGTGCTTAGTCTCAGAGCAAGATCGCATATATTATGCTTTTGACAATCATGTCTCACCGCTAGGCTCGACTCTAATCATCGAGCAAGTGGCCCAAAGTTTGGGCATGAAAATAAGCCCGCCTTAGTATTTTATAGGCCCAAACACATGTTAAAAAAGTACGGTCATTTGAATAATATCGTCCACCGTCAAATACTCTATAGAGGCTGCTATGTTTATATCTAAGAAGTTCGTTTTTATGGAACTACATAAAACTGGATGTACACACATTCGCCTTCTCTTAAACGAATTAATTGATGGTGAACTAGTCGGAGGACATAACCAAGCCAGCTCTAATTTATTTGGTGAAGAAAGGATCTTTTTGGGCTCCATTAGAGACCCCTGGGATTGGTACACTTCACTTTGGGCATATGGTTGCGACAACAAAGGCGCCGTATTTAATAGCACGACTAAGGCAAGGCCTATCAAATTTGAATCATTGAACTGGAAAGGCAACACCTACTCTGCCTTTCTCTCGCTCATTTCAAACCGCGCCAAACACCCCCAGAAATGGTTGGAGACCTATGCAGACGTCAATGATGCAGAGGCTTTTAGAGCTTGGCTGTCCATGATGCAAAACCCTAGGTATATTATGGATATTAGAGAGGACTATGCTGAAAGCCCAATAAGCCGATCTGCAGGGTTACTGACATTTCGTTATTTAAAACTCTTTTGCACAAAAAGTGGTGACTCTAGGAACCTCGACGCTCTATCTTCTTTTAAGAAAATTAAAGACTATGAGCGTACCTTTTGTTTTATTGATCGCTTTATTCGAAATGAAAACCTTGAATACGACCTTTTCCAAATTCTCGAAGATTTTTCTGCTGGCATTTCTGATGAAAAAAAGACAAATATTTTATTACGTGAAAAAAGAAATACGTCCTCAAAAAAACATGGTACCGAATATTATTATGATAAAAAATCTGAGGATCTTGTTGCTAAAAGAGAACGACTAATTATCGAAAAGTTTGACTACCTAAGGCCTAGCTTAAGACATGTTTCTTAGCTCGTACGGAAAAGCTTTCGAGCTGAGACCCTGTATCTTCCATATACTCTGATTTCAGCTGAGCGTTACTCTCATCAAAGAAGCTTAAGAACACCTCACTTTCAACCTCAGTTGCTAGATCTGCGCTACCTTTAAACACCTTTGCTAGCCCATGCCTCAAGTGCCTTGCTATATTCTGATTAATTACACTCTTAGTCATAGAAAGCCCCCTGTTTAAAGCCCTCATTAATTTAACCCCCTTGTTATTAATAGAGAAGTTATGAGATTCATCCTGCCTACACATTGCATAATCAATATTTAAACTATAAAAAAAGTCACTAACGGCGTCATTCTTATATAAAGTAGCCTTTTCAAAAATCCTAATGTTAACTACCCCTTTGCCAAATGCCGACTTCCAATTTCTATAAATCGATAAAAAGTCATAGTAATAAGGTAAGCCAGCTGACTTTATAATTTTTGGAAAGGAAAATACTTTGAAATTACCAGCCCTAAGAGCTGTTGAGTACAAGCTTTTAGCCATTTTGTCCTGACGGCGGATATATAACAATACGCTGATATCCTCAGCAACCAAATTCAACAACCCCTTTAAGCGCTGAAACTCTGCCTCACTTCTTATTCTGGGATGCAACCATTCATTAGAGATTATAATAATTTCAGCATTGGAGCCGTTTACTTCTTGAAGAAACTCTTCACGTAGTCCTTTCCTAAACTCGCTGATCGAGACCCCTCTAGGCAAGAATCTGGATAACCTTTTATCTTCATCACAAGAATACACCGCCAACTTCCAATGATTTTTACCCCCTAAACTACTCGGGTATAAAATATTGGCTTCATTTTTAAGTAACTCTTTGTTTAAAAAAAGAGCATTTTGGATGGATGTTGTGCCTGTTTTTTCACAACCTATATGTAAAATTACTTTTTTCATTTAAAAGCGACTAATTTTGTAACAAAGCATTAAAGTTATATTAAGCCTATATTATCAAACCTACTTTCCCAGGTGTTTTCTAACCTGAAGCGGTTCGTTAAAGCCTTATCCTCGTCGTGTAGTAAGGCCGCATTCAACATGTCGGTTAGGCTAGCAGTCCTTTGACAAACAAAAACGCCATCAATATCAGATCTAAATGCCATCTCACCAAAATTTGTGGATACTACTGGCAATCCTACCGACTTATATTCGTAGTATTTAATTGGGTCTACTGATTCAGTTAGCTCTGTATTTTTGAACGGGATAAGACCCGCATCAAACCGTTTCATTTCTTCTATCGCTTCACTATGGGAACAAGGCGGCTTTATTTCAATATTACACGGCAAATGAGTGGGTCGCTGGACATATAGAGGCCCCACTAAACGAATAATATCATTTGGTCGCAATTTCGCTACCTGAATGACCCACTCCCAGTCAAACCATTGCCCCATAGTCCCAACATAGCCAAATATCCTTTGATTTTCCTTATTTATATAAGCATCAGCTTTTGGCAAGACGAACTCATCAACCCCGTTGGGAACAACGCTTAGTTTTGAAGCTACACTCGCCCACTTTTCTTTTAGTTTTGTCGACGAGACCCATACTGAGTTTACATTCCTCACCAACTCACTCTCTCTTCGCTCCATTGAAGCCCGTGACAATAGTGAATAAAAAGCAGGGAAATCATCCATCGCATCATAAAAAGTATCAGCACCTTTCAATCGTCTAATTAACTGTAATGCTAACTCGGTTGGCTTTCCGACCCCAATGGTCACCTCACTACCTTTGGCGAACTGGTCAATTGAATGAAATAATCGCCTCCAGACAAGCGCATTAGCCCAACCAGAACCGGGTAGCGGCTCTATTGGAAACGTTGACGAACTTAGGACTTGAATCCACCCCGGCTTAACACTAGGAGACTCATCTGTTTTCATCGAAACTCGTTTAAAGTCAGCCAGCTTAGGAAGCCTTGTTGGATAAGGATCTACCCATAACACATCCCCGCCAGTACGCTTTTGCCACCAATCAACAAATTTATGCGGCCTCTGTTCGAAGCTTGTCCAGTTAAGCGGTGATAGGTAAACAAGCTTCATCAAGAATAGCGCGCCTTTAACACAGCTAAAATTCGCTCAGATGCCCGTCCATCACCATACGGGGATACGCCCTTAGCCATTAGAGCATAAGCTTCCTTGTCGTCTAAGAGGTGCTGTGTTGTGTCCACAATTCGCTGATAATTGGTCCCCACTAACTTAACAACACCCTCTTTTATCGCTTCTGGCCGCTCTGTTTCATCTCGTAAAACGAGTACTGGCTTACCAAGAGCAGGCGCCTCTTCTTGCACTCCGCCTGAGTCACTGATTATTAGATAAGCTTGCTTCATTGCTGCAATAAAGGGCGCATAATCTAAAGGTGAACACAATATTATATTGGACTGCTCTGCCAAAACGTCATGCACTATGTTCTTTATACTTGGGTTAGGGTGCACTGGGTATAAGAATTCAACATCAGCATTATTATTTGCTAAGGTTTTTATTGCCTTACAGATATTAAGAAACGGCTCTCCAAAATTCTCTCGCCTGTGTGACGTTATAAGGATAAGTCGTTTAGTTTTATCCAAACTAATTCCTATATCAACATCACTTTTCACGGTAAGCATTAGTGAATCAATCACTGTATTACCCGTAACGACAATTTTGTCTTCCGCCACCCCTTCTTTTAATAAATTTTGCTTAGCTCCTACTGTTGGAGCAAAATGCCACTGACATAGCTTACTCGTAATCACGCGGTTAGCCTCTTCAGGAAATGGATTACTCATATCCCATGTCCTCAAGCCCGCTTCAACATGACCTACCTCTATTTTTTGGTAAAAGCAAGCCAAAGAAATCGTCATGACTGTTGTCGTATCGCCTTGTACTAATACAATATCAGGCTGCTCAGCTTGCAATAGGTCACCTACGCTTAATAGCAACCTTGCCGTCAATACGGTTAACGACTGGTCTGGGCGCATTATATCTAGGTCAATGTCTGGCTTAATATCAAAAAAAGTTAATACTTGATCTAATAAGCCTCTATGCTGCGCCGTAGCTAACACGCATACATCTATAGAAGGCTCTTTTTTCAAAGCCAAAATCACTGGAGCCATTTTTATAGCTTCTGGCCTTGTTCCAATTACACATATAACCTTCATCGACAAAAACCCTTTATACTAAACACCTGTTCGTAGCTTATGCGGCACCCATTCACCCCATTTAGCCTCATAAACTTTTCTGTTATGCTCAAATAGCTTTCGCCTGTCTTGTTTTTTTAACTTATCAAATGATGCAGATAACTCATGATGAACAAAAACATCTTCAGCACAACATATATTTAAGCCCAAAGCCTCTACCCGTCGGCAGTAGTCATCATCCTCAAAGAAACCTTGGCCAAATGCCTCATCTAACTGGCCAACACCCTCAAACGTAGCTCGGCTTATCATCACGCAAAAGAAAGCAGCTGTTTTTAGTGGAAAAACTTTGCCTATGTGCTCGCGACAATATGACGAAGATTTATTGTGCATTTCTTCCATTGTTTCATACTCAATTTTAATCTTCGCTTCATTTCCAATATTATTTGTTACAGGCCCGATTAAACCTATCGATGATTCCCTTTTCAAGTGCATCATCATTGTTCGTATCCAGCCGGATGTTACGTGAGTATCATTATTTAATAAAACCAGATAATCCCCTTGTGCAGCAACTAAGCCTTGGTTATTGGCTGCCGAAAACCCTCGGTTGCTATCATTTAGAATCAATTTACGATTATCTTTTTTCTTCACCCATTCTGATAAGAATACTTTTGAATCATCTTGTGAATTATTGTCAACCACAATAATTTCCATGTTTTGGTAATCACTATAGTCATCAAGACTAGCCAAACACAGCTGCGTTAAATGCAGGTTATTGTACGTAACGACAATAACACTAACCACGGGATCAAATTCTGAGCTTTCTACAAGAGTAACCACTTGTTCCGCACGATGCCCCCAAGTCTGCTGCCGAGCAAACTGTTCACGCTTATGTGTTAATGATTCATCTTCTTTTGTATTCAAAACATAATCAACCGCATCAATAAACGCCTTATGATCTTTAGCAAGATAAAGTAAGTCACCAAACTGAACAACTTCAGGTAAATCAACCGCAACAACTGGCTTGGATGCACAGAAGTATTCATAAATTTTCACAGGGTTTGTTGCTAATGTTAAGGGCTCTATTTTAAATGGAAGCAAGCAAACATCAAAACCATACAAATAATAAGGTAGCTCACTATAAGGCACCTCCCCAACAAAATTCACGTTTACCAATTTAGATAACTGACGCTGAGCCCCCACAGTATCCGCACCTACCAACAAAATACAGCAATCAGAATTTTTTTTTGCTAACGACTCAATTAATTCAATATCAAACCAGCCTGCAATAGCACCATAGTACCCAATCACCTTCCGCCCTTGGACATCAGCATAAACAACATCTGGAGCTATCGAAAAGTGTTCATAGTCTCCAGCATTACGTACTAACTGAGTCCTTTTTGTACTAGCGCGTATTTTTTGATCAAGCCAAATAGAGGTTGTAAGGGTGATCTCTGATTCTTTAATAAGTTTTTTCTCTAACTTTAACAGCCCATCCGAACTATCACCAAACCCCTCGTGGTGGTCCATGCAGTCAAACACCAAACGGCTATTAGGAATAACTTTTGCAATGTTATACCAACACGGGTGATCAACCAATGAAATCATTTGCTTACTGCCTGACCACTCTAAAACCTCTCCAACACTTTCTATTAACTGGCTTATAGACTCTTCACTCAACTCATCCAAGTAAATGCTTGGAGCCCCTTTTGCGTAGAGGTTCACTTGGAATAGTCGCCCAGATGAGTCTAGCGGCTCTACATTAAAGCCTGCTTCTTCAGCATGTATTATATTAGAAGATACGTAAAAAACTCGCCTACCCAACTGCGAGAAAGCTTTTGCTAAATGCTGTGGCCGTTGAGTTCTAAAATGCCAGTCAATCACTCCCCAGACGATATAGTCTGGCATTCCCTGCTGGTCTGAAATATAGATATTCGACGTTGAGTTTATTTGGTCTTTTATATTGCCGGCATAAATAAGTTTATTATATACACCCTGCACACCTGCCCTCACTCTGCTAGGCAGGGGGAGGTTGCTATAAAACTCTCGACAATAACCCGATAAAGACCGAGCATGCTTTGTAGCACGCCACGAAATACTACCGTATACCGTATTCAATTCCAATATGCTCTTTGTTAACTCAAACTGCAAAGCCTCAGTTTTGGCAACACCCTTGTCCAGTTCCCTCTTTAGTACTAGGTTATCATTCGTTAGCACCTGCATTTCAGTTTTTTGTATCTGCCTTTCCTTCCTGTACACGTGTTTAGTCGATTCATAAACACTCGCTAACTTTGACCAACCATTGCTCCACTCTTCAACAGTTCTTAATATTTCAAGTTCGTTAATTTGTATTTTATCTTCTGACAAGCGCATTAACTCATTAGCTACATCACTAACAAGCGGAGTGCAATCGGGGTCTTCACTTAAGTCAGCTAAGCTATACTCAGCATGTCTTAACTCCTTTTCTAGAAATTGTTCTTTAAAAACCTCTAGCTCAATTGGGTCAATTTCTAAATCTATCGCCTTAGCCACTCGAGTTAGCTCATATTCTGGTAAAGAAAGAAAATGGTCATAATCGATGACTATTCTTCTCCCGCCCGCCGTGTGA
>Ga0209081_1000933_pt1 | contig 17636 bp, 21 predicted proteins | sample GOMGulsemesocosm_4_FD_184636 | JGI IMG/M metagenome (GOLD analysis project Ga0209081, IMG submission 184636) | Methane-oxidizing microbial communities from mesocosms in the Gulf of Mexico - GOM15B Gulf of Mexico (SPAdes) (version 2) | ecosystem: Environmental > Aquatic > Marine > Cold seeps... | reverse complement strand
TAAACTTTGCTCAATTCTATGAAAGCTATCGGCTGCATTAATTAATGCATTTGCCGTTAAATTTGGCACACCATATACTTGTGTTTTAATACCATATTCAGTTTTAATGTAACTCAATAGTAATTCAAAATCGCCATCGCCTGATAACAAGACCACTGTATCTATTTCTTTGCTTGCCGCAGCCGACATAATATCAATGGTAATACCAACATCCCAATCACCTTTCGCTGAGCCATCACTGCGTTGAATAAAGGGTTTCAATTTCACGTTAAAACCTATATGTTTTAGTGCTTTTTGAAATTTATGTTGTTGATCATCGCTGCGCTGAATAGCATAAGCATTGGCAAGTACAATATCGCCCTGCGCAATTAACTCTTGCCATAGCAATCGGTAGTTAAATTGTTTTTGATAAACATCTCGGGTGGTGTAGTAAATATTTTGAACATCTACAAATACAGCTATTTTTTGCAAAATACATCCTCTTTTATTCTTAAATTTAAGTGTTCAGCGCTTCGCTATTACCCCATAAAACCATGAGAAAATAACAATTTTATATTCGCTCTATTCCTATTGTTTTTAGGGAATAATGGGGCTAAAATAATGACAATTATTTTTTTAGGGGTTAAAGTAAACATGCTTTTTGATACTAACTATCAAGTTACTTCTCAATTCAGCGAGCATACTCATGACTTTCTTTCGAGTCATTCAGTAAAACCAACACCCATAAGTTACTTTGTTATTTATCTTTACATTTGTAATGATAATAAACTATTAACGATCGAAATAGATAAACAGTTAAAAGAAAAAAAACCTATCTCTACTGATTTTATTGCTGACCTATTTAAGCGCTTTATTTCTGAATCACACCAAATCGAAAACTCAATACTAGCACCTTTTGCAGACACTCTGAGTAAAACATTACAAAAGCTTGCCACACAGGTAGGTAATGAAAATAAAGCAGAAAAAAGTTTACAGAAACTCGATAAAATTTTAAATGATTCAGACCAAAAAACCTCATCAGCAAGTGTTGTTAATTACCTTCTAAGTACAATTAATGATGCTAAAAGTCAGCACCAAGCAATGTCGCAAGAATTAATCTCTACACAGCAAAAAATGAGTCAATTAAAAGATAAGTTAGCATCATCTAGAGAAGAAGCATTAATAGACTCTTTAACAGGGCTGTTAAATCGCAGGGGTTGCGATGAAAAACTCAAAAAACTTGATTTTAAAGATACCCACTCCTCTCTTGCTATTGATATTGATCACTTTAAAAAAGTTAATGATACCTTCGGCCATTTTATTGGAGATAAAGTAATTCAGCGTATAGCTAAAACTATTCAAAGTCATATTGGTGAGCAAGATCTTGCCATACGTTTTGGTGGTGAAGAGTTTGTTGTGGTAATAGCCAACAAAGAAATGAAAGAAGCACTCGTTATTGCAGAGAAAATTCGCACTTCTATTGAAAAAATGAAGCTAAAACAAAAAGAGTCAAATACTTATTTACCCCCTATTTCAGTTTCTATTGGTATTTCTCAAAATAACAAGTCGACCGATTGGAAAAGCTTATTTGAACAAGCAGATAGCGCTTTATATCAAGCTAAAAACACGGGGCGAAATCGCTGTGTTTGTGCTTAAAAATCTAACTAACTAAGTGACCCGATTGGTATGCACTCATGATACCTCAAGTATAATCTCTACTTTGCTGTAACTGCACTAAAATGCTAAACTGCACGTTTATATATTAATTTAAACGAACATTTTTAGTCTTATGATTTTTATCCTGCGCTCTTTGTTTTATTTTATTTTAAAATTCCCTCTACACTTGTTGGTTCGTAGCAAAATAGTGCTTGACACTGAAATGCCTATTGAATCATCAAGTAGCCCTGTCTTTTATATAATAAGCCATCAATCAGCGAGTGATTTACTCGCTTTACAAATGGCTTGTAAAAAGCAAAATCTGCCAGATCCACTGAGTAACGTTATTATTAATGGCAAAAGCTTTGAACGCTGTTTGTGTTTGGCAAAGTCAAACACAATACTGCCTTGGCGAATATCTGGAAAAACTACCGCGTTACAGCAGGGCGCTGAAATATTAAATCAACACCGCTTAGATACAAACCTTGCCGCTCAATTAATACCCGTTAATTTAATTTGGGGCCGCGTACCTGAGCAAGAAAAAAACAATGGTAATATAGCATCCGTATTAGCAGAGCAAGCATCTCCAAGTTGGCTACGAAAACTTTTTATTGTTTTATTTTTAGGCCGTGACAATTTAGTTCGCTTTAGTGAATCTTTATCACTGCGTGATATGTCAGATAACCACGGCAACGATGAAGTGACTGCACGTAAACTATTACGTGTGGCACGCTTTCATTTTTATCGCCAAAACATTGCAGCTAAAGGCCCTCGTCTTATTCATCGCGAACAAATGTTTACGGCTTTATTTGCTAACCCCGCAGTAAAACGCATTATCAATGATGAAGCAAAAAGTAAAAACATCAGTACTGATAAAGTTAAAAAACAAGCTCAAGAAATGATGGATGAAATCGCGGGTGATTATAGTGTGTCATTAGTTAGGTTTGGAGAGCGAGTACTCCGTTGGCTTTGGGGGCGTTTATACAGCGACATTAAAGTAAACAATTCCACAGTGTTACGCAAGCTTGCTCAAGATGGCCATGAGATTATATATGTACCATGTCACCGAAGTCACATGGATTACTTATTGTTATCCTACATTATTTTACAAGAAGGTTTAGTGATGCCACGTATTGCTGCTGGCATTAATTTAAACTTCTGGCCTGCTGGGTCTATTTTTAGAAAAGGCGGGGCATTTTTCATTCGCCGCAGTTTTGCTGGTAATCGTTTATATTCCACTATTTTCAGAGAGTATTTAGGCTTGTTATTTGAACGCGGCTATTCAGTAAAATACTATACTGAAGGTGGTCGTAGCCGAACAGGTAGGTTACTTGAACCAAAAACAGGCATGCTTACTATGACCATTCAAAGCTTATTGCGTGGTATAGATCGTCCTCTTACTTTAGTCCCTGTTTACTTAGGCTACGAACACGTTATGGAAGTTGGCTCTTACCATAAAGAATTAAGTGGTAGTGAAAAGAAAAAAGAATCCATCTTTGGTGTGCTAAAAGCGATTAAAAATTTACGTAATTACGGTAATGGTTACGTTAACTTTGGCGAACCTCTTAACATAAATAACTATCTAGACAAGCAAGTGCCTAATTGGAAAGATGCCATTGACGCCACTGACCCTCAAAAACCTAACTGGTTAACGCCTACGGTAAATGATATGGCAGGTCAATTAATGACTCGTATTAATCAATGTGCAGCACTCAATGGGGTAGCTTTGGTCGCTTTAATTTTACATGCCAGTGAAAATAAAGCCTTAAGTGAAGTTGATTTAGTAAAACAATTAGACTTCTTTTTAAACATTCAACGCCATGCGCCTTTTAGTGAACACTTAACTATACCAACTGAAACGGGCCAACAATTATTAGCACATGTTATCAAGCTTAATAAAGTTAGCGTTTGTGATGATAGCTTTGGTCGAATTATATCGCTTAACGATTTAGCTAGTTTAGAAATGCGTTATTACCGTAATAATATTTTACATACCTTCGTTCTAATCTCTTTAGTGTGTAAGTTACTAATACATAACCGCAAAATAACCACCCAACAACTTGTTGAACAAACTACAAATTTACTTGCTAGCTTAAAAGATGACTTGTTTTTAGAGCAAAATGCGGAGCTAATAACAAAACAAGTTGAGCAAGTATTAACATTTCTTGAGCGTGACAATGTTATTTCTCAAACAACGGTGGGATTATGGCTATTGACTGATAGTACCGAACAACTTAGCCATATAAATTTAATGGCCGAGTGTATTGATGAAAGTTTACAACGCCTCGCTATTGTTACCTCGCTAACGACGCGATTAGCGCCAGTATCACGCCGAGATTTAGAACAGAACGTTGTTGCTATTGCCAAGCGTTTATCGGTATTAAATAAAATAACCGCTCCTGAGTTTATTGATAAAAAAGCACAAACAACGTTAATCAATACGCTACGAGAACAAGGCTATATTGCACTGAACGAAGAAGGCTTGTTGGTCGCTACTGATATGATGGATGAATTTAAAACATTGGTAACAAGCTTAGTTTCGATTGAAGTGTTGCATAGTATTACTAGGTAAGCATTAAAAGCTAGGACATAGCTTTCAGTCAATAGTCTATGTCCCAGCTTTGTAAGTTATTCAGCTTCTTCTTTATTCGTTATTTTCTGTAAATTTTCATTAATTTTAAAAAGTACAATCATTAATTCACACCAAATTCTTGCACCAATAGCCCCTCCAATCATTACCCCTAAACCGCCTAAAATATTCTTTTCATAACCGCCAAACATGGTGCCAAAACCACCAATTATTACAGATATTAATAACAGCCAATAAACAAAAGTAATTATTTTTGGCGTGAGCATAGTGTTGAAAAAAAAGATATCTTTCATATTGTTCCCTTAAATTAGAGTGATTATTTTGTACTAAAGTGAGTTAAAAAACAGCGATGAAATCTGCTTACTACTTGATGATATAAACCAAACCAAAGCAATGTACAGCAATTAACAATAACAGTGAACCAAAAAGCAATGTAAACTCCTTCCTTTTAGATTTATGCCGTAATACTTGTTAGGCGATAGCTGCACCAAGCTAACTATAGCAACTCAATAAAAATCCCGATAAACACCATCATACCAACCCAGTGGTTATGTAAAAAAGCTTGAAAGCATTTATCACGCTCTCGGTTAACAATTAGCATTTGTTGATAAGCGAACATGCCGGCAACAATAACTAAGCTCAATTGATAAGGCCAACCAAATGCCAATATGTCACCAACAGTAAGTAATAAGCCCAGTACCATTAATTGCAAAAAACCAATAATACGCTTATCATTTTGTCCAAATAAAATAGCGGTAGATTTTACGCCTATTTTCAAATCGTCTTCTCTATCAACCATCGCGTACATGGTGTCGTAAGCAACTGTCCATAATAAATTAGCCATAAACAGTAACCAAGCAATCGTAGGGATTTCTCCTAGGCCTTCTGAAAAAGCCATGATCATGCCCCAACTAAAAGCGGCACCTAACACTACTTGTGGCAATTGCGTGTAGCGCTTCATAAAAGGATATGAGGCGGCTAATAGCAAAGCAACAACCGATAAATAAATAGTAGGCCAACTTAAAGTTAATACCAAACCTAAAGCGATACCAATAAGTACACCAAAAAGACTGATCGACTCATTTTTTGTTATTAAACCTGAAATAAGAGGTCTATTTTTAGTACGATCAACCTTACCATCTATTTTCATATCAGCAATGTCATTAATAACACAACCCGCGCTGCGCATAACCAAAACACCTAACGTAAAAACAATGAATAAGTGCATATTTGGCCCGCCATCACAAGCAATCCATAAGGCCCAATAGGTTGGCCACAATAAAAGATAAATTCCTATCGGTTTGTCCATGCGCGTGATTAATTTTATTGCTAACCACTTGTTTTGTAATTTATTTGGCATTTTTGTTCTCAAGTGCTTTATTTTCATTATCTATTGGTTGTGTTGGTTGTCGAGGAGCTAGAGGTTGATAAGCAAAAGCCTGTGGTAAAAAAACTTCTGCGACCATGAGTGGTTTGTTTTCTAATATAAAAACAGATCGCCTACCCCATAAATTATCGGTAAAATTTAACTGTAAATTATTCACTAACGTAGCCACAGTACTGTTAGCATCAAACTCAGCCACTTCTATCGCTTGTCGTTCAAGTGAAGGATTATTAAACAATATCTGCCCAAGTGATTGCGACCCTAAATTAGCTAAAACTTGTTCAGCGCCTGTTAAGCTAGTAAGTGGTAATAAACTTCGCGCAAACACCTGTGGAATATCATCGCAATAGAGTAAGACTTCACGCACCAGCACCTGCTCACCCGCCACAATGATATCATTCGACTCTTCCGCTCTACATGCTTGTACATGCTGCCCTAATAGTTCTACACGAAAATTCTGGCAATGCGCTTTTAAACGTGCCGTTAAAGAGTTTTGGTCGAGTAACCATGATAATAATGATGGCGACAACTGGTATTGATATGGTGATAACCAGTGGCTTGATAAGGTAACAGGAAAGTAAGACTGCAAATTCATAAGAAAAATAAAAACAGGTTAATAGCATAATTATAATAACAGGATTCTAACCCGACATCATTTGAGCAAGAAGTAAAAAATAAAAAAATTCAAATAAACTTGTCAAATCAGGTTATGATAAGCGCAATACCAATTGAAATAATACATTGCATGAACGCTTTAAACATTCATGTTATCAAACTAAACAAATAGCTTAAGTTAACATTATGAACAAATTATTATGCGCTATACTCTTTACTGCTTCTACAGCAACTAGCTTTTCTAGCATTAACCTTTACGCTAGTGATTACGCATACTACGGTTTTGAGCCTGATATAGTGACTAACTATATAACAGTAAAGAAAAAAAAAGGTTTTGTGCGTTTAACTGTGGAATTAATGGTTGAAAATGACAATGTTGAGATTGTAGCCCATCATTCTCCATTATTACGTGATGCCATCATTACTATTATTGGCCAGCAACCTGAAGCTAAAGTTAAATCAATTAAAGGTCGGTCTGAAATTCAATTGTTATGTGAAGAGCAAGTAAAAGAATTACTTATTCAAGAAACAGGCAAGCCTTTAATTAAAAAATTGCTATTTACTCAATGGCTAAATAATTAAAATAAGTACCCGAAGTAAAAGCGAATAAGTTACTAATGATGAAATACTTTCGCTTTTAATACAGCAAAAAAACAACCAGAAATCAAACCAAGTAGATGTGCGGTATTAGCCATATTGACTGGTAATAGATCAGCAAAACCAAGCACAATCCAAAATAGTAAAAAGATAACAATAGGTTTAGATAACGATAAGCCTTTTTCTGGTGCTAAATACCCCGTCCACCAAACAAAACCAACTAACGCATACACAACGCCAGATAAGCCACCAAAGTTAGCCCCAGACACAAGAAACTGTCCTACATTAGAAATAATTGCCGAAAGTAATAGTAAATTGATTAATGTACCTTTGCTTAATTTTTTTTCAATCTCTCCGCCAAGTTGCCACCACCACATACTATTAAAAACAATATGTAGCCAAGAGAAATGAAAGAAAGCAGGCGCTAAAATTCGCCAAGGTTCATTAATAAATGCATCAACGGATAGTTGATTATAAAAATGTAACTGTTGAAAAATGGGACGCCCCCAACCAAGGTTACTGGCAAGAAAAACAACCCAGCAGAATGCAAAAATAGTTAGCGTAACAACGCCCGCATGAGCAAAAAAGTTTTTTTTAAACGTGGTTAATAATGTTAAATCATTGCTATCAACCGAAACTGTTTCCCCTTGCTGCCATGCAGCTTGTTGATATTTACTGTTATAAGGTTGTTTAATGAACAGCTCAAATTCTTTTTTAGCTTGGCTAAGATCACTGTGCGGACACAACACAATATAAGCGGATTTAGACTGTTCATCAGCCAGATCTTTTTTATTACCATTAACAACCTGTGCATCAATGCCTATGGTGACCAAATAATTAGCAAATAGTTGTGCTATATTTTTTTGTTCTAATTCGACTAATGGTGATAAATGTTCATGTGTTTGCTTAATCATTTTTATAGCCATATACCCTTAGCGAGAAATGTTATCTGGATATTGCAGTTGCCATTGAGTATAACCGCCATCAAGAGAGTACACTAGAGTGAAGTCTTGGCTGATTAAAAACTGTGCTGCTTGTTGACTTGAATGTCCATGGTAGCAACAAACTACCACTGGAAAATCTGGATCTGCTTCCCGTAAAAAATTACTAATATTTTCGTTGGTTAAATGAATAGCTCCTTTAATTCGTCCATTGGCAAATGAATTGGCATCACGAATATCAACCACTACATGGCTGTCATCACCTAGCACTTGCGCTAGTTCAGTTATGTGCATGTGGGTGAATCTTGGTTCTGCATCTGAAGGCATGCTTACTATTCCTAATTAATAAAATATGAGTCTTGCTTACATGGATGTAAGCACTTAGGTTTTGTCTGGAACTAAAAACCTGTGATCATGAATTTCCTAGATATACTGAAACTCACATCTTCAAGTAGCTTGATGGTATAATCTATCACAAACTGGCATAACCTAGCTAAAAAATTTATGTTTGCGTTACTGATTTATCGTTTATTATTATTGTTATTGCTACCGCTATTATTAATGGCGTTATTAATACGTTCGAGAACTAACCCCCACTACAGACAACGATTGTCTGAGCGACTAGGTTTTATCTTAAAACCCGTTAAAAAATACGGTATTATTGTACACGCTGCCAGTGTAGGAGAAGTGATAGCCTTGACACCTTTTGTCAACCAGTTATTACAAAACTACCCCAAGCTACCTATAACGCTAACCACCTTTACTCCAACAGGATCTGCTCAAGTTCAAAAGATTTTTGGCAATAGGGTGCAACATTGTTATTTACCCTTAGATTTATTTCCTTGTACCCAACTTTTCCTCTCAAAATTACAGCCTAACATAATGATTTTTATGGAAACAGAATTATGGCCAAATATCATTCAACAATGTGCTAACAAATCGATTAAGCTGTTATTAATTAATGCTCGGTTGTCACAAAAATCTGTAACTAGCTATCAAAAACTAAGGCCATTAATTAAACCCACATTAAACTGTTTTAATAAAATTTTATGCCAAAGTGAAGAAAGTTTTCAGCGTTTTTTATCTTTAGGCGCAACAACGGCACAGTGTGAGGTTTCTGGTAATTTAAAATTCGATATCTGTAATAATGCTGGTATTGAGAAAAAAATAGTCTCATTAAAAAGCTTGTTACCTGAAAATCGTCAAATATGGTTAGTAGCAAGTACTCACGATGGCGATGAAGCTATTGCGTTAGCTGCTTTTGCCCATATCAGACGGCAGCTACCTCAATTACTGCTAGTACTTGTGCCTCGTCATCCAGAGCGCTTTCAACTGGTTGGTCAGCTTTGCCAATCACAAGGTTTTAGCTTAGTAAAACGCAGTGAAAACATTGCTCTAATCAATCAAGATATTTGGTTGTTAGATACTTTAGGCGAGTTAATGCCAGCATATGCCCTAGCTACTATCGTTACGATGGGTGGTAGTTTTAGCAGCATTGGTGGCCATAATCCACTTGAACCAGCTTTATTTAAAAAGCCCATTGTTGTTGGTAATGATATGAGTAATTTCACTGAAGTATTAACGCAATTACAACAACAAAAAGGTATTGTTCAGCTAACAAATGCTAGTAATGCTATAGAACAAGCAAAGCTGTTAGCAAGCTCAATAGTAGACCTATTACAAAATAGCGAACAAGCAGCAGCATTAGGATTACATGCGTACCAAGTGGTTTTAGAAAATCAAGGCGCTAGTCAAAAAACGTTAGCAACGGTGGAGGAGCTTTTACATGAAACAAACTGATACTATAAAAACCTTTCATCAAGGCAATACATACTGCCTTTATAATAGCGATGTCGTGGCTAATTTTCATCCTGAAATGCTCAGCTCGCAATATTGGCACACAAAGGGTGCGATAACTGGTTCAGCGCAAGGGCGTGGTACAACGTGGTTCATTCGTTACCTTTGTAGCGCTAAACCAGAACAACACTGGGTATTAAGGCACTATTATCGCGGTGGCTTAATTGGTAAAGTTATTAATGATAGTTATTGGTTTAGTTCACAAAAAAATACTCGCGCTGTTCGTGAGTTTACTTTGCTTGGTTTTATGCAAACACTCAAGTTACCTGCGCCAAAGCCTATTGCATGTAAAGTAGTAAAGCATGGACTGTTTTATCAAGCCGATTTACTCAGTAGTCGTATTGAGCAGGCGCAAGATTTAGTGGCTATTTTATCAAAAGAAGTAATATCTAAAGCTTTATGGCATAAAATAGGGTCAACTATTAAGCGTTTTCATGAACATAATATTTATCACCATGACTTAAATGCCCATAATATTTTAATAAATGAGCAAAAGCAGGTATTTTTAATTGATTTTGATCGGGGTGAAATTCGCAATGAGAATCAACAAAGCTGGCAACAGGCTAATATGGCACGCTTACAGCGCTCTTTTAATAAAGAACTAAACCAACTTGATAAGTTTTATTTTTCTGATAAAAATTGGCAGTTTTTGCTTGAAGGCTATTTGGCGTCTAATTAATCGCAGCTTCATTAATTAATTAGACAACACTTAAAGCATCTTGATAACGTTGCTGATAAATTTCTTTTACTTTTATGAACTCTGGCATGGATGATTCAGTGGTAAAAGGACGTAAAATAGCGAGTATTTTTAATACGCCTTGGTAAAGCACCGAATCGTTAATATCTACAACAATATTTTGAGTTTGATAAAAACTTAACCAGAAAGTATTAACAATTCTGAGAATACTAACTATATCCGTCAATTCATCATCATGAAAATCAATGGCTTTATCAGTTCGTAACGATATGAGTAATTGACTAACACGATCAGCAATATAAGATTGAACCTCAACATATTTTTCACGCAAACATGGGTTTTTATCAAGCAAAACAGATATGTTACTATAAAAAAAGCGAAACTTTATCATCATCTTAAAAACCCCATCCATGTATGAAATAATGGCATCAAGCGGTGTTAGTTCAGTGTTGACTTGCGAAAAGGTATCCACTAGCAAATCGCGAGCATACTCATCATAAATTGACAAAATAATGTCTTCTTTATTTCTAAAATGATAATACAAGTTACCAGGGCTGATACCTAAGTGAGCAGCAATATGATTAGTGGTAACATTTCGTTCACCTTTTTCATTAAATAATACAATGCTTTCCTGAATTATCCTATCACGGGTTTTCATAGATGTTATTTCTTTTCCATAGCTAAAATTAATCGCGGCCTGATTTTATATAATACCATTAAGACTTCTATCATGAACAGTTTGTTTTGAATAAAGCTTAAATATCCAGTAACACCTCGCTTTACTTTCAATCCTAATAGCCAAATTTGTAATTACTCTTGCATTATTCTACTTATGGCTGCCCTAGCTTAATCAATCAAACGTCAAATATCGCCAGTTAATTAAATTTTATAAACTTTTTTACGCTTACGGTTGTAAAAAACTTAGTTAAACCATTACAATAACAGCCCCTTTATATAACGATAAAGTACATTAATTTATGAGCGTAAGAGCAATTTACCCTGGCACTTTTGATCCTGTAACTAATGGTCATACAGACTTAGTTATTCGTGCAAGTCACTTGTTTGCAGAAGTTATTATTGGTGTTGCTTCAAGTCCAAGTAAAAAGCCTCTTTTCTCGCTTGAGCAAAGAGTTGATATGATCAAACAAGCCACTTCTGATTTAGATAATGTAACCGTGGTTGGCTTTACTGGTTTGCTTATCGATTTTGCTAAACAAAATCAAGCAACAGTGCTTATTCGCGGTTTACGAGCCGTATCTGATTTTGAATATGAATTTCAATTAGCGAATATGAATAGAAGGTTATCGCCTGATCTAGAGTCTGTATTTCTAACCCCTGCTGAGGAAAACTCTTTCATTTCTTCTACCTTGGTAAAAGAAGTTGCTTTACATCATGGCGATGTTAGCCAGTTTGTTAACCCGATTGTAAAAGTAGCATTAGATAAAAAGTTAGCTCAAAAATAGAGTTAATTGAAGAATGAAGTAACTTTTATTGTTGGCAGTTGGGGCAATACACTGAGCTACGATTTGCTTGTCTAATTTCTAATAGTGTTGCTCGACATGTTATACATTCCTTTCCTGCTCGCCCGTAAACCAATAATGATTGTGCAAAATATCCTGGTTTACCGTCGGTTTGAGTGAAGTCTTTTAAAGTAGTGCCGCCTTGCTCAATGGCTGATCTAAGCACCTGTTTAATAATATCGGTCAATTTATTAAAACGTGACTCATTAATAGCACCAGCCTTTGTCGTTGGCAAAATACCTGCTTGAAATAAGGCTTCGTTGGCATAAATGTTACCAACACCAACGATGATATGATTATTCATTAAAAAAGTTTTGATAGGCACTTTTCTATTTTTTGCTTTTTCGAATAAATAGCCATAACAAAAATCATCACCTAAAGGCTCTGGCCCTAACTTGCTTAACAAACCTAGTTCATCTTGATGATTATCAAGCCAAAGCACCGCGCCAAAGCGACGAGGGTCATTTAAGCGCAAAGTGGTACCGTTAATAAACTGCAAGTCAAAATGATCATGCTTTATCACTGGTGTGCTCTTATCAATGACTCGAATAGTGCCGGACATACCTAAATGCATTAACAAAGTGCCACTGTCAAAACGCAGTAATAAATATTTGGATCGCCTATCAATGCTTTTAACAGTTTGCCCAATGAGTGTTTGCACATCTGTAGGAATAGGCCAGCGTAATTTTGCATTACGCACAACCACCTTACTTACTTTATTATTAAGCACATGTGGGCTAATACCTAAGCGGCATACTTCTACTTCGGGTAATTCAGGCATATTGTTTTAACCTTAGCTTCAAGCGAGAATAGATTCCCGCCTAAATATTTGGTACAAGTTGTTGACTAATAGCAGCAGGAAAAGCTAGCCATAATTTTTTTCGTTGATTAAAAATAAGTAATTGATCGGTGAGTGGGTATACATTAAAAGCCATCAAATCATTAACACCTGCCATGCTCACTTCTACTTTAATGCCTTGCTGACCATCAATAATTATATCATCAGCTTGCGTTAAACCACTGCTTTGCTGCCAGGTAAATATTAACTGATCTATTTGTTGGTTATTAAGTGTGAATATCGTCCCTTGGCTAGTCATTTGCCAAGCTCTACCTTTACGCTCAAACATAACTTGTTTATTGCCAGGGTACTTAATGAGTAAAGTTAATATAACGCTGTGTTGAGGTAATAGTAGTTCATCATTGCTGTCATCATTTTTAGGAAATAAACGATCATTCGTTGTGTTTATCAGTAGAATAATAATCATCACAGAAAAAATAATGACATTATTCCAGCCCGTACGAGAGAGTTTCATTGGCGAGGCTTTATTGGTATTAATATTAATTTTATCATAATCAATTTTGATACCCGTTTCATTAATTAGCTGATTTATTTTTGGCAAAAAAAAACCCAGTAAAAACTGAGCTTTTTATTTGTATAAATTACTTATAAAACAAAAATTAATTACTTAATTTTAGCTTCTTTATACATTACGTGTTTACGTGCTTTAGGATCAAATTTTTTGATTTCCATTTTTTCAGGCATAGTCTTTTTATTTTTATCAGTAGTATAAAAATGACCTGTACCAGCACTAGAAACTAAACGAATTTTATCGCGCATAATAATTCCTTACTTAAGAAAAGTTTAACCTGAAGTTAAACTTTTTCGCCACGGGCACGGATATCAGTTAATACTGCATCAATACCTTTTTTATCGATAATACGCATTCCTTTCGGAGTTAAACGTAATTTAACGAAACGGTTTTCACTCTCTACCCAAAAACGGTGAGATTGAAGGTTAGGTAAAAAACGACGACGAGTCGCGTTTCTTGCATGTGAACGGTTGTTTCCAACCATTGGCACTTTGCCTGTTACTTGGCAAACTTTAGACATTTGAGTACTCCAAAATTAATTTTAGCTCGAGCTTAGTTCTTCTAAGGTATTTCCCCAAGACCGTCGCCTTAGGATCCTTAAAAAGGTGGCACATTATAGTGAAACTGAATTATGAATGCTAGCCCTAATAACAAAAAGCTAAAAAAAAAACATTTAAAAAAGATGGCGAGTATTTTTTATCTTTTATATCAAGTGATTACGAAATTAAAAATAATAAGATAGTTAAAACGTTATTAATAATAACAGGCTATAAAAAGGTTATCTAAATCGATTTATTCTAATTTACATCTGATTTAAATAACGTTTTAATTTTTTTATCTTGTTCTCTACTCGACAACTCATCAACTAGTATACGAATAATATGAGACTTAGCTAAATTTGTATCTTCTGATAAACATTGCAACTGCTCAATTACCTCTTCACTTAATGTAAAAGTAGCACGCCTGAACGGCTTGGTTTGAGTGCCCGTTGTCTTTTTCTGCTCAATTGCATGCTTTACATCGTGTATCACTTGTTTAAGGTTTATTTTATCATGATGATCTGGGCTGACTATTTGCGGTGAACCTTTTGCATAATTATCTGCATCCGCAATAAAATCATCAATTGTAAATTGTTCCTTAACATTTCTCTTAGGCTTAGGGCTGTCTTTATTTTTTTTTAGATCAGTTAAACTCATGGGAATTATCCGGTTCTATTGCCATTAACTCTTCAGCTATGGCTATCATTTCGGTTGCGGCTTTGCCATCAGGATCAATTTCAATCACTGACGAACCTTGCTCTTCACTATCATCATAAATATTACGATTAAACGTTACCGCATTTAACACATTGATGCCGTATGACCTACATACATCTTTAGCTTCTAAAATACGACCTGCTTGGTTTGGTAATGACGGGCATTGTGTTATCACAAATGATGCTATCATTTTAGGATTAACCATTTTACAAGTACTTAGCATATCTTCCATATGAGGTACTGTTTTTAAATCACGTCGTTTTGGTCTTAAAGGAATAACCACATGGTCAGCAACTGACATAGCAGCACGCAAGGCTAAATTATCTTGTCCGCCACAATCAACAATAACATAATCATAGTGCTGGCCTAAGCTGAGTAAGTCGTTACGAATTTTACCATATAGTTGAATACAATTAATTGCAGGCAAAGAGGGATCAGTATTTCGTGCTTGAATCCAATCTGAAGTGGTGCGCTGAGGGTCACAGTCAACCATTAATACAATAGCTTTTTTATTTCTGGCGAAATATACCGCTAAATTTTGTGCTAAACAACTTTTACCACTACCACCTTTTTCGCCACCCACTAATATCATCATATTCTTTTCTTCCTAAATGCTACCTAGTTGTCAAATCAATCCCAAAACTATTACGTTTGAGTGTTAATTCTTGTTCAATTTGAGCGAAAGCTCTTTTCAACGTTTTTTGCTCTTCAGCTATGAAGTGTTTTTTTTATCTAATGTGACCGCAATTTCATACCAACCAGAATCTTGCTTAATACAACGGAGTACCTTGCCATGCAATTTTTTATTGTTGGTATTTGCCGATTTAAAAATAATAGTAATCGCAGTATGAACTGCTAATGCTTGATCACAATCAAGCCTTAAACCACCACGAGAAAAATCTAAACAGGCAATCTTTTTTACCTGTTCTTGGTTATTATCATTTATCCAAACAATATCAACTAATTCTTTTTCCATATCTAAACGGAATGATTGACGACGATCCGATTCTTCAAGACTACTTTCGACCATAAGAGGATCCTTTATTTATATATATGCTAGATTAAATATTTACTTTACTTAAAAGTAGCTGTCATTGACAATTATTTCAACTTAAATTATTACTTTCATTGCTTTTATTTTTAACTTAACTCGCCATTTTCAGCAAATGAATAACATTGATGACCGGCAACTATCATGTGATCTAATACTCGCACATCAATTAATTGTAACGCTTGCTCAAGTTTTTGCGTTATTTGCTTGTCGGCGATACTTGCTTCAGCAACACCTGACGGATGATTGTGGGCAAGAATAACTGCAGCGGCATGGTGTTTTATCGCGTGCTCAACAACAATTCTAGGATAAACAGCCGCTGCATCAAGCGTACCGTAAAATAAGCGTTCAAACTTTAATACTTGATGTTGATTATCTAAAAATAATACCGCAAACACTTCACGGCTTTCATGGCGAAGTTCACTGATTAAATAATCGCGCGTTGCTTTTGATGAGGTTAACGCACTACCTTGTTGGATAAGCTGCTCTGATAAATAGCGCCGCGACATCTCTAAGCATGCTTGTAGTTGTACATATTTAGCAGTACCTAGCCCATGCTGTTGACAAAACTCATCTTGGTTAGCACTAAATATATTGGCTAAGCTACCAAAATTTACTAATAACTTTCTTGATAATTCAACAACGTTACAACCCTTAACGCCTGTTCTTAAAAATATAGCCAAAAGTTCAGCATCACTTAAACTAGCAGAGCCTAAGTTAAGTAGCTTTTCTCTAGGTCGCTCCGCGCTAGGCCAACTTTTCAATGTTTGTGTCTTATTTTCTAATTTAGTTTCTTGTTCATGTTTATACATAAACGGCTTCCTTGCTGTTTTTGTTAATGATTATTTTTCATCTCAAGCGTATAAATGCTATCGTATTACCATTATTGATAAGTATAAGATTAGCAGATTATGCAAATTCTTCAGGATAAAAAAATAGTTCTTGGTATCAGTGGTGGTATTGCCGCTTATAAAACCCCTGAATTAGTGCGTAGATTAAAAGAACAGGGTGCAGATATTCGCGTAGTAATGACCGATGGTGCAAAAGCATTTATCACCCCATTAACATTACAAGCCGTGTCAGGTAATGCGGTTGCTGATAGTTTACTTGATACCCAGGCTGAACTTGCCATGGGGCATATTGAATTAGCCAAATGGGCCGACTTAGTTATTATTGCCCCAGCAACGGCTGATATAATTGCCCGACTTTGTGCTGGCATGGCCAATGACTTACTAACCACCTTATGCCTAGCTACAAGCGCATCTATTGCACTGGCACCAGCGATGAATCAGCAAATGTGGCATGCACAAGCAACACAAGCTAATATTGCTACTTTAAATGAACGTGGCTACCACCTTTGGGGGCCAGGCAGTGGTGAACAAGCTTGTGGTGACATTGGTTTAGGGCGAATGTTAGACGTTGAAGATTTGGTGGCACTAAGTAGTGACTTTTTTGCTGATAAATATTTACAAGGTCAACATTGGGTTGTAACGGCAGGCCCAACAAGAGAAGCCATTGACCCAGTACGTTATATATCTAATCATAGCTCAGGGAAAATGGGTTATGCCATAGCTCATGCGGCTTTACGTGCTGGTGCTAAAGTCACTTTAATTTCAGGCCCTGTAACAATAAATGCGCCTGTCGGTTGCCAATTAATTGCTGTTAATAGTGCGGATGAAATGCATCAACAAGCCTTACTATTTGCTAAGCAATGTACTACTTTCGTAGCTTGCGCCGCTGTTGCTGATTATCGCGTGGCAACGATAGAAATACAAAAAATAAAAAAAACTAGCGATGTTATGCAACTTGAATTAGTGAAAAATCACGATATTGTTGCCGATGTAGCTAGCTTAGTCGACAAGCCATTTATGGTGGGCTTTGCCGCAGAAACACAAAATGTCGAGCAATATGCTCGTGGCAAGTTAATGCGTAAAAATTTAGACTTGATTGCAGCTAACGATGTCGCTAAATCAGGCCAAGGCTTTAATAGTGAGAATAATGCCTTAACCGTGTATAGCGCCATTGATAAAACTGAAATACCATTAGCGAATAAAAAATTAATTGCTAAGCAATTGGTATCACTTATTCATCAGTATTATCTCGGAAAAAACAGTTAACCCTTA
>Ga0209081_1000932_pt1 | contig 17636 bp, 13 predicted proteins | sample GOMGulsemesocosm_4_FD_184636 | JGI IMG/M metagenome (GOLD analysis project Ga0209081, IMG submission 184636) | Methane-oxidizing microbial communities from mesocosms in the Gulf of Mexico - GOM15B Gulf of Mexico (SPAdes) (version 2) | ecosystem: Environmental > Aquatic > Marine > Cold seeps... | reverse complement strand
AGCCGATCACTCAATACCATTTTGACCGAAAAGTGATCGGTATCGATGGTATTGAGTGATCGCGTTGGACAGTATTAGGTGATCGGCTTAGATGGTATTAGGTGATCGCGGTGCATGAGAATATGCAGATGGTGTGATCGGCTCTACCTACAACTTTGAAACCGATGCAACTGTACTAGATTTATATGTTCGATATCCCTTTGATACGACAGGGCAATTCAGTATGGGAAGGCCTATTCTATATCTCGTTATTGATGTTTTTTCGACAATGATAGTTGGTTTTTATCTAGGTTTTGATGGACCAAACTGGACTGGAGCGAGCCAAGCATTGGTAAATGCATGTTCATGTAAAGTAGAATTTGCAGCTAGGTATGGAGTACACATTTCAGAAAAAGATTGGCCTTCTCACCATGTTCCTGTTCATGTAACCGTTGACAATGGTACGGAACACCCAAATAAAATAATTGAATCAGTGATGCGTGCTGAACTGGGGATTCGAGGTTACAAATTTACGGCTGTTTATCGCGGTGACGCGAAAGGTACGGTTGAAAGTAAATTTGACTGTTTAAACGATCAAGTCATTCATTTTACAGCAGGGGCCATACCTGAGGCCCCCCAGCGAGGTGAACAACATCCTTCTAATCAAGCTTTTTGGGATTACGATACTCTCGTTGCTATGCTGATTCATGAAATTATTTACCATAATCAAAGTGCAGATAGGCTGAAAAAATTTAATATTAACGCTATCAGAAAAGGCATAGGTATTACGCCGCAAGAACTTTATTTGAATAGTCTTAAGGAAGAAATGAATGGCGGTCGAGATGGCAGAAGTTTAGAGCCTGGAAGAATCCGTTGGGCCTTTTTACCGGAAGAAACAGCATCAGTGCGAGCAGACGGCATTCATTTTGATGGCTTAGTTTATTACTCGGATTACGCTAAAAAAGCTAAATGGTTTAACAAAGCTAAGCTTGGTAAACCCTTCCATATCCCAGTAAAACGTACGAAAGACTGGAGTTCACATATTTGGCATAAAACACCAGATGGTCAGTATATTCGTTTTGACTTAAAAAATGTTAATGACGAAAGTCCGTTTGTTGCTACGCATTGGGAGCCAGTTCAACACTTACTTGAACAATTTAAAGACAAACGCCACAAAAATAAGATTAATGCTAAAAAACTTCGTCTATTCAAAGAGGGTTTGCAAGCTCAGCTTATTGCCTACAACCAAGAAAAAGTAGATATCTCACCTGACAATGTTCGAATCAGTATGCAACCAGGGGTTAAAGATCGTCAATCAACGTACAAAGCTCTACAGCATCTTATTCAAGCTATTGACCTCCATGAAACATTAATCGATGAATCTAATCAATCTAAAGTACCTGCAAATGTAACTGGACTTGATGATTTAGATGCAGAATTGAACCTATAAGAGTACTTTATGAAATTATCAAATGCAAAATACATTGAACACCTTGATACCGACCTTAATAATAATCCTTTATCTGAAGCGGTACAGGTTGTACTAAATAAAGATCGCCTATATCGCGCTATTAGTCATAAAACGTCTATCCAGAAAAACTTTTGGGAATTACCCGAAATATACCAACAAACACAATTAAGGCAATTAACAGAAGTTCATGTGCCTTTGACGCAAACTTGGAATCTGTATATCAAAATGATGAGCTTGATATTGTTCGGTTATGTTCGACGTAATCCTATGTCAAAAGAAATGCGAATGTTCAACGCTAGATTGGCCGAGTGCGTGAGGAATGGAAAGATATTTAATCCGGGGCCACAGTCAGGAATCGGACCTACTACTGCACCATCTTCTTTAGTTAAGGGGGATTCTGGTTGCGGAAAAACTAAAGGGATAAGGGGAACCTTAGGACAAATTCAACAAGTTATTACACATACATCATATAAAGGTGAGCATTTCAAAAAAGAGCAACTGACTTGGGTATCTTTTGATTTACCCCCAAATGGCTCGCCTAAAGCGATGACGGCAAATTTTTTTAGAGCTGTTGATAATGCTTTAGGCACTAGTTATGCAGCAGAGTGGAGTGATAAGGAAAAGTACTCTGTCGATAAGCTTATGGCTGCAATGCAACACGTTGCTTCCACGCATTGCTTAGGTCTTGTCCATATTGATGAATTGCAATTTATGATCGGTTATAAAAAAATAAAAAATAGCCCTTCATTACAAACTTTAGAGACACTTTTTAACAAAATTGGTGTACCGATTATTCTAAGTTCGACCCAGCAAGGCGTTGATATATTTGAAACACTTGAAGAAGGAGATCATCGTGTAGGTCATGATATAACAACAGTAAGGAGGATGCTTAATGATAAAGAATTTACGTTTTCGACTCATCTTTTAGACTCAGATTATTTTAATGAATTTTTTGATGTGCTTTTTCCTTCCGGAATTATTCATGGTCCAAAATCTAAAAAAATCATCACAGAGTTCAAGAAAAAATTTAATGATTTAAGTTGTGGGCTTCCAGCCATTATGACTCGCTTGGCTCATTTGCATCATGAAACACTTGTAACATTGCTACAAAAAGAGGAAAGCGCTGATAAAAACTACGTGACGTTTGATGTAGCACTATTAGAGCGAGTATTTAACAATCAATTTAGCTTAATTGCACCAGCACTAGTTCATCTTCGAAATGGTAACCGCTTGGCTTATGAAAAGTCGATTCGCAATAGCGAGACGAAGAAATCCACTTTTTCAAATAAAGAGGCAAAGAAGGAAGCTGAAAAAGTAGAAAGGACAGTCAGTACTCCTGTTGTTTTAAAAACTGATAGTCACCCTAAATTAGAGTCGAATAAAGGTGCTTCACTGTCTTTAGATGGTTTTAAAGTGGGAATTGAGGTGCATAGTGGAAAAAGTTGAATTACCAGCGTTATTGCCAGATGAGCACTTGTTGAGTGTCTTAGCTCGATGGTTTGATACCACAGGGCGAAATGACTTTTTAGCGATGAGTTCAAAGGTTTCATCAAATAATGCGGTATTGACCCCATCATCTATTTGGCGACCTATATATAGTGATTTAGCTCATCACTATATCGATACGGTTGGTTTAATAAAAATATTATCAGAGCACACCTTAATAAGTTTTTATAAGCCATTTTTAAGGGAGAAAGAAGTTCAGAAGTTAACAGCGGAAAACTTGTCTGTTGATAAACTATTTAAAATAAAACCCGCTTTACAAAGCCATGTGCAAGAAGCTTCTCATTGGCGCTGGTGCTCTGAGTGCGCTAAAGATGACTACGATGAATACGGCGTGACTTACTGGCACACGTATCATCAAATACCGACCATGCATCGATGTTATAAACATAACATACCGCTTTTATCTAAGTGCCAATCATGTAATTTCGAATATAAGAATTTTCAACGTCACTGGTTACCACCCAATGATGGCGAATGCTTGGAATGCCAAGCCGTATTAGAGCCTGTAACTGTTTTAACTGCGCCTACCTCTAATTGGTTAGATGCGATTAGCATTGCCTTACATCAAAGCCGAGAGCCAATAGAGCTATTAACGCTTATTCAACTGATGAAAAATAAATTGGGATATGAGGTATTACCCAAAAATATTCCAGTGGCATTACGTAAGGAGGTTGCTTTGATGCAGGTGAACTTTGAAAGCTGGTTACAAGATGACGTGATTAACAGCTATTTTAATAAAGATAGACAAGATATCTTTAAACGAAATCAAAAAATCCTAAATATTGTCACAACTGTTTATCGCGACTCTCAGGTGCCACCAATCAGTATATTACTTATGTTGAAATCGTTAGGGCTTGAGCATGAGTTAACAAAGTTACTTTTGAGATAAACAATGGATTGGGTAAGGCTATCTCAGAATTGTCCCCATCTGTTTGAAGAAGAAACCATATATAGCTGGTTATCTCGTTGGGTTTACGACAGCCCTTATCCTAGCATAGGGGCGATGCTCAGCCACCTTTTAGGGACAAGAAATAAGCAACTAGACTCTACCTTTCCAAGTTATGTTAAAGCGTTATCAGATGCATCAGGAATTGATGTGAAGATACTTATCAACCAACACACGATAGTGCCGTATTTTAAACACTTTTGTGACCCCAAATTGTTTGAAGAAGTATTGAAGGATATATATAACGGTAATACTCAAACCACACATTCAAAAATGTCGATAACGGCAGGACGGATTAATGAATCTAAGTGGTTGAATTATTGCCCTCAGTGCGTTGATGAAGATGTTAAAGAATATGGAATTGCCTATTGGCATGTGAAACATCAGCTTCCTGGCGTATCTGCTTGTATTAAGCATAATCTAAAGCTAAAGGGGGTTATCAAGTGCAGACGAGCCACAATAAAGCCACCTCAAAAAGTATCAGAGAAGGAATATATTTCTGCTAACCAAGAGTCCCTAGAACTTGCCAACATAAGCTTAGCGCTATTACACGATGATGTACCTAAGCTTGATGGTGAAGTGCTTTCTGGCTTATACCGCCATAAGCTTTTGAGTATGGGATTAGCGTCAAACTGTTTATCAATTCATCAAGCAGAGCTTCGTCAGTTGCTTGAACGTTATTGGCGACCAATTATGGATGTAGAAGCGATTAAGAGCACTTTTGAACTAGGAAAGTCCCGTTCCTTTCCTGCTAGCTTGTTTTATCATCCAGAGTCTCATCATCACCCTCTTAAGCATTTATTGATGATAGTTATGCTGTTTAGCTCCCTTGAAGAGCTTTATCGATTTCAACTCAGTGTTTCGACAAAACCAAAGAAAACAATAGAACCTTCTAAATTTAATATGCATAAAGAAACAAAGCTTGCATTAAAGGCACTTCAACATGGCGAAAGCCTTCGTCAGGCCAGCTATTTTAGTGGCCTAAGTATTGTCAAAGTAAAACAAATAGCAGTAATTAACGGTATAGCTATTGAACGTAGAGAGCAGCGGTTATTTGAGAAGGACCGAGATCTCATACTGAAAAAACTAAAGCGCTATGAACCCACGCAGAAAATAGCTAAAGCAATGATTTGTTCTGTGGGGGCTGTAGAGCAGATTTTGTCGCAACATCCAGAAGTAGTTGAGCAACGAAAAAGGGAAAGGTTTACCCGTAAGAGCCTTTACCATAGAGCTAAATTGATAATTGCTATGCGTGATAAAACGAAAAATACCAGAGGGAAAATACAAAAGGCTGTACGCACTCACTACACTTGGCTGTTTCGATACGATAAAGCATGGCTATACCGAATATTGCCACCTAAACAACCTGCGAAGTATTGGGGCAATAGATGTAAAAAGTAACATTGTAAATATTCTAGAAATTAAAATACTCATTAAGGAATCACTATGAAATCTGAACAACTACTTAACGACTTACTAGAAGACCACGTTGAAATAAAAATGACGCTATTAGGATTATTTAAGCAACATAGGGTTGCGTTAAAGTGGCTTTTAACCCCGAAGTCTCAACTTTCTGGGGATGCACCAGTTGATAGGTTACAAAGTGAACCTGAGGCTGTTGAAGAGCTTTTAAATAGAATACAGCGCGGGGATTTTTCATAATAACTTTTTCTGTAATGAAATTTTTCCCAAATACCTTTGTACTTCATAGGTGGTTTTTTAGTCAATGAACGTGATTTTTCTTGTTGGTAGTAAATAGTAGACGCTTACTTGCTAAAATTATCACTCGTTCGTTCGTTAGTGGGGGGGGGAAGTGTTTCTGAATAAACTATTCTTAACTCCAAGCACAACAAACAACATAAAGTTAATATCATGCTGAACTTTTTCTTATTACCTGATATTGTTATATCAAATTGAAATTCAAAGTATAAATAGGGAAAAAGCAATTATGATACAGTCATTTGAAAAGCAAATATTTACAGAAGCTTTAACTAAAACTAAAAAATGGAACTTTGAATTAGCAATTCAAAAACTAGTCGAATCAAATCCAGAACAATGGGATTTAATACGTGCAGAGAAGGCAACTCTTGATTACCAGCGTTACATGGCGGTTACTAAAGCGCTTGGTGGTATACAGCTTGTTCCCAATGCCGATATTGATGAGATCTGGCATATGCATATTTTGGACACTCGTGCTTATATGCAAGATTGTGATGCTCTGTTTGGTGAATATCTCCACCATTATCCATACTTCGGTATGTTAAGCGAAGAAAACCAACAGCAATGGGTAGATGTTCAAGCACAATCTGAGCAACTTTGGCAGAATCTGTTTAATGAGCCTTTATATCGTAGAGATAGTGTTGCGCAGAAGTGCCCACAAGCATGCCCCTGTCATGTTGATCAGCTTAGTATAGGAGGGACTACCTCAGCACTTATAAAAAGCGCTTAGTATGATGAACGATAAAAATTCTGGCAAGCGTGGCAACATTACACGCTTACCATTGTCTTCAAAACAGTCTTTTAAATCACAAATATTTACTCAAATAGACACTCAATCCATACAAGATCATGGATATCAAATTATTCGTGATTTTGGGACTAATGTTGTTGAGTTTGAACAAGTATTTGATCGTATTTCTAAAGAGCAACTATATTATTCAGAACGCATTGGCTGCATTTGCCACCAGTACTCTGTTGAAGTAAACAGCGATAATTTTTCGCAGCAAATGCGTACGGGTGGCTTTCATACTGATTTTATGTTTCAAGATAATCCACCAGAATATATTGGTTTATTGTGTTTAGAAACGGATCCTAAACATCCTATTTATGGACGAAATCAAATTGTATCTTTGTCTGCCTTGTTAGAGCGCTTACGCTCAGGATTTGGTTTATCTGTTGAAGATGTTTTACAACATCACTTGCCATACCACTTTGCGAATGGACAACATTTTTCTGTACCTTTGTTACATAAATCTAATGGGCATTTACAGTTTAAATTTCATCAGCATTTAGTTACTGATGGCATGTACAATAGTGGGGTAAAAGATAAAGCGACAGAAACTTATATGGCACAACTTCATGCCGCGATGATTGATGTAGCAGAAGATGTTTGTTTGGATGTAGGAGATCTATTGGTGCTTTCAAATCATTATGCGCTGCATCGGCGTAGTGAGTGTAGTGTCAGTTTCGATGCCGAATATAAAACTTGGCGGTCTAGGAAGATGGCGAGTATACGGTTTAATTTATGAAATATGCATTGAACGCTCTGTGCCGTCTTGAATCCCAAAAGCATGATCATTTTGGTGATGTTTACTTTATTCAAAAAACAACACATCGTGATGATGTCATTATAATTGATGCTCCCACAGCAAAAATTTTTGAAAAAATAAAGAGTAATAACCAACTTAGCATGGAAGAAGAGACTAAGAATTCTGAGCGTATAGCTCGGCTAGTTTCAGAAAATGTTTTAGTGCCTTTACAAGCCCCTCGGATAAAAAGTACTGAACCAATAGCTAAAAACATCAATCTTTGGTTACAAGTTACAGATAGCTGTAACTTAGCTTGCGATTATTGCTATATCCCATCCTTATACAGCGACAAAACCCTGCGTAGCGATATGTTCTCTTTGCTATTTCAGCATTTCAAAGATATTAAAGGTTTAGAAACGGTGCATTTGAAGCTGGCTGGTGGTGAACCTCTTATGGTTTTTTCAGTATGGAAAGAGGAGGTGCAATGGCTAAGAACGCAACTTAAGAGCATTGGGATAAATTTAGAGCTGCGTTTGATCACAAACCTCACTAGGTTAACAAATGAAATGATCGCCTTTTTTAAAAAGCATAATGTAATCATTTCTGTATCTGTTGATGGCTTGGGGGAAACTCACGATCAACATCGTAAACATAAAAATGGAGCAGGCTCGTTTAACACAGTGATGACGAATATTAAACGCTTGCGTGAGCGAGGCGTTTTACCTAGTGTCATGATCACTGTAGCTTCCGATAATTATCTCGGTATTCCTGCTTTGATTGAATATCTTATAGAACGAGATATGACTTTTCGCGTTTCTGATGCCAAAGGGGATTACCTGACCGCCACTCAGTTTGAGCAGACAATGGATGCAGTGAATGCTTTATTGGATAAATCGGTAGAACAAGGCTACCCGGTGAGTCGGCGCGTCATATTTTCTGATTTACGTACTCACGAAGCAGCTAGTACGCCTTGTTCTATGGGGAGCCACGCAGCTGCCATTTATCTTGATGGCTCAGTATATTTTTGCCATACCGAATTTCAGAAAGGTCAACCCTTAGGACACCTTAACGGCGAGCAAAATCTGTTGAGTATTATACGTACAGGCAAGCAGAAGCACTTTGGTCTAAGCGATGATTGCCAATCTTGTCAGTATCGTTTTGTGTGTGCAGGAGGCTGTCCGCTTTATCGAGTGAACGGTAAAAGCCCAATGTGTCACGTTTATAAGAAAATAATTTCTAAAGTTTTTGATATTTATGATAGAGAAAATGGTAAACAACATGGATGAAGCTTTCTTTTTTACTGATATGACTCAGAACAACTTAAAGCATTTAGATTTTAGTATGGCGGCAAATGAGATAGTTGTCATTTGTGGCGTCAGTGGGTCTGGTAAGTCAACCTTAGTGCATCAAGTAATTGCCGCAGAGGCGTTACGACAGCAAAAAATTCGCAATAGAAGCAATAAAATAATACATTATGCTGTACGCCCTGAATTTCGTGAATGCTCTTCACTACCTGAACCAATCATTATTAGTCAGCGTAGCGCTCATGTTGCTGAGAACATACGTTTTGGTACTCGTACACGAGTCAACGAACTTTTAGTGAAGTACTTTGTTAAGGCTGGACAAATTATTCATAATCAGCACTTAATAGTAAAGCCATCACTTCCAGAGATCTTAGCTCATCAGCAACGTTTTTATACCAACTCACATTTACTTTTGCGTGTTATAAACTTTGAGTCCCTAAGTGCAAACCTGCGACAACAACTCCTTCAAAACCAAGTTAGTTCATTGTTATTACGTGCAGAAGGGAAATTGACATTAAAATCAACATCTCTAAGCAAGCTACCAACGCAACTAGAAAAATACGAAGGTTTTATTGCTATAAAAAACAGAGAAGAAGCTGAACAGCTAAAAGATATCAATGCTGTGCCTATACTCATGTTGGACTCACTGCGAGTTGAAAAAGCTTCAATGGATGAATATGATCATAATGAAATCGAATTTGATCAGCATGGATTTAACCCTGAATACTGTCGAATTTTTAGATTACCTAGTCAAAAATTATTTTCCCGTTCGACTCAGTCATCTACAGCTGGCTATTGTCGAAAGTGCAATGGTTCAGGGGAGCAAGTCAGCTACAATTTAGATAGTGTGATTATTCCCGATGTGCCTTTAACGAGAGATTTTCTTAATGTAGAGAAAACCAAAGCAGGACGTTATCAAGGGTTTAAGTTTTTACCTTCAGGATTAACGGCTGTATTAAAAAAAGCAGGAGTAGATGTCACATTAAATTTTGATGCCTTACCTAAGGAGCAACACGACCTTGTATTGCATACATTGCGTGATAAATTGGCATCAAATAGCAAAGATAAGTTTGCACAAACACTTATAACACAAGGGGCTTGTTTGGTTTGTCAAGGCAGTGGTTTTGGTTGGCAAGCTAGAGAGGTCAAAGTCAAAGGGTATTCTTTACCTGAATACTTAGAAATGAATGGTAAACAACTTCAGCATGCAATTGACGATATAAAAGTCACTCATCCGTTACTAACTCAGCTAAAGCACTTATTAAAATATTTGCATGCACTAGCTATTGAACATATTGATTTTGAGCGAGCCTTAACTACATTAAGTTCAGGCGAGCTACAACGTATGAAGTTACTTCCTGCACTGGTAGAAGATGTGAGCCAGCGTTTATATATCCTAGATGAGCCGTCTTCAAATTTACAATTTAAAGACAATCTAGCGATCATTGAATTATTAAAAACCATTAAATCTAAAGGTAATCGCATATTACTGGTAGAGCATAACCCTCTATATCAAGTCTATGCTGATCTAGTGTTTTGTATAGGCCCTAAAGCAGGGGCTGAAGGTGGTAGCTTTTGCCCTGCACCTACAATAGAACAGCAACTTCAAGGGCTTTCTATTTCTAGTCATATTGCGCCGTTAGAAGAGAAAGAGCAAATCAGTTTAACGCTGCAACCTACTCGACATATGCAACTTACTCAGTTCTGCCTGCCTAAAAATACCATTAACACAGTCATCGGAGCCAGCGGTTCGGGGAAGTCTACCCTTTGTCGAGAGATGTTGTATCCAGCGCTTATTCAGCAAAAATATAATGTAGAGCTATTAGATAGTCGTCCATTTGCTGGTGCGTCTAGCTCTATCGTAGCCAGCTACCTTGGTATCTTTGATGAATTACGTGAGTTCTTTTCTGTCCGAAGTTTGAGACAATACACAGCAAGTGATTTTAGCTTCAACGCCGGTGGTGCTTGCGAACACTGTACCGGTAAAGGCTTTGTGGAAGTAGGCAATGGTCGCGGAGTCACTAAAGATAAAATAAAACAGACTTGTCCCGTGTGTTTTGGTTCAAGGTTTCGTGCTGATATTGCGTTATTCCATGCGGAAATTGATCAAAAGCCTGTTACCCTTCCTCAAGTGTTGAATTCTGAGTTTAATTGGATAGCCGCACAGGAAGACCTTGCTAAGCTTCATACTACTATTTCAACCTTAGAAGCACTTTCATTAGGGCATTTACATCTTGGCAGGGAAACACAAACCCTTAGTGGTGGTGAATTACAGCGTCTAAAATTAACTAAATTTTTACTCACTCATTGGCTGAGTGGTAAATCTAAGCGTACCACTAATTCACAACACCAAGTTGTGGTCCTTGATGAACCTTGCCGTGGTCTAGATAATCAAGCTGTTGCTCGTCTAATGGCAATATTGCGTGAACATCTTGCTCATACTACAGTCATTGTTATTGAACATAACCCTTACTTTATTTACCAATGTGACTACGTAATTGATATTGGCCCTAGTGGCGAGAAGAAAACTGAGACCAACATATATCAGGCTGATCTGCACAGTATTCAAAAATTAGATTTACAAGAGCGGTTGTTAAAATTTCCAAGCTTGAATCATGAACATGTCATGATTCAAGCTAAAACTCAAATATTAGGAGAAGCTTCTCAGATCGAACAAGTTGAAAATAATTTAGTATTCGAAAGTACAAAACCGGTGACTAACGCAGTAAAAACTAACAGTACGGAGCGGCATAAACAGCGCTACCAGCTTATACCCCAGATATACCGTCAACAGATAAATTTTGAACGAGAGCAAAAGTTTAAAGATAGTTTTGAGGTTACAGTACCAGACGATAATTGCTTTTTTTATCGTGATTGGGAAACGCTCCAAAGCGCTGTACTCGCTCGGCAGCCACAAGGCTACTTTCATAATCCGTTTATGAGGCAACTGGAGCGCTACCCAAAAGTACCACTGAGTGACAGGAAGAAATTATTGGCAGCGTTACCAACTAAATACATATTACATCAAGAAGATGATTGGCGCTGTTTAGCTGCCAGTGAGAATCTTACGTCAGCTTATTTGCAAGGGGCTGGAGTTGTTGTTATTCGTGAACCATCTAATGATTTGAGTTATCACAGCATTCGCCTATTCAGCTTGAAAGAGAAAGTTGTTGATAGAGTCTTTCCGGATCAATTTGCTTTCAATCTTTATAAAAATTCCTGCCAGCATTGTCATGGCTATGGAAAGATTTTGAGTTATCCTTTAAAGGATTGGGTAGACGAAACAAAGAGTATTTTAGATAAAGGCTCACTTCCATTTCCACTTGAGAAAAGTCTACCTAAACGCACGATCAGCTACTTTGCCCAAAAAGAAGGATTGTTTGACTTTAGCAGACCAACTCAATTACTTAGCACAGTTGAACGCAATATTCTTTTTTATGGTTTTAAAGCCTATCGTTTTCAAAAGCCAAATGCTAAAAGTAATGCTGATCATCAATATTATGAATGGGAGGGCTTGAACTCTTACATCTATGATAAGCGAAAACAACTCGACACTAGTGCTGCATTTGTTGATAAGGTTGACTGGGTTGATTGTCCGTTTTGCTCTCACGGTTTTTCATCAAAGATTAACTATTACCAAAGTGAAGGTGAGCTATTTACAGATATATTTTAGATAGTTGGATATGAATATGGTTCAAAATTCGATACTAATTCCTGAACTATCATTCTTATAAAGGAAATAATGTATGTCTGTTGTGCAGATTAAAGGAGTAACATGTTGCGTAAATTAGGTGAAAATAAAGAATATTCTTTGGGTGATAGTGCGCTTAATCATATTTTGAATGGAGATGTGTCGGAACGATTATTTGATATTGCTGGTAAACGAAATGCCGGGAAGCTCATGATATTAAAAGGTGGTTTGCACACTGTTATCGGCTGGAAGAACTTTAGGAAACTTCATCCCGATCTAAAACATTTGCATCAATACAATTCAGATAAAGATAAATATTGGTATTATGCTAGAGAGCTTCAAAATGGTGTCATTTGTTTGAAGATGCCAAAAGAGCTTTTCCAATCTAAAGCTGCAAAAATGACAATGTTTCCTGACGAATATTATAAGTCGGGTTATTTATGGAAAACTCTTTTTCCTGAACATTTCACATCGGAGGAAATTATTGCTCTGATCGATGAAGCACTTCTTAACCTTGATAAAGAGGAATCAACTGATAGCCAATTAATTGGTTATGCACTTCGCTCAGATCCAATGACAGCAATGAGAATAGTAATACAAGTAAGAGGTAAGCAAATTCAGTCTGCTTTTCCTGCTTGGACACAGCCATCTACAGGTAATAATGGAAAACCATATACTCATTCAGATTCCATTGGTTTTAATATAGCCGCTTCAACGGTATATTTTGACGATGATACGTCAAATCAATTAGTGAAAAGCTCATCTGTTTTTGACTATGAAATAGGATTAGGAAGTATTGTCAGTAATACTCCGGAGGTTCTATTGACTAGAGAGTTACCGAAAGACGGTGAAGACAAAATAAAATGGAAAAATCGAAGGCAATACCACTTGATGGAGTATGCTGGAAGTTTATCTGATATGGGTTTGAGTCACATTTACAAATACATAACCGATATAGCTATTACCAAATTTAATTATGAGATGATGGTTGCTGCATACAATGATTCTTTAGAATCTGTTGATTCTGATTTGAGAGTTAAAAATTCATTTTCTTTTACTCAAAACATCATTGATTCACTTGATATTTTGTTCTTTTCAGACCAATTCAGAGCTTTAAATAATTTTCCTATGGCTATTGAGTCACTGCTTGAAAATCAATTCACTACAACTGGCGGACTAGATAGTCTAAATAAAAAAAGAATACATAAAAGGATATTAGAACATGTACTTATTCATCATAATAAAGGAATAATTTCGAGCTATGTAGAGTTGATTTCTGACTCACCAGTCAGGAAGGAGTTATATCAAGAGTTTAATTTGAATAGCTATTTTAAGAAGCGTTTAGACTTAAGTAATGAGGATGATTTATTTAAGTTATCGTTTATTAATTACCCTGTTTTTTCCTTTCCTCTGGATAAGGAGCATCTAGCTGGGTACATAAAGAATCAACTGTCAATGAATTATCATGTTTACTTCAATGATGAGCAGAAACAAGATATTGTTGAACAGATTTTGCAGGGGCTTGGCAAAAACTACGAAAGTATGATTTCTGACAATTTAATTTATGCAAACTGTAATGAGTTCCAGTTTTTGTGCAGTGATTTTACAGAGCTTTTAGATAAAATTATTGAAAATTCACTAGAGATAAATAATGACGCTTTAGGTAAAGTCATTCGTGATTATTGCCGTATTCAATATAGCCAGCGCTTAAATCTAGCATTCATTTATCGTGAGGAGTTTAAGTACGATATTGATTATAGTAGTGTTGATGAGTTTTACCTAAGGCAAATGATTGCAAAACATGAAAGGGTGTGGCTCACAACTAATTTAGACATATTTTTAGATAAGTCTGTAGAGTATGCAAAATTTGTTAAAAATGACAAATTAGAAGAAGAGATTGAATCGTTCAAAAAAGTTATCACAACAGAACAACCTCCTTTTCTTAATAATATCCCGAGCTATATAGATTCATGGCAAAAAAATCATGTTGAGAAGCCTCTGAATCTTAAAGTTATAGCTTCTTAAAGCAAGGATCTTACTATCGCCTTAGTCACAGGTTGTGCTCAAATTATTTTGAAAAACAGTAAGAGGTGTAGTTCATTGGGTTTTAAAGTGAACTTTAAATTTAACTTAAACCTAGCGTATTACTCTGTTATTACTTGAAATATAGTCTTTTTGTTTGAAAAGCTATTAATCGAGTTTTTTTACTGTAAAAATTAGAAAGTAGGTGCTCTTTATATAATTGAGGACAATAAAACTAAAAATTACCGAGATTTATTCTTCTAGGTAATAGAAGTTAAACTTGTGGAGGTCTTCTCATTTCAAAGAAATGAGGTATACCGACGCTTCGCGTCGAAAATATCCAGCTTTGTTTTTACCTATTTGCAAGGTCATAACTTAAGGAAAAGCATCAATAAATAGGTTTTTACAAAAATAAAAATTTCTCAGCCAGTCACATAACTGACGGTTATTAATTTTCTTTATAGATTACACATCACCCAATGTTGGGTTAATTAAATCTCGGAGAAAATTATGTCTAAGTCAAAATCAAATCAAACACCTATGACCACAAAAGCTGCTGCTCGTATTCAAAGTAGCGAAGCAAAAACAAGTGGCGGTCAAGTGTCTTCAAAAGGCTTTGCTGCAAGAGCAGCTCGTGCTGCCGCTAATAATAACAAAAACGGTTAAGGAGTCAGGACTAGGAAGTTGTTGACTTCCTAGTCCTTTATTTTGATTATGTCCGCATACAGTAAAGATAAAGAAATTAGTAAGCTGGTAAAACACTTAATTAAATCTGGTTGGGTGTTCAAACAAGGAAAGAAGCATGGCTTAATATATGCGCCTAAAGGTGGTTGCATTGCAGTTCCTTGTACGCCGAGTGATAGACGATCACATCTTAACTTTAAACGAAACCTTAAAAGAGTTATGACAATGGAAGTTGATTATGCTTAAAGAAAAGCGCCAACCATTTATGACACCTGTTGAAATAGTACGCATTATCGCGAGTGCAATAGGAATTAAAGCATCGAATAAACAGCTAGACACTTTTGCTTTCAAATATGACCAACCCTACACCTTAGCTTCAAGTTTATTCAAAGAATCTATTTCAGTTCCTATTTCTAAGTTCATCAATAAGGACTTCTCTAAGAAATTAGAAGCTAAATTTGAATCAATGATGCGGGACTATATTGAATTGGTTAACTCAACTCCTATGGATGGTATAACCAGACTGGAGACTGAATCTATTCTTACTCGGTGGATTCTCGATACTGTTGCTGTTGAATTCAACCTTTTTATGGGAAAAGTAATTGAAGGGCCAAATTATTTAATGAGAGGTAACCTTCATCCTAACGGAGTTACTCAGGCGTTTGATTGGTTATCTTCAAATGTTGAGTGGTGGGATAGCTTTCTTAAATTTATTCCAAAAGAAAAACGTCATCGCTTCAAACTTTGGAAAAGTAATAATGAATTGCCAAAGCTATCTAATATAACAAATATTCCAGATTATCTTCCTAATTCTGAAGTTGAGGGGCATGAATGGGAAAAAATTAAAGTTGTTATTTTAGCAGCCCGTTTTATCGATAATTTACCGCGAAATTATACCGATATTTACCCTGAAAAATTAGTCAATGTTACTGTACTGAGCTTAAGTCAAGTTGAACAATATATATGGCATTTGAAGAGTAACAATCAAGATTGGCTAAAACCGTTAGGGGAGCAGGGGTTAGAGATTGATTACATTTTTTATAAAAAGGATAAAAATAAAGGGCTCTCTGATGCAGAGCGAAAAGAACGCTCAAAAACGTTGATTGAGGAGCTTGAAGCCTCAACATTTAAGTATTCCAAATTTAATATGGGATATTGGCTGAACTGGTATCGTGCTCGATGGCATGCTCTGAATGGTGAGCTTAAAGAAGCAAATAGCCATTTTAAAACAACGTTTGAACAAGCTTTATTTTTTGCAGGTCCATCGATGCCTGAAATTATAAAAGAAGCCCTTAGTATTGCTTCTAGCCTTAAACCTACACCAGATAAAGCTTTCATTAAGAGGTTGAAAAACTCTGCAATCCTATTTGGTATTGATATACCTTTGCATAAGGAAGATAAAAACCAATTAGAAGCTAATCGCTTTGATAGTGTCGTTGAGGATTGGGAATTAAAATTATATGCAGCAACATTTCAAAAACACTTTCCATCGACTTTACACTTCAATGTAAGTTCCTCAACTGAAGCGCAACGGATAGGACCATTACTAGGTGCTTTTGAACAAAACCTTAAACCTAACTCCCGTAGTCCAAATAAAAGAATAGAAATTGGAGACTCTTGGGAAAAACAGATGCCTCAAATAGCATATTTCTCGATGATGAATCAGGTAGATACTGTTTCTCAATTAATTGATAAAGGTGTCAACATTAACGCTCTGTCTGATTCAAATGAATCTGCATTGCTTTTTTCTATCTTGCAAATGGATGTACTGGACCATGGTTCAAGTATGAATGATAGCCTGTTCAAGCTTGTTACCTCAGTGAAGCACCGCAATGATGTTGTTAATACGAAAACCTCGAAGAAAAAACTATTACCTTTAGTTTGTGCTGTTGATACAGGTAGGCCGGAAGTGGTAGCGAAGTTAATAGAGATGGGGGCTAACGTTAACTTCAGAGGAAATACGGATAATCAATCAGCACTTTTCGCTGCGCTATGCAAAATATCAATGATAAATAGGCCTGACTTTTTTAAAAATCTAATGAAGACCCATCCTTTGAATGATGAATTATTAGATACAATAAGGAGACATTCTAATGGCCTAATGGGGGCTACTCTGGATGAAGTTAAAAGAAATTATGAGAAACAATTACAAGATCCAAGCTTTCAAAAAATTACAGGTATGGGTCAAAACTTAATGATAGGTCGAGTGAAAGAGTTTATGACATTAGATGGCATGAGAAAAATAGCCCAATTACTCATAAATGCAGGTTCTGACGCTAATGCTGGTCATAAAACTAGGATTAATGGGTTTACACCTTTGATGCTTGCGGCTGAGCTAGATGAAGTTGAACTGTTTGAAGCTATGGTTCGGAAAAACGGAGACCCACTAATAACTGCTGAGCATCCAGAAACAGGAAACCCAATTGATAGTAAATACGTTGCTTTTGCTCATCAATCAAATAAAGTATTAAGGTACTTAGCTTCCCTAAAGAAAAGGGCATAATCGTAATATCGATTTATTGGTCACAAACTTTATTAAATAAAAGAGCAAATTTATTTTAAGTGAATAAGTTTAGTCACAGACTTTATTAAAAGTCAGTGTAAAAATTAGCTTTAAAATTTAGCCGCTCTAGTCACAATCTTTATTACCGCTAACCAATCTTGAGGATCATTAATTAAGTTGGTTAACTTTCATTAATTTGATAAAAAAAAGACAAACAGAGGTTTGTCTTTTTTTATAACTGCTTTTCATCAAACCTTGGTTACTCTTTTAAGGGCTAGGTAT
>Ga0209081_1000931_pt1 | contig 17639 bp, 17 predicted proteins | sample GOMGulsemesocosm_4_FD_184636 | JGI IMG/M metagenome (GOLD analysis project Ga0209081, IMG submission 184636) | Methane-oxidizing microbial communities from mesocosms in the Gulf of Mexico - GOM15B Gulf of Mexico (SPAdes) (version 2) | ecosystem: Environmental > Aquatic > Marine > Cold seeps... | reverse complement strand
AAGCAAGTAATTGAACTCGCAAGCGTATTAACATCACAGTAACATCACAGTAGTAGTTTGATATTTGTAGAATTACCATCTATTATAACAAAAAGTCATACAGCTAGCTGACTAGCCATTAGCAAGTGATCTGGTCAAATATTGGCTTAATATAAGCAACTAAACTAAAGAGAACTTCAGTCCTTAAAGAACCTACCGTCTTTAGTTAGCGTCTTTAGACTGTATATAGTTCATAGTTCAGTCGTATTTTAATCTGAACTATTAATTAATCTGGTTGGTATAACACCTTTGTATCGTTTGGGATAAATTGAATGAAAAAAATTGCTCACGTTGTTAGTCGTTTAAATGTTGGAGGTGCAGAGAAGCTTAATAAGGCATCTCTTGAAAACATAGCAACAGGGCTTACTTTAAGCCAAACCCAAAGCATCAAAAGAAAAACAACATCATTAACAAGTGTGCCTGAGCGTTTAGAAAATTTAGATTGGTTCAGCATGGCATTAAAGTACATACTCTTCCATGTGGTGCTAAATGTGTTATCTATTTTAACGTTTTCTTGGTTTAGTAAATCAGCAGTTAATGATGGTAAAGCCAATGCCTTTGTGTCAGAATTTATTTGATGTCTCGTGTGGTTTTTTGCTCTGCCTTGACAACAAGTATTTTACCATACCGAGCATTAACTTATTTTAAATCATGATGTTATTTTGGTTTTATTGCGTAATTTGAATCCCGAAACTTGAGTGATAATATAAATTAGATTATTACAAAGATAATAAAGTGTTTAAAATAATGATTGTTGCTGATCCTTTTATTGACGCAAAAAATAAACCTGGAACACAAGGAATTATACTTTAATGGCCAAAATTCTTTTTATCACCACTCGCTTACCATACCCTGTAAATGAAGGGCATCAAATTAGAACCTATAATTTACTTAAAAGAATATGCAAAACCCATGAAGTACATTATTTGTCATTACAACGTAAAGATGATAGCGCTGAAGCTAAACAACACCTAAAAACTCTCTGCCAAACAGTAACAACTTTTGATATACCAAATGAACACTCAAAATTACGTTTCATTCTAGATTTAGCCCTAGGCTTTGTGACTAAAGTACCTTTCGTTATTCGAAAATATTTTTCTAAAAATCTTCAACAAGCAATAAAACAAAAACTCAGCGAAGAGAGTTTTGATTTAGTGCATTTTGATATGTTACCACTTGCCCAATACGCTAAAATATTAGATCACACTCCTTATGTATTAAATAATCATAATGTAGAATCACTTTTGCTAAAGCGGCGATCTGAAAATACAAATTCAATTTTAGAAAGAGTCTTTTTTAAAAATCAAAGTAAAAAACTTTATTATTTTGAAGCATTAGCCTGCGTCAAGGCAGAAGAAACATTTGTTTGCTCTAAAATAGATCTCGATATTTTAAAAAAAATGGTTCCTACTGCGAATATCAGTATTGTTGAAAACGGTGTTGACACACAATTTTTTTCATTTCAAAACATAAAAGAAAAAGAAAATAGCCTAGTATTTGTTGGTGGCATGGGGTGGTTTCCCAATAAAGATGCCATGCTATTCTTTCTTCTTGACGTTATGCCATTACTCATAAAGCAATGCCCTACAATTAAACTTACACTAGTAGGGAGATCTACAGGAATAGACATACCTGAAACACTTAAAAAACATATCACGGTAACAGGATTTGTTGATGATTTTCGACCTATTGTGTATTCATCAAATATTTACATATTACCCATAAGAGTAGGTTCAGGAACTCGCTTAAAATTACTCGAAGCAATGTCTATGGGTAAAGCAATTGTAGCAACAACTATTGGCGCCGAAGGCGTTGAGCTTGAACAAAACACTAATGTGATATATGCAAACGATGCATCTGAATTCGTATCTGCGATCATTAAATTATTAAACGACCCAAATAAAATTGATGAACTTGGCATTAATGCTAGAAATATTGCAGAAAAACAATATGATTGGGATATAATTACTAAAAAATTATTAATTAGCTATGAAGTAATTATTAGTAATAACTAAAATCTAAGGAATAAAGTGATCAATATAGCAATCTTAACTGACTCTTTCATCGGTGCCACAGGTGGAAGTGAAAAGCATATAAAAGACTTAGTAAATGGATTACATTCCTCTGAGTTCACTATTGATATAATTCAACTTTCTAAAGAAAACTTTATCCCACACGAATCAGGCACATCAGAAAAAAACATTTCGTTTCATCATATTCCTGTAAACCGAGTCTATGGATTTTCTGGAATTAAAGCACTTTTTTCCATAACAAAACTAGTTAAACAAAAAAAAATTCAAATCATTTTATCATTCCATGAAATGTCAGATATTTTAAACGCATTAATACCTACTAAAGTAGCTAAACTGTCAAGCCGTAGAGATATGGGCTTTCAACGAAACAAAGTACTTGAAAAAGTAATTCGCTATGTAAATAGATATTTTGACTCTATTCTATGCCCATCCAAAGCAGTACAACAAAAAGTATTAAGTGAAAACGTAAAAAAAGATAAAACATTCCTTCTTTACAATGGAATTAACAGTGATAGCTTTACAACCACGTTAGAACAAAGTGCCGATAAAAAATGCGCTTTATTCAATGAACTTAAAATCCAAAAGAAAGATATTAATATTGTTACTATAGGTAATTTAAATACATGGAAAGGACATAAATACCTAATTGATGCTATTAAAATAATTAATTCGAATGGCATAACTTCACAATTAGTAATTTTTGGTGATGGTGAATTAAGAAAAATTTTAGAGCAACAAATTAAAGATTTAAAGTTAGAAGGTAACGTTCACTTAAAAGGCTATTTGCCAAACGCACGAGACTATTTATCTGCCTTTGACTTGATGGCACTACCTTCTCTTACCGAAGGGCTATCTAATGCTTTATTAGAAGGTGCAGCGTCGGGGTTACCACTTATAGCCACAAATGTAGGAGGTAACCCAGAAGTAGTAAAAAATGATATTAACGGAACATTAGTCCTTGCTGAAGATGCAAACGCCCTAGCAAAAGGCATACTACAATACCTTCCAAACACTGAAAAACATAAACAAGCCTCTAAAGCTTCAAGGGAAATTATCGAAACTGATTTTTCATTAAAATATATGTATGCACAATACAACTCACTATTTAAAAAGCTAACAAACAAAAACAACTATGATTAATATTTTACATCTAAGATCAAGCGCAGGTTTATATGGTGCAGAACATGTTATTTTAAATTTAACTCAAAAAGAATCTTTGTTGTGCAAACATCATATTGTAGTTTTTGAAAATCATATAAATCATAACGATTATTTTTATCAAGCGGCATTAAAAAAAGGAATTTCAATCACCAAGCTTAATTGTAGAGGGAAACTTGATTTCGCTACTATTTCCACTTTACAGCACCTATTAAAACAACATAAAAGTAACATTATTCATTGTCACGATCCGAAATCTGTTTTTTATGCATCTTTAGCCACTATATTTAATAGGAACATACGTAAAGTTGTAACAATGCACGGTTGGACAGATAATGACAGTAATATGAAGCTTAATAATTTCATTGAAAAATTATGCCTTCCTTTTTTTGATAAAGTTATTGCGGTAAGTAATACAATAAAAAAACAGTTACAGACTACATTTTTAAATAAAAATAAAATAATTTATATTGCAAATACAATAGATACTAAAAAATTTATCCCAGCAGATAGACAAGTAAAATCAAACAACACCATTAAAAAATTATTAATTGTGGGTCGCTTGTCTCCAGAAAAAGGGCATAAAAATCTATTCTTAGCGTTAGATAAACTCAATAGAATAAAAATGACAAATTGGCAATTATCCATTATTGGCGATGGTGAACTAAAAACCAGATTAACAGAGCAAGTTAAGAGTTTAAAACTAGGTGAGCAAGTACTGTTTTTAGGTGTAAAATCAGATATGTTAAAGTATTATCAAGAATGCGACATATACGTTTCAAGTTCACTAACAGAAGGTATGCCACTAGTGATTTTAGAGGCTATGTCATGTCAAAATCCAGTAGTATCTACCCCCGTTGGCGCTATTCCTGAGTTAATACATAATAGTAATGGTGGTTTATTATGTAAAAACAGTTCTGACGAAGCGCTTTTTGAATGTTTAGAACAAGTTTTGCAACTATCGACAAAAGAACTCAATCAATTAGCAGTAAATGGTCAACAATATATTATTAAAAATTACAGTCTCACCTCAGGCATAAATAATCATGAATTAATGTATAAAAAATTGATAGAATAACAATGAAAAAGAATAAAATTTAAGAGTATTTTAACTCACGTAAAATTTTTAGGGTTTAGAGAAGACATTGCTGACATAATGAGAAGCAGTGATATTTATATTCAAACCTCATTAACAGAAGGTTTTTCTAATGCAATAGTACAAGCAATGGCAACTGGCTTGCCTGTAGTGGCAACCAATGTTGGTGGGAATACAGAATTAATAGGGTGTGATTGTGGTAAACTTGTTTGTGTTGGCGACATACAGGCAACATATGAAGCTTTAAAAGAAATTCTAGATAATACTGAACTACAAAACACATATGCTAGGCAAAAAGTTGAAAAGTTTTGCTCTATAGATGTGATGGTGGAAAAATATATGAAATCATTTGAATTTCATGCTAATTAATATGAGATAAAAATAAATGTTTTCAATATTAAAACATGACTATGAGAAAGTAGTAAATTCGCTATCACACAAAAATGCTATATTACAATTAATATTTTCTTTGTTAGAGTTAGGATTTATAGCCATAATAGTTTATCGTTTTGGACGCTACGCTAACAAAATTAAAACACCCTTTATTAGTCACTTATTAAAAATAATATATATTTTTTTAAAGTTTATCTCTGAAATAATGACGGGAGTTCAGCTATCAGTAAATTCAGATATAGGCGCTGGTTTTTATATTGGGCATTTTAGCTGTGTGATTGTTACAGCAAAAAAAATTGGCAAAAATTGCTCCATAGGACAAGGAGTTACTATTGGTTCTAAAGGAGCAGGAAAATCAAATGGTTGGCCTACACTTGGTGATAACGTATATATTGGTGCAGGTGCAAAAATAATAGGGAATATTGTTATTGGTAACAATGTGTCGATTGGAGCCAATGCTGTTGTAACTAAAGACATACCTGACAACTGTACAGCAGTAGGTATTCCAGCTAAAATTCTCATAAATAATTAAATAGGTAAGGCTTCTTTTTGTCAACAGGACTATTAAAACACAGCTTGGTCTATTCTATTGCTAAATTATTTATTTTGGTTGCGGGACTTATCTCTTTTCCTGTATTAATAAAAAATTTATCCCCTGAAGAATATGGCACCATAGGTTTGTTTACTATAACACTTAGTCTATTCGTAGCATTGGGTAAGTTAGGTATTCAGCATAGTATCTTTAGGTTTAGAGATAATTATACGCAACCTGTTTTTATATCTAATTTATTGAAGCTTATTGTGGTTGGTCCTGTGTGTATTACCCTAGGCTTAATTACTGCTTCATCCATGATTTTTTATTTTTTTGACGTTAGCTTTCTTCCATTTAATTTACTATTAGCCATTATTATCACTTCATTTTTTGATCAAATTAAAGGGTTAATTGTTAATTTTTTCATTAGTATAGAAAGAAGTGCATTAGTTTCTAAAATTAACATCCTCAATAAAATTATTACACTAGTTCTTACCTTGTTCTCTATTTTATTTATTTCAGCAACCGCTAAAAGTTTTATATATGCACTACTATTAGCTCAATTAATCACATTATTGATGGTAATTGTGCTGGCATACAAAAACAAAATATTTAATGGCCTCAGCTTTTTAAACGTAAATAAAGACATATACCGACCCATGTTGATGTTTGGCCTACCTTTACTTGGCTTAGAAGTTGTTAATATTATACATACCTTTACTGATCGTTATTTAATTAAGTATTATATGGAGGATCGTTTTTTAGGTTTTTATGCCGCATATTACAATATGTCAAACATCATTTCAGAATTACTTATCGGGGGGGTGGCTCTAGCAATAGTACCAAGCTACATGAAATTATGGAACGGAGAAGGGCGTATGAAAACAGAGGAATTATTAAATCAAACCCTCGGTTTTTTATTATTTATCTCTCCAATACTAGTAGCAAGTTTATATGTTATATCAAAAGAGTTATTTACCTTGATGGCTACCGAAGAGTATGCGAAATTTAATTACTTACTGCCATTATTAACTATTGGCACATTGCTAAGTGCAGCAATGCCTATATATTCAGCAGGATTAAAGCTTAAACAAGCGTCCTTGTTAATGTTGTACTGTGTTATTTGTAGCGCTTTTATTAATGTAATACTTAATATGATTTTCATCCCTAAATTTGGTCTTGTGGCAGCAGCAGCAACAACAATAATCAGTTATGGCTTTATTGTTTGTAGTTTTTTATATTTCGGTTCTAGCACGCTAACGTTAACCATAAATACTAAAATATTAATACGAAGCTGTGCGTACAGTTTTTTATTTGTTTGGTTGGCAAGCTTTATCAATACCGAGAGTAATATTACTCTACTGGCTTTAAAAGTATTTATTGGTTGCCTTTATTTTTTTATCATGATTTTTTTCTTTGAAAAAAATATAACTTCTTTTATTATGCAACGATTATTTAAGCGTAATAATCAACAAAAAAGTTCATAACGATGAGAGTGTTTTTTTCACAATGTGTTCGCATATCAACCCTAATAGCTAGCTGTCTATTCCCCATTTATAAATTCAAAAAAAACAAACTCAGAATTATGATGTATCACGGCATTGATGATAATTATATTTCTCTACAACAATTTGAAAAACATTTGCAATTTTATCAAAAACATTTCGAGCTATTCTGGATGAATGAAGCGATACCTCTTTTAAAAAATCAGTGCGTAACAAAAACAGGTAAACCTCCTTTAATTTTAACCTTTGATGATGGCTTATATAATAATTTTTATAATGTTGCTCCCTTACTTAAAAAATATAATATAAAAGCAACGTTTTATCTTGTTTCTAAACTATTATCTGGGAGCGATATGTTATGGAATCATGAAATAAGGTGCCGATTAACTTTACTTAGTGATAATGAATTAAAAAAATTAAACATAAAGATGCCAAAAACATCCAGAACTAGCTCTATCCAAAGTTATGTTAATAGCGTAAAGGCATGGTCACAAATAGAACAACAAAGCTTACTAAACCAATTACGCCAACATACGCCAGATCCTGCTTACACTAAAGAAATGTATAATGAATTTATCATTATGAGTTTAGACAATGCAAAATCATTACCTAGCTGTATAGAAATAGGCTCTCATTCTGAAACCCATTCAATACTAGATACGATACCTTTAGAAATGGCACATCAAGAAATTTGTCGTTCAAAAAAAACATTAACCAAGGAATTAAAGCAACAAGTTTCAACTTTTTGTTACCCTAACGGTAATTTAACGTCAGACGTTGTTAATATAGTAAGAAAAAGATACATTACAGCAGTCACTGTACTAAAAGGCTTTGCTCTACCTGGGGATGACCTCATGTTACTAAAAAGAATTCCAGCAACACCCAAGTTACACAACTTATCTTATAAACTAATAAACCCTATGTCATAAAAGTATAATAAAGACAAAGAACACCTACTGTCTATATTCAATAGAGAAATTAGGCACTATCATCGTATATAGGATATTTACTACACAAATAAAGTCATTATGAACAAAAATAATAGTATTCAACCTATACAAAATAACATGTCAAAAACCTCTTCTATTTTTGATACTAGCTATAAAACAAATTGGCCCTTATTATTATTTGTCTTTTTTTTACCTTTAGTTAATGTGCAACATAAAATTTTTCCATCTTTACCTGGTGGTATCAACTTTATGAATGTAATGTTTTTATTATCTTTAATATGGGCTTATAAAATAAAAGGAGAAACTAATAAAGACAGTAGCGTTGGTAATTGGATATTTTGGTTCTTACTCTATGGCTTTCTTTCATATCTTATAATGTTAGTTACTTTAAACGTACCAACGCCTAATAGTTTAAATTCTTTTAAAGATTTTTTATTTGTAATTTGTTTGGTTTTTTTAGTGCAAAAAAGTATTCAAGATTGGGGCGCATTTAGGCGTATTATACTAGCAACTCTGTTAAGTTTACCCTACACTTTTTGGCTAGTCTGGGGGCAATATCGATCAGTATCAAAGTGGCATTACTCAGACACAATGAGAGTTTCAGGGCCATTTGCTGACTTGGGTGCAAATGAATTAGGAGCTTACTGCGTTACCGCCAGTTTATTTTCCATTTGCTTACTTAACACCAAAGCCGCATCTAAACAGTGGAAAATTGCCCTTTATTCGTTTGCAACTCTTGCAACGATGAGCTTAATGTTTTCATATTCTAGGGGGAGTTACCTCGCCTTTTTTGTTGGTGTTATCTTTATTTTTATGCATAAACAAAAACGACTAAAAACGCTATTAATTGTTTTATTAATTGCCTTAATGGCTTCTCCTTTTATTCCCGTTTCGGTACAAGAACGTTTTTCATCTATTTCATCTAGTGAAGAAAATAGAGATACCAGTGCTCAGTCACGTTTTATTTTTTGGGAGGTTGCTTTTGAGCAATTTAAGTCAAGCCCTATTGTTGGGTATGGCTATAAAAGTTGGCGTAGCCCTGAAATAAACTCTACAGGCATGGACACCCACAACTATTTTGTAAAAACATTAGTCGAAAAAGGTATTGTAGGTATAATAATTTTACTTGGGTTGTTATATTCAATATATCGGCAGGCAAGTAGAACTCATAAGATATCGAAAGATAACCCTTGGGCAAGTGCTGTTTCTTTAGGGGTAATAACAGCAACCATTGCCTTGATTTTTGGTAATATGTTTGGTGACCGATTCTCTCACACCTCTGTTGTAGCAATATATTGGATTTTTGTAGGACTAATGCTTAAAATTCCATTATTACTCAATAACGACAATGAAAATATTTCTAGCTCTTCAACTGTGTCAACTAAAAAAAATATTATTAGGTATTAAAAGTGATGAATAATATAAAAATTATGAATCTACCCATCTTATTCTTGCTTGTTATTGTATTGACTAGTTTTTATATATTTTATCCTTCTCTAAGTAATGTTTTTATTGATGCTTGGTTAAATAGTCACAGCTATTCTCATGGGCTTTTACTTATATTGGTTAGTGTCTACTTAATCGGTTCAAAGCCGAATAGTATCAATGAGTCAAAAGGAAGTTTTGGTTTTATTCTATTATTACTACTCTGTGTTTTTATCGGTATTGTCGCAACCATTCTAAAAATAGATGTAATTATACGTTTCTTACTCCCTATTTATATTATTGCAACAGTTGGTGCTGTATTTGGGTATAACAATTTAAAACGATTTATTATCCCTTTAATCTTACTTATATTTACCGTACCTTCATGGTCAATTATTTCTCCTATATTCCAAACTATTGCAGCAATTGCCGTTGCAAATATTAGTCAGTTTATTGGTATACCTACTTTTATTGACGGTAACTATATAACGATACCAAATGGAACCTTTCAAATAGCAGAAGGCTGTAGCGGAGTGCGTTATATATTAGTCGCTATTTCTATTGCATTAATTAATTGTGAATTATCCCATTATAAAATTAAACACATTATAATCACCACAACCTTTGCTTTTATATTAGCTGTTTTAGCCAATTGGGTAAGAATTGAAGTTATTGTGATTTATGCGCACCTTTACGATATGAGCCACCCTATAGTGGCCGATCACAACACACTTGGTTGGATCATTTTTGCTATTGTTATGGTTATTTATTTTGTTACTATTTCTTATATCGCCATACAAAACAAACCCATTAGCTTTTCTTCTACATCACAATTAAATGCTAAACAGAAATTAAAAGGTGTATTGGCCATTATAATATTAGCTTTCGGTTCATTTTTTATTTCTTCTTTTTATCAAAGCGACAATAAAGAAATTTTAGCGATTAATAATGATAAGCAAAGAAGTTTTTTCCCTTTTTATAGCTTCAGCCACTTTACTTCAAAAAACATTTTTATAGACCCACAAGCAGGTTATAAACATATAACGCATGAGCTAGCATTTAACTTACAAGATAAGTTTTCTGATATGACTCATTATGAAAACAGGCCATTGTCGACGCATGTTAAAGTAATTAAAGAGCTGAATTTAAAAAGCAACTTAAAGCCACTTAAAGACCCTGAATTAAATAATATAAAAACTTACCAAGTTAAACTAAATAATAAATTATATTTTTATAGTTATTGGTATTATGTTGACCATAAAATCATCTCAAGCCTAACAAAAGTGAAGCTATATTCAATATCAGCATTAGTGCATGGTAACTACAATAATAAAGCATTTTTTATAAGCACACCTTGTAACCAACAGTGCTCAAATTCAAATGCTCATATAAAATATTTAAGTAGCATAGTTGAAAAAAATAATGACGAAAAATAAATTTAGCACTTTAATGTATCATGGCATACATGATACAGACCAATGTAAGGGTAATTATGACGCTGTTTATAGTGTTACTTATGAAATATTTTGCCAACACTTAAGTTGGTTACAGAAAAATAATTACCAAGCAACGACACTAGAGCAAACATTGCTTAACGAAACAATAAAATCGGTGGTTATTACTTTTGATGATGGAGATATATCAAATTATTTAGTAGCATTTCCAGAGCTTGTTAAACGCGGTATGTTAGCTGAGTTTTACATTACTACAGACTGGATAAATACCAACGGCTATATGACAGATAAACAATTAAAAGAAATGAGTGATGCGGGTATGAGCATTCAATCTCATGGTAAAACGCATGCATTTCTTTCTGATATTAATAGCAACGACTTGCACCAAGAGTTAACAGACAGTAAGCAACGCTTAGAGGCAATAACCGGGCAACTTGTTCATACCATAGCATTACCCGGAGGGAGAGGATTACCTAACGTTATAAAAATACATAAACAACTTGGCTATCAATTTATTGGTACCTCTATTTTAGGGAGTAACAACGAAAGTAATATCATTAATAGAATCACCATTACTTCTCATTGTGATATAAAAATATTTTCTTCCTTAATCTCAAGTTCAGGCTTAATTTATAATAAAGCACTTATAAAACAATACCTATTGAATATTGCTAAAAAGATATTAGGCAATAATATTTACAATATATTTAGAACAAAATTATTAGGTGAACCTTAAATGATATTCTTATTTATTATTAGTATGGTAATTATTATTTATACTTACATTGGTTATCCTGTGATTTTAGCACTTTATAATAATAAAAAATCTTCCCACATTACCGATATAAAAAAAAGCAATGTGCAGCCAGAATTAACGGTTGTTATGTCAATGTATAATGCTGAAAGTAGAATAACCGCCCGTTTACAAAATATTGTAGACACTAATTACCCTTTAAAAAAATTGCATATAATACTAGTTTCTGATGGCTCTAGTGATAATTGTTATAACCTTGCTAAACTGTTTAAATATTCACAATTAACTATTTTAAAACAAATAACAAACCAAGGTAAAGCACAAGCATTAAACTTAGCTATGAAGCATGTTAGTACGCCGCTTGTAGCTTTTGCAGATGTAAGGCAAAACTATGATAGAAATACACTAACTGAATTAGCCGCATCATTAGTTGACAATAATATTGGTGCCGTAACAGGAAACTTGATCATTCAACAAAATCAAGCTGACGGAGCTTCAAGTGATCCAGGACTTTACTGGAAATATGAAAAATTTATACGTTTCAGTGAAAGTAAAATAAATTCGGTTGTTGGGGTCACTGGTGCTATTTATATGATGCGAACCGCCTTATTTAAAGCATTACCCGCAAATACTATTTTAGATGATGTATACACGCCTATGTGCATTATAAAGCAAAATAAAAGAGTAGTTATGGCGAATAAAGCCTTTGCTTTTGATTATTCAAGTCATTCTGTCAGCGAAGAATTTAATAGAAAAGTAAGAACCTTAGCTGGTAATTATCAACTGATGAAATTATTGCCGTGGATTAATAGCCCAAGTAGCAACCCAATATTCTGGCAATGGTTTTCTCATAAAGTATGCAGGTTAGTTGTTCCATTTGCATTAATAATCCTTGTTTTTAGCACTTACCTCATAACAGGGCTTTTTTATAATATATTGTTTGTTGCTCAAATATGTTTTTATTTGCTCGCGGGGCTTGGCTATATAAAAATGAAAAAAGGTTTAAATGCGGGGTTACTTAGCTTACCCGCGACGTTTACTATATTAAACATGTCGGCTTTTTGGGCATTGTTTAAATTTTTATTTTCTTCACCCGAAGCGCTTTGGAAAAAACATTAATTTTTATTTATCAAATGCCACTATTAAAGACTTTCAATAGGTAGTTCACCCATGAGTAAATATTTAATTGAGCAATGGGATATCCATAAATTTAAAGCAAATAGGGTGCTATGGACAGAGTTACTGCATTCAAGTAATAGTGATCCTTTATTTTCATCATGGGAGTGGCAATATACTTGGTGGGCAGAGTTTAAAAGTACAAATAAAAACCTAAACATATACGCTGTATATATAGACGGCGTACTTGTTGCTATTGCCCCTTTATTTACCTATAAAACAAAACTTAAAAATATTTTACCAATAACACGCTGTCAATTTATTGGTTGTAGTTATGGCTTAGAAGACTTAAACAGAAGTGATAATCTTGATATTATTATTAAAAAAAGTGCCAATAATGAAGAGATATATCAACAATTATTACTAATACTCAATAACTTTACCTGGGATGAATTTATTATTGATAGTGCAAGTAAGCACTCTCATATATGGCAATTAAGTAAATCAAATGCAAAAAATATAAAAATTTACATTCATAAAAAAATATATAATTATATTATAAAGCTTGATAATGATTTTGAGTGGTATACAAAAAAGTTAAAAAAGAAAATAAGACAAAAAGCTATATTGCATCGCCGCTTTATTGAACAAAGCCACAAAAAAAACAGTAAAATAAAAACTGTTTTAGGAGATGACAATCATGCTTATTTTTTTGCTGAACTTAACCGTTTAAAAAAAATAAGATGGGGGAAGCCTGTTTATGATAAAAATCGTTTAGCATTTCAAACTCAATTTATTCAGCATTGCCAAAATAATAAACATTTAAAAGTTACATCAACATTACTTTGTATTGAAAATGAAAATCAATCAGCGTTTCATAGTATTACCACTAAAGATCAAACTTACTTTTTACAATTTGCTTTTAACCCACATTATAATTCTAAATTATCACTAGGATATATACATTTAGGTTATGTTATTGAAAGGTCTTATGAGGCAAACATAAGCCAAATACAACTACTTCCAGGAAGAGGACAAAGCAAAGGTTATAAACATCATTTAACCAATAAAATACAGCCTCAATTAACGTATAAATTAATCAAAGGAAAATTTTTAAGCTTATTGCAATCAAAAAATAAGGTGTCTTTATGATAGATTCTTCAGATAGGAAATATATTGACCTTTTACGTGGTTTCTCTATTACTCGCGTAGTTTTAGTGCACTTAGGGCTTTCTTGGTTCTATTCACCTTACTCTAATTATATTCATGCTTTTTTACCCATTTTATTCTTTGTTAGTGGTGCTGTATCCTTTAATAGCTACCAAAAAAGCCATAATAATACTAAATATTTACTAAAAAGACTTTTGTCCATAGCCGTACCTTATTATTTAATATTAATATGTGCTTTTGTTTTTGTATGGTTTATTGAAAAAAGACTTCCTGTTTTTTACCTAGGGGAATTAGTTAATTGGTTGACATTTAACGTATCTGCTGAACGTGATTATATGCCTTATCCTATGGGTCAAATATGGTTTTTACATGCTCTTTTTTTTATTACACTAATAAGCCCCTTTGTTTTCTCTCTGGCTAAAAAATCAGAACACTTACTTTTACTTCCTGTCTTTCTATCAGTTTCTATCAGTGCAATTCAATTTAACAGTGATATTACTCCTTATTTCAATATTTTTAGCCATACTTTATACTCACCTACATCTAACTTATCTTTTTTTGTTTTTGGTGCATATTTTTATGCCAAAAGAAGTGTTTTTACCAATAATTCTATTAGTTTTTTACTTATCAGCACCTTGTTTATTTCAATTTTTTTATCATCAAAAGTTAATCCAAATGACCTATTTGATATGCACGTTAAGCACCCAGATTTATTTTATGTAGCTGTCAGCTTTTCAGCTATTTTTTTACTTTTACTTTTTAAGGAGCCTATAGCATTTATAGTTAAACATACTTTATTTATTACTCCTTTCTTGTTGTTTATGAACAAACATTCATTTTCTATATTTTTATTACATTCTTTAGTTCTTAATATTATTCATGAGTGGATTGGCAGTGCATCTCAGTCATTATATATAGCCTCAGTTAAAATCATACTCACTTTTATTTTTACTTGTATATTAGCCATTCCGTTTTCGTTCATTACAAACAAAATAAAAAACAAGATTTTAGGTCGTATTGATTTTTCTTAATAGGCATATTTTCAAAAAGGTTACCTGTATTTATGGGAAAGGTTTCTTTTTCAGTATATCTGATACATATACCTATTATTTCTACGTTAGGCGTTTTTTCTTTTCAATTTTTATTTGATTACTTTCAGCTTTATATCGTCTCTTCAATGTTAGCTATATTAATAATCGTAGGATTTACTTATTTATGCTCTATCTATTTTTACAAATATATCGATAATAAGAGTGTTGATATAAGTAATCTCATTGCAAAAAAATTCAGCACTACTTGCTTTATACATAAACAACCCCGTTTATAGGTTTATAACATCATGAAAAAAATACTAGTAGTTAGTGAAGGCGGTGGTTTTGCTTTTCAAACTAAATGTTTATTAGAGAAGTTAGAAAACGAATTCGAAATATTTTTTCTTGTGCCTCAAGATAGACAAAAAAATAGAGAAATTCAGAGTGAAAATGAATTTCAAGCTGACGGAGCTTCAAGTGATCCAGGACTTTACTGGAAATATGAAAAATTTATACGTTTCAGTGAAAGTAAAATAAATTCGGTTGTTGGGGTCACTGGTGCTATTTATATGATGCGAACCGCCTTATTTAAAGCATTACCCGCAAATACTATTTTAGATGATGTATACACGCCTATGTGCATTATAAAGCAAAATAAAAGAGTAGTTATGGCGAATAAAGCCTTTGCTTTTGATTATTCAAGTCATTCTGTCAGCGAAGAATTTAATAGAAAAGTAAGAACCTTAGCTGGTAATTATCAACTGATGAAATTATTGCCGTGGATTAATAGCCCAAGTAGCAACCCAATATTCTGGCAATGGTTTTCTCATAAAGTATGCAGGTTAGTTGTTCCATTTGCATTAATAATCCTTGTTTTTAGCACTTACCTCATAACAGGGCTTTTTTATAATATATTGTTTGTTGCTCAAATATGTTTTTATTTGCTCGCGGGGCTTGGCTATATAAAAATGAAAAAAGGTTTAAATGCGGGGTTACTTAGCTTACCCGCGACGTTTACTATATTAAACATGTCGGCTTTTTGGGCATTGTTTAAATTTTTATTTTCTTCACCCGAAGCGCTTTGGAAAAAACATTAATTTTTATTTATCAAATGCCACTATTAAAGACTTTCAATAGGTAGTTCACCCATGAGTAAATATTTAATTGAGCAATGGGATATCCATAAATTTAAAGCAAATAGGGTGCTATGGACAGAGTTACTGCATTCAAGTAATAGTGATCCTTTATTTTCATCATGGGAGTGGCAATATACTTGGTGGGCAGAGTTTAAAAGTACAAATAAAAACCTAAACATATACGCTGTATATATAGACGGCGTACTTGTTGCTATTGCCCCTTTATTTACCTATAAAACAAAACTTAAAAATATTTTACCAATAACACGCTGTCAATTTATTGGTTGTAGTTATGGCTTAGAAGACTTAAACAGAAGTGATAATCTTGATATTATTATTAAAAAAAGTGCCAATAATGAAGAGATATATCAACAATTATTACTAATACTCAATAACTTTACCTGGGATGAATTTATTATTGATAGTGCAAGTAAGCACTCTCATATATGGCAATTAAGTAAATCAAATGCAAAAAATATAAAAATTTACATTCATAAAAAAATATATAATTATATTATAAAGCTTGATAATGATTTTGAGTGGTATACAAAAAAGTTAAAAAAGAAAATAAGACAAAAAGCTATATTGCATCGCCGCTTTATTGAACAAAGCCACAAAAAAAACAGTAAAATAAAAACTGTTTTAGGAGATGACAATCATGCTTATTTTTTTGCTGAACTTAACCGTTTAAAAAAAATAAGATGGGGGAAGCCTGTTTATGATAAAAATCGTTTAGCATTTCAAACTCAATTTATTCAGCATTGCCAAAATAATAAACATTTAAAAGTTACATCAACATTACTTTGTATTGAAAATGAAAATCAATCAGCGTTTCATAGTATTACCACTAAAGATCAAACTTACTTTTTACAATTTGCTTTTAACCCACATTATAATTCTAAATTATCACTAGGATATATACATTTAGGTTATGTTATTGAAAGGTCTTATGAGGCAAACATAAGCCAAATACAACTACTTCCAGGAAGAGGACAAAGCAAAGGTTATAAACATCATTTGGCCAATAAAATACAACCTCAAATAACATATAGCCTTATAAAAAGAAGAATATTAAGATACTTTTTTTATTGTATTAAAAATCATATTTTTAATACAATAAAAAATATTCCACCACCTTCATAAGGAATAAATTTAGAAATGAATACTTCTCAAGATAAATTAAAAGCAATAGAAGGAATAAGGGGGATAGCTTGTTTTATGGTAGTACTGTCTCATTTGAGCCGTAAGCACCTAACCAACAGCCTTGCTTATATTCCAAGGTAGTAATGCCTCAATATCTTCAACGGTTGTCGCTTGGGGCAATAACGTAAAGACAGTTTTTAAATAAGCTGATGGCTCTAGGTCGTTTGCTTTAGCGCTTTCAACCAAGCTGTATAAATTAGCACTGGCTTTTGCCCCTTCTACACTTGTCGAGAAAAGCCAGTTTTTCCGACCAACAACAAAAGGTCTAATGCAATTCTCAGCATGATTATTATCTATCGGCCACGCGCCATTCTCCGTATATCGACTTAATTTGCACCACTGATTACTTAAATAGGTGAGCGCTTTCGTTAACTTGGCTGATTTTACTGGGTACTTTAAGGATTTATCAAGCCACTTTTTTAGGGCGGCTAATATCGGGATACTGTCTTGTTGTCGAGCACGATATTTTTCATCTGTCGTCAGTGTTTTGATTTTGGCTTCAATGCGAAATAATTTTTGAATGTAAGACAGCGCTTGCTCAGGTTTACCCGAGGTACCTTTAGGCTGCGCATCACTGGCTTCTTTAAAGTAACGTCTGGCATGTGCCCAACAACCTAAGTGCGTTAAGTCATTGGTTTTAGCGA
>Ga0209081_1000928_pt1 | contig 17653 bp, 15 predicted proteins | sample GOMGulsemesocosm_4_FD_184636 | JGI IMG/M metagenome (GOLD analysis project Ga0209081, IMG submission 184636) | Methane-oxidizing microbial communities from mesocosms in the Gulf of Mexico - GOM15B Gulf of Mexico (SPAdes) (version 2) | ecosystem: Environmental > Aquatic > Marine > Cold seeps... | reverse complement strand
GGTGAACCTGGCGCACCGTGAAAATAAATTACGGTTTTACCTTCTGGGTTTCCATACTCTACGAACTTCAATTTATTCTCCATTTGGCATGACACTTGGCATGACACTTGGAACAAAGGGGCGAAGCCGTCCAGCCCGAAGGATGATCTTACCTTAACTTGTTATCGAAGTTGTGATACTAACCGTTAAATAAATCCAAAACACCCTGCATTCCTTCATTAAACATAACGCTGAGAAGGAAAGGGACAACAAGACCGATCATAAGCCCCCAATATAGGCCGAACAAGAACGGACTACCTCTGTGCCCAAAAGTCGGCCAGATACAAAATGAAAACCAAAACTGTGAGGCGATCATAACCATAGCTATAATCGCTAAAATCAATCCATAGGCCGGAAAAAAATAATTCGCCCCAAAAGAGCAGATAGCTACAGCTGTAGTAAGCGAAATATGCAGTCTGCTAGGTACAACTAGTTTTTCGTTTCGAAACATATACCGGACCTAACTCAGTGTAACTAGACTTTAATGCCGGGTTTAACTGCGTAACAACTGTCGCTTTTTATGCGGCTCTCAGTACAAAAAGCGCCAATTAACGAAGTCAGATTGCAGCCCTTTTTTATGCGCCATTTTTACTACCCAAACTGTTTAGTATGATAATGCTTAAACCAATTAATGGAATGTTTGTGGTAACTGGATTAAAGGCTTCAATTAGTATGATCGGTAATTGAATCGCCGAAAACAGCAACAGAGCCGTTAGCGCAGAAATATTGATATAGTTTACCCGCTTCACTTTATAGCAAAGCAGAAACAATATACCGAAAATAATCTCCCCGATTCCTGCAAACCTGGTAAGTAGCAGCGAGTATTCTGCGGAAAGTCCAATGCTAGAAGTCAGTTTCTCTTCCAATGGAGCAACATGCAGTAACTTAGGAAATACGCCATGGTAAATCCATGCCCCCCCGATAATGAATCTAGCTATCTGAACAGAATTCAATTTATTCCCTTATTGGACTAAGCGCATAACCAGCTAGTCAATGAGCCAATGGCTTTATATCTTTTTAACCCCATTTTTGCAGGCAAACAGTGCCATTGACTAAAATTAATGTTTATCAAAACGATGGGCGGACAATCGAGAATAGATATGAGGTAGGTCAAGCTATTGCGTGTTTTGCTTCGTTAACCCTTTGGCTCTTGATCTTAATCTGCTTCCTTTATAATTCAAAGGGTTAGCGCAGATTTTCCTTGTTCATACTATTTGAGAGGTCTCTCGGTACATCCATCCATTGAGCTGGGTTTTCAGAGGGTCAGATGTCCCGCTTAACCTCTCTTCACCCGTAAACCACACATATTTCCTCAATTTACTATTAATCTCCTCTCAATTGCAGCGCAACTAGCCCTATCTACCCTGATATCCTCAAGAGGCAGCCAGACCGAGCTCAATAGATAGCCAAGCACTACGGCTTAAGGACTTTTTCAGGCTTTAGGGTGCTTTCAAGTGCTGGAAGCATATGAGAGCGCTACCGAGTAGCGCAAGAAAGTTGAATAGGGCCCCATACCTTGAACTGAGTCCATCGCCTCTGCATGTTCAATACACACCTACAACAACGCCCCTGAAGCCCCCTCTTGGCGGGTTTTACCCCCTGAACGACCGGGCTAGACACAAGCCATCAATCCACTCAACTGCGGTCGACACAGCAGCCTCATTCATTCATAATTGCGCGCTTGCTAGGTGGGAAGGCACGGGGTGGACAATGGCGGCAGACTCAATCCTCAACGGCCCAAGAAGCTGTCATGACGATTGAGGATCAAGCTCTAGAGAGCGGCTGCGCAAGCGTAAATGCCTCACATAAAGAGCCACCATTACTAGCCGCGTAGAGCAGCCATCCGCGATATTAACCCAAGCTTCGATAACTCGTACATCGCGTGCAAATAATGACCACCAAACGATGAAGACCCGATGAAAGATTGTGGAGATTACTTTGGACTACTTTGAAGTGTTGGAGGTTGATAAAACGACCTCGCAGGATGATATTAAAAAGGCTTATCGCCGGTTAGCCGCAAAGTATCATCCCGATAGAAATAAATCAGACGATGCCATTGAACGCTTCCAGAAAATTCAAGAGTCGTACGCTGTCATATCTGACCCCAAACAGCGGAAGTTGTACATTGAGCAGGAATACACCGAGGTGTTAAATCCTAGGGCGTTTACTGAATCCTATTGGAACCGAGTATTAAATACTTAAGAGAGCTCATGTCTAAAACCATTTTTGTACCAGCCTATTTGAATGACGACTTTCAAATGCTGACTGAAAACATCGAATCGTATAAAGACCCAGAAGATCCCGATCTGTTTAAAAACTATGTCGATAGCTTATTAGGGCAATTGAACAAGACCCCCGATTTTTTAGCCGGCATGCCCGACCAGTTAGCCATGTGTTTAATGTTTGTCGTCAAGGTGGATTGCGCCAAATTGTTGCCGCTGTGCCTGCACTCAGAACCCGAATGGGACGAGGTAAAAGCGTGCGTCGGAATACATAAGCATTCTCGGGAATTACTGTCGACACTCACCGACAAATTTCAGCACCAATTAAAAATTGCCATACTGCTGCTCTGTTTCCATGAGTCAGCCGCAATAACGGAAGAGTTTCACGCTGAAAGCGATGAGCATGAAGAAGAAAAACAGCAAGACGACTACGAATACCAAGATAAAGGCCACGGCCACGACGACCATGACCACGAATTTAACGAGCTTTAATAGCAAACAAAATTGATAGGATTATATTTTGAGCCAAGAAATAGCCGTTTTAGCTGAGAAGGTCGTTGCCATCACCCATGAGAGTGGTCGCAATGGCGGTGATATTTTAGAAGAGATAGCCTCTACCGAGGGCGATCAAACCATGATCGCGGTTATTTCTGAATTGGACATCATGAGTGTCGCAAAAATATTGAGGGATTTCGACGCGACTGTGCCATCGATAGCGGCATGGCTGATGGACCCTGAGACGATCAGCAAAATGCTGGATGTAGAGCCTTCGTACTGGGAACATGAGTTTGAAAAAGGGGCGTTTACCGCACAAGATTCTGTGAAATCCATGCTGTCTCAACTGTTTCTCACACAAAAAGATGATGAAGAAAGAGAGTCTGAAATACTGGACGCCATCATTGACTCAGAAACGGGCATTCTGTACCTGTCCCTGCCGTTCATCGGGCTCGATTTTGATGCCATTGACCATTCAGAAGAACAGACGTCTGGCAGCGATGAAGAATTACTGCTCAAAATAAAATCGCTGAACACATCCATCTATGAAGCCATTGTCAGCACCTCGAAAAACGGTGACTTTGAGAAGGTTGAAGCCATTCTTAAATCACAGGCTAATAACATCAGGGTTGGCGACATCAGTGACGATACTGACGACATGTTCGAGCCATTATAAAAAGAGAGTGACGCATGAATCTTGATAAAGTCAGAGCCAGACCCTTTTTATTGTTGATGATCAGCGATGCCGTTGAAGATGGCTCTATAACACCGACCCATATGGCAAAAATAGAAAGCCAGCTGGTCGACATGTCTTTAAAAATTGCCAAAGGCTTCTTCTCCCCGGTCATCAGTCATGATCTAAAGAAGTCCTGCTCTATTGTGATGGGCGTAGCAACACTGGGGTTGTTGAAGCTCAGTGGTGGCGATGCACTCAAAGCAAAAAAAGTTCTTCTAGAAGATTCGGTCATCATCTGTTTTCGCAAGGGCTGGGAGAACGTAGACAGTTTGTTTAAAGCGCATGGCAGCGACGCAGATCGTGCCAATCTTCTGACCCACTATCAGTTTAGCGACAACGAACACAAAGACATTGCTTCGATTCATGCAACACTGCTGTCTGAGCAACTTGACGTTAAGCTTTTACAGAATATTGCGCTGACGTTTAAAAACCCGTTATCAGCCATGGAGACCTACTATCAAGATGAGGAATCCATAAAAGCGGACGTTCAGCTGGCGGTATTCGAAGCGCTCATGAAGCGCAATGAGATTACACATACCCAATACGACGATTTAAAATCACTGCTATTTTCGTATCGTGAAACACCCGATGTGTTTTCCGATGAGTACAGTGAGGTGGCTGACACGATTCTGGAAAGACTCGATGAGAAGGCAAGTGCTCGAATCGAAGGCTGGTTACCGAGTATTGAGGATGACCTGCTCAATATTTTTGAGTTACTTGCTTTTGAAAACAGTGGGCCTGAAATTTACATCAGTTTCTTTGACGAAATTCTACAGGGCAATATAAACCCCAATAATTTCATGCACGCGTATGAAAGTCTGTTAGAACCAGAGAAACAACTGCACACAAGTTTAAAGATGCAGATAGACGCAGAGTCCTCTTACAACAACTTGCTTGAAGGGCAAGACAGTGAGCTGGCAGAGGATTTTGATCTTAGCGAATACGGCGACCACACCTCTATCGATTACTAACCAGTAGTCTTCCCGGGCTCGTCTAGCACTAACGGCTGGCTTGATCATGTTTCGCTCTTCCCATAGGAGTGGAATTCACGATCTAGCCCGCCTCCACTAGCCCAGTCTATTGCCCTATTTTCAGAAATCACTTCCCTGGCGACAATGACGGGCCTGTCCATCGACCTAACCCCATTAACAGTGGTCCCTTGCCAGATATCCACCGTTTAACCTGTTATCACGAATAATCCAACACCACCCTCTCAATTGCCTCTCAACCAGCCCTGCTCTACCTTGGTTTTTCCACCGGAGCCGATGGTGGGCACCCGCCTGCGGCCAAACCGCGAAACATAAACCTGAAGAAACCAATGGGCTTGTGGCAGGATCACCTGCGGTTGACAACCCATTCAAATAGCATCAGACTCACAACTGAACATAATTCACACCTAGATATGAAAGGCGGTAAATCAAAGGTGGTAAGTAACTCGGTGCTATGTGAGGGGACTGCACGATGAATACGTTTGGAAGGTTGCTGATGAGCCTGGCGATTGGCATCTACGCCTTTATCCCACCTTTTGCCGATCTGGCCACCGACACCCATGTTTTTCATAACGATTGGGTGCCGCACGCCAGAATGCATACGGTTTGGCTATTGGGGGTTAGCTCGAGTCTTGGGTTAGTGACGCTCTATTTCCTTTGGCTGCGAAAGGATGAGCCGCTCTTCAATATCAATATCGCGGCCCTTCTCAGCCTCTGCGTATACGGCCCTTTCTTTTTAAGTACCCTCACCGCCCGGCTCTATGGCGGCGAACTAACCGATGCTGTGGGTGGCGTTGAAGATCATCTATTCGGCTTCGACATCAACCTGATTGTTTTCAGTTTGGCAACGCTGCTGCTTGGATTGGGCTGGGGTCTCTGCAAAAGAGCGTCAGCTGTGTTGAACCGCAGCGCTCAATTTCCTGCCGAAATAGCAAAACACAAGCAACCCATCGCTATCCATAAAACAGTAAACACAACGAGGTAGCGGAATGTCCACTGGTTATCGATTTTCACAAAAGTTGATTCACTGGCTCATGGCCGTGTTTATTACCCTAGACCTTGTGGTCGCGCAGAAATTTGGCGGCGACATGGAGCTTTGGGACAGGCTCGAATCTCGTATTGATCACGCTAGCCTCAATATTATTGTCATGTTCCTGTTTTTATTACGCGTCCATTTACGCCGCAAACATGGTACACCCCCCGCCGAGGCCAACCGGGTCGCCTGGCAAGACAGATTGTCAAAGCTCACCCATCTTGCCATCTATGGCGTCATGGCCAGCCTGTTTGCCACCGGCCTGATAACCGGATTGAACACCACCGCCCCCCTGCCGCTGTTTGGCATACTGGACATCAGCTTGGGCCAAACCGACGCCAACCTGTTTGTGTTTGTACGTCAGTTTCATGAACTCGCCACCCAGATCATGATCGCCCTCATCGCCCTGCATCTGGCCTCCGCATTCTATCATCAGCTGTTTCTTCGAGACCGCGTGATGTCGAGAATGTTGAGAAGAAAGAGCTGAAAGGTTAGTTCTTAGAAGCGAGAAGCGAGAAGTAAGAAGTAAGAAGTAAGAAGTAAGAAGCGAGAGAATTTCTCTAAACGTTTTTTCAAACATCCCTTGCTTCTACATTATTATCTCAACATTTTTCTATGATTTTTGTCTCTAACCAGAAAGGAAAAGACGATGATCTATTGGGCAGTGAGTGCGACCTTTGGTTTTTTGGTGCTCTGGTTTCTTTGGGAGAAAAAACATCGCACCACCCATGCGATGGCAGGCGGTATTCACGAAGATATTAACCTGCCCCACCAGCAAGAATTTGAGCTCTATCACAACGCCCTCTCCCTGTGCTCTAAAAAGGTTCGGGTGTGTCTGGATGAACTGGGCATTGCCTATAAGGGCCATCACATTCACCTGATAGAAACCGGTCACTACGAAACCCTGAGCCGCCACTTTCTCAAGGTCAACCCCGCCGCCATCCTGCCGGTGCTGGTCCACAACGGTCACCCAGTTTATGAGTCACACGACATACTCACCTACGCCGCCGCCCATTCGAAAGACCCCCATCGCTTGGTGCCTGAAACACAGCAGGCTCAAAACGTCATGCAGCACTGGGCGGAGAAGGCCTCGGTCATAGGCGAGGATGTCGAAACAGGCATCAAGGCCAGCGCCGGTTACTGCGCGGCCATGCTGAGTCTGCCATTGTTTGCCGCAGGCATGACCTTTATTCCCCTGCGCTACCCGCTGGTCGGACTGCTGTTCCACCGCCTGAAAATTCGCGCACTGTTATTTTCTCTGCTTAAAATTTCCGGCCTGCAGGGTTTTATAAAGCTTACCCCCCTGCTTAAAAAGATGGCCGCGGGTCGCGACCATATGCATCTGCACCTGGCGGACCTCGAACAACAACTCAATAGCCATGGCCCGTGGATCTTGGGCGAGCAATTTACCCTGGCCGATGTCAGTTGGATGACGATCTTTGAAAGACTGAGGGAAGCGGACTGGCTGGAATACTATTTAAAAGACAATCAATACCCAAACCTGACTCACTACTGGCAGGCGCTGCAAGCACGTGACAGCTACCAGAGCGCCATCCTAGACCATGGCCACTACTCTATTGACCAATCTTTAAAACTGATCAAAGACACCAAAAAGGCAAAGCCGGATATTAAAAAAACATTAGAGCAGAGTTTTTCGGGAAGGGTGATGAAGCCATCATCATAATGCAACGCGGCGCAGCAACTGATAATATGCCTGGAAGTAAGTTTGTGTTATGCCCTAGGGCAGCTCTGATTAATGTTGCTCCAGCAGTTTAGAATTTTTGTCACATAAGTCGCGCCTAGGGAGAGCCTCGCCAAATTCCCCAAAGAAATCCAACTGCGAATACTCTGAAATAATCTCGGCTAGACGTCCCTGCTGTTTCATTTCCCGCAACACCTCGTCCGCCTTGCGCGCGAAGAACTCGCCCCGGTCACCCAACGCGGTCAGCGACCAGACCAAAAAAAAGCGGTCGCGCCCTAGGGTGTGAACCACTTGCAGGTCATCGCTGATGCCCAAGCGTTTGGAAGTCTCAAACAGCGTTGGCTCTGAGGTGACCGCAACATCGATGCGCCGACTGACCAGACTCTTCAGCATCATATTGTCATTACCATAGGAGGTTGACTGAGCGCCGAAAGAGATCTTGTCGGTCAGCTCCGGCAATAAACGAATATGCCCCAGACGAAACTGCTTCAATTGCTCGAGAGAAGCATTCTTTAACGGCCCTCGCAATTGACGAGATTTTAAGGCAGCACCAACAACCCGATAGCTGAACAGAGGTTCCTTGCCCACCAGTAGCTCTGGCGGGTAATAGCCTCGGGTATCCGAGACCAACATCACCGACAGATGCGCCCCGCCGCTCAAAAGCTCGGCGTATATACGCCGAAACGGCACAACCTTAACGTTTAATTGATGCCCCATGCGCTTCACCAGCTCATCAAAGATATCCAGCACGATGCCCCTGGGGAGGGAGTCCTCATGGTAAAACCAGGGTGGCAACGTGTCACCGACCGACACCAGCGGCTCGGCGTGGCTCAGTGTCGAACTGGACACAGAGATTGCACAAAGCAATGCGAACAGATACCTGCGAAAAAACGACAGGTGGTGTCCATCGCTTAACGAGGTTAGACGACCAGCAAAAGTCTTCACATATTCCTCCGCGGTCAAAATAATTATCCCACACATCCACCAGCGTCAGCCGCTAACAGCTTCTATCTATGGGACTCTCTGAAGCATAGGTCACTCACATCAGAATGCGGTGTTTACCCGCTAAATCGACTAAAGGGCACTCTATTTCACCAAGCTGCTGGCCACTATCTATAGTAGGCCACTAACTTGGGGTGCTGACTCAGACGCTCCAGGTGTTGCACCAGCAGCGGGGTCTGATTGTCGATCAGGTCTGCGGGGATGTGTTCAATGTTTCCCGTTCGCAAGGAGCGGAGAAAAACAAACACTTTTAAATCGGCAACCGTGAGTCGGTTATCGGCGAAGTATTCACCGCCGCGCGACTCGAGATAGGCTTGCAACCTGATAAGATAAACAGGTAACAAACCATTCACCAATAACTCTCTGGCCTTTTTCTTTTCTTCACCACCTGTGATAAAAAATGTGGCGACTATTTTGCTAAGAATATCTTCAACGGCGTCCATCACTTCATCGCACAGTGCCGCCTGCCAGGGGTCTTCTGGGTAGAGATGGGTGAGTCTGCCGACCAGCCTGTTGATGGCGTTAGATTGTGAAATCACTTCGCCATCGACCTCCAACACTGGCATGGCGCGAAAGGGCAGAGCCGGCTTCAGCCCCGGCCAGTCCGCCATGGCAATGCGCTGATCTTCGAATGAGAGATCGGCCAGAGCCATGGCCAGCCGAGCAACCTCGCCACGTCCGTCACTGTGGTTAAAGTAGGTCAATGTAATCTGGGTCATGGTATCGGCTCCGGTGTTTTTATAGGTGTCCCTCAGATGATGACGACACGGCTGAGTTGTTAACGTTGGGGTCAGAACACGGCACTGATAGCGGTCCCCTTGATGATCAATTTTCCGTTACGGCTCTAAACTTTTAGTGCTTAGTTCCAAACTCTTACTTCTAGGCTCTAGGTTCTGCCTTCTAGTGTTTTGCGTCTGATTCTTAACCTCTAAATTCTTGGCTCTTAACGAACAAAGACTGGGCTCGCCCTTACAAACTGAATATTATTCAGTTATGATTAGGATAACAGCACAACAAAAATCTGTCAATCGGAGTTAACTGATGTTTGCCATGGTCATCAAGCGTTACGGTACTGCAGAGGACGTGCTGCAAGCCGAGGAAATCGCCAAGCCCAGTATCAAAGCCGATGAAGTTTTGGTACGACTCAAGGCCAGCAGCGTCAATCCCATCGAATACAAGATGCGCTCTGGCTACGGTCGTAAGATGTTCACCAAGAAACGTGGTTTCGAATTTCCACTGGTGCTCGGTAATGACCTCAGCGGTGTTATTGAAGCGGTTGGCAGCAAGGTTATAGATTTTCGCCCGGGCGATGCCGTGTTTAGTGCTCCAGAAGTTAACGGTCAGGGAAGTTATGCACAGTACCGAGCCATTAAAGCCCGCTACTGCGTAGAAAAACCCAGCAGGCTCTCTCACCAAGAAGCCGCAACCATTCCCTATGTGGCACTGACGGCCTGGGCCGCCCTGGTGGATAAGGCCAAAATGGGACCTGATAGCAGCCGAGGCAAGCGGGTATTGGTACACGGCGGCTCTGGCGGTATCGGCTCCTTTGCCATCCAACTGTTAAAAGCCTGGGGCGCAGAGGTAACCGCCACCTGCAGCACCGAAAAGGTTGAACGGGTACGACAGTTGGGCGCCGACCAAGTGATCGACTATAAGACCCAGGACTTTAGCCAGAGGCTCAATGACTTCGACCTGGTGCTGGATACCGTCGGCGGTGAGAACGAAGAAAAATCCTTCCGCATACTAAAGAAAGCCAGCGGAGCTCAGTATGTCACTCTGGTGATACCGGTACTGGGGGCAATTGATAAACATGGTTTTCTTCGCGGTGGCTTTAATGCCATAAGGGAATTATTACGCAAGAAGAAAGCCTGTAAGCAACAAAACATTGACTACCACTGGGGGTTGTTCAAGTCGAACCGCGACGCGCTGACGGCCGTTAAAGACTTGATCGATCAAGGGAAAATAAACCCTCTGCTCGACCGCACTTTCCCCCTAGATCAAATGGCTCAGGCGCATGACTACGCCGAATCAGGCCAAGTCTTTGGCAAGGTGGGTATCGAGATTTCCTGATCCCGCCGACACCCAGAAAACAATCTCTGTACTTTCCCGGCCCTAGTGGCCGGTTTTTTTATGCCTAAAAAACTACGCCTGTAGTTGTGGAAGCGAGAAGCGAGAAGTTTATGCCGAGGTGCTATTTTTACAAGACTGGTTAACCAGCGCTTCATGAATAAGCGCCCAGTGAACAGATCGAGTACCGAATTTATGCCCAGTTTATCACTGGGTTTCTCGATAGACGCTAGCACACCGAGTTTAGCGTCACTGCCCACACTGACCGAAGCACTGTGCCCCGCCGCGTGAATGGCCGCGCCCAGTAAACGCTCAATGGACTGGTTGCGCAATGCCGGTTTAAGATCTTACCCACCGCCGTAACCGGCATAGCCTCAATGATTTCCAGATACACTGGAATGGCCGCACGCTCAGGAATTTTCTTTCGAACGTATTCAAGCAGATCCTAAACACTGGCGGTAAGCTGAAACTTCAGTGCCGGGTGATCTGGAAATCGAGCGACACTGTGACTGATTAGCTCGTAGGTGTTTTTCCGCTGCAGCGATCCTGCTAGGGTGTGTCCTCAACGCGTCTATATCTTGAAAGTTGCGCATGTTAATTCTCTCTGTGCTGACATTCTCTACGTTAAAACCTATACGCACCATATTTAAGCGCCTTTCATAATGCCACTGACCAACTTATGGATAAGCGCTTGCGGGGCAAAACGCTTGAGCAGAGTGATGGCTTTTGCTTTGTCCATGGGCACACGCAAGGGCTTTTTATCACTGGTGATGACACTGTAAATTTTTTCCGACACCATCTCCGGCGTTAATTTACTGGCGGCACTGTCCGCTGCCATACGCTTCACCATCCTATGGGTGAGTGAATCTTTTGGCACATTGGCGACTATGTCTAGGTGCCCGCCGGTTGCTGGGCGATCCATTTTCATGGCCACCGGCTGCATGATGACTACATCAATATTGTGCGGTTTCATTTCGTGGTAGAGGGCTTCGCTGATGGCCTCCAGTGAGAATTTTGCAGAGGTGTACGCACTCATAAGAGGAACCGCCACCAGCCCACCGATGGAGCTCATGCTAACGATGGTGCCCTTGCCCTGCTTTTTCATTACCGGGATCACCTGCTTTATAACGCGCATCACCCCAAAAATATTTGCGTTATAAAGCGCCTCTACTTCCTCAACGGTTTGCTCCTCAACAGAGCCGATGATCATCTGGTTGACACAGTTGATCAACACATCGATACGCCCCTCTCGGGCCATCAATTCGTTGATGCAGTTCTCAACGGACTGCTGATTGGTGGCCTCCATCTGCAGCATGGTAAAGGGGTAATCTTGCTCCCGCCCCGCTGGGTTGCGCATGGTGCCGTACACCTTCAAACCCTTCTCAGCCAGAAGACCACCCATCACCTTACCCAGGCCGCCCGAGGCGCCAGTAATCAAAACAACCATGTGTATTTCCTCGCTTTGTTCGTCAATACAAACCCAGCTTCTGTCTCAAGCCATAAAGATGGGCAATAATTCATAACTGAATCAAATATCAACTAAAAGAATGTTGATGTCAAGTATCCAGCAAGTTGTCGTGGCTGGGGCCTCTATAGAACCACTGGTTGAAGGCCATGATCTGCGCTTGCGCGAAGCGGATTCAGCCGCATACACCAGCCTAGCGACAAACCTGAAGACGCTGCCCCACACTGTCCGCAGCCTTACACCCCCCATTTTCAGGGGCTTGAGCAAGCTTTCCTACATTTAACGGGCGCCTAACTCACAACTAATACAAGAATCACTATTGACCATTGATTCAAACATGAATACGATTCAGTTTAATGCAATAGCATTCATGGGTAGAGGCCAAGTTGTCCGAACATGAGTTGAGAGGCGGGTAACACCGATCTAGCCAACGACTCACACCGAGCAACACCGCTGTAACCAAGGCTACCGCCGCCCTAACGAGTTGCTGGCCGTTTGAGCCACCTTTTGGAGATAGACTTTATGAAACAACACCAAACAAGCGTCGTGATTGTCGGGGCCGGCCCAGCCGGTTTGACCCTCGCGCACCTGCTGGCCAGCTACAACCTAGACGTTATTGTTCTAGAGAAGTTACCCAACACGGTGGAAGAGCCTCGAGCCATTGGTATCGACAGTGAAACCCTGCGCACGTTACAAGCCGCCGATCTGGTCTCAGACGTCGCCGACGATATCTACTTTGATGTGCAGATCACCGAGTATGTCAACGCCGACGGTAAGCTGCTGTTTGAATTTAATACCGATGGCAAACAGCCCTACGGTTTCCCGATTTTCAACACCTTCGACCAGCCAGGATTTGACCGCACTCTGGCCGATGTTATGCCCCGTCGCCAGAGCGTTAAACTGCTGTTTAACCATGAGGTCACACACTTTAACCAGAAGGACACAGGCGTCACTGTCACCGCCAAAAATACGGATGGCGAAGAGCTCACCATTAACGCCGACTACCTAGTGGGTTGTGATGGCGGACGCTCGTATGTGCGTGCGCAGCTGGGCATTGAAATGACCGGGGACTCCAATGAATTCCCTTGGTTGGTGATTGATACCATCGATCCAGGATTCGAAAACGGTTTTGAGAGTCGTTTTTTCTGTGACCCCAATCGCCCCGGTATGACCATCAAAAAGAATAACCAACAGCGCCGCTGGGAGTGGATGTTAATGCCAGGGGAAACGCCCTCCGATCTGCTCGAAGACGAAATGATCAACAGGCTGATTGCCCCCTACACAGACCCCTCTCAGGTCGATGTCTTCCGCAAGCGTGTTTACAACTTCAGCGCCATTGTTGCCGAACGCTGGCAGGAGGGCCGGGTATTTTTAGCCGGTGACGCCGCCCACATGACCCCGCCTTTTGCGGGCCAAGGGCTCAACAGTGGCATGCGTGATGTGCGCAACCTGTCCTGGAAACTGGCGATGGTTATCAAGGGCCAAGCCAGTGATGATATTTTGAAAAGTTATGAGATCGAACGTCTGCAGCACTCTAAAGAGCTGATTCAGTTTGCACTGGATCTGGGCAACCAGATTCAACCCATCGACCCAGAAAAAGCAGCAGAACGAGACGGGTTTTTCTTCGAGCTGCAAAAAGACAAACAAGCCGTTGAAGATTTTTCAGCCGGTATGGCCAACTCCATTCTTGCTCGTGCACTGGATAAAGGCATTGTCATCGCACCAGAAGGCAGTTCAGTTAACGGCCAGTTATTGCATCAACCCAAGGTCACCCTACCGAATGGATCCCTCGAGCCGTTGGACGAGCTACTCGGTCAAGGTTTCAGCATTTTGGGTTACAACTGCGATCCGGCTGTCGAGTTGGATAGCTCGGTGCTGGCGCAATGGCAAAACATGGGAGCCACCACTGTCGCCATTGCCGATGCTAATAACAGCGAGAACCTTGATAAAAATAGAGCCGAGTGGCCACAGGATACAACCGGCGCGCTGGCCAATCACTTCCAAAACGGCGAACACACCATGGTGCTGGTGCGCCCGGATAAGTTCTGTCTCGTGGCATTTAATCGCGACAATGCGGCTGAAAATTTGGCACAGGCAAGAGAGCTTCTGCACTTAACGTAAACAAAAAAAGGCCGAGTTCTGACAACAAACCCGACTCCTTATAACGTTATTGACGAGACATTTATCATGAAATTAATAAGTTACTCCTACAAAAATGAAACCTGTTTTGGCGCCCTACAAGACGAAAAAGTTATCGATCTACAGCAGCGTTTGGGCAATCGTTACCCCGATTTAAAAGCCTTGCTCAGTGGCGGACTGGAAGAAGCCCGCGAAATAGTCGCCACCGGCGAGGCCGACTACGGACTCGATCAGGTGCAACTGCTACCGGTCATTCCCAATCCAGGCACCATCTGGTGTGCCGGCATGAATACCCACTCCCACTACGAGGAGGCCAAGGACCACATGCAGCTGAAAGAAAAACCTAAAAAGCCGGTGTTGTTCTTGCGCAGCCCCGCCACATTGGTTGCGTCTGGAGAAAATCTGGAAAAACCCACACTGGAACCGGCCTTCGATTACGAGGGTGAGATCGCCCTGATCATCGGCAAGCGCACACGCAATGTCAGTGTCGATGACGCACTTGACTCTATTGCGGGTTACACGCCGTTTAACGATGCTTCGGCGCGCCTCTATCAAATTAATTCCAATCAGATTACCGCCGGTAAAAACGCCTACCGCAGTGGCGGTTTTGGTCCCGCGCTGGTCACACCCGACGAGGTCGACCTGGAAACGATGCAGCTGACATGTCGTGTCAACGGTGAAGTGATGCAAGAGATGCCATTGGACGATCTGATTTTCGGTTTTGCGGAGTTGATCAGTTACATCTCCGAGTTCACCTGGCTAGAACCAGGCGATGTCATTGTCACAGGCGCGGCTGAAGGTGTAGGCGCCTTGCGTCAACCAGCGGTACTGCTCAAGGCCGGTGACAGCATCGAGGTCGAAGTCAGCGGTGTTGGCACTCTGGTCAACGGTGTTGCCGATCAGCCGGAAGTGATTCGCTGACGGCCCTGATGACCCCACGTCAAGTGCGTGGGGTCATCAACCTTGCGCCAGAAAAAGAGAGCGAAAAGAGAAATAGAAAACGTCACTCTGGAGAATAACCATGTCGACCATTGAACAACCCTTCTATTACCCTGGACTGGAAAGTTACACAGAGGAAGAACAAAAAAAGCTCGGCAGCATTCGGCTTGAACGACCTGAACCTTTGATCAAAGTTGATCAACTCAGCTACATTCTTTTTGAGCGTCCCGATCTGGATTTACAGGAATCCTTTATGCAGGATTTTGGGTTGCTCACCTACGAGAAAACAGACGACGCCCTATTTATGCGCGGCCGCGACAGTGAACCCTATTGTTTTGTCGCCCTAAAGGGGGAAACACCTAAGTACCTCGGCTGTGGTTTCAGTGTTAACACACGAGCAGAGCTGGAAACACTCGCCGCACAAGGCGAAGGTGCGGGGGCCATCGAACCCCTCAACTGGCCAGGTGGTGGCGAGCGCGTACGCCTCACCGACCCCAACGGTTTTATCATCGATGTGATTCACGGCCGTACTCAAATTGAACCCATCCCCTTCCGGCGTGAAACATTGCCGGTGAACACACCCGACCAGAAAAACCGCGTTAACCGTGGCCAGCGCGCCGAACACCGTGCGACTCAGGTGGTGCGTTTGGGGCACGCCGTGCACATGGTATTAGACTTCGATCAGTCCATGCAGTGGTACATGAAACACCTAGGCATTATTGCCTCCGATGTGCAGTGCCTCGCCGATGGCACACCCTCCATGTCCTTCACACGTCTGGATCGCGGCGATCAACCGGCAGACCACCACACCCTAGCTGTATCCGGTGGCCCATTGCCGCTCTTGTTACACGTCGCCTTTGAAACCACCGACATAGATGAAATAGGTCAGGGCTCTCAGTTTCTCAAGAGCAAGGGCTGGCACCATCAATGGGGCATTGGCCGGCACATACTCGGCAGCCAGATCTTTGACTACTGGCACGATCCCTACGGCACAGAAATGGAACACTACGCCGACGGCGATGTGTTCACGGCCGAGCACCCAACCGGTTACGGATTTTTCGATCAGGCGGGTTTGTGGCAGTGGGGGGACGACTACCCTGCAGTGGCACAGCCGGTGTTACCCACTGAATTACTGCAGCCCAAAGAGCGAGGCGACTATTTGACAAAGTGGGCCGAGCAGCTCGGCCGACCGGCTCGGCCTTGGATAGAAACCTAGAAGCTAGAGGCTAGAGGCTAGAGGCTAGAAAATACGTTATCAGCCGATTGTTGCGGCTGATAACGATAGGCCACAGCTTCAAGAAAAATGATGCAAAAGGCGTTAATCCTTTATTACATAATTTAACTAGCTGCCTGCTCTTCATTCCTTATCAATCCCTACTGGCGTTGTCCCACGCCATAAAAACAGGGAAATATGTATTATACTTTTTCTCACGACACCTAAACCCAAGAGCTCATCCCTTGTAAAAAGCAGGTGACACAGTTGATCAGTATTCGCACCCTCGTGTCCCCCATGCTCGCCACCTTATGCCTGTCTGTAGAGGGCACTGAGTTAACAACCAAAGAACTTTTTGCACTGCCGCTGGAGGCGTTATCCAGTGTCAAGGTCACCTCATCCACCCTGCACGAAGAAACCTTACACAGCGTACCCTCCTCTATCACGGTGATCAAACACGATGAAATAAAACGTTTGGGGTTAAACCGGCTCACAGAGCTGATGAATTATGTCCCAGGTTTCCAAACCTATAAGGTGGATACCAGCGCCCTGAGTTATAGCCTCTCCAGCCGTGGTCACCGAGTGTCCCCTACAGGGCGAGAGGTGCTTATCTTAATTGACGGTCACCGGGTCAATGACGACTGGAGTGGCGGCACAACCTTTTTTAATCCCTATATTTCACTGGATAATGTCGAGCAGATTGAATTTATACGCGGTCCAGGCTCTGCCCTTTATGGCTCCAACGCTTTTTTGGGTGTCGTTAACATCAAGACTCAAGGCGCCAAACAAATCAAACTCAGCGCCGGCAGCACCGATGCCCATCGGGCGAGCTTGCAGGCGCAGCTCAAAAACGAGCAGATCGAGTTTTCTCTTTTAGTAAAAGATGACGCCGATGACGGCGATAAACTCACCGCCTTTGATCCCGGCGCGAGTGACTTCACCAACACCCGCGACCCATCCGATAACCAAGAGTTGTATGCTTCACTAAAAGCTGGAAATTTTGAGGCCAATACCCGCTTGAGCAAACGGCAGATGCCTGGCTACTACAATGGCGGTTTTTTCTCAGATGAAGTCAACGACAGGACAACCGAAACACAACTACTGAATGCTTCCTATCAACATAACCTCGACAAACAGCTGAACTTAAGCGGCAGCCTGCATTTCTCCCAATACAAGAACAACACCACCCTGGCCCAGGCCCCGGATCTGCGCCTTAACATACAGGCAGAGACTCGAGAGTATGGCATTAAGCTGCTGGCTAAATTCAACGATAAAAGTGGCACCCGCTGGTTAACCGGCTTTGAATATCGACAGGCGGACACAGTGAAGGCCGGCGCCGAATTGCGCGGCGCCTTGACCCAAGACTTCCTACTCAGTAGAGAAGACAGTCGCACCATTGGCGCGCTGTTTGGCCAATATCAAGGGGCCTTCGATGAAGACACCCACTATGTCGTGGGCGGACGCTGGGATGATCTCTCCGATACCGAAGCCCACTTTAGCCCGAGGCTCGGGCTCATCCATTCGTTAAGCCGCAACAACACCCTAAAGCTGCTTTACGGCGAGGCTTTCCGTGCGCCCACTCGGGTAGAGTCTGATCTTGTGTTTGCCCCTG
>Ga0209081_1000924_pt1 | contig 17673 bp, 17 predicted proteins | sample GOMGulsemesocosm_4_FD_184636 | JGI IMG/M metagenome (GOLD analysis project Ga0209081, IMG submission 184636) | Methane-oxidizing microbial communities from mesocosms in the Gulf of Mexico - GOM15B Gulf of Mexico (SPAdes) (version 2) | ecosystem: Environmental > Aquatic > Marine > Cold seeps... | reverse complement strand
ATTTAAGCAGGAAGCAGGAAGCAGGAAGCAGGAAGCAGGAAGCAGGAAGCAGGAAGCAGGAAATAATGCCCCTCCGAACAAGAGAGGCAAGCACTCAATTAGATTCGCTTAGCACGTAACGACCAACACCACATCAGCAATCCAGAAATGGCATAACACCCAAACAAAGCCAATAATATACGAGGGGGGTCAATGGTCACCAACCCAAAAACAAGCACAATTGCGAGAATGACCACAAACGGGACACGCCCCTTAAAGTCCAACTCCTTAAAACTACTGTATTTCACATTAGAAACCATCAGCAGCCCCATCAAACCTGTAATCACAGCAGCAACGATAGAGGGCCGACCCGCCATCTCAACATCATGACCAACCCAAACCATCGCAGCAACTACGGCCGCGGCGGCCGGGCTCGCCAATCCAATAAAGAAACGCGGATCGACCTCTCCGACTTGGGTGTTGAAGCGCGCCAGCCGCAAAGCCGCCCCCGCGGTATAGACAAACGCTACCGCCCACCCAAATTTCCCCAAATCTGACAAGGCCCAACTGAACATCACCAATGACGGAGCCAGCCCAAACGAAACCATATCCGACAGACTGTCATACTGCACACCGAACTCACTGGTTGTATTGGTCATCCGCGCAACACGGCCATCCAAACCATCCAGAACCATTGCCACAAAAATAGCGATGGCGGACGACTCAAAATTACCGTGCATACCTGCGATAATTGCATAAAAACCACTAAACAAAGCCGCTGTTGTAAACAGGTTTGGCAGTAAGTAGACACCCTTATGCCTTACTTTGCGCCCATTCTCTGAGACCTCTTCAACATGCTCATCGACTGGCAATATGCTTGCCTCATCACGTTGACAGCCTATGCCAGCTACACCTTCCGCTCGCTCAGGTGAAGCCTTTTGATTTTCGGTCATACATTCCATCCCATTGCAGATATCCACATAATACTGCGTCGACGTAACCAATGCCCAGCCTTTCATGCCGGGATATTTTGCACGCACTATATATAGGTATCACCAAAGCTTCTACCGTCGAGCCAAACCCACACCCCAAAACCAAATATCCCGGAATTCGGGATATTGTATTGCATTTATTTCAATTTACGAAAGGCGGCTAATTCTATAAAGTTGCGCCTCTAAATCTATGGCTCCGCCAACATTCGCAGGGCCTGCAAGAACCAAGCAGCACCAGAAACATAAGGCCTTACCAAGATGCCTTTAATACACCCACATATTGGATACTGATCATGCCAAATAACTACTTCAACACCCTGCCACTGCGCGAGCAGCTTGAGCAACTCGCCAAATGTCGCTTTATGGACATCTCAGAATTCCCAGAAGGTGTTGAAGCACTGAAAGGCAAGAAGATCGTTGTTATCGGTTGTGGTGCACAGGGTCTGGCTCAGGGTATGAACCTGCGTGACAGCGGTTGTGACGTTTCCTACACTCTGCGTCCAGCGGCTATCGCTGAAAAGCGTCAGTCTTGGAAGAACGCTACCGAGAACGGTTTCACCGTTGGTACTTACGAAGAGCTGATCCCTACCGCTGACGTGGTACTGAACCTGACGCCAGACAAGCAGCACACCGCTGTTGTTAGCGCCATCATGCCAATGATGAAGCAGGACGCTTGCCTGTCTTACTCACACGGTTTCAACATCGTTGAGGAAGGCATGAAGATCCGCGAAGACCTGACTGTCATCATGGTTGCGCCTAAGTGCCCAGGCTCAGAAGTTCGCAACGAATACGTTCGCGGCTTCGGCGTTCCAACACTGATCGCCGTTCACGAAGACAATGATCCACGCGGCGAAGGCCTGGCTCTGGCCAAGGCATACGCTGTAGGTACTGGCGGTCACAAGGCTGGCGTACTAATGTCTTCTTTCATCGCCGAAGTTAAGTCTGACCTGATGGGCGAGCAGACCATTCTGTGTGGCATGCTGCAGACAGGTTCTCTGTTGTGTTTCGACAAGATGATCGAAGAAGGCATCGAAGCCGGCTACGCATCAAAGCTGATTCAGTACGGCTGGGAAACCATCACCGAAGCACTGAAGTACGGCGGCGTAACCAACATGTTGGACCGTCTGTCTAACCCGGCCAAGATCAAGTGTTTCGATTTGGCTGAAGAGCTGAAGCAGATCATGCGTCCGCTGTACAACAAGCACCAGGACGACATCATCAACGGCACCTTCTCTCGCGTAATGATGGAAGATTGGGCTAACGACGACGTGAACCTGCTGGGCTGGCGCGCAGAGACTGCCGAGACTGCTTTCGAGAAGACGCCAGCTGGCGACGTTGAAATCTCTGAGCAAGAGTACTTCGACAAGGGCATCCTGATGGTTGCTATGGTTAAGGCCGGTGTTGAGCTGGCTTTCGAAACCATGACCGCTGCGGGCATCATCGCTGACTCTGCTTACTACGAGTCACTGCACGAGACCCCACTGATCGCCAACACCATCGCTCGTAAGAAGCTTTACGAAATGAACGCAACTATCTCTGATACCGCTGAGTACGGTTGTTACCTTTACAACCACGCTTGTCTGCCAATGTTGGAAGGCTTCATGAAGAACATCAAAACTGATGTTATCGGTAAGGGTCTGGAGCTGGATGACCTGGGCGTAGACAACGCTCGCTTGATCGAAGTGAACGCTGAACTGCGCGCTCACCCAGTTGAAGCCATTGGCGCAACTCTGCGTGGCCACATGTCTGCAATGAAGAAGATCGTTTAATTTAAACGCTCTAGGCGCCTGCAGCAGCAATGCAGCAGGCCGCTGATTAAAAAGGCTGAGGTACTATCTTTGCGTTTTACAGATAGCACCTCGGCCTTTTTTGTCAGCGTACTTTTTCTATTTTGCTCTATCGATTTATTTCTCGGATTCCTATGACGCAAGCAACCACCATCAGCATGATCGATCTGACAGTAAACTTTGACGAGCGCTTTCAACTCAACAACATCAACTGGCAGATAGACACCGCACAACACTGGGTAATCACCGGTACCAACGGCGCAGGTAAATCCGCGCTAGCCGCAGTGTTGGCAGGTGCAGGGGAGGTGTTGTCGGGTAGTATTGAGGGTGTGCCAGCGCGCGTGGGTTTGGTGTCATTTGAAGCTCAAGCCGAACTGATTGAGGCCGAGCGCAAGAAAGACGACGCCGACATCATGGACGTAATTTCCGAAGGCACCCCGGTTCACGAAATCCTCCTTGAAGACTGCGCCGACATCGAGCTGGCCAAACAACTGGCCGACAAGTTTGATATCACCAAGCTGCTCGACCGCGCCTTCCGCAAGTTATCCACAGGTGAATCCCGCAAGGTCATGCTGATTCGTGCGCTGGCCAGCAAGCCAGAATTGCTGATACTCGACGAGCCTTTCGATGGACTCGACGTAAATACCTTAGCCATGCTGCAGGAACACCTGCAGACGCTGATCACCACCGTGCCGATGATCCTGGTGCTCAACCGCTTTGATGAATTCCCTCCGTTCATAACCGACATAGCCTATGTGGACAAGGGTCAGTTGCAGCTGCAAGTAAATCGCTACAACACCGAGGCGTATGATGAGCTCTACAAGCTACTGCACCTGAAAACCTCCGACCTAAACGTGCCGGAAGCCGACCCAGAAACCGATCGCCCCACGCTCAATAGCGATGAACCATTGGTGCGTTTGACAGATTTGACGATCAAGTACGACGACAATAAAATCATCGACAAGCTCAACTGGAGCATCGAGTCAGGCCAACACTGGCAGCTCAGCGGCCCCAACGGCAGCGGTAAAACCGGTTTACTATCGATCATCACCGGCGACCACCCACAGTGTTATGTTAACGACATTTTTGTGTTCGGCTTTAAGCGCGGCAGCGGCGAAAGCATCTGGCAGATTAAGCAGTACATCGGTTACGTCTCCACCGCACTGCAGTGGGAATACAAAGCGACAACCGGTTTACGCAACGTTATTCTGTCCGGTTTTCACGACAGCATCGGCCTGTACAGCAAATCCACCGACAAACAAAAAGAGCTGGCTAACAAATGGCTGGAGCTTTTGGGCATGAGCGATCGTGGCGACGAGATCTTCGGCAAACTGTCTTACGGTGATCAGCGTCTGCTGTTGATTGCGCGCGCCATGGTCAAACACCCGCCGCTGCTGATTTTGGACGAGCCGTGCCTGGGGCTGGATGACATGAACCGCCAGCTGGTGTTAGCGTTGATCGAAAAAATCTGCGCAGGCACGGAAACCACTGTGCTCTACGTAAATCACCACCCAGAAGACCAGATCAAAGGCATCGAGAACTACCTAGCACTTGATCAACAATAAGCTCCAGTACGGAGGCTCGGATCAAAAGAGCCTCCACGCCGCCCAGCACCAAGATAAAGTCTCAATGACCGCAGACCGTTTCTGAGTTGCCAACAATTAGTTTGGCTGTTTTACTGATAACGATAAACAGCACACACAAACTAGCAGCCATTAGGTTCTCACTGAGCAATGGGGAGAACAAAAGAACAAAGCCCTTACCTTTGACCAAGCTGGAAAAGCTCGACACCAGAAACGGGCACATGAATAAACGCAACGATTCCCAAAAACGTTGCTTTAACCTCTCCAATGTACCCGGGCCGGTACTGAGAAACAGAGCGTAACCCACCACCACACTAATCCCCAATGAGTTCAGCCAGATCTCCGGCGAAGCATTAAAGTAGAGCGTAACAACACTGAGGTACCAAACCAAATAACACCAGAGTGTGAGTCTGGTGTTCGGCAGCCTAGCGAGGTAAAGCACTACTATTTGGCAAGCTCGCTTAAGCATAAAACTTACTCGCTCGCTTTAAGGTCTGGTTCACGCACTTGGCTCACGCATAGTCACAAACTCTTCTGCTGCCGTAGGGTGAATCCCAATGGTATTGTCAAACATCGCTTTGGTTGCCCCTGCTTTCAGGGCTACAGCAATACCTTGAATGATTTCGCCCGCATCCGGGCCAACCATATGAGCACCTACGACCCTGTCACTGGCTTTATCTACCAGCAATTTCATCAGCGTTCGCTCCGGGCTGCCGCTGACGGTATTCTTTAGCGCCCGAAAGGATGAACTGTACACATCAATATCACCGCACTGTGCGCGAGCCTTGGTCTCTGTAAGGCCAACTGTGGCGATATTAGGCTGACAGAAAACAGCCGTTGGAATATTGTCGTAATCCATATTGATGGGTTGGTTGTTATACAGGTGACGAGCGAGCGCCATACCTTCTGCCAGGGCAACTGGGGTTAACTCCATACCACCAATAACATCCCCCAACGCATACACGCCGGCTTCGCTGGTTTGGAAGTTGTTGTCTACGACAATCTGGCCAGCGCTATTGGTATCAACGCTGATGTTTTCCAAGCCAAGGCCTTGAGTGTTAGCCACTCGTCCGGTGGCATAAAGTATGGCGTCTGCTTCGAGCGTTACACCATCAATCAACGTAGCCCGCAGGCTGCCATCATCGAGCTTTTCAACCCGCTCAATATTACTGTTGAGGTACAGCTCAACACCCTTAGCCTGAATCTCATTGGATGCAAACTCACGGATATCCTCATCGAAGCCGCGCAAGATTTTATCGCGACGATAGAGAAGCTTGGTATCGGCGCCCAATCCGTTAAAAATACCGGCAAACTCAACCGCAATGTAACCCCCGCCCACAACCACGATACGTTTCGGGAAATCCGGCAGATCAAAGATTTCATTCGAGGTTAGTGCGTGTTCGCTGCCGGAAAAATCCGGCACATAGGGCCAGCCGCCAGTGGCAATGAGAATACGCTCAGTGGTGTAAGCCTTGCCATTAACCATCACGGTGTTAGGGCCGCTGATACTTGCGCGCCCATTGATAACACTGACGCCATTACCGCCCAACAAGTTGTTATAAATACCATTGAGACGAGAGATTTCCTGCGTCTTATTGTCGCGTAGCGTGTCCCAATTAAAAGCAGGCGTGGTCTTGCTCCAACCAAACCCCTCAGCATCTCGGAAACTCTCACTGAACTCAGATGCGTATACATAGAGCTTCTTAGGTACACAACCTACATTAACGCAGGTCCCCCCCATGTAACGGTCTTCCGCCACCGCCACACGTGCGCCAAGGTTCGCAGCAATCCGGCTTGCACGCACCCCGCCGGAGCCGGCACCTATAACAAACAGGTCGTAATCATATTGGCTCATTGGGCTTCTCCAGCTCTAAGTTTTGGGCATTATGGGTAGGGCTGGTGATTTTATAGTAATCTAATGAGCTAATAACCGTCATCAATCAAACAACACTTTTGACATAAGTTCATTAATTAAGCCTGCTAAAGACACGGCTGGCAAGGCGAGGATTACGATGAGTAAGCTGACGGAGATGTCCGTTTTCACGGCAGTGGCGCAGAAAGGCAGCTTTACCTCAGCCGCACGAGAGCTAGGTTTGTCGCCATCGGCGACCAGTAAATTGGTCTCACGCTTAGAGGAACGTTTAGGTGCACGGCTACTAAACAGAACAACACGCCAAGTACGCCTGACCGAGGGAGGGGAGGTTTTTCTACAAAGGTGCGTCGCTATTCTGGATGATATCGAAGGCGCAGAAGAGCTGCTTGCCGGTTTCGGCCGTGCCCCCAAAGGTACATTAACGGTAAACAGTACGGCGGGCTTCGCTCGACACTGTCTACTACCCCTGTTGCCACACTTTCAGGCCACATTCCCGCACTTACAAATTAGCCTTCAAGTTAGCCCCACCGCCGTCGACCTTATTGCGACAGGGGTGGATGTGGCAATCCGTATGGGTGAGCTGAAAGACACCAGCCTAATCGCGCGCAAGCTGTGTGAAAGTCGGCGCATCATTTGCGCCAGCCCAGGTTATCTTGAGATTCATGGAGAGCCTCGTAATTCGGCTGATTTGAAAGGGCATAATTGCCTTCGCATGAGTTCCACACCAAGCTTTAATCAGTGGAAGCTTAATACCCCGCGCGGGCGAAAACTGGTAGAGGTGGAGGGGAGTTTCAGCGCCGACAAGGTCGATATGTTGCACCAGCATGCACTGCAGGGTGGTGGACTGGTACGGCTGGAGGAGTTCATGGTGGAAGCGGATATTTCCGCAGGCCGACTGGTGCCGGTACTAGAGCAGTGCAATAACGAAATGCAACCGGTGCACGCTGTATTCCCTCACCGGCAACACCTGCCCTCCAAGGTGCGGGTGTTCGTGGACTTTTTAGTGGAGTTTCTTCCGTTTCGATGCCTAGAGTAACGGTGAAATAGCCCGCTAACGTTTAGCGAAACCCATTTCTCTTCACGGCTCATTTTTCGTCGTTGCTAAAACCGAAATATTTGTAATACTGTATCTCACTTGATGCAACGCAAATACATACGCCTTAGAGTGAGCCATTATCGCCTGTAATCGAAATACACACGTAAAGGACACTCCATGACTGACTCAGAATTCTTACTTTGCATCATCCTCTTTGGCTCAACCTTCGCTGGCGCTGGGTGGTCAGGCTGGTATCTATGCGAGCAGTTCAAAAACAAGGAGCCCAGCCGCGAAACACTGGAGTACCTTAATAAAGCTTCGCGCAGCAGCATTGTTTTCATCCTTTTTGGGTCGATCACCAACTGCCTCGGGCTCTACGCACTCCTCGACTTCACCAACTACTTGAATTAACCCGCGGGCCAGAGGCTTCTACTTGTGGATACTCGATCACTTCGGCTGTTTTTAAACCTGTCGGAAACATTGCACTTTGGACGCACCAGTGAAGAACTGCACATCAGCACATCGGCGCTGAGCCGCAGCATTAAGCAGCTGGAAGTCACACTGGGCGTCACACTGTTTGAGCGCGATAACCGCCATGTCGCGCTCACACCTGAAGGCAGACTACTGCAAGAGTATGCACGTGAGACCCTGCACCACTGGGGGGAGTTTCGCGACTCGCTACTTGAGAGCAGCCGTGAGCTACAGGGCTCTATTTCCATCTACTGTTCGGTGACCGCTAGCCATAGTTTCCTCTACGACATACTCAGTGACTTTCGCCAAAAGCACCCTAAGATCGCGCTTAAGTTACATACTGGAGACCCTGCACAGGGCATATCGCGCATCATCAGCGGTCAGGAAGACATCACCATTGCCGCACGCCCAGACAAATTGCCCGACAATTTAGCCTTCCGCCGCATTACCATGTCGCCTCTGGTTTTTATTGCCCCCTTACCCGAATACCTGCTCAGCATACCCGAGCAGGTGAAAGACTGGGGAGAGGTTCCAATGATCCTGTCGGAAGAAGGTATTGCCCGGGAGCGTTTAGAGCAGTGGTTCAAAAAGAACAAAGTAAAACCCAAAATCTACGCCCAAGTTGCAGGCCACGAAGCCATCGTCAGTATGGTGAGCCTCGGCTTTGGTGTCGGAGTGGTCCCTAAAATTGTACTCGACAACAGCCCACTACTCGATAAAGTGCAAGTACTCTCCGCCCCACACGAGCTAGGCAATTATGACGTAGGTCTCTGCACGCTAAAGAAACGCTTACGCAGCCCTATCATTGAAGCCTTCTGGGGGGCCTAGCGATAACAAAGCTAAAGCATTGCAGCAATCAGGACCGCTGTATCCGGCCGAGAGGTACTATTACCTACGCCCTTCACACTGAACATAAAAAAGGGGAGCCAATTGGCTCCCCTTTTTTATTCAAACAGTCACTCAACCGTTACAGGCTTAGTACTTTCTCGCCGCGAGAAATACCCGACACACCAGAGCGCACTACTTCCAAGATGGCCGCGTCGCCGACAGCTAACAGGAAGGAGTCCAGCTTTTCACTGGTACCGGTAATTTGCAGGGTGTAAACCGTGCTGGTCACATCGATGATCTGACCGCGAAAGATATCCACACAACGCTTAATTTCAGCACGCTGAGCGCCAGATGCCTTAACCTTAACCAACATCAACTCACGCTCAATATGGGCGCCCTCACTGAGGTCCACTAATTTCACCACATCAATCAACTTGTTGAGGTTTTTAGTGATCTGCTCAATTTTGTGCTCATCGCCCACCGTGGTCAGCGTCAGGCGAGACAGAGTCTCATCTTCAGTCGGTGCCACCGTCAGGGTTTCGATGTTATAGCCACGCTGGGAGAACAAACCCACAACGCGAGACAAAGCACCTGGCTCATTTTCCATCAATACAGAAATGATACGTCTCATCTTAGGTACGCTCCGTCTTGCTCAACCACATATCACGCATGGAACCCTCAGGCGCCACCATCATTGGATAAACGTGCTCGCCCTGGGAAACGTTGATGTCCATGAACACCACCTTGTCTTTCATGGCGAAGCACTCTTCCATTTTTTCACGCAGCTCTTCACGCTTGCTAACACGCATGCCCACATGACCGTAAGCTTCCGCCAACTTAACAAAGTCCGGCAGCGAGTCTTCGTAGTGAATCTCAGAGTAACGGCTGTCGTAGACCATATCCTGCCACTGCTTGACCATGCCCAAGGCCTGATTATTCAGACAGATGATCTTCACTGGCAGACCGTATTGCGTCAGCGTCGACAACTCCTGTATACACATTTGTATAGAGCCTTCACCGGTGATGCAGACAATGTCTTTATCACGGTGTACAAAGGCCGCGCCCATAGCCGCCGGCAAGCCGAAGCCCATGGTGCCGAGACCACCTGAGTTGATCCACTGGCGCGGCTCATCAAACAGGTAATACTGAGCGGCAAACATCTGATGCTGCCCCACATCAGATGTCACAATGGCTTTGCCTTTGGTGACCTCGTACAACACCGAGACCGCTTCCTGAGGCATGATGGCCTCGTTTTGGGTGTTGTAACGTGGCGCAAAATTAATACCGTGACGCTCGCGCCACTCGTTAATTTGCTTCCACCAATCGGCAATTGAAGTTTCGTCGGGCTTCTGCTCTGACGACTTCACCAGTGCCACCATCTCTTTCAAGACACTGTCAACCGCACCAACAATGGGCACGTCGGCAGTAATCGTCTTGGAGATAGACGCCGGATCAATGTCGATGTGCACAATCTTGGCGTTGGGGCAGAATTTGCTCGTCGTGTTGGTGACTCGGTCATCAAAACGAGCGCCAACACAGAGAATGACATCACTGTGGTGCATCGCCGTGTTCGCCTCAAAGGTACCGTGCATGCCCAGCATGCCGAGGGATTGCTTATCGGTGCCGGGGAAGGCGCCAAGGCCCATCAACGTACAAGTCACTGGGAAATTCAACTCGCGGGCCAGCTCAACCAGCAGCTCACTCGCATTCCCCTGAACCACGCCACCACCGGCATAAATAACTGGTCGCTTGGCTTCTGTCAGCAACTGAACCGCTTTCTTAATCTGCCCGCTGTGGCCGCGCACTGCAGGTACGTAAGAGCGCAGCTTCACTTTCTTCGGGTATTCGAACTCGAAGAGTTCCGCAGGGTTAACCACACTCTTAGGCACATCGATAACCACCGGCCCAGGACGGCCGGTCGCGGCTATGTAATACGCCTTTTTTACGATCTCTGGAATTTCAGAGGCGTGTTTAACCAAGAAGCTGTGTTTAACGATTGGGCGAGAAACGCCAATCATGTCTGTTTCCTGAAAGGCGTCTTCGCCAATCTTCTCAGCGGGTACCTGTCCAGAAATCACGACCATTGGAATCGAGTCCATGTAAGCCGTGGCAATACCGGTAATCGCATTGGTGGCGCCGGGCCCCGAAGTCACCAGTACCGTACCCACTCGACCCGTTGAGCGGGTGTAGCCATCCGCCGCGTGCGTCGCTGCCTGCTCGTGACGAACAAGAATATGCTTGACCTTATCTTGCTTGAAGATAGCGTCATAAATGTGCAGTGCTGCACCACCAGGGTAACCGAAGACAAGGTCTACACCTTCTTCGTGCAAAGAGCGGACTAACATGTCGCCGCCGTTGAGCATTTCCACCTGATATCCCCTTAATGATTTCGAGTATTGGTCTTTGAGTGTCAGCCATAGGCACCCCTTAGCGAGTCGTCAACTAATGGATATATCCATCGATTTTGCGCTCGCTATTATAAGATGTTAGCTAAGCACAGACACCCATTCATATTGATCATTGCTGCAATCTCAACGGGCCGGCGCGGGGTAGCGCTTGAAGCGGTCGAGAGAGGTAACGTCGGTGGACGCCCTCTACGCAATTGGGATGGTTTGGTAGGCGGTTGGCCTATCAGAGGGTAGTGGGCAAGGCCTGAGAAGCTTTGGCTTCTAAGCACCCCGATTACAGCAAGTACTCGCTATAATACGAGTATATTGCCTCCCAGAAGCACCGAGGTTACGGTGACATCTACACGCCATCTAGCGAACCGCGAATTCTCGCAACTTGCCCGCTAAAGTCAAGCATTTGACCTGCTTTTAACCAATTTAAAATAGATTTTGCTAGAAAAGATCACTCCCAAGCGCAAAGCGAGTGGTAGAAGCCCACAAGACAAGCAATAATGGTGTAAAGGCCCTCGGTAAATATGAGCCTAGAAGCTGCCTAAATACGGAATACAGAGCGCTATCACAACCAGAGACAAACCCATGATCCAGTCGGTTTTCAGATTCGTCCACTTCTATCGAGCCATCAGTATTGGCCTGCTCTGTTTGCCCGTGCTCTTTATCAGCAGCAACGCCAGTAGCAAAGACTTTTATAAGTGGCAAGATGACGAGGGCATCACGCATTACAGCGCCCACCCGCCTAGAAATGAGCGAGCTGCGCAGAAAGTTCGAGCCACCAACATCACCGGTACCGTCGCCGCACCTAAACCGGCCGATGTTCGCGGTGAAGAAGCTGAGACTGCCGCTACCGAGCAGGCTGCACCCAGCAAGAAGGACAGCAAGCGCTGCGCCGTTGCTCAAAAAAACCTTAAGACGCTACAAGAGCGTGCACGGGTACGCATCAAAGAGGGCGAGAGCTTCCGCTACCTCACGCCTGAAGAGAAAGAAGACATGACCAAAAGCACCCGCGAGCAGATCAAAGAAGCCTGCTAACTCCCTTCTTATTCTCACCCCCAACAAACAAGTCGAGCCCTCATCAACAAGGGCTCGGCTTTTTCGGTTTAGGGTAGATCCGTCGACCACCATTGATGTGCCCCAGCGCCAGCAACCCATGAAAGCCCAAACACAATAACAACTACTGAGCGTAGTTTCTGGGGGCATTGTGTCGAAAGTCTTTCTCGAAGGACGTTTGATAAGTCGTGAAGGTCAAATGCGTTTCGGCGAAGTAGAGCACCTGATTGGCAGCGAACACCAGCTGCAAACGGCTCGAATCAGAATCCACGCGTGGTAGCTCTGTACGCCATAACAGTCGAGCCTCATCCACCGGTTGCATGTTTACAGGCTCACGAGGTTGACCCGATTCATGCGCGCCCTGCAGCTCGCTCGCTGAAACCACCGCCACCTTGGCGCCATCCAGAGGATGCCGAGAACTGAGTTTAAGTAGCATGCGCTCGCCGGCCTGAAACTGAGTCGTTAAACGCACTTCAAAATCAGCATTTTTTAAATCACACACACCACTGCGGTAACGACAATTGGGCTTTTCCACCAGCTTATAGCTGCCCCCCGCTTGAGCCGCCTGCGGTTTTTCCGACACCAGCTGATCCACCGTAAAATAACTGATGAGCGCTAGAATCGGAGCGACAATCATGGCGACCACGACGTGTTTATTCTTATACATATAGGTCCTACCTATAAACTCCCTTACGGCTCGGGAAGCTCGTTAATGAGCTCTCAAAGCCACAAGGCCTTATTCCACAGCTTGGGGTATTCACTGAACAGTTCACCCGCCCAGTCGCGCACTTCTTCAGCGACGGAACAGAGACACCGATCTATACATAAGCCATTTAGTGGTCCTGCGCTTGCGCAACACCCGTTGGCACACGGATAAAGTCCACAAGATCCTGCACCGACTGTGGGGGCGCGCTTGTTAGGCGAGAAACACCATAGGCCACCGCGAAATTCATCACCGCACCTATAGCACCAAAGGCGTTTGGCTCAATGCCAAAGAACCAGTTGGCACTCAGGTCACCCAAGAATGCAGTATCGGCGACAAACATAACGCCCTTGTGCTGAAACACGTACAGCAGGGTTACCGAGATACCGGCGATCATGCCCGCAATCGCGCCTTCCTTGTTGATACGCTTGCTGAAGATACCCATCATCAACGCTGGGAAGATAGACGACGCGGCCAAACCAAAGGCTAAAGCCACGGTACCGGCGGCAAAGTCCGGCGGATTAAAGCCTAAATACCCAGCGCCGGCAATGGCACCGGCCATAGCAATACGGCTCGCTAGCAGCTCATTTTTTTCACTGATGTCCGGCATCAATACGCCCTTAAGCAGGTCATGTGAAATCGCCGAGGCAATCGCCAACAGCAAACCCGCTGCCGTAGACAAAGCCGCCGCTAGACCGCCAGCGGCAACCAGTGCGATCACCCAATTAGGTAACTTCGCAATTTCTGGGTTCGCCAATACCATAATGTCCTGGTCAACTTTAACCATTTCGTTGGTCGTTTTATCTGCAACGTATTGAATACGACCATCGCCATTCTTGTCTTCAAACTGCAGCAGACCAGTGGTTTCCCAATTCTTAAACCACTGGGGGCGCTCATCGTAAATTAGGTTTTCACCGGCTTTCGGCTCAATGGTATCGATCAAGTTCAAACGCGCCATGCCCGCAACCGCAGGAGCCGTTGTGTACAGAATCGAGATAAACACCAGCGCCCAACCTGCGGAGGAGCGTGCGTCTTTTACCGTTGGCACGGTAAAAAAGCGAATAATCACATGTGGCAGGCCCGCTGTACCGATCATCAGCGACAGGGTATAAACAAACATATTAAACGTGCTGCCGCGCACCTGAGTGGTGTACTCGGCAAAGCCCAGCTCGGTCACCACCTGATCCAATCGATCGAGCAGATAGACATCCGTGCCTGCCATGGTACTGCCGAGGCCAAGTTGTGGCAGAGGATTACCCGTCAAGTTAAAGGAAATAAAAATCGCCGGAATGGTGTAGGCCAAAATCAGCACACAGAACTGCGCAATCTGTGTGTAGGTAATGCCCTTCATACCGCCGAGTACGGCGTAGAAGAAAACAATCGCCATACCGATCAACAGGCCGACGTCGTAGCTCACTTCCAGAAAGCGCGAGAAAGCCACACCGATGCCTTTCATCTGACCGATCACGTAGGTCACAGAACAAATGATCAGACAAATCACCGCGACGATACGGGCGGTGCGTGAATAGAAACGCTCACCGATAAATTCCGGCACGGTAAACTTGCCGTACTTGCGCAGGTAAGGTGCCAATAACATCGCCAGTAATACGAAACCACCGGTCCAGCCCATCAAGAAGACCGAGCCGCCATAGCCCATAAAGGCAATCAATCCCGCCATGGAAATAAACGAGGCGGCCGACATCCAGTCTGCGGCGGTTGCCATGCCGTTGGCCACTGGGTGAATGCCGCCACCGGCGACGTAGAATTCTTTAGTCGATCCGGCGCGTGCCCACACGGCAATGCCCATGTAGAGCGCAAACGTCATGCCGACAACCAAATAGGTGAGTGTTTGTAATTCCATTATTATTGTCCTCGGTTACTCGTCGACACCGTACTTACGATCAAGCTGACCCATCCTGCGTGCGTAGTAAAAAGTCAAAACAACAAATGAGTAGATGGCGCCCTGCTGCGCAAACCAAAAACCCAGTTTATAACCACCGATTTGAATAGCGTTCAGCTCATCGACCAGCAAAATACCGCAGCCAAACGACACGGTGAACCACACCAGCAAAAGTTTTATCATGATGCCCACATTCTCTTTCCAGTAGGCTTGGGCATCAGCTTTCGATTTAAACGCCATTCACTTTCCCTCTAATAAAATACAGCCACACAACCCGTCAACCGCGCAAGCTCCCCCACAATAGGCACCAAACTATAACTCGCGCCTAGTAGCCCTGAGCAAAACTTCGCAATAGATGAAAACCATTAAAGCAAAACGAACGCCAATCAAAGCTGGCCGAGACACGGCTGTCAAGTGCCGTTCTGTGCGCTCAAATAAGCAAGGCGGATGAACACCCAACACGGACTAAAGCCCGTCAGCTCAGTAAGTGTAATGTGATCACAGCGCCATTAGTTGCAGTGCTTGCTTATCAAGCGTCACACTGTTTACGCCATCAAACGCCTTCACCAGCTGCATGCGAAACCAGTGGTGCGCCGGATCCGCATGTGTGCGCTGATGCCAATAAAGATAAAGCTCTGGGTTAGGCACATCAAAGGGCACCGCCGCCGACGTCAATGGCAAGATCGACATACGGTCTTCTACGTAACCTTTCGGCATGATGGAAAGATGATTCGAATTGAGCAGCACCTGCAGCGCACTGGAATAACTGCGACAACGCAGCACCACATTGCGCCTAGCATTGCGTTTGGCCAAAGCATGATCAACCCACTCCATATCCCCCTGTAGGGGTGTCACCAGCACCTGGGAAAAGCTCAGGAAGAATTCCTCATCATCCGAGCGTTCAAAAAACGGATGTCCCTGTCGCCCTACGACCGCCAAAGGCGCAGCAAATAAACGCACTTGGTGAATATGCTCAGGCACTAGCTGCGGCAACTCGATACACGCATCCACCTCGCCCTGCTCTAGTTGATTCACAAGCGTGTAGGGCGCCGAAGGTGTCGAATGTAATTTAACGAGCGGCGCCTCTTGCTCTAATTGCGCCATCAACGGCCCCAGCAGCAGTATTTCCAAGGCATCACGCTGACTCAAATTGAACACCTGCTGATGCTGCAATGGATCAAACGCGTGCGCTTCATCCACCGAGCGCCGCAACTCGTCCAGCCCTGCTTTCACCTGCCCAATCACTCGTTTGGTCAAGGGCGAGGGCATCATCATGTGTCCCTGGCGGGTAAACAACGGGTCGTCATAGACCGTGCGCAGCCGAGCAAGGGCGTGACTGACCGCCGACTGGCTCAAATGTAAAGCTTCCGCAGCGCGCGAGGTATTCCCCTCGTCGTAAACAGCTTCCAATACCGCCATCAAATTGAGATCTAGCTTAGCCACTCGATCGCTCCTCCACTGGTTAAAAACTGGGGCTTCACCCCATTACCGAAAAGCACCAACACAGCATTTAATCACTACTTTCCCCACTACGCTGGCGCCCCGAGCTAGAGCGTCTCCCAGCAACTATGTATCAAATTCATCAATATCGGAGTAAATAATTCATTTGAGTCATCAAGCTGCCAACATTAGCATGTTTGCCACACAGTTTGTCGGCGTCATCTGCGCCAGAAACCAACATCAGGATGTAGACAACCATGAACAGCAGCCTTCAGGCAGAATTGAAACGCACCATCATCCGTGACGAGAAGCAGAGCCTCGAGGACTATACCGACCTGCTACCCCCACAAGGTTTTCCCTCACTAAAAGCCGAGCGAATTTACCTAAAACAACGTTTAGCAGGCGCCTTTCGTGTCTTCGGCCATTTGCAATACAACGAAGGCGTTGCTGGTCACATCAGCGTGCGCGACCCTGAACGGAAAGATCACTTTTGGGTAAACCCCATAGGCATGCACTTCTCACTGATTAAAAGCTCGGACCTTGTCCTGGTCAATCACGACGGTCAAGTCGTTGAAGGCCGAGGGTTCGTCAATACCGCCGCCTTTGCCATCCACTCGCGCCTGCACGCAAACCATGAAGGCATCAATGCCGTTGCTCACTCACACTCACCCTATGGTCGTGCCTTCAGCGCTCTAGGCCAGAAGCTCGACCCCATCTCACAAGACGCCTGCATGTTTTATGAAAACCACGCGCTCTACTCTCACTTTCAAGGCGTGGTAGAAGACACTTCGGAGGGCGATGAAATCAGCGAAGCGCTGGGTGATAAACCAGCCGCCATATTACAAAACCACGGATTAATAACCGTTGGCTCTTCCGTGGACATTGCCGTGGGCACCTTCCTTGCCATGGAGAGTGCATGCCAAAGCCAATTGTTGGCGAACGCTGCAGGCAAACCTATTGCCGTCGATCACGAGACAGCCATAAAAACACGTACCTACAACGCCTCAGAACTGGCTCGATGGGCGGGCTTTCAACCGCTGTATCAGTTAATGACACACCAAGACAACAGCTTCCAAGACGAAGGCTAACTGACCATGTTAAGCGTGTAGCTGGTTAAAGATGCCCTTCCTCTCATGATGGCTATCATCATGAGAGGAAGGGCATGACACTTAAAGTGAGTAATTTCTTACGCCTACTGGAAACACCTCGCAGCGTGCTCAGTATTCTCGCGGCCCAGGTGATCGGTAAGAACCTTACCAATAAGTCGGTACTAACCTACGCCGCTGAAGCCCCCACTTCATAGCTGCTGGTCGGCAGTGCCACCGGCCAACAGGGCTTGGCCTACTACGGTTTCTACGACCACCCCGCAGTCTTGCACTGCAAGGGACTCTACACTTCTAACCTAATGAGGTTAGAAGCGCATTAAATTTTTGGCCGGTTAAGCTTTGATCTCTAGCTTTGACCGGCCTTTTTTCTCTCTCTTCTCTCTTCTCTCTTCTCTCTTCTCTCTTCTCTCTTCTCTCTTCTCTCTTCTCTCTTCTCTCTTCTCTCTTCCAGAGTATTGTTATTACCTGCCTTTCAATACTGGCATTTTTTGGCAATAAAAAAGCCCCTTACACGATAAACATA
>Ga0209081_1000923_pt1 | contig 17686 bp, 15 predicted proteins | sample GOMGulsemesocosm_4_FD_184636 | JGI IMG/M metagenome (GOLD analysis project Ga0209081, IMG submission 184636) | Methane-oxidizing microbial communities from mesocosms in the Gulf of Mexico - GOM15B Gulf of Mexico (SPAdes) (version 2) | ecosystem: Environmental > Aquatic > Marine > Cold seeps... | reverse complement strand
TTTTCATTTTGCGACCACCAAGTCTGAACACTTGAACCATAAGTATAAAGTTTCACTCGTTTTGCTTTATTACACGCTTTTTTAAGGCGTTTTTCATCAAGTTGACCAAGTTCAATCCATAAAGCTATTTCATCACTATAGTTAATTTGCCAAATAGCGGCTTCATCTTCATCGCTTACACCTTTACCAAATCTTAAATCTTGATGTGCATTTAATATATAACTGACTAAACGCACCATCAAACGTTGCTCAGTTTCAGAGGGATGTTGAGCTAAAGTAAGTTGTAATGAATCGTAATAATTACGATCCATATCAGCTAGTTCAATATTAGCTTTATAAATGGTTGCTTTTAGTGCCATAAAAATAGTGCCTTGGGACGTTTGTTATTTTAACAAGTATAAAAAAATTAGTGATATGGGTGTTATTACATTTTTAGGATGAATACTTAGGATTGACTCTATAAATTAAGATAATATAAGAAAAAATGTTATATTACATAATATATACGTTGGTATTATTTCATAATATCCATTAACTTTTCAAGCGAGACACTTATGACAATTCAATCTTTTATACCACCACAGCGTACACTAATGGGGCCTGGTCCTTCAGATGTTAGCCCAAGAGTTTTATCTGCATTAGCAAGACCTACTGTTGGTCATCTTGATCCTACTTTTATTGGTATGATGGACGAGGTTAAGTTATTACTACAATATGCTTTTCAAACTGAAAACACATACACCATGGCAATCTCAGCGCCAGGTTCAGCGGGTATGGAAGCTTGTTTTGTAAATTTAGTAACACCACAAGATACTGTTGTTGTTTGTCGAAATGGCGTGTTTGGCGCGCGTATGATAGAAAATGTACAACGTATTGGCGCCAAGGTTGTTATTGTTGATGGTGAGTGGGGACGAGCGGTTAATCCGCAAGCATTAGAGGATACTTTAAAACAAACGCCTCAAGCTAGTTTTGTTGCTTTTGTTCATGCAGAAACATCAACGGGCGCTTTATCTGATGCAAAAACGTTATGTGAAATTGCACGTAAATATAATTGTTTAACTATAGTAGATGCTGTTACTTCACTTGGTGGTGTTGAATTAAGAGTTGATGACTGGAAAATTGATGCCGTTTATTCAGGCAGTCAAAAGTGTTTATCTTGTGTGCCTGGTTTATCACCCGTTAGCTTTAGTGAACAAGCAGCTGCAGTAATTAAAAATAGAACGACGCCAGTGCAAAGTTGGTTTTTAGATCAATCATTAGTGATGGCATATTGGTCAGGAGAAGGTAAGCGTAGTTATCATCATACTGCACCAGTAAATTCTTTATATGCGTTACATGAATCATTATTGATGTTACAAAACGAAGGCTTGGAAAATAGCTGGGCGCGCCATCAAAGTCAACATCAAGTACTTGCTAAAGGCTTACAAAATTTAGGCATTGATTTTATTGTTCCAGAAGGTGAGCGTTTACCACAATTAAATGCTGTTCATATTCCACAAGGTGTTGATGATGTTAAAGTGCGTCAGTTTTTACTTAATGAATATAATTTAGAAATTGGTGCTGGTTTAGGCGCTTTTGCTGGTTCAGCTTGGCGAATAGGTCTAATGGGTTATGCAGCACGTAATGAAAATGTACTGTTATGCTTAGCCGCATTAAAAGAAGCTTTGAATAAATAAAGCATAAAAGCTGCTAGTTAGAAATAATAAAACTAACGAGCAGCTATTTTTAGCTAATATTACCTTTTATCAAGCATGTATAAAGTATATGAGAGTAACCATTTAATCCGTTTTTTCTTTATACTCACATAAATCTTCAAGAATGCACGACCCACACTTTGGTTTTCTCGCTGTACAAGTGTAGCGCCCATGAAGAATAAACCAATGATGTAAATTATACATAAATTTTGTTTTGTTTGGGGTGAGCTTGATTATATTTGCTTCAACCTGTTCAACTGTTTTTCCTGGGGCGTATTTAGTACGATTTGCGAGCCGATAAATATGGGTATCTACCGCTAAAAAGTAGTTGCCTTCATTGTCTTTTAGCCAGCCAAAAGCAGTATTGAGCACTACGTTAGCTGTTTTTCTGCCAACGCCAGGTAAAGCTTCAAGTGCCGTTCTATTTTCAGGTACTTCACCGCCATGTAAATCAACTAACATTTGACAGGTTTTTATGGTGTTTTTAGCCTTGGTGTTAAACAAGCCAATAGTTTTAACGTAAGATATTAACCCTTCAAGTCCAAGATCTAAAATAGCTTGTGGTGTATTGGCTACGGGGTAAAGTTTTGCGGTAGCTTTATTTACGCCTACGTCTGTTGCTTGTGCTGAAAGTAGTACGGCGATTAATAATTCAAATGGTGTGGTAAAGTTCAGTTCAGTGGTGGGTGTAGGATTATTGTCACGCAACCTTGTTAAGATCTCTACACGTTTTTCTTTATTCATTTATTATGCTTCTCTCTTCTTTTCATATTTCTCAACTAGCTATACGCAACTAAGTACTTATAGCTAATCTTTTATGAATCAAAATTAACTCTAACTCGCTCTATCGCTTGTTTTTCTACTTTGGGTTTGCGATTTTTTATATTTGCGTCAATGGAATTTTTCAGTGCGATAATAAACCCCATGGCGATAAATGCACCAGGTGGAAGAATTACTAATAGGAATTGGTTGTCGAGATGAACCACTTCTATGCGTAATACGCTTGCCCAATCACCTAGTAATAAATGTGCACCATCAAATAATGTACCCTGACCAAGTACTTCTCGAATAGCACCTAAAACAATTAATACCAAAGCAAAGCCTATCCCCATCATTAAACCATCAAAAGCAGCTTGTTTAATGGGATTTTTAGACGCGTATGCTTCAGCACGACCAATAATGGCGCAATTGGTAACGATTAATGGTAAAAATATCCCTAGAGATTGATAAATGCCAAAGGTATAAGCATTCATTAATAATTGTACGCAAGTAACAAATGCCGCAATGATTAACACAAAAATAGGAATGCGTATTTCTTTAGGTACCCAATGGCGAATTGCGGAAACGGTTACATTTGAGCAGACTAATACTAATAAAGTTGCCAAGCCTAAACCTAAGGCGTTTGTTACGGTTGCTGTAACAGCTAATAAGGGACATAAGCCTAATAGTTGTACTAAGCCTGGATTGTTTTTCCACAAGCCCTGTATAGCAAGTTCTTTGTACTCTGCTTTTAATAATGCTTTTGCTTCAGTTGTAGCTGCTGAAGTATCATTTTCAGTGGTAGCAGCTTGCTCTGTATTAGTGGTCATTATTAGCCTCACTTATTACCGTGTCTTTAATCTTTGATTCTGTCTGACACATGTTTGGTAGCGTTAATAAGGTATCTTTATTTTTACTAAAATAAACTACTGTTTGTTTTACCGCTTTTACTACTGCACGGGGAGTAATAGTAGCACCAGTAAATTGATCAAACATGCCGTTGTCTTTTTTTACAGCCCAACGACTATCGCCTTCGGATAATAACTTTTTAGTGTTAAATTTTGTGATCCAATTACTTTTTCTTAATTCAATTTTATCACCTAAACCTGGTGTTTCTTGATGTTTCAGTACGCGTACACCACTAATGCTATTGTCCATATTTATAGCAATAATTAACGCTATATTACCATTGTAGCCATCTGGCGCAGTGCTTGTTATCGCCATGGCTATTGCTTTACCAGATTGTCGAGCGATGTAGGCAGTGTGCATTTTATTACTGTCTAACTTGTCACCTAGCTTATCACCCAGTAAAGGTGAGCTTACGGTAACACAGTTTTTGGTCATATCATTATTATAGCGACTAGGCTCTATAATACTGTGTAAAGTGTTGAGTAGCTGTAATTGTGCTTGTTCAGTTATTTTGTCTTTTGTTAGCTCGTTGACTAAGCCAACGATAGCCGTACATACAATGGCAAATGTAGCGAGTATTAGACTGTTTTTTTGTATGGGTAAACGAAAGGGTGAATCTTTTTTAGGGAGTGGCGTTACCATTATGTTTGCTTCTCCTTGTTATTGTGACCATAAGTACGTGGGCGGGTATATTGATCGACTAGAGGGGCTGCCATATTAGTTAATAACACCGCAAAAGCAACACCATCAGGATAACCGCCCAAAGTCCGAATTAAGTAAACTAACAAACCTGCTAATGCACCGATAATAAGCCTTCCTTTTATACTGGTCGCACCTGTAACTGGGTCAGTTAATATAAAAAAAGCGCCTAACATACAGCCACCACTTAACCAGTGAAACATGGTTGAAGCACTGCCATCTGGGTTGATACTGTAGGCGATAAATGAACAAATTAATAAACCTGATAAAAAGCTTAGCGGTGTTTGCCAAGCAATAGCTTTTTTAGCTATAAGCAGTAAACCACCAGCTAAAAAAGCAATATTTATCCATTCCCAACCGAAAGCAAAGTGTTCCCCGAAAATATTATTTTTCATAGTTTCTGGTACGGTTAACCCTAAACTTGTTTGGGTTTTTAGTGCATCTAATGGGGTCGCCATAGTAAACCCGTCCACACTCGTGCGTAATTGTTCTACTGAATAGCCTTCGCTGGTAAAGCCAGTAAAAATAACACTTAAAGTGTTTGGTAAATCTAGGTCAATTGTCATTAATTGTAATGGGGGTTGCCATGAAGTCATTTGCACAGGAAAGGAAATTAGTAACATGACATAAGCGGCCATTGCAGGGTTGAACGGATTTTGTCCTAAGCCACCATAAAGCTGTTTAACGATAACAATAGCAAAAGCAACACCAATAATGGTGATCCACCATGGCGCGATAGCAGGTAAACAAATAGCTAATAATATTGCCGTTAATATAGCGCTACCATCAAAAATTTGCACTTTAATACTCTTTTTTCTCAGGTAAAGTACTGTGTACTCACATAATAATGCCGTTGTTATTGCTAATGCTATGTGAATTAAATTACCCCAACCAAAAAAGTACCATTGAGCAAAAATACCGGGTATTAATGCATAAATAACCAATCGCATAAGTGCAGAGGTTTCTGCTTTGTTATGATTATGGGGTGAACTTGCTATCCAAAAGGCCATAATTATTTTGTTTCACTGTTAGGTTTAGAGTTGTCAGGTTGTTCTTGTGTTTCATTACTTGGTACAGTTAATGTTTCCTGCCTTTTTTTTGTTTTTTCCCGTGCTTTAGCTTTTGCCTTAGCAACCGCTGCAGCTATTCTAGCTTTTTTATCGCTGGCAGTATTATCCGTTTCTTTCTTTTGTATTATTTGTTCGTTACTAGTAACTCGTATCTCGTCACTTTCTTTGATGTTTGCATTGGCTTTCGCCAACCGTTTGGCTTTCGCACGAGCGATAGCCGCTTTAACCTGTGATTTTTCATCCTCACTTGACACGTTACTTGTATCTCTTCTCGTTTTGCTATTCGTAACTCGCGACTCGCTACTTTCATTGTTTGTTTGTTCGCAACTCGCAACTCGCAACTCGTCACTTACTTTATTTTGTGCTTTTTTTGCTTTTACTCTAGCAAGCGCTGCCGCTACGGCTGAACTGGCAGTTCCTCCATCCGCATTCTTCTTGCTCATGGCAGCTTTTCTAGCCGCAGCTGCTTTTTTGTGCTTTTCTTCGCGGGCTACTTTTTCTTTCTCTAGGCGTAGTTTTCTCGCTTCAAAGCGAGCTTTTGCTTTTTCAGCTTTCATATCAAGTTGTTGTTGTTGGCGTATTTCAGCTTTGGCAATACGATAATATTGTACTAAAGGGATCTGGCTAGGGCATACATAAGCACAAGCGCCACAATCAATACAATCAAATAAGTTTAGCTTAGTTAATTGTTGATGATCTTTTGCTTTTGCACTCCATTGCAATTCCTGTGGTAATAATTGACTTGGGCAAACATCACTACATTGACCACAACGAATACATTCCATTTCGTTTGAATTGTTGTCAAAAGCACTGGGCATTTCTGTTTTACTTGGCGCAAGAATGCAGTTGCTAGTTTTAACTATTGGTACTAACTCATTTGAAATACTAAAGCCCATTAACGGCCCACCCATTATTACCGGAGGATTAGCTACAGGGAGATTAGTTACCAGAGAATCAGTACTACAATTATCGTTCGAACTAGTTGATTCATTAATAAAAGCAGTTTGTTCTAACAGATAGTTAACAGGTGTACCTAATAATACCCAAAGGTTTTGTGGCTTAGCTAAGGCTTGACCCGTTAACGTGACAACCCGTTTTATCAGTGGAGTACCATTTGTTATGGCATCATTTATGGCAAAACAAGTGGCTATATTTTGCACAACAATACCAGACTGAATAGGTAAAGAGCCACTAGTGACTTCTTTACCTGTTAGTATTTTTATTAACTGTTTTTCACCACCAGTAGGGTATTTTGTTGGTAGAACGCATACCGTTATTTTTTCAATACTTTCAGTCGCTTTTTGTAACGCTTTAATTGCTTGGGGTTTATTGTCTTCAATACCTATTAATATATAAGTAGGTTTGAGAATATGATCAAGTATTTTTATGCCATCAACAATACTTTCGCTTTCTTCCTGCATAAGTAAGTCATCAGCGGTAATGTAGGGCTCACATTCTGCGGCATTAATGATTAAAAAATCAATATCTGCTTTGGTATTCACTTTAATATGAGTGGGAAAACCAGCACCACCCATACCTGCAATACCTGCGTCAGAAATTTTTGTGATTATTTCTTGATGGCTAAGTTGAGTGTAATCAAGGCATGTCTTTCGTTCTTGCCATGTGTCTTTACCATCGACATCAATAAATAAACAAAGCTCACTTAAACCTGAGGGATGTGCGATTACTGACTTTTTAATAGCACGAATAACACCGCTAGTAGATGCATGTATTGGCACCGCCATAGGAGTAGAACTTTGTGTTAAAGCCTGCCCTTTAAGTACGTTATCGCCAACCTTAACTAATAAATCACCTTGACTACCGATATGTTGTTGCAAAGGGATAATTAATTGCTTAGGCAAAGGTAAATGTTTAATCGGTTTACTAGTAGTTAGTTGTTTTTGTTCAGGAGGATGAATGCCACCATGGAAATGCCAAAACTTGCTATTTTTAATACGTTCAATAATAGATTTCATAACTCTTTTACCCTATTTGCTTGACAGCAATTTTATGTAAATCCCATTGCCAATTATGAATGGTTTCAGGGGTAGGGCGCATTTCAATACAGTCTACAGGGCAGGGAGCAACACATAAATCACAACCAGTACATTCATCAATAAGTATAGTGTGCATTTGTTTGGCAGCCCCTAAAATAGCATCAACTGGGCAGGCTTGAATACATTTAGTACAACCAATGCAATCTTCTTCAATAACAAACGCTACTTTGGGTAAGTTACTCGTATCGTCATTATTTTGTTCATGGTTTTCATCTAGTGGTAGTACATCAACACCTAACAAATCGGCAATTTTTTTAATAGCATCTTCACCGCCAGGGGCACATTTATTTATTGCTTCGCCATTAGCGATTGCTTCTGCATAAGGTTTACAACCAGGATAACCACATTGACCACATTGTGTTTGTGGCAGTAAGGCATCAAGTTGCTCCACAATAGGATCGCCTTCGACATAAAAACGCACTGAAGCATAGCCCAAAAGTGCACCAAATAATGCAGCAATACCCCCTAAAACAAGAATGGCAATTAAAATGTTCATATTTGTACTACCTTGCGTTTTCGATTGCTTTAGCTGTTTATATTTTAATTAAACCAGTAAAACCCATGAATGCCAAAGACATAAGGCCAGCGGTAATCATGGCGATAGCCGCGCCTTTAAAAGGGGCTGGAACATCAGCATTACTTAGCTTTTCTCGCATGGCAGAAAACATAATTAATACTAAAGAAAAACCAGCTGCTGCACCAAAACCATAAACAATGGATTCAAAAAAGTTATGTTGTAACCGAAGGTTTAATAAGGCAACACCCAATACGGCACAGTTGGTGGTAATTAGCGGTAAAAATATACCTAATAAACGGTAAAGGTTAGCACTCGTTTTATGTACTACCATTTCAGTAAACTGTACTACTACCGCGATCACCAAGATAAAGCTCATGGTTGTTAAATATTCAAGATTAAATGGTGCAAGAATATAGGTCGTAACTAGATAACTAAGCAATGAAGCCAAAGTCATGACAAAGGTTGTGGCGAATGACATGCCAATCGCCGTTTCAGTGCGAGAAGATACCCCCATAAAAGGGCATAAACCAAGAAATTGCACTAGCACAAAGTTATTTACTAACACTGTGCCAATAAGCAACAGAAAGTAATCAGTCATTTGTTTTTAACTTATTAAATCATTTTTAATTATGGACGGTATTATCCTTTTTTTTCTTGTATATAACAACACTACAATATCTAAGGATATACTTTATTGAATTTACTTCTTGCTTGAATATATAGGTATAAACATAAATAAACCTAAAGTGAAATATTTTCGGTTTTATGATTGGTATAATTAGTACAAGGTTTATAAAGGGTTAGGTTTGCCAATATAGTAACCTTGACAGCCATCAATAAATAATTTTTCTAAAGTCTGTTTTTCTTCTTGGCTCTCAACACTTTCAGCCAGTACATTGATACTTAGTCTGTGAGCTAAATCAACCATTAACCTTAAGAAGTATTGATTGTTTTTATCCATGTCAATATCTCGGGTATAAGAGCTGTCCATTTTTATATAATCGGGTGTTAAATCTTTAAAAAACTTAAATGATGTTAAACCTATACCAAAACGTTCTACTGTTACACGTGAACCAACACGGTGCAGCATATTAACTAAATCCTTACTGGTATTTATATTTTGCTGTAAACCATGCTCGCTTATTTCAAAAACTAATCGAGATGCAATTTGAGGTTCACGTAATAATTTACGCTCTAACCAAACTTTAAAGTACTCGTCACTAATACTTCTTGCACTGATATTAATACCAAAACTATGCTCTAATAAGTTTTTATTGTTAATTTCTTTTATAGCAGTATCAATAATTAACTTGTCAACAGTGACTATTTTATCAAGTCTTTCGGCCATGGCTATAAAGGAGGTTGTTGGTAATAATTCGCCATTCGAGTTTGAAAAGCGGGCTAGGATTTCACTGTAAACTTTATTGTTTTTGCCGCTGGGTTGAATGGGTTGTAGTTGTAATGTAATAGCTTGGTTTTCTAATACGTAATTAATCTCTTGTAGCCAATTCTGATTGCCATAATGAGCACTGTTGTTTTGTAATATGTCAGTATCTTTTTGTGAATACCATGCGTTAGGATTTTGTGTTTGCGCAACGCTAACACCAGTATCAGCTAATGCTAAAAGCTCACCTAGAGGCTTTGATTTATCAAAGTAAACTAAGCCAGAATAAGCTATTGAATCTAATTCGCTTTTTTGTTGGTAATTATTAAATCGCAAAGTTAAATCGTCAGTAAATTTTTCAGCCTCTAATAATTCGGTATTAGGTAAAACACAAGCAAAATCAGAGCTGTTTAATTTAAACAATTGCCCGTTAGGATATGTTGATACCGCTATCTTCATAATATCACTCACTTGAGCAATATAGGCATCTCCTTCATTAAAACCTTGAATTTGATTAATGGTTTGTAATTCGGAACAACGAGTAATAATTAACACACCAAATTTTACAGGGCTATCTTGTACTATCTGGTTCTCATAAAATTGAACGAAACGACCTCTGTTATCAAGTTTGGTTAAATGGTCTATATAGGCCTTTTTCTCCAGTAATTCTGTTTTTTCAAATTGTTCAACCATCAGTGTTTTAATGTTAGCTATCCCTTGTTTTAGTTCTGGGATTTCTAAATCTTCCACTTTACTGTTTGAAAAGTCTTGATTTGATGAGCTAGAATCATCAATCAAAGCTAACGCATTTTTAATTTGCAGATTGATAGCTTGAAAGGTGTTTTTTTGTCTTCTGTTACCAATGGCTGTGGCCAGGAATACAAACATGCAGATCAAAGTAAATACAAAAATTATTAAGTTTATTATTAAAGATGATTCTTTGGAAAAACCTAACTGGTAACTTATTTTAAATTCATTGGTGGTAAGGTGTTTGCCGTTATTAGACGCTAAAGCTATACTGAATTCGGTGTTTTTATTTTTGTATGTAGATAATATTTTTTCGGCATTATCTAAGATGATTAGAGTTTCAAATTCAGCTGTTTCTCTTAATAAAGACGCTAAGGTTTTTGCATCTTTATTAGTATCACCTGTCGATGCTAATTGCTGAGTAATTACTTTAATTGTTTGATGGTGCTGATTGTTTTTTTCAATTAGAAAAGGGGTGAGAAATAATGAAGAGACAATGCTTAATGAAATAATTAACAAAAATGCTAAGACGAAGTTTCGTATTAATAATTGAGAGAAAGTATACATCTTGAATTTAATGCTCCATTTATATATATTAACCAGAGTTAGTGCTATTTAAAAATCTGATTTGTAGAATACTATTAAATAAGATTGTAGCTGATTGTAAGTCAGAAGTTAATTTTTTCTATTAAATATATTGTTTAATATGATTGATTTGACAATATTCGTTTGCTATTTGTTATTCATGCTTGCGCTTACCCCCTTGTAGCTATATAATTCTTGTAGATTTACAATAACAGGTTGTCACTGAAGTGTTTATATATCTTTCCAATAAAGATGGATAAACTATATTCTTGTTATTTATACCTATCAATTATTCATTTTTTGAATTATAAATTATAGGCATGGGGTCAGTGAATAGGGCCCCGATGATGGGGCTTTTTTATGCCCTTTTTTTACACCTAAAACTTTTGCTTTTAAATATATTTTTATATTTGTCATGAGCATAAGTAAACAGGAGAAAATGATTGGCTAAGTTTGAACAAAAACTCACTGATATGCTTCGTCCAGCAGTAGCAGAAACAGGTAAAAGTTTACTTGGGGTTGAATTTATTAGTGCTGGTAATAATTCAGTTCTACGTTTGTTTATTGATCATGAGAACGGTATTGATGTAGATGACTGCGCAGAAGTGAGCCGCCAAGTTGGTGCTATTTTAGATGTAGAAGACCCAATTAGTAGTGAATACAATTTAGAGGTTTCATCTCCTGGAGTTGATAGACCATTATTTGAACTAGCACACTATCAAACTGTAATAGGTGAAACGGTAAACGTGAAATTATCAATGCCTTTAAATGGTCGACGTAAATTTAAAGGTACGTTAGTTGCTATAGAAAATGACACATTAATAGTTGACGTTGATGGTCTTGATTATGAGTTGGTCATTAACAATATCGATAAAGCAAATCTTATCGCACGTTTGTAGTTATTAAGTAAATAAATATTAAAAATAGTTTAATATAATAGGGTTAAATAGCATGAGTAAAGAGATATTACTGGTTGTTGATGCTGTATCAAATGAAAAAGCATTGCCTCGAGAAAGTATTTTTGAAGCAATGGAAACAGCTTTAGAAACTGCAACCAAGAAAAAATACGATGGCGATATTGCTGTACGTGTATCGATAGATAGAGTGAGTGGTGAATTTGATACTTTCCGTCGTTGGTTGATTGTAGAAGAAAGTAATGAGCCTATGGAAAACCCATATGCTGAAATTACTTTAGCCGCGGCTCAATATGATGACCCTGAATTAAATGCGGGTGATTATGTAGAAGAACAAATTGAATCAGTCAAATTTGACCGCGTTACTACGCAAACGGCGAAACAAGTTATAGTACAAAAAATTCGTGAAGCTGAGCGTGCATTAATCATTGAAGCATACGAAGACCAAATTGGTGAATTAGTAACAGGCGTCGTGAAAAAAGCGAGTCGTGAGAGTGTTATTCTAGATTTAGGTAATAACGCCGAAGCGATTATTTATCGTGATGACATGCTGCCACGTGAAACATTCCGTCCAGGTGATAGAGTACGTGGTTTATTATATGAAATTAAACCTGAAGCTCGTGGTGCGCAATTATTTGTGAGTCGTACTAAACCTGAAATGCTAATTGAATTATTCCGCATTGAGGTGCCAGAAATTGGCGAGGAAATGTTAGAGATAAAAGGCGCAGCACGCGATCCTGGTTCTCGCGCTAAAATTTCTGTAAAAAGCAATGATAAACGCATTGACCCAGTAGGAGCTTGTGTTGGTATGCGTGGTTCACGTGTACAAGCAGTGTCAGGCGAATTAGGTGGTGAACGTGTAGATATCGTACTTTATGATGATAACGTTGCTCAATATGTTATCAATGCAATGGCACCGGCTGAAGTCGCATCAATCATTGTTGATGAAGACAAAGGCACTATGGATATTGCCGTTGAAGAAGGCAACTTAGCCATGGCTATTGGTCGCAATGGTCAAAATATTCGTTTAGCTAGTCAGTTAACTGGCTGGGAACTAAACGTGATGACTGTTGCCGACATGAAAGAAAAGCATCAAGCTGAAAATGACAAAGTTTTAAACTTATTTATTGATAAGTTAGATCTTGATGAAGATTTCGCTACTTTACTAAGTGATGAAGGTTTTACTTCATTAGAAGAAATTGCTTATGTTCCAGTAGCTGAAATGTTAGAAATTGATGGCTTAACTGAAGAGGTTGTTGAAGAGCTACGTGAACGTGCTAAAGAAGCATTAACTATGCAAGCACTAACAAGCGAAGAAACTTTAGAAGGTGCAGAGCCTGCACAAGACTTATTAGATCTTGATGGTTTAGAGCGTCATTTAGCTTTTGTTTTAGCAAGTCGAGGTGTAAAAACCCTTGAAGACTTAGCAGAACAGGGCCTTGACGAAATTAGTGATATTGAAGAATTAACAGAAGCCAAAGCAGGCGAGTTAATTATGGCAGCACGTAACATTTGCTGGTTCAACGAAGAATAATCAACACCGGGAGAATAGTATAAATGGCAGATATAACTGTAACAGAACTTGCCAAAGAAATTGGTACACCGGTGGAGCGTTTAGTGAGCCAATTGGCTGACTCAGGCGTGAAAAAATCGGCAACCGATACTGTTTCGCAAGACGAAAAAGAATCCTTATTAGGTTTCCTTAAAAAGCAACATGGCGATGAATCAGCAGCAAAACCAAGCAAGTTAACGCTAAATCGTAAAACTAAGTCAACGTTGACTATGGGGCACGGTAATAAAGCTAAATCGGTTAATGTTGAAGTTCGAAAAAAACGCACTTATGTTAAACGCAGTGAAGTGGAAGAACAGCAACTAGCAGAAGCAGAGGCAAAGGTCGAAGCAGAAGCAGCTGAAAAAGCAGCAAGCGATGCGGTAATAAAAGCCGAAGCTGAAGCAAAAGCGGCAGCTAAAGAAGCTGAAAATGCCCGAGGCGTAGCAGCAGCCAAAGCCGAAGCAGAAGTTGAACGTAAAGCTGCAGCCAAAGTAGATGCTGCAGCTAAAGCAAAGCAAGTGGCGGCTGAAAAAGCAAAAAATCCTGACAAAGCACCAGCAGTAAAAGTTGAAGAAAGCGAAGAAGCTAAAAAGCTTCGCTTAGCGCAAGAAAAAGAAGTAACAGCAAAAATTGAAGCTGAAGCGAAAGAAGCCAGTGAAGCAGCTAGAAAATTAGCTGAAGAAAATGAATCTCGCTGGAAAGAGCAAGAAGAAGAGCGTAAAGCAAAAGAAAAAGAAGTAGTACATGTAACGTCTTCTGTATACGCCCAAGAAGCTGAAGATAAAGTTGATGCTGCAGATGAAACTGCAGGTCGCCGTCGTAAGAAGAAAAAAGCGCCACAAGATCGTAACGCTCGTGGTCGTAATGCTCGCGGTCGTAAGAAAACTTTATCAGCGCCACAAAGTTTAAAGCATGGTTTTACCAAACCTGTAGAAACTAAAGTACAAGACATTCGCATAGGTGAAACTATCTCTGTTGCTGAATTAGCTAATAAAATGGCTAAGAAAGGCGCAGAAGTAGTAAAAGCTATGTTTAAAATGGGGGCTATGGCAACCATTAACCAAGTCATTGACCAAGAAACAGCAGCGCTAGTTGCTGAGGAAATGGGATTTAATGTAGTTATTGTCAAAGAAAATGCTTTAGAAGAGGCTGTGTTAGCCGACCGTGATGACATTGGTGTTGTAGGTGAAGCGATAACACGTGCACCAGTGGTTACTATTATGGGTCATGTTGATCACGGTAAAACATCATTACTTGATCACATTCGCGAAGCGAAAGTAGCTGACGGCGAAGCGGGTGGTATTACTCAACATATTGGTGCTTATCATGTAGAAACTGGTCATGGTATGATCACTTTCTTAGATACTCCTGGTCATGCCGCCTTTACAGCAATGCGTTCACGTGGTGCAAAAGCAACAGATATTGTTATTATTGTGGTTGCTGCCGATGACGGTGTTATGCCGCAAACAATTGAAGCTATTCAGCATGCGAAAGCGTCTGATGCACCAATTATCATCGCAGTTAACAAAATGGATAAAGAAAGCGCAGATCCAGATCGTGTTAAAAGTGAATTATCACAACATGATGTTTTATCAGAAGAGTGGGGCGGTGATGTACAGTTTTGCCATGTGTCTGCTAAAACAGGTTTAGGTATTGATGAATTACTTGATGCAATTTTATTACAATCAGAAGTATTAGAGCTTACCGCGGTTGTTGATCAAATGGCCAGTGGTGTTGTTGTTGAATCTAAACTTGACAAAGGGCGTGGCCCAGTTGCAACTGTACTTGTTCAAGAAGGAACAATGAAACAAGGCGATATTGTTCTTTGTGGTTTAGAGTATGGTCGTGTACGTGCCATGCGTGATGAAAATGGTAAAGCCATTCAATCAGCAGGCCCTTCTATTCCAGTAGAGATTATAGGTTTAAGTGGTGTGCCACAATCAGGAGATGAAGCTACCGTTGTTAAAGATGAGAAGAAGGCGCGTGAAGTGGCTTTATTCCGTCAAGGTAAGTTCCGCGATGTTAAATTAGCACGTCAACAGAAATCTAAACTTGAAAACATGTTTGCTAGCATGGCAGAGGGCGAAGTGTCAGAAGTTAATGTTGTGCTTAAATCTGATGTGCAAGGTTCACTTGAAGCTATTACTGATTCGTTATTAAAGCTTTCTACTGATGAAGTTAAAGTTAAAATAGTAGGCTCTGGTGTTGGTGCTATCACTGAAACAGACGCTACCTTAGCAGCGGCATCAAACGCAATTGTTGTTGGTTTTAACGTACGTGCTGATGTTTCTGCACGTAAAGTGATTGAACTAGAGAACATTGATTTACGCTATTACAGTGTTATCTATGCCTTAATTGACGAAGTTAAACAAGCGATGAGCGGTATGCTTGCGCCAGAGTTTAAACAAGAAATCATTGGTCTTGCAGAAGTTCGTGATGTATTTAAGTCACCTAAAATTGGCTCTATTGCTGGTTGTATGGTTACTGAAGGTATTGTTAAACGTAGCGCGCCAATTCGTGTATTACGTGAAAACGTAGTTATTTACGAAGGTGAACTTGAATCATTACGTCGCTTTAAAGATGATGTTCAAGAAGTTCGTAACGGAATTGAATGTGGTATCGGTGTTAAGAACTACAACGATGTCAGAGCTGGCGATCAGATTGAAGTTTTTGAGACAGTAGAAGTAAAGAGAACACTTTAGTTTTTTTAACCTTCGAGTATTAAATCAAAACGGAGGCTAGCGCCTCCGTTTTTGTTAGGAGATATTATGGCTAGAGAATTTGCCCGTACTGACCGCGTAGGTCAACAAATCCAAAAAGAAATCGCGACTATATTAATGCGCGAAATAAAAGATCCACGATTACAAATGACAACGGTTTCAGCGGTTGAAGTAACACGAGACCTTGCTTACGCAAAGATATTTGTTACGTTTTTTAATGACAAGCCTGATGAAATTAAAGCTTCTTTAGAGGTGTTAGCCGATGCAGAAGGATATATTCGTTCATTACTTGGTAAACGTTTACGCGCGCGTATTATGCCGCATTTGCGTTTTATTTATGATAGTTCAATGAGCGAAGGGGTTCGTATGAGCGCCTTAGTTGATCAAGCCGTAGCTAGTGATAAACCTGTTAATGGTGAAACAACTGATTCAAGTGATGAAGAGCAGAGCGAATAAAGTATGGCGAAGCGTAGAAAAGGTCGCCCGATTAATGGCGTTTTATTATTAGATAAGCCTTATGAAATGTCATCTAACCATGCACTTCAAGCAGTTAAACGAATTTACTTTGCTCAAAAAGCAGGGCATACCGGTGCGTTAGACCCACTAGCAACAGGTATGTTACCAATTTGCTTAGGCGAGGGAACTAAGTTTTCACAGTTTTTACTCGATACTGATAAAACCTATCAAGTTACCGCAAAGTTAGGTATTCGCACAACCACCAGTGATGCCGATGGCGATATAGTAAGCGAAAAAGAGGTCAATGTTTCAAGTGAACAACTGGCAACCGCACTTGATAGTTTTCGTGGTACTACTAAGCAAGTACCATCAATGTATTCTGCACTTAAGTATCAAGGAAAACCACTCTATAAATATGCACGAGAAGGCATAGAGGTACCGCGAGAAGCACGTGATATTACTGTTTTTTCATTAGAGTTACTGCGTTTTGAACATGATGAAGTAGAGCTGAATATTCATGTTTCTAAAGGGACTTATATCCGCACTATTGTTGATGACTTAGGTGAGTTACTAGGCTGCGGTGCTCATGTTGCCGATCTAAGACGTTTAGCGGTTGGTAGTTACCCTGTTGATAAAATGGTCACTTTACCGCAACTTGAAGCATTACTTGAACAAGCGCAAGCACAAGATATTACCCCATCAGAATTACTTGATCCTTTGTTACTCCCAATGCAAAGTGCAGTTGAAGGAATGCCAGCTGTTTATGTAGATGATATGTCTGCTCATTTTTTACGCCATGGTAACCCCGTTCAAGCGTACAAAGCTCCAATGGAAGGCAGTGTTCAGGTTTATATCGGTGAAGATGGCGCAGATGAACAAGCTGAGTTTATCGGTGTTGGTTTTATTGATGATGACGGTAAAGTAGCACCCAAACGCATTGTGGTTATTTGAACAATCAAATTTTTTTTAACTTGCCTTTTAGCTTTGTCCTGATACAATGCGTGCTCTTTATTATCTTAGCTGAATTAGTGTTTGGCTTAGGTAGTTACTTTAACGCTTAATTATATTGATAACTTTATTAATTAAGCGTTTCACACTAAGGATTTATTATGTCTTTAAATGCTACAGAAAAAGCAGCAATCGTTGCAGAATACGCTCAAAAAGAAGGTGATACAGGTTCACCAGAAGTACAAGTTGCTTTGTTAACTACACAAATTAACCATTTACAAGGTCACTTCAAAGAGCATATCCATGATCATCATTCACGTCGTGGTTTATTACGCATGGTTGCACAACGTCGTAAATTACTTGATTACTTAAATGGTAAAAACGTTGAACGTTATACTGCCTTAATTGGTAAGTTAGGTTTACGTCGTTAAGATCTATTTAAAATAGTATTTCAATAAAAAAGGAGCCTTAGGTTTCTTTTTTTTTGCCAAAAATAAATAAAGTAACCTGAATAGTCCCGTCGCTTTAATGAACAATTTTTAAAATCATTCACCTATCCTGATCTTTTTAGCTCTTAAATAACTATAAAAACGGATGCAACGAGTTTATGGCAATAAAGTGATGTGATTACTTTTTATGTAGTTGTCTTAAAACTTATGTAGTTGTCTTAAAACT